>Ga0335081_10022991_pt1 | contig 10088 bp, 9 predicted proteins | sample Lox_Sample_35_FD_206713 | JGI IMG/M metagenome (GOLD analysis project Ga0335081, IMG submission 206713) | Soil microbial communities from Loxahatchee National Wildlife Refuge, Florida, United States - Lox_Sample_3.5 | ecosystem: Environmental > Terrestrial > Soil > Wetlands | place: USA: Florida... | reverse complement strand
AACGAAACGACCGCCGATGGCGTACTGAAGGCGTTCCACGCATCAAGAGCGTAATGGAGGGTATAAGCGGCCCAACCTAACTCCCAGGCCGCGAAGTACTGCTGCCGGCTCTGCTCGTGCAGGTAACCGAACACGAGAAAGAGGAGCAGAGCAACCACGCCCGGAACAATAACGATCGGTGTAGCTACGCTATACATCTCGCTGGAGACATCCTGCCCTGGGAATCAGATGCACGGGAACCCCGCTGACCATGTTTTCATAGCGTCACAGTCAAGACAATAGTTTTGGATGGGGTGGGCTGGGTTAGTACCGCAATCCAGACGTATCGGTAGTACCGGTACTTAGGTAATCTGCACGACGCACTCTGAGCAACCCGGGAACGGGCTACTTTGCTTTGCCGTTAAGCCGTGCGCTGAGCCGGGATTTGTAGCGCGAGGCGGTATTGCCGTGAATGACGCCCTTCTGCACTGCCCGGTCCAGAGCCGAAACGGTATGGCGGAAGACCTGCTCGGCGGACTGCCTGTCGCCCTTGGCGAGACTTTCCCGGAGCTCGCGCAAAGCCGTGCGCAGACGGGACGTGTTGGAGCGGTTGCGGGTAGTGCGTTTCTCTGTCTGGCGGGCACGCTTCAGCGCTGAAAAGTGATTAGCCATTTGTGAGTAAAACCTTTGGATTCAGCAGGAATATTCGGAAAAACCGAAAGATGATTGTACGGTAGCGGTTGCGGAGCGGTCAAATACTGAAGGAGGCCGAAAGCGGCAATTGACTGTCTCTGCGGCTCCGCGTAGCATTAAAAGTAATGGTAGTTGCTTGCACCCCGGGCGCGAGCATCTCGCTGGTTTCCACCCTCGAATACCGCAATCCTATTTTTTTGCGCGGCGTTGCCGCGTTCCCGACGGCGGAGTCCGACATCTAAATGCCGCAGAAAAGAAGTGCGCAACCCGCGCCCCGGAGGAGTCGCCAAAGCTGAATGAAGAAAAGCATCGAGATCAGTCCTAATGTGGAGGCGTTATTCGGCACCAGGGATGAAAATCTGCACGTGCTGGAAGACGGCCTGAACGTCAACATTGACCTTCGCTCCGATTCCATTGAACTCGATGGCGCGCCCCGCGATGTCGCCCGCGCCGAGCAAGTATTTGCCGACTACGACCAGTTGCATCGCTCCGGTTATACCTTTAATAACGGCGATCTGAACAGCATGCTGCGCGTGCTCATCGCCGATCCCAAAGCCAGTTTGCGCGGGTTAGCTGAAGCCGGACGGCAGCGGTCGTTCGGCCGTCGCAGCGTTCAGCCGAAGAGCTTAAATCAGCGGCGCTATCTTGAAGCTATTGAAAAGCATGACATGGTGTTCGGCATTGGGCCCGCGGGAACGGGCAAAACATATCTTGCTGTTGCTATGGCGATTTCGGCACTGCTGGCCAAGCGCGTGAACCGAATCATTCTGGCGCGGCCGGCGGTAGAGGCAGGCGAGCGGCTGGGATTTCTTCCGGGAACCTTGCAGGACAAAATCGACCCGTACCTGCGTCCGTTGTATGACGCGCTTTATGACATGCTCGATCCCGAGAAGGTCGATCGTTATCTCGAGAAGAGCGTCATCGAGATCGCACCCATCGCGTTCATGCGCGGGCGCACGCTGAACGATTCATTCGTGATTCTCGACGAGGCGCAGAACACGACCTCCGAACAGATGAAGATGTTCGTAACGCGGCTGGGATTCAATTCGAAAGCCGTGATCACGGGCGACATTACTCAAATTGACTTGCCCAATGCGCGCCGCAGCGGGCTGCTGGAGGCGGTGGACATTCTGAAAAATGTCGAGGGCCTGACATTCGTTTACTTCGATGAAGGCGACGTGGTGCGGCATCATCTGGTGCAACGCATTATTCGCGCCTACGATGAGCACAAATCGCGGATTGCCGAGGGGCAGATGTCTTTACTCGAGAGCAAAAACGGAAATGGCTCGGCTCCAGCGCAAGCGCCTCCTTCGGAGCCGATGGCAGCAAACGATATTAACGAATAGAGCGCACTGGACGGGAGAATCATTTGTCAAGGTTCTCCTGTTTGCGTTATATGCAAATTGATAATGGAGCTCGATCGCGCGCACAGGGCGTCACATTCGAAAGGCGCGTTCCCGGGCTGACCAAAGCATCTCTGCAACGTTTTGTTACGCGCGCGTCGCGTTCGGCGGGCCTGAAGGCGCGTCCGAACATCCTCGTTACGGGTTCTGCAAAACTGCGAAAACTGAACCGTCGCTTTCGCGGCAAAGACAAAGTCACTGATGTGCTTTCCTTTCCTCCCATGCCGCAACTGGCGGAGCAAATTGCCGGCGATATTGCAATCAGTGGCGAAATTGCGGCCAGCAACGCGAGGCGGCTGGGGCACTCGACCGCTGACGAGGTAAGAGTCCTCGCCCTGCACGGCGTTCTTCATCTTGCGGGATATGACCACGAGCAGGACAACGGAGACATGGAGAAGCGGGAGCTGGAGTTGAGAAAAGCTTTTCGATTGCCGGTGGGGTTGATTGAGCGGCACGGGAAGAGACCCAAGAAAACCGGGCCCACGCCAAGGGACGTCGGCTTGGGGCGAAAGCGCAAATGAACCTCGCCCTTGCACTTGCGATCCTGCTACTCATGGGTCTGCTCACGCTCGCCTCCTACGTCGAGCGCCTGTTCGATGAGACCGGGAAGTTTCTTTCCCGCGAATTTCAGAACAATGTCAATGCGTTTGAACAGCAGGTCGAACCCCGGCTGGGCGTGAGCCGGGAGCGCGCGGCGCAGTCCATGGGAGTGCTTGTGCAGTTCGCCACGGCCGCGGTCGCGATGCTCATCGCTTACATCATTTTTCGCGAACACACCTGGAACATTTACGAGATGCTGCAAGGTGTGTTGAGCCTGGTTCTGATCGTCGCCATCTGCAATCGTTTTTTGCCGTTTGTTTTCTTTTCGCGCACGAAGGGCGAATGGCTGGTGCAGTCCGTGATGGTGCTGCGGCTGCTGATTTATCTCGTGCTTCCGGTCACGCTGATGCTCGGGTTTCTGGAGTCGGTCACCTCTTTGACCAGAGAAAACACGAACGCGCAGCCGGAAAGCCAAGCCGAGGCCGTTGACGCGCTGATTGAAGCGGGGCAGGAAGAAGGCATCCTCGACGAGAGCAATCGCGATCTGATTCAGTCGGTGGTGGAGTTTGGCGGCAAGACCGTTCGCGAAGCCATGAAGCCGCGGCCGGACATCGTTGCTGTCCCGGTCAATACCACGGTTGAACAATTTATTGAGCTGCTGCGGGCTAAACCTTACTCGCGCGTTCCGGCGTATGAAGGCACGATCCACAACATAAAAGGGATCGTTTATGCGCAGGACGTTTTGCAGGTGCCCGATTCCGAGGCGCACACCCGGACCGTCGAAAGCCTGATGCGCAAAGATGTGTATTTTGTTCCCGAAAGCAAGCTGGGCAGCGACCTGCTCCGCGAGATGCAGAAGAACAATATCCGCATGGCGATTGTGGTTGATGAGTATGGCGGAGTTGCCGGGCTGGTCACGATCGAAGATCTGGTAGAGGAAATTGTTGGTGAGATTGGCGAGGAGCATGAGAAGTCAGATGTCGTCCGCGAAAGCGAGCAGTCTTATGTAGTGCCGGGAAATATGGATATTGACCGGCTGGATGAACTCTTAGGCCATCGGCCCGAGGGGAAAGAATCGGCCACGGTTGCGGGTTTGGTGAGTGAAATTGCCGGCCACATTCCGCAAAAGGGAGAGGTCATCGAAGAAGACGGGCTGAAGTTCGAGGTTCTGGAATCGACCGAGCGGCGGGTGGGAAGAGTCAGAATTTCATTGGCGCAGCCACGGCAGCTGAAGTTGATTTAGGGTCGGGTCGCCATCCCGGAGTTTGAGTGAAATCAGCTGATCTCATCAACAGTCGTTCGACCAACGTGGAACGTTCGCCGAGCGCAAGAGGGAGACTCAGACGCGAATAACTCCGGCCTTACTAATGCTTTTGGTGGTGACTCACCTGTTAGCCCAGGTTCATCGACCGGCGGGTTTCGAGGGAAGAATCCCGTGGTGTTCCACCGTGTTTTCTCCACAGCAAATCCGGGGCGAGATGGTGTACCCGGTCGGCAATGGTATTTCTGCTCCTGTGCTGCTGAAGCAGACCCGACCCTCTGTGCCAGTCGATAAGGCTAACATCAGAGGCATAGCCGTAATCTGCGGGATTGTGGGCCACGATGGACGGATTCGCACCGCTTTCATGGACCGGACCATCGGAAACGGACTGGATGAGATTGCGACCGAAGCGGTAAAGCAATGGATATTCCGACCCGCATTAAAAGAGGGTGAGGCTGTGGCCGCGCCCATAAGGCTCGAGATGAAGTTTGGCTATTAGATCGAACGGTCACCACGTTTCGACGTGGCTGTCGCAGTCCCGGCGTTGGGGTGGCAATGATTGCGATCACGTTATGCAAGCCGACGAATGAACACGTCTGGAGCAATTCTCACTGGAAAGTAAGAACGAATATATGGCCTGTGGGCCGTCCCACGGCACCCTCCCCGCACTTGACGCCACACTCTAATCCCTCCACACTTCTCGCATGGCGTTTCGCTCGGGATTCGTGTGCATTCTGGGACGGCCCAATGCTCGCAAATCGACGCTGCTGAATGCTTGTGGAAGAGAGGCTGAGGTTCGAGTTCCTGAAGATAGCTGAGGGGCGAGTAGGGCGGGTGAGAATTTCGCTGGTGCAGCCAAGGCAGTTGAAGTTAATTTAGCGCGTCCGCCATATCCCTGAGGTTCAACCCCTGTTAACGGCTTACGACATAGAGCTTCTACCGATACGCCTCTTCGCAAGAAAAAAGCCGCCTCGACAAGGAAGCGGCGTTTCTTATTCGATATTGCTCTACGGCTTGACGAGGTCCACAAAGGGGTGGTCGCCCAATGCGCATCGCCCTGGTTACTTCACCGTGATCTCGTACACAGTCCCCTTGTTGCCTCTGCCGCCTCCAGAGGTAACGCCGTAAAGCGCGTTGGGTTTCGGACCCCGAGTTAAGCTGCCGACAGGGCCCGACCCGTCCCAACTGTTCTGGTCGTTCTCGCCGGCGAAGCTGTGCAGCACGGTGAAAGTGCCCGCGGTATTGAGCTCGAATACCGTACCGTAGTACAGGCCACCCGACTCGGCGGTGCCGTACAGGTTGCCGGCCGCATCTCTAAACAGACTGTTCGGGCCACTTCCGTCTGGAGATTCATTAAAGTCGTGCAGGACCGTAAACTGGCCGGACTGAATATTGAGCTCGAAGATGATTCCGTACCAGTAAGCCCCGCCGCTGGCGGTGCCGTACAGGTTCCCCGCACTGTCTAGAACCAGGCCGGCATGGGGAGCGTAGCCATCTGCGACCATCTCGAAGGTGTACAGCACCGTCAACTCACCAGCCGTATCCAGTTTGAACACAGTTCCGCACCCAAGGGCCAAGCACGTGAGATCCCCGCCCTCTGCGGTGACGCCATAGAGGTTGCCGGCGGCGTCGCGAGTGAGACCGGACCAGGGATTTCCCCCGTCCGCCCCGCCTGTAAATGTGTGCAGCACGCTGAATACGCCGGCTGTGTCGAGCTTGAAGATGACCCCGCAGCCCTCGTCATTCGAGCAGTTACCCGAAGTGCCTCCACTGGCTGTTGTGCCATAGATGTTGCCTGCGGCGTCCAGCACCACGCCCGAGGGACTCCAGCCATCTACTCCTCCAGTAAAGCTATATAGCGGGGTTTCAACGCCCGCCGTCGTGATCTTGAAAACGGTTCCTCTAGAGTAAGTACCGCCGGAGTACGTGGTACCGTAGAGATTGCCGGCGGCGTCGCGAGTGAGACCGGACCAGGGCATACCCCCGTCGCTTCCGTTCGCCTGAAAGCTATAAAGAACGCTTTCCCCGCTGCCGTTAATTTTGAACACCGTTCCAGCGCTCATGCCTGGTCCGAATACGGTTGTGCCGTACAGCGCATCTCCGTCCCAAGTCAAGCCGGCTTCGGGCTCCCCGCCCTTCGCGTTGCTGGTTGGAAACCGGTAAAGCACGCGATAGGTTTGGGCTTGCGCCGTTGGGGTTGCCGCGACCCCGGCCACCAGGAGCGTGGCCAGCATCAGGGCAGCCAGCGTGCGCCATGAATTTGTTCGAGCAGTGCAAGTTGCTTTGATAGATGTCATGTAGTGACTCCTTCCGCACGTCTCCGTGGCTGTTACGAACTTCTCTGGGCTTCCCTGCAGACCTGAGTCACTACTGACGCGGACACTGAGATTTGGATTTCAGATCGCAGGAAAACCCGCCGTGGTTCCGGATGATTTGGAATGAATGTTGTGAGCCGACTGTTACCGGGAAAGTCACCGGAACTCGGAGCCAGAGTAATCTGGTGGGTTGGGCTTCGCAGTAACTGGCGTCACTGAGGTGGGTGATAGCTGGGCCCGGAGGGCGCCGTCGGCCTGAGTTTTCCGCAGACACTCATGCCGCACCTCCCTGCACTTGACGCCATATTCGAATCCTTCCACACTTCTTCAATGGCGTTTCGCTCGGGATTCGTGTGCATTCTGGGACGGCCCAATGCTGGCAAATCGACGCTGTTGAATGCGCTCGTCGGCGAGAAGCTGGCGATCATCAGTCCCAAGCCGCAGACTACGCGCAACCGGGTTTTGGGCGTGGTGCAGGTGCCCGCACGCGGCAAGAACCCAGGCGGGCAAATCATTCTGATTGACACGCCTGGCGTTCACAAGCCCGACAGCTCTCTCGGCCGAAAGATGATGGGCGAAGTTCGCGCCGCGCTGGATGACTGCAATCTGGTGTTGATGATCGCCGACGCGACGAAAAAGTCATCTCCAGAAGATCAGTTTGTGCGGGGCATGGCAAAAAAGACTGGCACGCCGGTTCTGCTGCTGCTGAACAAAATAGACCTGCTGAAAGGCGAGAAGCAAAAGCTGCTGCCAATTATCGACGAGTACCGGCAGCTTTTCGATTTCAAAGAGATCATTCCGATTTCCGCGCGCAGGAAACAGGGGCTGGAAATGTTGTTAGCGAAAATCGTGGAGAACTTGCCCGAGGGCCCAAAGTATTTTGCGGACGATCAAATTACCGATCAGCCTGCGCGCTTTATGGCGGCGGAGATCATTCGCGAGCAGGTGCTGCTAAACACCAGCGAAGAAGTCCCGTATGCGACGGGCGTGAATGTCGAACAATTTGAAGAAGGGGGGAAGCTGACGAGGATTGCCGCGACCATTTACTGCGAGCGGCAGGGACAAAAAGCGATTCTGGTCGGCAAGCGCGGGCAGATGCTGAAGACGATCGGAACCGAAGCGCGACTGCAGATCGAAGCCATGCTCGGCACCAAAGTCTATCTGGAGTTATTCGTCAAGGTGCAACCTGGGTGGCGCGATTCGCACGCGTTCATCGAAGAACAGGACTGGCGGCGGCAACTGGAACTGCTTTCGAAAGTGGGCGGGCCAACTTGACCTTTGCGGGAGGTTTCGATGGACAAACTGTTAAGGTACCGCGTTTTGCTCTGGGGGACCTTGTCGCTCCGCTTCTCGTCCTGGCCCCAGATGCCCCAAGCCTTTATCGCGCTATCGCGCGCTATCCAGAAATGTTTCTGTTGATCGCGGAGGGCGCCTTCAATCCGCGCCCGGTGCGGGCGAACCGTTCGCGAACCTTGCGGCGAGTGTAGACGGTTTGCTAAATAGAGATTCCTCAGGTTCGGCGGCCCACCCTTAGCGAGCACCTTCTGCGAGTGCGCATGTTGACTTGCCAAGAAAATCCTGAGCCCCGGCTTCGCAAAGAGCGCGAAAGCCTGGGCCATCCGCCTGTACAATACGCCCAATCGCCGTGACAGTACATGACCAATAAAACGAAATGAAATATAGGATTGTCCGCGTGCTTCAGAAGTATCTTCTCAACCCCCCGATCAAGCTCGCGCTTGCGATGGGTCTGCCTTTGCCGGGATATGCGTTGCTCGAAACCAAAGGACGGAAGTCCGGCAAGTCCCGCCGAACGCCCGTGGGCGACGGGCGCATCGGAGATCAGTTCTGGGTCGTGGCAGAGCATGGCAAGAAGGCGGGATACATCCGCAACATCGAAAGTGAGCCACGTGTACGTCTGAAGCTGCGTAACGGGCTTAGGTGTAGATGGCACGCGGGGACTGCACATATACTCTCGGACGACGATCCGCGTGGGCGACAACGTTGGTTGGCGACCCAACTGCCGGGCAGTTCCGGGAATGCGAAAGCGGTACGGCTTTTCGGGACTCAACTGCTCACGGTTCGGATTGATTTGGACCGCTGATTTTGCCGATGGGATTGACGCGGTGCTACGAATCCGGCTCAAGGCGCATAACCGGGCCAGGCTCGTCTTTTGCCTTCCCTCTTCGCATCTGCGAAACTGAGAACGCATTCATGGGCCGCATTCACGTACTTTCGGAGAACGTCGCCAACAAAATTGCGGCGGGCGAGGTGGTCGAGCGGCCGGCCTCGGTCGTCAAGGAACTTCTGGAGAACTCTCTGGATGCCGGCTCCACGCGCGTCCGAATCAATGTCGAAGCCGGCGGCAAGAAGCTGATTCAGATTACAGACAACGGCTGCGGCATGGTGCGCGATGATGCGCTGCTCGCCTTCGAGCGCCACGCGACTTCGAAGATCAAGAGCGCCGAAGACCTGCTGAGTGTCGCGACGCTCGGGTTTCGCGGCGAGGCGCTGCCGTCGATTGCTTCAGTCTCTCGGCTGCGACTCGAAACCCGCGCGCCGGATGAAGCTTCCGGGACCATCGTCGAAATCAACGGTGGCAAGCTGTTCAACGTCGAAGAAGCCGGATTGCCCGCCGGAACTTCGATCACGGTGCGTGATCTCTTCTTCAATACTCCGGCGCGCAAGAAATTTCTGAAAGCGGAATCGACGGAGCTTTCGCACATTGCTTCACTTGTCACGCATTATGCGCTGGCGCATCCCGACAAGCACTTTGAGCTGCACTCCGCGACCAATGCTGTTCTCGTTGCTCCGCCGGTGGCCGGATCAAGTGAGCGCGTTTACCAGGTGTTCGGCAAAGACGTTCTCGATCAACTGATTCCTCTGGCAGCGGTGCAACCGTTCGAGCATGTGGGTCTGCCGCAGCCTCCTCCGTGGAAACGTAAAGAAGACGAGGAAGACATAGCGGCGCGAGAACCGGGCGAGATTCGCGTGCATGGGTTTGTGTCGAAGCCCGAGATCCAGAAGCTGAACCGGAATTCGATCTATGTTTTCGTGAATGGCCGGCTGATTCGCGACCGGCTTATCCAGCATGCGCTGACGGAAGCGTACCGCAACATTCTTCCGCCCACGGTTTTTCCTGTCGTACTGCTGTTTCTTGAGCTCCCCAGCGGCGAGGTGGATGTCAATGTGCATCCGTCAAAGACGGAAGTCCGCTTTCGGCAGCAAAGCATCATGCACGATTTCGTCCGTGATGCGGTTCGCGCGGCGCTGATGAAGGCACGGCCGGTTCCACAGTTCACAACCGAAATCACGGCACATGCTACCGCCAGCCCATCACTCACGCCGGGACCTCGCGCCACAGTTGCAGTTATGCCGCAGCATCGCTATCAGCCAGCGCCGCATCCGTTTTCGTTGAATGCTCCCGTGCCGCCTCTGCAGACCGAGCGATTTCATTTCAGCGACAGCTTTGCCGTGGAGGGTAACGCCGCCGTTTCGCTGGCGCGCGCTCCTGTGACGGTGCCTGCCGACCGTTGCACTCCGCCCGCTGAAGCCGAACCTGAGCCTTCGAGCGACCTTGCTCCCTCGCTTGCGTCATTGAAGCCGCTGGGACAGATTCGTGATTCGTTCATTCTTGCGGTCAATCCCGAAGGCCTCTGGATTATCGATCAGCACGTCGCACATGAGCGCGTGCTATTCGAACGAGTCCTGAAGCAGCGAGCGGCGCAGAAGTGCGAAAGCCAGCGCCTGCTCATGCCGCTGGTTCTCGAACTGACCCCGGCGCAGCAGGCGCTGTTTGCGGAAATATCTGACGAGTTAAACAAGAATGGCTTCGAAGCCGAACCATTTGGAACCCGCAGCATTGCCATAAAAGTCGCGCCCGCCGGAATCGATGCTTCG
>Ga0335081_10022990_pt1 | contig 10088 bp, 10 predicted proteins | sample Lox_Sample_35_FD_206713 | JGI IMG/M metagenome (GOLD analysis project Ga0335081, IMG submission 206713) | Soil microbial communities from Loxahatchee National Wildlife Refuge, Florida, United States - Lox_Sample_3.5 | ecosystem: Environmental > Terrestrial > Soil > Wetlands | place: USA... | reverse complement strand
ATGGCGCGCCGTGTCGCGCCCGAGGCCGGCATTCTGAAGGTGGGTCTCGAGGCCTTCGTGGCCGAGGGCCCGTCGCTCGTTCGCTCGCTCGCCGGATCGGGAGCCGGCGTGTTCCTCGACCTCAAGCTCCATGACATTCCGAACACGGTCTCCCGCGCGGCCGCCGCCGCGGTGACGACCGGCGCCTCGATCGTGAACTGCCATGCGGCCGGCGGCACGGAAATGATGAAGGCGTTCGGCGAAGGGGCGCGCGCCGCCGCCGCCAAGGCAGGGCTTCCGGCGCCCAGGCTCGTCGCCGTGACGATCCTGACCTCTCTCGACGCGGCGGCCGTCCGGGCCGTCGGCCTCGAAGGTTCGCCGCGCGAGGCCGCGCTCCGCCTCGCGATCCTCGCGAAGGAATCGGGCCTGGACGGCGTCGTCTGTTCGCCCGAGGAGATCGAGACGATCCGTGCGGCCCTGGGAGACGACTTCCTCCTCGTCGTGCCCGGCGTGAGGCCGCGGGGCGAGGCCGCGGGCGACCAGAGGCGCGTCGCGACGCCCTTCGACGCGATCCGTGCGGGCGCGGACCTTCTCGTCGTGGGCCGCCCGATCACGGGCGCGAAAGACCCCGCGGCGGCCGCGCGCGCGATCGTGGCCGAGATCGCCTCGGCGCTCTGAGCGTCAGGGCGTGAATGTCGCCGTCGGAAGCGGCGTCGGCGTCGGAACGCCTCCGAACGGCGTCGGCGTGGGCGTGCCCGCGAAGGGCGTCGGGGTCGTGCTCAGGGTCGGTGTCGTCCCCGGCGGGGACGTGGGCGTCGGAACGCCTCCGAACGGCGTCGGTGTGGGCGTCCCCGCGAAGGGCGTCATCGTCGGGCTCGGCGGAACGGGCGTTTCGGTCGGCGTGGCGCCTCCCGGCGTCGGCGTGAAGGTCGCGAGCGTCACGCCAAGCGCTGGCGTCGGCGTCGCGGTCGGCGGCGTTCCGGTGAAGACGGCCGTCGGCGTCGAGCCAGGAGGAGTTCCGAGCGGCGGAGGCGTCGCGGGCGTACTCGGAGGCGTCGGGGTCGGGCTCGCCTTCCCGTTCGGCCCGGTCATGTCGTCCTTCGCCGGACAACCCGCGAGAAGGACGGCGAGGGCCGCGGCCGAAAAGCACGACACGGGGCGCACGGAAAAAATCCGCATCACTCGACTTCGATCTTCTCGTAGCGCGACTGCACCCCGCCGCTGCCGTGGGCGGCGCGCTCGGCGAGCGCGATCTCCTCGTCGAGGAAGTCGCGCAGCGCCTTCATGAACTCGATGCCGGAATTCTTGGCGCGGGAGAGGGTGCTGCCGTGCCCGCGCGCGAGACGGAGCGAGAACTTGCCGACGAGGTCCGCGGCGGGCTTGAAGATGCAGCCTTCTCCCGCGCAGGCGAGGCCGGGGATCGGACCGCCTCGTCCCTTCGCCGCAGGCGGCGGCTCTTCGGCCCGTCCAGGTCCGAATTTCTCCTCGAAGGAGGACGCGGCGGACGTCCGCGCGGCCCGCTTCCGGCGCGCTCGGCGGCGGGGCCTCGTGGCTGTGCTGGTGCTTTGCGAATCGGATTCGTCAGGCATGCCGCCCTCTCCTTCCCTTCTACGAATAACTCTCCGCATCCTCCCCCGCACCGGGTGCCTTCGCGAAGCGCACCGTGAGCTTGCCGGCCTCGACTTTCGCACCGGACGGTGACAGGCCCGAGAGCATCCGGGGGACGGGGATGTGATGGCGCACGTTGCCGATGCGCACGACGAGATCTCCGGAGGCCATCGCGAGATCGACCTCGTGCCGGTCGACGAACGGGAGGTCGAGCGTGAGAACGTATCTTCCGTTCCGCTTCGCGTAGCGATACGGCGGATCCGAGCGGAAGGACGCAGCGGCATCCTTCGCCCCCCACAGCTCCCGTCCGAGCTCCCGGAGAGCCGCCGAGCCGAGGACCTGGTCGTCCCTCAGCGGCAGCGTGAAGACCGGGACGGGATCGAAATAGCTCCGCGCCTCCTCGAGGAACACGCCCTGGGTTCTCCGCCACTTCGAAAAGAAGGGGTCCTGGACGCCGTCCGGCAGAAGCCGGTTCACGATCACCGCGTCGACCGTGAAGCCGTAGAGGCCGAAATACATGAAGGCCCTCTGCGTCTCCTTGATGACGATCTTCTCGGCGTTCGTCACGAGCCGCACGGTCGTCGTCCCGGGGTCCTTGAGAAGCGCGTCGACGCCTTCGAGCTTCTGCGCGAGCGACTGGACGTTCGCGAAATACCGGTCCGGCGGGAGCGGCAGATCGGTCACCTTCTTCGCGACCGGCCTCGCGACCTTCAGGAGCGAGCGCTCGAGCCGGAACAGCTTCTTCATGTACCACTCGAGCGTGGGCGGAAGCGACACGAACCGCAGCGATTCCCCCGTGGGCGCGCAGTCGAGGATCAGGACGTCGAAGGCTCGCTCGCGCGCGTACTGGTTCACGTACAGGAGCGCCGAGACCTCCTCCATGCCGGGAAAGATCGCGAGCTCCTCGGCGAGCACCTCCTCCACCCCGGTGACGGCGAGAAGCGTCGTGATGTACCCCGAGATGTCCTTCCAGTGACGCCCGATCTCCTCGGTGACGTCGACCTCCTGGATCGACAGGTTCTCGGCGACCACGACGGGCGCGCCGTGGGCGTGATCCGTGAGCGCGACGTCGCGGTCGAACGCGTCCGCGAGAGAGTGGGCGGCATCCACGGACATGACGAGCGTCTTCAGGCCCTTCGCCGCGAGCGTCAGGCCCGTCGCCGCCGCCACGGTCGTCTTGCCGACCCCTCCCTTGCCGGTGAAGAGAAGAACGCGCATCCGTGGGGTGATGTTACGCGTTCGGGACGCTCCGGCTCCCGGCTTTGAACGCGACCCAGGCGAGGAGAACGGCCACGTACCCGTCGATCGCGTAGTGCCAGCCGCAGACGACCGACGTGAAGAACGTCAGGACCGTCAGGGCGCCGAACAGGAGAAAGAGCGCCCGCGAGCGCCCGCGAGCGAAAAGCATGAGGAACGCCTGCGCTCCGACGTGGAGGGACGGCATCGCGGCGACGCCGAGGTACGGCGAGAGATCCGTGCCCTCGGGCCGGCGGTGGAACGAGTGCACCCGTCCGTACTGAACGATCAGGAGGTCCATCGTCGCCGACTGCGCCGGCATCGAGGCGCGGACGTTCGTGTAGTCGTCCTTGAGGACATAACAGGGGCCGAGGGACGGGACCGCGAGATAGATCCACGATCCCAGGACCCAGAGGAGCACGAACCCCGCCGCGAAGCGCGCGCGGTCCCGGATCGAGAGCGTCGCGGCGAACCAGCCGATGCCCGCGGCGACCGTGAACATGAAGCCCCCGTAGTACCCGTCGAGCGCTTTCCAGAGCACGGGATACGGAAACAGGCCCTGCAGGAGGCGTCCGGGGTTCACGCCGAAATGGAGAGCGGTCTCGAGGCGGTAGAGGCCCCGGTCGTAGAGGACGTCGGGCCTGAGCAGGGGAAGCGCGACCTTGAGCCAGCTGTAGACGTACGACGTGAGCGGCATCGCCACGAGGAGGCGGGCGAGGTCGGTGAGCGTCCACGGCTTCAGGAAGGCGCGGAGGCGTGCGACGAGACGCCAGCGGCCCCGCCGTGCCGCGAGAAGGGCACGCAGGACGATCCCGCCGAGGAGGAACGGCGCCATGAACGAGACGAAGTCTTTCGTGTCGACCAGCGTGCGGACGACGTCGAGCGCGAGTCGCGCGCGGAGCCTGAGGAGGAGAACGACCGCAACGAGATCGGCGAGGAGCAGGATCTCGTAGAGCCGTGGGCGCGGGAGGCGCCTCACCACCCGCGCGCCCTCTCCCGCTGCCGTCGTTCCTTCTTCGTCGGACGCCCGCCGCCTCCGTCCCGCGGCGCCAGCAGGCGCTCGAGTCGCCGCGCCTCGAGGACCTCGGGCGCGAGGGGAGGCGTCGTCTCTTCGTAGAGCGTCCGCGCCGCGGCCTTCTGAACGTGTCTCTCGGCGAGGCCCTTCACGAGAAAAGTCCGACGGCCCTCGGGGAACGTGATCTCGAGCCGGTCGCCGGCACGGACCCGCTTGTGCGCGGCCGCCGCGCGCCCGTTCAGGTCCACCTTGCCCCCCGCGCAGGCGGCGGACGCCTGCGACCGCGTCCGGAACAGGCACGAAACGTCCAGCCACACATCGAGCCGGACCTCGGTCAGCGCGGGAACCTGCTCCTCATGGCGGGACATCTCGAGAGACTGAACCGGGATCAGAAGACCGGCTTCTCCACTCTCTTGTCGAACCTGTAGACGTACCTGTAGCCGAAGATGTCCGCGGTCTGCTCGTACTGGGCCGAGATGGCGATGTAGTTGCCGCTCCGTTCGACGCGGATGGCGTCCATCTTGAGCGGCACCTTGACGTCCTGCGCCTTCAGGTAGATGTCCATCTTCAGCTTGTCGGGACCCTTCAGTCCCCCGAAGTTGGCGGCCTCGTTCATCGCGTCGAGGATCTCGTTCCCGCGGATGTGAAGCGGGAGGATGCGCACGCACGCGACGACGACGACGAACAGAACGCCCAGCCCGACGATGAGCCCGAAGGCCCCCTCCCCTCGCCGCGATCTCATGTCGGCTCGCCGCATCGTGTTCTCCTTCCGGCGCGGTCCGGTCCGCGCTCTAGCGAATGGCGTGAAAAGTTCTGTCCCAGCGTGTCCGGGACAAAAAGTTTAGCGCGGTATCGAGGAAACGGCGTAACGCCGCTCCCCGGCCCGTGAAGGCGCGCGGGCCCTCCCGGACGGACCAGAGGACCGAGACGGCGCGCCCCTCGAGATGCGCGAGGGGCACCGGCCCGAAGAAGCGCGAATCCTGCGAGTCGTCGCGGTTGTCGCCCATCGCGAAGAAGCGGCCGGCTTGAACGGTGAGAGGCCCGAACCGGTCTCGCTGGACGAGAGACGCCGGCGCCCCCGTTCCGTAGGTCGTCGCGTCGCGGTGCACAGCGTACGGCTCGGAGCGCTCCGCCCCGTTCACGAGAAGGACCTTCGCCTCGACCTCGATCCGGTCCCCCGCGACCGCGACGGCACGCTTGATGAGATCGCGGCCGGGATCGGGCGGATACCGGAAGACGATCACGTCCCCGCGCGCAAGGTCCCGATAAGGCAGGACGCGGGCCCAGGGGCCCCGGTGCGGGCCGTACGCGAACTTGTTCACGAGCACGTAATCGCCCACGAGGACCGTGTCCTCCATCGAGGAGCTCGGCACGTGGAAGACCTGGAAGACGAAACCCTTGAACGTGAGCGCGAGCGCGGCGGCCACGAGGACCGCCTCGGCCGTCTCCGTGAGTCGCCTTCCTCCCGTCATCACTCGACCTTGAGGACCGCGAGGAAGGCCTCCTGGGGCAGCTCGACACGGCCGACTTTCTTCATCCGCCGCTTGCCCTCCTTCTGCTTCTCGAGGAGCTTCCTCTTGCGCGTGATGTCGCCTCCGTAGCATTTGGCGAGGACGTTCTTGCGCAGTGCTTTCACCGTCTCGCGCGCGAGGATCTTCGACCCGATCGCGGCCTGGAGCACCACCTCGAACATCTGCCGCGGGATCATCTCCTTCATCTTCTCGACGAGCGCGCGGCCTTTCGCCTGGGCCTTGTCCCGGTGCACGATGAGCGCGAGCGCGTCCACGGGCTCTCCGTTGACGAGGACGTCGAGCTTGACGAGATCGCCGGGGCGGTAGCCGACGAGCTCGTAGTCGAACGAGGCGTAACCCTTCGAGAGCGACTTGAGCTTGTCGTAGAAGTCGAGGATGACCTCGTTCAGGGGAAGCTCGTACTTGAGGACCGCCCGCTGCGTGCCCGCGTATCCGAGCGAGACCTGCTTTCCCCGCCTGTCCTCGGCGAGGGCGAGGATCCCGCCGAGAAACTCGTCCTTCGTGATGATGGTCGCGAGGATGTACGGCTCCTGGATCTCGTCGATGAGCTGGACCTCGGGGAGCTTGACCGGATTCGAGATCTCGAGCTCCTGCCCGCGCGTCGTCCTGACCCTGTAGGGCACTGACGGCGCCGTCGTGACGAGCGAGAGGTTGAACTCGCGCTCGAGGCGCTCCTGGACGATCTCCAGGTGGAGGAGGCCGAGGTAGCCGCAGCGGAAGCCGAAGCCGAGCGCCGTCGACGACTCCGGCTCGAACGTGAAGGACGCGTCGTTGAGGCGGAGCTTCTCCATCGCGTCGCGCAGGTCCTCGTAGGCGTCCGTCTCCGTCGGGAAGATCGACGCGAAGACCATCGGCTTGACGTCGAGGAAGCCGGGCAGCGCCGCGGCCGTGGGACGCTCGGCCTCGGTGACCGTGTCGCCGATCTTCGCGGCCTTCAGGTCCTTGATGCCCGCGATGACGTAACCGACCTCGCCGACGGAGAGCTCCGACACGATCTGAGGTTTCGGGTTGAAGATCCCGACCTCCTGCACCTCGCCTGGGAAGCCCGTTCCCATCATCCGGATCTTCATTCCCGGCTTGAGCCGGCCCTCGCGCACGCGCACGAGGCACGTGACGCCCCGGTAGAGGTCGAACCAAGAGTCGAAGAGCAGCGCCTTGAGCGGAGCCTCCGGATCGCCCACCGGCGGGGGCACGAGGTGGACGATCTCCTCGAGGAGGTCGCGAACGCCGGTGCCGACCTTGCCCGACGTCAGGACGGCGTGCCGCGCGGGGATTCCGATGATCTCCTCGATCTGCTCGCGCGCCATCTCGGGGACGGCGGACGGGAGATCGATCTTGTTGATGCACGGGACGATCACGAGGTCGTTGTGGATCGCGAGGTATGCGTTCGCGAGCGTCTGCGCCTCGACGCCCTGCGTCGCGTCCACGACGAGCACGGCCGCCTCGCACGCCGCGAGCGACCGCGAGACCTCGTACGTGAAGTCCACGTGTCCGGGCGTGTCGATGAGGTTCAGGACGTAGTCCGACCCGTCCTCGGCCCTGTACCTCAGCGTGACCGAGCGCGCCTTGATCGTGATGCCGCGCTCCTTCTCGATCGGGTTGTCGTCGAGCACCTGCTCGGTCATCTCGCGCGCGGACAGCGCGCCCGTGATCTCGAGGATCCGGTCCGAGAGCGTCGTCTTCCCGTGGTCGATGTGGGCGACGATCGAGAAATTCCGGATGCGCGAGGGGTCGGTCACTCTACAGTCCGCCAGGGCACGACCCGCATGCGGCGACCCGGCGGAACCGTGGCCGGGATGATCTCCTGGAGCTCGCCCTTGGCCGGCACGTCTTCCACGAAGAGTCCGTAAACGCGTTGGTCGTTAGAGTCGTTCTCGGTGGCGAGTTCCGCTGCGATTCGGATCACGAACCACGTGTCGTGGGACCGGACCGGCCACGAGCACGCGTTCAGGACGTGCACTTCGACTTGATCGTCCTCTTTTGCCTTCGGGCTGCGCAGGGTTTTCCCCCAATACGTCAGGCACTTGATCCTCTCGAGGTACTCCTTTATCGCAAATGAATCGAGAACCATCGACTCATACGTTCCACCTTGGAACGGACGAAGATGAATCCTTGCTCCTGCCGTCTCGGGCCTGAGGCTCGCCGGGTCCGCCGGATCCCCTGGCGCGCCGAGCAACCGGGAGAACGGGCGGCTCTTCCCTGCCTCGACTGCGAAGCCCCAGGCCGTCCGATCCGAAGGGAAGCCCACGATCCCGCGCGTGATCTTGCCATCCCGCCGCGTCGCGTAAACCTCGAGGGCGAGCCACACGCCTCTCTCCGTCTTGTTCACGAGCTTGCCTTCGACGAGCAGCCCCTCCGGAACCGTGCGGGCCGTGAGCCCTTCGTGCCTCAGGAGCCCATACGATCCTTCGGACGCCACGGAGAACGTACCCTTCAGGCCTTCCTCCGGGGAGAAGCCGCGGCGGCGCTTCGCCAGGTCCTGCAGCGACCCGCCCGCCGGGACCGGCGTGCTCCGGCCCACGGCCGCGGCTGGCGTCGGCGTCGGCGTCGGCGTTCCGGCCGGCGCCTCGAGGAGGAAGAGAAGGCTGGCGACGATCATCGGGGCTCTCCTTCCGCTTCCGAAGCACGCCGCATCTCCACCTTCGCGCCGAGGCGCTCGCAGGCGTCGAAGATCGTGCGGGCCGGGTGAGGCCAGCGCGTCTCGAAGACCTTCACGCGGGACTTGAGCTCGCTCCGCACGTTCGCGAGAGGGTCGCCTGTCGCCTCGGAGACGGCGCGGGCCGCCTGATAGGCGATGCGCGCGTCGGAAAAGGGTCCGATCGAAACGAGGACGGGGACCGGCGCCGGGGGCGGGAGCTCGGCCGGATCGGGGGGTGCCGCCCGCGCGAGCGGACGCTTCGCCGAGGCTCGGGTCTCCGCGAAGTTCCGCGCGCGCACGAGCCGGACCTCGGTGAAGCCCGTGCTGAGCGTGCGCGAGAGCTCCGCCGCGAGAGGGTCGGACGCCGCCGAGGCGGAGGCGAGGCGCTCCAGCCAGAAGACGGCGCGCTCGCGGTCGCCTCGCGCGGGGTCCTCGTCCTCCTTGAGACCCAGCGCGAACGCGCGGCGGCAAGAAGAGGCGTCGGCGAGCCGAAGCCTTCCCGTCAGGGTGAGGAGGAGGTTCGACGGGGACGGGTCGCCGTGCGTCAGGCCGAGTCGGGAGAGCTCCTCGAGGCCACCGAGGAGCGCATCGAGGACGGTCAGGAGCTCCCCGCCCGTCAGCGGGGGGCCGCGCCGCAAGCGGGTCTCGAGCGTGCCTTCTTCCGAGTACTCGCGCACGAGCCACGGGTCCTTCCCGTCCGAGGCGTCCACGAGCGGCACGAGGAAGAGGCTGCTCTTGCCGATGCGCGAGAGCGCATGAATCTCGGCGAGAAACACGTCCCGGATCCTCGGATCCGAAGCGAACTCGGGATCGAGGCGCCTCCTGAGACCTGCCTGGCCGTCCGCGAGGCCCACGAGCTCGGCGAGCAGGGGGGCATCCGACGCGAGAGGCAGACGAACGGGGTAGGGCTGCGCGCTCACGGCCTCACCTTCCAGTCCCTGAGGACTCCCTCGACGACCTCCACCGGGATCGCGAAGCCGAGGCCCTGCGTGCCCTCGCCCACGATCTTCCAGGTGTTCACGCCCACGAGGCGGCCCGCCGAGTCGACGAGCGGACCCCCGCTGTTGCCGGGGTTGATCGCGGCGTCGTGCTGGAGGAAGGATCGGCCCTCAAAGCCCTGGAAGACGCGCAGCGGACTCGACACGATGCCTCGCGTCACGGAGAAACCGAGCTCGGGAGAGAGCGGAGACCCGAGCGCGAAGACCTGGTCTCCGACCGACATGTCCTTTGCGTGCCCGAAGGGCAGCGCGGGGAAGGGTCCTTTTCCCATCGCGGCGAGAAGTCCGAGGTCGAGCTTGCGATCCCGCTCCCGGTCCATCAGGTCGAGGTACCGGCCGTCGTGCGTCTTCGCCGAGTAACGGCCCTCGTGATCCATGACGTGCGCGTTCGTGAGGATCAGGCCGGTCTCGCTGACGAAGAAGCCGGAGCCCAGGATCGTGCCCCTCTGGCCCTCGATGCGCACGTCGCCCGTGATCGAGACGACCGAGCGAAGGGCCGCCGTCAGCGGGTTCTCGGACGGCGTGGGCGTGTTCTGGGCGGGTGCGGCTGTACTTGCCGGAACCGCGGTGGGAGCGGCGGTCGGCGTCGGAGCGAAGAGAGCCCGGATGGCCTGCGCGCGTCGCTCCACCCCGACGTCCTTTTCGTCCAGCTTCGCGCGCCATTTCACGTTCCAGGCGAAGTAGATCCCGAAGGCTCCCGAAAAGAGCAGGACCGTGACGGCCGCGACGCGCAGGAAGGGAAAAGGCGCTCCCGGAGTCTCTTCGACAGCCTTCGACGGAGCTCGTGACCCCGTCGCCGGCGTGCCCGGCACGGGGTGGCGACGCAAGCCCGCCGCTTCCGCCCAGCGCCCCCCCTCCGCGACGATCGCCTCGATCTCGCCGAAGCGGACGACGTCGCCGTGACGAAGGGGCGATCTTTTCACGAGGCATCCGTTCACGAAGAGCGCCGCCTCCGGGGAAACCGTGGACACGAGGGGCGGTGCGGCGCCGGCGTCGACAATCGCATGCTGGCCTGCGACGGAATCGTGTTCGAGGACGATCCCGGTCGATTCCGGCGTCCGTCCCACGGCGATCGTTCCCCT
>Ga0335081_10022989_pt1 | contig 10088 bp, 10 predicted proteins | sample Lox_Sample_35_FD_206713 | JGI IMG/M metagenome (GOLD analysis project Ga0335081, IMG submission 206713) | Soil microbial communities from Loxahatchee National Wildlife Refuge, Florida, United States - Lox_Sample_3.5 | ecosystem: Environmental > Terrestrial > Soil > Wetlands | place: USA... | reverse complement strand
ACCTGGCATCTGACCTGGCGGGCCTCCTGGATCATCTCCAGATCCAAAAAGCCTTCATCGCCGGTCACTCCATGGGCGGATATGTTGCGTTGGCCTTCGCAGGCGCCTACCCCGGACGTCTGCGCGGACTGGGGATGATCTCCACCCAGGTTGCTGCTGATTCGCCTGAGCGCAGAGAGGGGCGTTACCGATCCGCGGCGGAGGTCGCCGCCAGGGGCGTGGGGGTCGTCGTCGAAGCGATGACGCCTAAATTTTCGGCCGACCCCCATGTGCAATCCTTTGTGCGCGCTCTGATGCAAAGACAAAAGCCCGCCGGGCTGATCGGCTCGCTCCAGGCGATGGCGGAACGACCCGATTCAAGCCAGGTGCTGAAAGCTTTCAAGCTCCCGGTGGTGATCGTCCACGGCGACGCCGATGAGTTGATCCCGGTCGAACGCGGGCGCGAGATGAAAGCCGCCGTGCCCAACGCTCATTACGTGGAATTGCCCAGGGTTGGTCACATGCCGATGATGGACAATCCCCGGGCCGTGACCGAGGCGTTGAGATTCTTCCTCCAGCCGCGCTGAGTCCTCCCCCAGGGCGTTGGCCGTCTGCCATGGCCACACCCGGCATCGACCTTGACCGAATTCGAACGTTCGTGTTTTAGTGCCTTTTGATCGTCCCCCAGGAGAAGGTCGTGACATGAATGCCAATGCCTTTCGCCATTTCTACGAATACCACTTCACTGAAAATCGCAAGATATGGGAAAGGCATATCCCTGCACTATCCTATGAGCAGTTCACCCAAGATGCAGGCTATTCGCAGGGATCGATCCGAAACCAGATCGTTCACATCATGAGCGTGGATGAGGCATGGTTCAGCGGATTGCGGGGCGTCGAGGGCCCCCAGCCTTTTGGTCCCGCGGACTTTGACGATCGGCAGATCATTCGGGAACACTGGGACGGGGTTGAGAAAATCATGCGCGCTTATCTCGCCCAGCTGCGGGACGACATGTTGTTCGAAAAACCGTTCGCCGATGGAGAAGACCAGGACCTGGTACTGTGGCAGGTGCTGCTCCACGTCGCCAATCATGGGACGGATCATCGCGCCCAAATCCTCAGATCGCTCAACGATCTGGGCGTCGCGACCGGGCCCCAGGATTACATTTTCTACGTCTACGACAGCTTGTAGGAGTTCATTCCGGTGTGCCCCCTCGGGAGCCGCCCTCAGGACGGGCTTGCCCCTTTCTTATTCAGTAATACTTCTCGATCCCGCCGAAACCGAAATTCTTGTTCTGCGCGGTCAGGTCGATGAAGTGTCTCAGGCGTTTCTTGAACTCCTGGGGCCTGCGGCGTGCTCCTTCGATGAACGCAATGCGGATGCGAATGTAGGAGGGCGATAATCGCTGGAAGTTTTCCCAGGCTTCCTGGTTGGCCCGGATGGCCTCCAGGATGTCGGGTGCTATCTCAAACCGCTCCTCCAGGGTGGTCCCGAGCGTGGCCAGGACTTCAGCGACCACCTTGCGCTGCTTGACCAGCTCTCTCAGGCGTTCCCGGTTGGCCTGCGAATAGGGGGTCCTGGCACGACGGACCGAGAACCGCTGAGCAAATCGATCCTGATCGATGCTCCTGACGATGCTGTCGATCCAGCCAAAGCAGAGCGCTTCTTCAACTGCATCGTTGTACTGGATGCGCGGCTTTCCAGTATGCTGCTTGTAGTAGACCAGCCAGACTTCCTGTTCGGACTGATAGTGCTTTAAGAGCCAATCCCGCCATTCAGATGGCTGGGTTAGGTGGAGAAGCCTGGCTTGGTCCAGGTTGTGTTTCATGTGCTGCTTGAAACGGGGAGGACGGAGGTTCGATCTTTCTGCGGCCGCAAAGGGCGGTCAATCCACCCGGGGGACGACGGACCGGGCGCGCTTCCCCCCGAACGATCCGCTGGGGAGCCGACTATTCTTTCATCTTCACCAGAAACAGCGTCGAGCTATCCAGTTCCTGGACCTTCATTTCAAACTGATCCTTCAGACTTTTGATCAGCCGCGAAAGCTGGCGTTGCCCGTAGGTGCGTGGGTCGAAGCCCGGATCCAGTTGATAGAGGGCGTTGCCCATCAGATCGAGCCGCGCCCAGCCGTCTTCTTGAACGGCCATATCGAAAGCCTGTTCCAGCAGGGGCATCGGATCGGCCTCACTCTTGGGCTTGGCTTTGGAGGTCGATTTTCGCTGCGATGAGCGTGCTTGGGCGGCCTTTGTCCCCGCCACCAGATTTTCGGTGTAAACGAACACGTCGCAGGCATTGACGAAAGGCTTGGGCGTCTTCTTCTCGCCGATGCCCATCACGAAAATCCCCGTTTCGCGGATGCGCGTGGCAAGCCGTGTGTAATCGCTGTCGGACGAGACCAGGCAGAACGCGTCTACCACGCCCGAATGCAAAATGTCCATGGCGTCGATGATCATGGCGCTGTCGGTGGCGTTCTTGCCGATGGTGTAACGGAACTGCTGGATGGGTTGGAAGGCGTGGAAGTTCAAGGTCTCCTTCCAGGAATTCATGTTGGCCGTCGTCCAATCGCCGTAGATCCGCCTGACCGTGACCTGCCCGTAGCGGGCCGCCTCCACCAGCATTTGCGGGAGGAGCCCAGGCTGGGCGTTGTCGCCGTCGATCAACATCGCGATCTTTTGCCGCGGCAGAGTTGAAAGTTGTTCATCAGTCATGGTCCGATTATACTTTATATATTTCCCTCCGTTGGGGGCCGCGCTGCGGGCGAAACGCTTCCCTGCGCGCGAGGCCGCTTCGCTGCCCGGCCCCATCCCTGCGGGCACCTCCGCGCATCTCTCCTGCCAGGGACATTCGGGACGGGAGAGATCAAATGGAGTTCGATCCGGTCTGAACGATGGAAGCTGCAGCTGCAACTGCCCGGCGGAAACGGGGATGGCAGGCCGAAACGGGTTCAGTCTGTTGGGGGGGGTGTCAGTGCCCTTTTGAAAGAAATTAAGAGGACAAGCTGGGCGGCAGGGCGGTCGGGGACCGGGCAGGGAATCGATCCGTCCAGATGGCCGCGGAGCCGCATCCAAAGAAGGGGGGTGAGGCTGCGAGGGTCACGCCAGGAAATTCAACCCTTCCGGGTGCCTTCCACCGACTAATTCTCTGGCGGCGATCCTTGCCGGCACCTGGCGGTTCAAAAATCATACACGTTCGCTCCGAATTAGAATATAATCACTGCCACGGGTCTACGAACCGCTCCGGGACTGATGTGATGAGAGAGAGAATCCTGCAATTATTCCGACTGCGGCCAGGCGAAGTGAGCCTGGTTCTTGCGCTGGGCGTTGTGCTCTTCGTTAACTACGCCGCGATGGGTATCACGAAAGTCATCGCGGTAGCCGGCTTCCTCGGCCAGGTCAAGGATCAGTATATTCTGCTCGTCTGGGCGGTCGACATGCTTCTGCTGATCCTTGCCACCGGCTTGCAGTCGCTGGTTGTCGATCGGTTTGATCGTGTCAAACTCATGTTCGTCGTGCTGCTGATATTTGCGGGGCTGTATGCCCTGCTGCCGCTCGCATTCCTGTTCAAAGCCATTCCTTCTGCCATCAGTTACACGCTGATCTATCTGCTCAACGACCAGCAATGGCGTTTCTTCCCGGTCGTCTTCTGGATCCTGGTTAATGATATTTTTGATCCCGCGGCAGGGCGCCGCCTGCTGCCCGTGATCGGCGTCTTCGCTTTTGTCGGTACCGTGGTCGGTCTGGCTGTGGCGGCCGTGGATGCCCGTGTGCATTTCGGCCCGGTCAAGCTGCTTTATCTCAATGCCGTGATCTTCCTGGCCGGTTTTCTCGTCGCCTATTTCGCCCTGCGCAAGGTCCGGATCGTCAGTGCGACGCGCACCGGTGTCTCCATGCGGGAGACTTTTGTCGAGGGCTGGGATTTCATCAAGACCGTTCCGGCCTTCGCCTATCTCGCCCTGGGAATGCTGGCGGCCGGCGCCGTGATGACGGTGCTGCTGTATAAGGTGCTTTCGGATGCGGAGCTGGCCCTCGGATCGGGTTTTCAGGGCTTTTACGCGAACTACAGCCTCCTGATCGCCATCGGCTCGATCATCGTCCAGAGTCTGGCCGGGCGAATCATTGAGAAGCTGGGTCTGAAGAACAGTTTTCTGATCCAACCTTTCATCATGCTGGCTGCCTCGATCCTCGATTTCCTTGTGCCAGGTTACTTGAGCAGTGCCGCGGCCCAGGGCACGGCGCGCGTTTCCTATGACACCATTGATTCGTCGAATCGCAAAGCCTTCCAGGCTCTGGTTCCGAATGAAAAACGCGGCCGAGTGAGCATGTTCATTGACGGGTATTTGCCGTCGCTGGGAACCATCGCCGGGAGTCTGGTCACCTTTGGGATCATCGCGGCGGGACTGGGGCTGGGTATGGGGCGGGGGGTGTACGCGTTGATCTTCGGGGGCGCGGGCGTGGCTTTCTCAGCGCTGGCAGTCTGGGCCTCCATCCGAGTCCGCTCGACCTATGACCAGAGCATGCTGAACTGGCAGTTGAAACGCCGCACGCGCGGCTCGTCGGGCGTGCTGGACAAACTTGATTTTTCGGACACGGAGAAATAGTGGCGGCCCAATTGGTCCGGCAGGACGGTGCGGTGAAGGTTTGGGAATTGATCGGCTCGGGCGACGAGGCGCGCCTCGCGGCGATGCTCGGCTTGTACGCGCGCCTGTTTCCCCAATACGCCCACTATGTTCCGCGCATGAGGCGGCGCGCCGCGCTGGACCGGGAACACCGCCCGGGGCATATTGTTCATTATTGGCTCCTGGAAGTGAACGGCCGGCCGGCGGGCATTCGGACGTTCCGTTATGTGCGCAGCCGCCAGTGCGGTCTGGCGATCGCGCTGGCCATTGATCCCGATTTTCGCGATGTGGTGGCGGAAGGCCGGAGGCTGGCTCTGTTTCTCGTGCAGGCCTGTTTGGATCAGGTGATCGACGATTCGAAACGACTCGGCGACCCGCCCGCCCGGGGCATGGTGAACGAAGTCGAGTTCCCGCGCTTGATGGAACATTACAAGCACTATGGAATTATCGAGCTGCCGGTAAAGTATGTGGAGCCCATCTTCCCGGCGGAATCGGAGGGCCGCAGCCGCGCTGAACAGATCGCCTCGCTTCATTTCCTGCCCACCTCGCTCGGTTTCCTGCCGAATCCCGGCCTGAACGGCCGCGCCTATTCGATCGAGGACGTTCCAGATTTCGCCCTGGCTTTTCTTGTGGACCATTATGGCCTGCCCTTTGACCATCCGCAGGTTCAGGCCGCGCTTGAATCGATCCCTATCTTATCTTAGGAGCATGGCATGGATACAGCCATCCAACGTACCAGACAGCGTTATATTAGTTTGCGAGTGAAGATCTGGCTCGGGTTTGTACTGATCTTCACCCCCGTCTTTATTGCCAGTTACTACTGGTTCTATCAGTACACGACCGCGCGCGTGTTCCAAACGATCACGGATAATCTGCAGAATACGATCAGCGGGGCTGTTCAGGGCATGGACGTGAACGGCTTTGTTAAACTGTATCAGCAGGAAAGCGCGAATAATCCGCAGTGTCCACCGCCCGCAGATGCGCCCTCCGCCCAGAACGGATATTACCCGGAAAATGACCCGCTTTACATGGCGCATGAGGATTGGCTGCATGAGGTGGAGGAGGTTTCGCCCAATACGCGCCTGTACACCTACGTTAAAGGCATCAATCCCGGCGAGATCATCGCCATTGGAAGCACGGGGTATTTCCGCAGCCCGCGCGGCGGGTTCAAATTTTGCGAACGCTACACCTCCACGAGCTCCCAGATCTATGATGGCCTATCGATGCGCGTGGATGCCTGGACGCCCTACACGGACAGCTTTGGGAGCTGGATCACCACCTATGAGCCGATCCCGGACAGCACTGGAAAACTGGTCGGGGCGATCGGGGTGGATATTTCAGCGGATTACGTCAAGCAGGTGCGCAACGATATTTTGATCAGCGGGGCGGTCGCCTTTGTCGTGAGCTATTTGCTCATCTTTCTGCTGGTCTACTGGCTTTCCGGCTTGTTGACGCGTCCAATTATCTCCCTGGCTGACATCGCAAAAGAGATCGGAGAGGGCGACTACGAACAGGAATGGTCGCACCTGGACAAGCAGGTTGAGTTCCGCGATGAGATCTACACATTGACCAGCGTTTTCCATTCCATGGTGGAGAAAGTGGCCGAGCGCGAAAAATCCCTGCGCGCCCGCGTGGCCCAATTGGAGATCATGATCGATAGATCCAAGCTGGAGACCCAGGTCAAGGAGATCGTGGACAGCGATTTCTTCCAGGATCTGAAGACCAAGGTCAACGATATGAGGAGCAGATTTAAGGAAGAACCGACGGGAAAAAAGAATTCGAACCCCCGCAAGAAATGAAGGTCCCGGCACGGGCCGTCGATCGGGAGCGCAGAGCGTCACGGAGCCTATCCATCACGGCGCTGGAATCGGCACCACGCTTCCCAGATTGCCCATATTCGGCGGCAGCAGATCAACCGCCTTGCAGGCACCCTGTGCAACCCGTTGAAGCAGGATGGCGCCCGAGGTGACATCCACTTGAACAGGCGAAGGTTTCCCCAGCGTTGTGTCGACCGTGAGCTTCTCGCTCACCTGATCTCCGGCAGGAAGCGACGCAACGCATTTGGTCTTGTCGGGATGCGGCCGGCCCTCATCCTGCGCGTTCAGCGTGGCACAGACCGGGCCCAGATCCACCTGGCCCACGTTCTGGATGGTGATATAGGCATTGGTCACTTCGCCCATGGCGTGCACAATATCGATCGAGGTATTGCAGCCCAGGATCTGGGTATTGACCCGAGCTCCCGGCGCGGACGTGCCGGGCGGCGGCAGGGTCAAAGCAGCAGTGGTGGTGGAGGTGACCCTCATGGACGCTGGGGGGGCTTGAGTGTCCGTGCCGCCCAGGGCTGCAGTAGGCGTCAGGGCGGGAGTGCCGGTCGGCGCGCCGGCAGTTGCCGTGAAGGGCAGGGGCAGAAGGATCGGTGTCGCGCTTAAGATGACGGGGGTCGGGGAATTAAATGGAGTCGGGGAGAGATACGGGAGCGGTTCGACGGTCCAGGCCTCGCAGCCTGAAAGGATCAGCGCAAACAAAACGCAGGCGAAGAGCGTGGTTTTCATCGTCCGTTCCTGGTCTGCTTCAATTGTATCCCGTCCTCCCTCGGCGTCAACCGCCCCGCGCCGCGGCGCTTCACCTCAGGCCGGGCATCTCATTGTGAGCCAGGCAGGTTTGTTTGCCGGGCCGCGGCTTGCCCGGGCGAATCCCTGCCTGCAGGGTCCATTGTTTGGATGCCTGCCGCGAACCCACTTCTTGATCTACGAACCCCGGGATTTCAGGTAATCGCGGATCGCCAGTGCCGCGGAGGCGCCCTCGCCGGCGGCCGAGGCGGCCTGTTTGGTTGATCCGGCGCGTATGTCTCCTGCGACAAAGACGCCGGGCACGCTGGTCATCATGTGGGGTGCAATCACAAAGCCGTGCGTGTCCAGTTCCGCCTTATCCTTTAGGAGATCGTTGTTCGGCGTCATGCCGACAAAGACAAAAACCCCGTCATAAAAGGATTCTTTGGTTTCGCCGCTGGCCCGGTCCTGCAAAACGACGGCCTCCAGCCTGTTCTTCCCGCGCAATTCCCTGACACCGTGATTCAGGATCACGTGCATATTTGATTTTTCTGCAACCTTGTCTTGAAGTATCCGGCTCGCCTTTGGCTCGCTTGAATTGACGAGCAGGTCCACCTGCGCTGCAAACCGGGTCAGGAACAGGCCCTCTTCGAAGCCGCTGTTGCCCCCGCCGACCACCAGGACCTTCCGGCCTTTATAGAATGGGCCGTCGCATGTTGCGCAGAAATGGACGTTGATGCCGAGCAGCGGATCTTCGCCGGGAACATTCAGCCGGCGGTAGCGGGCCCCTGTTGCAAGCAAAAGCGCCTGGGTGTGGTAATGGATCGTGGAGCTGACCTTGGCGGTGAGGTATTGACCGAACTGCCCGATCTCCTGGACTTCCTGCGCCTGCAGGATCTCCACACCGAATTTGCTCGCCTGGCGACCCAGCCGCGCCGCGAATTCGGAACCGCCGATGCCCTGATCGAAGGCGGGAAAGTTGTCAATGGTCTGGGTGAGGCCGGCCTGTCCGCCCAATCCGGCTTTTTCGATGACCAGCACCTCCAGACCCTCGCGCGCCAGATAGAGCGCGGCGGTCAAACCCGCGGGTCCGCCGCCCACCACGATCGCATCGTAATAGGAGCGCTGGGCCCTCGTTTTCAATCCAAGCTTTTGGGCGAGCTGGGCATTGGAGGGCTCCACCAGGATATTCCCATCGGGAAAGAGGATGGTGGGAATGATGCGCCTGCCTGCATTGATCTTTTCAATGAAGGCCACGCTTTTGGGGTCCTCGTCAATATCGACATTGAAATATTGGATGCCCTGGTCGCCAAAGAATTGTTTGGCCCGCCTGCAGTCGGGGCACCAGACTGCGCCGTAAACCATGATGGTCGAGGGACTTAGATTATAGAGATCGGGATTCCTTTTCCGCGCCATAAATTCTCCTTTGCGACATAGATAAGGAGGGCCCTCGTCTTCTTACAGCTGCTTGCTCCGGCCTATCTGGTCCGTTCCTGTGCGGCCTGCCCCAGAATTTGGAAACCCTGATCCATCCAGCGCCTGAGCGCGGACTGGTCGACCTGCTGCCCGGCTTCGATCCTGTCCAGTGCCCTCAGCAGCGCGCCGCGTATCCCGCTGGCGCGGTGCGCCCAATAGGAGTCTGCCGAGACGCGCTCGAGCCGCGTCAGCAGCAGTCTCAGGAGTTGGAGCTCGTCCGGCGATTGCATGCCTGATGTTCGGCTCAGCGCGTTTCGGTGACTTTTTGGATCGTGCGCGGATGATCCGCATCATATCCCCTGGCGAGAGTCAGGTGATAGGCGAACAACTGTGCCGGAATAATGTTCACGATCGGGCTGAGCGCCTCCGGGACGGACGCCGAAATGGCGAAGCGCGCCTGTCCCAGTTCCAGCGCTTCCTGCCAGTTCGAGATGATGACCAGCTCTGCCAGAAGCTCATCCTTCAGGTGCTTGAGAAAAGACAACAATGAACTGGCCAGGACCCCCGACGAGAGAACCGCCATGACCGGAAAGCCGCGGGCAACCATCGCGATCGGCCCATGCTGAAAATCGGCCGAGGAATAAGGTTCCGCCTCCACGTAGGTCAATTCCTTGAGTTTGAGCGCCCATTCGAAAGCGGTGGCATAGTTGAAGCCGCGTCCCAGCACGACGCATTGCTGCATGTAGCGGTAGCGTTCCGCGGCCTGGCGCGCCTTTTCGTCCAACTGGAGTGCCTCCTGGACGTAGCCGGGAATGTGTCCCAGCTCGTCCCACATCCGCGGGTCTTCGCTGAGGGCCGCAGACAGCATGGCAATCGCCGCCAGTTCCGAAGTGTAAGTCTTGGTCGCGGCGACCGCGCGCTCCGGTCCGGCCAGGATCGGGAACACCAGGTCGGCGATCTTTCCAAGCGGGGCGTCGGGTTCATTGGTGACGGCGAGGGTCAGGCATCCCTGGCGTTTCCCTTCCTCCAGCACGCTGACAATATCCGGAGACTGCCCGGATTGCGAGATCCCGATCACGAGGGCCCCCTTCAGCCTCGGCGGTTGTTTGTAGTAGGTGAACAGGGAGGGTGTGGCCAGCGCCAGCGGAAGGTGATTGACCGCGCCCAGGAGATAATTCGCGTATCGGCCGGCATTGTCCGATGTGCCGCGGGCGGTGAGAAACACATAGGAGATGCCGCTGGACTTGATGGCGCGGGCGATCGTCTCCGCATTTTTGCGCTGCGACCTCAGCAGGGACTCCAAACGCGCCGGCTGTTCCATGATTTCAGAATGAAGGGTCATTGTGCCTCAACTTTTCGCAGGAAGCTTCGCTTTCAGGGAGTATCCAGATTATACTGCCGTATTTTTCGTTCATTCCGGCGCCCCGGCTGGCGGGCCGATCCGGATGGTGGGCCTGCGCTCCTTTCCGCGGCGGCCGCCCGGGTTTGGGAGGTCTCTCATAAACTTGTTGACTCTTGTGGAAAAACTC
>Ga0335081_10022987_pt1 | contig 10088 bp, 7 predicted proteins | sample Lox_Sample_35_FD_206713 | JGI IMG/M metagenome (GOLD analysis project Ga0335081, IMG submission 206713) | Soil microbial communities from Loxahatchee National Wildlife Refuge, Florida, United States - Lox_Sample_3.5 | ecosystem: Environmental > Terrestrial > Soil > Wetlands | place: USA: Florida... | reverse complement strand
ACCCTTGAAAAGCATATTTTCAAGTTCCCCGAGGTGCGGAAGGAGAGAACCTATTCGACGAGCCGTCCCGGCCTGGTGATCATCTTCGTCGAGTTGGAGGACAACGTCAAGAACGCCGACGTCTTCTGGGCAAAGCTGCGCCACGAGATGAACCTGGTTCGCAACACTGAGCTCCCTTCCGGGGTCATGGGGCCGGTGGTCGATTCCGATTTCGGCGATACGGTCGCGATGCTGATCGCCGTCCACGGCAAACGGTATGGGTATCGCGAGCTGCGCGATTACGCGGACAAGATTCACGACGAGATGCGTACCGTTCGCGATGTGGGAAAACTGGTGACCTACGGAACGCAAGGAGAGGAAATCTGGATCACCAGCAGTCTCGAAAGGATGGCGCAGTATTTCGCCGACCCGCGCCAGGTGATGAATGCCCTGATGCAGCGAAACGTTATCCAGAGCGCGGGACATTTCGAAGCCGAGGGATCGAAGATTCCGCTCAGGACGACCGGGATTTTTAACACTGAGAACGAGATACGGAATGTGCTCGTTGACGTTTCCAAGGACGGGCACCCGGTCAACATCAAAGATTTTGCCGATGTGGAGCGCCGTTATCAGGACCCGACGTTCATGGTGCGCTACGACGGGGAGCCGTGCCTGCTCCTCTCGGTCGAGATGCAGAAAGGGAAGAATATCGTCGAACTCGGCGAACAGCTGGACAAGGTGTTTCAGCGACTGAAGGTGCTTCTTCCGCCTGATGTGCAACTGGACCTGGTCGCCGACCAGCCGGGGGTCGTCAAGGAGCGAATTGCGAATCTGAGCCACGAATTCCTGCTCGCGATCATTGCGGTGATCATCGTCACGATCGTGCTCCTCCCCCTGCGGGTCGCGCTCATTGCAGCCCTGGCCATACCGATAAGCTTGTGCGGCACGCTCGGTGTCATGGACTCGATGGGGCTGGCCCTGCATCAGGTCTCGATTGCAGCCCTCATTATGGTCCTTGGAATTGTTGTGGACAACGCCATAGTGATCATCGATAACTATGTGGAACTGTTGGATCGGAAGGTCCCGAAGGGCGAAGCTGCCTGGAGGAGTGCAAGCGACGTCTTCGTTCCGGTCCTAACTGCGACCATCACGATTATCGCCTCCTTCCTGCCGCTGTTGATTATCACAGGCTCTGTCGGTGAGTTCATCATGGCGCTTCCCATCACGGTGGCGGTCGCGTTGGCGGTTTCCTTCATCGTGGCGGTCTTCGTCACTCCTCTGCTCTGCAGCTTTTTCATCAAGAAGGGGCTACACGATCACGACGCCGCGGAGACCCCCGGCAAGGAGAAGAAAGGCCTGCTCGACCGGCTCCAGGATCAATACGGGATTTGGATTAACTTTTTCATGAAGAATAAGTGGCTGGCCGTCACTCTCGGAGTGGCTGCATTCGCCCTCGGGGTCGTACTCTTTTCGTTCGTGCCGCAGCAATTCTTCCCTTCGGCGGAGCGCAACCAGTTCGTGATCGATGTCTGGATGCCCCAGGGGACACGAATTGAGGCTACCGACGCGGTCATGGGCCGGATCGAAAAAGTTCTGGGCTCCAGTCAAGGAGTCGCCCACTACGCCACCTTCGTCGGGCAGAGCGCCCCGAGGTTCTACTACAACGTGAATCCTCAGCAGCCTGACGGCGCCTATGGCCAGTTCATCGTCAATACCGCCTCGGTGAACGATACCATCCGGCTCGTGAAGGAGTTGCGTCCAACGCTGGCCACCCTGGCGCCAGAGGCCATGGTGATCGTGAAGGAGCTCCAGCAGGGCGCGCAGATGGAGGCGCCCATCGAAGTGCGGATCTCCGGTGACGACATCAGCGAACTGAAGCGGCTCGGGGAAAATGTCCAGAAAATTCTGGAGACCGTACCGTATTCTCAGTACGTATACCGGGACTACTTCAACGATTCTTTCCTGGTGGACGTAAAGGTCAACGATGAACTGGCAAACCGCCTGGGAATCACCGAGGCGTCCGTATCGCAAACCCTGGCCGGCGCATTCGACGGCGCTGCGGTGAGTACCTTCTGGGAAGGTGACCGCGCCGTCACCATCAAACTGCGACTCGACCCGGCCGCTCGTGCATCCTTTGCCGACATCGGGAACACCTATCTCGACTCGGAGCTGACCAATGCCAGGGTCCCGCTCCGCGCCGTTGCCAAGCTCGCGCCCGATTGGCAGACCAGCAGGATCGTCCGAAGAAACGGTGTGCGCACCTTGACGGTTCGCGCGTTTGTGAAGCCGGGGTACTATGCCTCGCAGCTTCTGGGGAAGGCAATGCCGCAGATCAAGGCGCTGGAGTTGCCGGCGGGCTACCGGATCTCCTACGGCGGCGAGAAAGATAACCAAGATGAGACCTTCCCGCAGATGGTTGTGGCTCTGGCCATCAGCCTGGCGGCGATCTTCCTGGTTCTGCTCGTGCAATTCAGAACCGTTTCGGAACCTCTTGTAGTGATGGCTTCGATCCCACTTACCCTTTTCGGGGCGATTCTCGGCCTCGTCATCACCCGCAACCCGTTCGGTTTCACCGCCTTCATGGGCCTCATCAGCCTGTGCGGCATCGTCGTAAGAAACGGCATCATCCTGGTTGATTACTGCAACGAAAAAATCGCCGGAGGAGCCGGTCTAGAGCAGGCCGCTACAGAAGCGGGGGCGCGACGGTTGCGACCGATCTTCCTCACCACAATGGCTGCCGCCGTGGGGATGGTACCCATGATCCTATCCGGGTCAAGTCTGTGGAGCCCCTTGGCGAGCGTTATGTCGGTAGGCCTGATATGTTCCATGTTCTTTACCCTGCTGGTGGTTCCGGTCCTGTATGTGATTGTCAAATCAAGAACGGCCAAGCCTGCCGCTTTTGTTCCGGCAATGATCCTCTGCTGTACGCTTTTTGGGGCAGGACAGGTTTCAGCAGAACCATTACATCTATCTCTTCCAGAAGCTGTCGAACTGGCACTCAAACAGAATACTTCACTGAAGATTTCCCGGGCTAAAGTTCTTGAGAACAAGGAGCGCATGGTATCCACAAAAGCGAATTACTTCCCGCAACTAACCAACGAAACGTCCTACGTTGGCCTATCGAACCACCAATTAATCAACATCCCTGCCGGCAGCTTGGGCACGGTTCCCGGGCTGGGACCATTCCCGGCACAAGACACTTCAATCAATCAAGGGTCGGACACGGTGCTGGTGACAACCACGAAATTGACTCAGCCGATCACGCAACTGCTGAAAATCTATGAGGCCAATGAAATCGCCAAGGCTGATTATAAGATCTCAAAGTCGGATGAGCAAAAGTCCGAACTTGAAATTATTTTCGCTGTGCATCAACTGTATTATGGACTGCTGATCGCTCAAAAACAGAGAGATGCCGCACAAGCTGCATTGGAGGCTGCGCGGGAAGGATTGAGCGAAAGCAAAGATGCCGTCAAATCCGGCAATTTGCTTGATGTTGTTGAAACAGGCAGTCGGGTACAGCTCCTTCAAAGCAGGCAACATCTCCTTGCGGCAGAAAATCAAATTTCCGATCTCACATCAGAGCTGAATGATCTTCTGGGGCTGCCTCTGGACACAACGTTGGACCTGGACCAAATAACCGATTCGTCCCCCACTCCGCCACCACTCGACCAATATCTTCAGGGAGCGCTATTTAGCAATCCGGAGTTGCAAGCGGCAAAGGGTACCGTGGAAAAGGCACATCATGCGGTCAGCGCTGCCCGCGATGAATACATTCCCGATATCAGTCTATTTGCCAGCCACACCTATCAACATGGTTCGGCGTTCCTTCAGCCCAATATCGGGATATTCGGTGCGCAGTTGACATGGAATATTTTCGATTGGGGGAGCCGTCACGGTGTCGTTGGCGAGCGAGGAGCGCAGCTTATTCAGGCTGAAGAAAATGCCAAACGATTAGAACAGGACATCACGGTTGAAATTACCAAGGCGTATCGGAAGCTGGAACGAACCAAGCTGATCGTGGACGCCGCCAGCGAAGCAGTCGTGCTCCAAAAGGAAAATCAGCGCCTTAGCGAAAACCAGATGAAGGCTGGAACCATTAAAAAAGCGCAATATGCCGAATCAGTTGCATCGGTCAAGAAAGCTGAATGGGAAGAGCTCCAGGCTATGTTGGAATATCGACTTGCCCAGGCAGAACTCGACCGGATCGCCGGCAGGTTCAACTATTAATGAGCAAGAGGATTCTGGAAGTAACACGGAACGTTGCAAATACCCCGTAATCATGGAATCGGATGAGGCATCTATGTGGTTTCCAAAGTCAACACTGTTTGCCGCAATGCTTTTTGTCTTCAGTGCGTGCTCGAGTATTACGACGCACCATCCCGTACCAGCATCTTTTTCATCGGAAGCGATTGTGGTTGGTTTTCCTGAGAACATACGCTTCTGGGCGGATGAGGCGCCGGCAAACAGCGGTGAGCTCATTACCGAGGGGATCAACGCTTATCGTGCAGCACATGCCGATTATTTTCTTGCTCATCACGCATATCCACCGCTGAATTTTCTCGCTATATCCGGGGGAGCGTATGACGGCGCCTTCGGAGCGGGTCTTCTTTCTGGATGGTCAGCAAGCGGCACTCGGCCAGATTTTGATGTCGTAACGGGCGTCAGCGCCGGTGCAATCATTGCTCCCTTCGTTTTTATCGGTTCAAAGGACGATAACAAGCTTCGTGAGTTGTTTACAAAAACAGCTTCCGATAGCGTTTTTCACAGCAGTATATTTAGCGTGTTCGATGCATTTACCGGTGGTTTGTCGCTGACCAGTACCAAGCCGCTGGCGAAAAGAATTGAGGAAACATTTACTCAGGAGATGCTGGACGAGGTGGCGAAAGAGCACCGAAAAGGGAAACGTCTGTTTATCAGTACCACTAATGTAGAAGCCCAGCGTGGTGTTATTTGGGATATCGGCGCCATCGCGAATAGCGGCAACCCAGACGCATTAAAGCTCTTTCACCAGATTTTGCTGGCCTCCGCTTCGGTGCCTGGCATTTTTCCGCCGGTCTTTATTGATGTCCAGGTAGGCGACAAGCATTACAATGAAATTCATGCAGATGGCGGCGTGGTCTCCCAGGTTTTTGCGTATCCGCTGAAAATACAACGGAGTGCGATTAAAGAGTTTCTGCGTAATCACTTGGAACATCACTTATATGTGGTCAACAATAGCAAGATAACGCCTGAATACCAAGACCTGCAACCCAGTTTCTTTACACTAACCCGCCGAGCGATTGAAACTCTTAGCAAAAATCAAGGGTTGGGTGCTATCTATCGTCTGTATATTGCAGCGATGCGCGATGGGATAGATTACAACTTGACATTTATTCCAGACTCTTTTCGCGCTCAATCAAAAGAATTATTCGATCCCAGTTATATGAGTAAACTTTTCGATGTGGGCTATACGATGGGTAAGCAATCAAACACGATATGGCTGAAGAAGCCCCCTGGAGTTGGCTATCAGCGGTAGTTGTAGTATCCCCAAAAGAATGATTGGTTAACAGCTTGTTTGGCATTTTAAAACCGAGAGTTAGATGATGAAGCGGGCGGAGGGGCAAGAGTGATTTTTCGAGACCTGATCCCCTTTAATACATTATGTAATACTTTTGGGGGATTGTTAACCATTTGGTGTCGGTGTAGAATTGCGCTTCTATCCGGCACATGGTGTGTCATCCATAAACGCCATGCCTCAAGGCCTCACAGTGACCTACGCCAAGAGGTAGGGAACACCCCATTGCTGTTCGATTCCGAATGGCTCTATGATGAATCCGGCCGACGAACGTCTAGATTGCGTGTGTTCGAACGGATCGATTTGGAAGAAAGATAAGGTGCGGAAACCATGGTGCTCTCTCCCTTAGAAAGGTTCATTTTCTCATGGACTCCCTGACGTCGGAAATATTACGACAGACCGGCCGCATAAATTGTTTTTCCAATCTGGTGACAATCAATGTGTCAAGGGTGAGATGATGTTTTCCATGATTCTTGTTCCATTAGATGGTTCAGAAACAGCTAAGAAGGCCGCGAAATATGCTGTAGGGTTCGCAAAACAAACCGGTGCAAAGATTAAATTTATTGGTGTCGTCGAAGGTAATCGTTATCTAGCGAAGTCCGTACCTGCGAGAAAATCACCGACGCACTTAATAGAAACAGTTGAGGATTATCTACGGCAGGCCGCCGAGGCTTATCTCAAGGAGGCTGAAATTCTATGCAGGGAGAATGGCGTTCAGTCTAGAAAGGTTATCAGATCAGGGCACCCAGTTGAAGAAATCGTAAAAGAAGCAAAAAAATCAAAACCTGATCTCATAATTATGGGTTCTCATGGCAAAAGTAAGGTTAAGGCAGCGGTACTTGGAAGTATCACATTTGGAGTCATCCATGGCACGACAACAATCCCTGTTCTAGTGGTAAGGAGATGACACGTGTGTTTCCTATCATTCAAACAAGCTTGAAAGGCAAGCGATCCTTGCTTGGGAGCCAAGATTCAACGGGTGACTTCAGTGATGACCGGAGTGTTTGTCACTGAAAGGAGGTCGATCTGAAGGCCACAACTATTGCATGCTTTTTCCCATACTGACACGAATACTGGTGCTGTGGAATTTTGCAATCGTCGGGGGTTCCATCGAAGCATGAGTACCATCATGAACAAGATAAAGAAGTGTTCTACTTCAATTCTCAGATACAAAGAGATCGGCATCGACGCCAGTCTTCTTGTTGGCGGAAAGAACACCTCGCGAGGTGAGCTGTACCAAGAGCGGCAAACCAAAGAATATGACATCTTCAAACCAATGCTCAGGCTGGGCTTCCGGCCGATCCTTCAGTAGATCGGTGGGAGCAAGGAGTTCAAACTATACGACGTGGGGGGAAGCAAAATAATCACAAGACAACTCGAATTCGGAGCCCCCTGAGACGTTCCGAACCACACACGACAGGAGGGAAATAATCATGGCGACCGTGTCAATTCTCGAATCGTTCGCGAAAAATTGGTGGGTCTTGCTCATCCGGGGAATTCTCGCCGTGCTATTCGCCGTCATGGCGTTCGAGCTGCCCGGGATCACGCTTGTGACGCTCGTGCTCCTGTACGGCGTGTATGCCTTGGTGGATGGGCTCACGACGCTCTGGATCGGAGGACTGTCACGTGCCTGGGGGTTCGTGTTCCTCGGCATCCTCGGTGTGATCGCCGGCATTATCACATTCATCTATCCCGGCATCACCGCTGTCGCATTGCTCTACCTGATTGCCGCCTGGGCCATTGTCCGAGGTATCTTCGAGATTGTGACTGCGATTCAAATGCGCAAGCAGATGAGACACGAATGGCTGCTCATTCTCGCCGGCATTCTCTCGGTCCTCTTTGGCCTGCTGCTCGCGGCAAACCCGGCGGCCGGGGCGCTGGCAATGGTCTGGCTCATCGGTGCCTACGCGCTCCTCTTCGGTCTGATGATGATCGTGCTGGCGTTCCGCTTGCGCGGACTGCCGGGTAGGTTGGAAAGGCTTGCGTCAAGGGCGTGAGTCGTTCGCGCCCAAATGATGGGGCGTCTGATTTGAGGTGTCGTGGTGGGGTCATGGCGTAATCCGGTACTGCGACATGTGGAACGGCAAGTGCCCTGAATAGAGCCCTGAGCGCATGGCCCCCGGCGACATGGGTGATGGGACGGAGTTGACGTACACCGTAAACAGCAATACATCCGTGGTCGGTGACCACAAGGAGGACAGCGATGGACAAGATGATTGTGGTGGTATTCAAGAACGAGAAAAGCGCCTACGAAGGCGTCAACGCGCTCAAGGAGCTTCACGCGGAGGGCAGCCTGACATTATATGCCAGTGCGGTCATCGCTAAGGACGCGAAGACTGTGGTCAGCATCAAGCAGGCAGTGGATCAAGGTCCACTCGGGACGGTTCTCGGATTCGCCACCGGAAGCCTGATTGGGCTGCTCGGCGGCCCGGTTGGCTTAGCCTTCGGAGCGGCGACCGGCACCCTCGCCGGTTCGGTGTATGACGTCGCACAAATCGGCATCAGCGGGGATTTTTTGGATGAAGTCTCGCAGCACCTCACGCCGGGAAAAGTGGCTGTGATCGCCGAAGTGGATGAAGAATGGATCACCCCGCTCGATACACGCATGGAGGCGCTCGGCGGGACCGTGATTCGACGGGCACGCGCGGGGTTCATTGACCGTCAAATCGAGCGGGAGCTGGCAGCCGATAAAGCGGAGATCGCCACGCTGAAGGCGGAGTATAAACAGGCGGTGGGAGCAGCCAAGCCCAAAATCAAGGCGAAACTCGATGCGGTGGAGCAATCGTTTCAGACGCGGCGCAGTCAGATGAATGAGAAGATCGAGGCCATGAAGCGTGAGGGTGAAGCCAAGACGAAGTTGCTCCAGGAACAGGCGAAGAAAGCGCGTGCGGCAGCCAAATCGCAGATCGATGAGCGCATCACCGAGATACGCGCGGACCAGAAGCGGCGCCTCGGCAAGCTCGAGCAGGCGTGGAAGCTCACGCAGGAAGCGTTGCGGCCGTAGCCGGGCCCCGCTTGGGCCTGATCCACATCGGAGTGAGGGGGGTACGAGTGGCGCTTGATGTAACGCTGGGGTTCTCTCCCGTGATACAGCGTGTCTGAGTAGCGTCTCTCGCGTCCCCCCTCATCCTCCTGAACCGGAGCTTGAGCAAAGCGAGGCCACCATGTTTCCCTACCGAGTGGATAACCCCCGATTGGGACCTGCTGTCGTGACGGTGACGATCATTGTACTCAACGTCCTTGTCTGGATCGGGCTCGAAGGCATGGGCAGCGAGGCACCGCTCCTCCGCGCGCTCTGCAGCTACGGCCTGATCCCGGCAGGATTGCTGGGGCAGCTGTCGCCTGGTAGCTCCATCAAACTGGGCGAGGGGCTCTCGTGCACGGTCGGATCAATGCCGCCGTGGGTGACACCGCTTTCTTCGATGTTTCTGCACGGAGGGTGGTTTCACATCATAGGCAATATGTGGTTCCTCTGGCTTTTTGGCCGAAACGTCGAAGACGTCATGGGCCCCGCCCGTTTTACGATCTTCTATGTGCTGGCCGGTCTCGCAGCGGCCGCCGCCCAGGTCTTAAGCGACCCAGCCTCTTCGCTCCCGATGGTCGGCGCATCGGGCGCGATCAGCGGGGTCATGGGTGCCTATCTCGTCCTCTTTCCGACCGTCCGGGTGCATCTCTGGCTCTTCCAAGGCATCTTCACCACACAGGTCACCGTGCCCGCTTACGTCATGCTCGGTTACTGGCTCGCACTGCAGTTGCTGGGGCAGGTGAGCGCGCTTCAGGCCGAGGGCGGTGGCGTGGCATTCGCCGCGCATGTGGGTGGCTTCATCGCGGGCGTGCTCTTGGTGACCGTTTTCAAGAACCGCGATCTGCTCGCGCAGCACAAAGCGTTGCTCGCCTCCGAGAGATATTGACTGGCATAGTAGGAACTCAAGCGTCTGCGAGGCGAACTGACCTGCGCCCTGCAATTCGGACAATAAGTGGAGTTCACGATGCTTGTGTGACACTCCGCCATAATAGACATGGCTTTCAGCTTAACATTCACCAATACGCCAGCCAGCGTGCCAACTCGAAACTGTCTCAGCAGAAGGGTGCACCCCATTCGATTGTGCCTAAATTGTGCCTATGCTCCACTCCTCTCCATCCACTTCCATCCAACTCGGTCTCACTCGATCTGAGGTGGCTCGAGGAGGAAATTTGGATTACACATCATCCGTTCCGCGGTGAACCGTGAACTGTGAAGAGTGTCTGCTTCACTGATGGTCGCGGCCACGCGGCCGAATCATCACTGGTCGATGGATTGTGTGTCGGAGGTGCTGGTCCCCGGCCGATGGATCCGGGGCTTGACGGTGGTGGATGATTACACCCGCGAATGTCCGGCGATGGAGGTCGATACGTCGTTGCTCGGGCTGCGAGTGACCCAAGTGCTCGATCGGCTGGCGGCCACGCGGGGCTTGCCGGACGTGATTCGTACTGGTCGTCCCAACTCCATGAGCTGATGCCACCTCTCCCATGAGTGAAATGGCTGACCTTCTTGGGCGATGCTCGAACAGCTCGT
>Ga0335081_10022986_pt1 | contig 10088 bp, 9 predicted proteins | sample Lox_Sample_35_FD_206713 | JGI IMG/M metagenome (GOLD analysis project Ga0335081, IMG submission 206713) | Soil microbial communities from Loxahatchee National Wildlife Refuge, Florida, United States - Lox_Sample_3.5 | ecosystem: Environmental > Terrestrial > Soil > Wetlands | place: USA: Florida... | reverse complement strand
ACACAAGGATCTCGCGGCGGATCCTGCAACCCAGGGCATCAATTCAGCCCGGTGATGCCGAATTGTCCTTTCATAGGTATATCAAGGCGGCTCCGCTGCGCTCCGCCGCGCCCGGCACCGCTCGCACTGGGCTGCGGCCCTGGGGGGCCGACCCGGCACGGCGCGCCGGGCATCACGCGCACGATCCGATGATCGGCGGCTTATCGGCAGTGCTATGGACGCTACGGGATGTGCCCGTCTTCCTCGGCGGACCAGTGTCCCAGTCGCAGCCGCCGCGTCAAGGGCGTCGCACGCGATCGCTTCGCGGCCCTTGACCCGCCGACCGCTCGGAAGGGATTCGGCGCCTATGAGGAAGATGGGGGGAGTGGTGGCCGCAGATGGGCGGGCGATAGACGAGCTGGCCAGCGCCTGTCAGGCCTCCCCGGTAGCGGCCGCAGGGGCCTGGGTGTCGTGGTGGCCCATCTGCGCTGCGGTGAACGCATACGGGCTGTTCTTGTCGTGCATGACAAGATTGGGCCCGGCGACACCGACAGCGGCGAAGGCCACGGTGTAGGCGATCGCAGCGGCCCACTCCGCTTTCGTCAGCGGCCGGTCGGCCTGCACGGCCCTGATGTAGGTCAGGCCGATCGGCACGTGCAGCAGCGCGGAGGCCAGGAACCCGGGACTGTACTTGTCACCCGCCAGCCGGGGGAAGATAATCCCGTGCCCGACCGCCTGGGCCATGCCGAACAGGACCGGGGACAGGCCCAGCCACCTGACCTTGGGGAACAGGACCGGGGCGATGTAGTACGGGTAGCCGAACGCGGCGTTGACGCACAGCGCGCCGTTGGTGTTCAGCGGGTAGTTCCGCGGGCTGTCGCTGTGGAACAGCCCGTGGTTGAACTGGCCGGGGAACCAGCCCGGGTCCTGGTACTCCTCGTACTGGTGGACCAGCAGCGCGCCGAAGTTCACCGCCGAGAGCGTCTGCGGCTTGCTCATCCGGCCCGAAGCCAGCGCTGTGACCCCGCCCAGCGCCATGGCCAGCACCCCGCCGACCCGGGGCCACTGCTTGCGGTAACCATCGAGCGAGAACCGGGCCACCAGCGATCTCCTCACCATCCGGGGCCGCCGCTGGGCAGTTCACCTCACGCCCACACAGCGGAGGAACGGCCGACATTACTCACCTGACCCAACCTTGGCACCACCTTGAACTGCCGTCATCATCCCGGAAGGGTGACCGAGCCCTGTGGTCGCGAGGACCAGGGCCAGGGCGTCCGACTGTTGCCAACACTGTTGCCAAGCCACCGGACAAGGCGCGTCCCATGCGGACAGCTGTGGAATATCGGCCCAGCGCAGCGACTGCAACGGACGGTCCTGGACGAAGTGCCCACTCCTACGGATCGACACCGGCCGCCGATCCAACAACTGTCCACGCTAAGGTCGCGTCCACGAGGCAAGCGTACAAAGAGACCGTGGGACGATTGGCAGCGACCGGCCGGGGAATTCCCACAGGCGAATCGCGCGTGTCGTGTGTCAAGGCCATGCCGCTCGGCAGTCCCTTGGCGAGTCCGGACACGGTGCCGAGCGCCCAGGGACAGCAGCCTCGGAAGGGCGCGGATGGTGCGGGAAACTGCAGATCAATAGCCTGTTCTGTAAACCGGTTTGTAAACCGGACGCTGCGAGACAGCACGAGACGGAGCCGACGGAGCGAGATGCAATCTGTCGCGTCCGCCGAGGTCACCATGCTCGCGAGAGACGGCCCGAGACGTCAGAGACTTGCGTCGTATGGCTCATAACCCAGAGGTCGGAGGTTCAAATCCTCCCCCCGCTACCAAGGCCAGAGATCCTTTCTCGAACAGAGAAAGGACCTTTTGCATGTGGTTTGCTAACGGGGCCATGCCTCAGGCCGTCTCGCCCAGGTGGCGATCGCCTGCCTGGTAGGTGATTGCCGCAGAGGTGCGTTCCCCGCCGACGATTAGCTCCGCCAGGGTGTTGGCGACCTGGCGGTCGGCCTCCAGGTCGGTCCGCACGTATTGCTTCATGGTGAACGCCACGTCCGCATGTCCGATGCGATGACTCAGCGCCTTCCAGTCGATCTTCGCGTCGCCCGCGGTGGCGTAGCCGTGCCGGACGTCGTGAAGGTCGATCTCTGGCAGCCCGGCCCCGCTGCGGCGAGCTTCTTGAGTCTCCTGGTGATCGTGTCCGGGTGGGGAGGCCTGCCGTCCTCCCGGCAGAACAGCACGCCGTGATCTTGGTAATCCGGGCCGAGCTCGTGCCGCTCCTGGTCGAGCTGCTTGACATGTGCCCTGAGCACGGCCAGCGTGAACGGGCCAGCGGCGCCTGCCGCGCCGCTGGCCCGGCGTCAGCGGCGGGCTATGCCTTGGCAGGCCCGCCCGCCGGGCCACATACCCGTATAAGCACACGCCGATGGCGTCACATCGTCGGGCTGTTTCCGGGGCGTAGCTGCATGCCGTCGAGCAGGCGCTCGGCATCGGACAGATCGCCGACGATCACGCTGACGGGCGGCGGGTACGCCTTGACCAGCGTCGGCACGGCCACGATCTGGTCCTCGGCCGCTCGGCGCGGGTTCTCCACCAAGTCGACGACCTCGATGTGATGCCGCCCCGGCAGCCAGTGCGTGCAGACGCGCTGAAGATTCGCCAGCGCGCGGACACACTTGGGCGTGCGGTCGGTCACGTAGAGCCGCAGCTGCCAGGTCTCATCAGCAGATACCGCTGGCTGAGCCACATCAGCAGTGTAGCCCCCGATGTCGCGCGGGCTCATCGCTGCCCTTGGTCATTGTCCTTGTCGGGATCTGCCCACCGCTGCGCCTCCATGGCCTGCCGGGCCGCGTCGGCATCGGCCGCCTGGCGCTCCTGGCTGTCCGCGATCAAACCCAGCTCGGCCTCCGCGCTAGCCATGTCGTCGCGTAGCGCGGCAATCTGCGCCTGCCCTTGCGCGATGTGCCGCCGCAGCTCCCGCTCGCGGCGCTGCAGTTCCGCCTGCTGTTGCAGCCTGGCATCGCGCTCCCTGATTTCCTGGGTGAGCCGGGCCGAGCCGGTCATCATCCCCGCGGGACCCACGTACACGTCGATTAGCTGCACCCCATCACTGGTGAGCACGAACTCCCGGACCTGGTTGGAATGGGCGGTGCCTCGCGACTTGAGCACGAACAGCAGCCGGTTACGCTCGCCGTTGGACTCCACGTTCCGCAGCAGCAGCCAGGTATCGGCCCGCGAGGACACGCCCGCCGCGGTCTCATCGCCCTGCTCGGCCAAGATGGTCGCCAGGGAGGTGATCCCCCGGGTCTTGAACAGGTGGAACTTGCGGGTCAGCATCGAGATTACCTCGCCGCCGGTAGGCCCGCCCAGGAGGCTGGCGACCCCGTCGACCACCACGACGTCGGGCGCGTGCTCGTCGAGCAGCCCGGACACGATGGCCAGGTGGGTTTCCAGGCCGAACGCCGAGGGCCGGGCCGCCCAGATCCGCAGCAGGCCCGCCTCCACCCAGCGCCGAAGGTCCAGGCCGATCGAGCGCAGGTTACGGATCACCTCGTTGGCGGATTCCTCATGCAGGATGAGCAGGGCCCGCTCGCCCCGGGCGCACGTCGCGTCGATCAGGTACCCTCCCAGCGTGGTCTTGCCGGTACCCGCCGCTCCACTGACCAGCACGCTCGACCCCCGAAACAGGCCGCCGGACAGCATGTAGTCCAGCCGGGGCACGCCGGTGGAGATCCGCTCCTCGGACGCGCTATAATCCAGCCCGACCGCGGTGACCGGCAGCACGGTAAACCCGCTGGCCGAGATCAGGAACGGGAACTCGTTGGTCTCGTGCGCCGACCCACGGTACTTGACCACCTGCAGCCGCCGGGTGGCCACCCCGTCGTGCATGTGGTGGTCCAAAGCGATCACGCAGTCAGACACGTACTCCTCGATCCCGTACCGGGACAGCGCTTCGTTCGCGCCGCGCTCCCCTGTCACGATCGCGGTAACCTCCCGGTCCTCCAGCCAGCGGAATAGCCGACCCAGCTCGGCCCGCACAACCATCTCCGACTTGAACGCCGCGAACAGCGCTTCGATCGTGTCGAGCACGACCCGCCGGGCCCCGATCCGCTTGATCGCGTCGTCCAGTAGCAAGAACAGCGGCTCGAAGTCAAATTCCCCGATCTCGGTCACCCCGGCGGGCTGCGGCCGGAACGCATGGATGGCCAGCAGCCCGTCCTTTTGCAGCTGGTCAAGCCCGAAGCCCAGCGAGGCGACGTTGGCGGTGACCTTCTCGGCGGACTCCTCGAAGGTGACCAGCACGCCCGGCTCGCCGTACTCCCGGGCACCAGCGACCAGGAACTGCAGTCCCAGCAGCGTCTTGCCGCATCCGGTGCCGCCCGTCACCAGCGTGGATCGGCCCTCGGGCAGCCCGCCCCTGGTGATCTCGTCCAGTCCCGCGATGCCGGTCCGGGCCTTCGGCAGCAGCGGGCCCGCCGGAGCTTCAAACAGCGCAGCCATGTAGTACTCCAAACGATCCGGACGCTAGACAGTTCCTCGGAGCCAAATCACACCATTCATCCCCTGCGCCGCAACATCCAGAGGCCAAAGGTCCTCAGCAGCCAGTGAATCATGCTGTGTCGCTCTAAAGCCGTTCGAGGGACCATTCTGGCCGGGATCTCCCGACCGTAGCGTCAGCCTTCGGCGATCAGCGTGCCCAGCAGCCTGCCATAGCGGTACAGGTGCAGGTCCCCGAGGTAGTGCTTACGGACGTGGGCATGCGCGGCCTGTCCCATCCGCGCCGCCTGGTCCTGGTCGCCGAGCAGAAGGCGGGCCGCCGATCCGAACGCCTCCAGGTCGGCGGGATCGGGCAGCAGAATGCCGGTGCCTTCGGCGATCTGGTCCGTGATCCCGCCGACCGCCGAACCGATGACCGGCCGCCCCTTCCACATTCCCTCCAGCACGGTCAGCCCGAACCCTTCAGCCAGGCTCTTCTGCGCGATGACGGTGGCGTGCCGCTGCAGCGCGTTGACCACGACCGCGTTCTGGTCAATGTCATCCAGCGGCAGTGTTACCAGCAGGATCCGCGCCCGCGCGACGGGCCGCAGATCGTGCCACTGCAGCAGGCACTCCCCGTAAACCGCGGCGCTTTCCGGGTCGTCGCCCACCGCGGTGACCGCCGGGCCAGCCAGCAACAGGTATCCCTCTCCGCCAGGCACCACATGGTCGGCGAAGCCCCGCATGACCCCGGCCATGTCCTTGAGCCGATCCCAGCGGGACACCTGGAGCAGCACTGGGTCACCGGGTCCAGGGCGGCCCTCACCGATGACGGCCGCTGGCCTGGTGACCATATCGAGGCCGCCATCTCGGCGCACGAACGTCGCGGGCACCGGCGGCGCTGCGTCATCAAGCACGCCCAGTTTCACCAAGATGGCCCGCACCGTATCGGCGGCGAGCGGCTGGTTCTTCGGGGAGAACGGGTCAATGGACGGCGGGATGATCCAGGATTTCTCAGCGGGGATCCACGGAGGGACATATGCCTGGCGCGAGAATACGTAGGCCTCCACGGCAGCCAAGTGCAGCCGCAGGAACTCCCACCCCGCCCGGGTCGCATCGTTTTCCCACTCGACGCCGATGTGGCAGTGCCATACCACCCGGGCACCCGCCTGCGCCAGCGGCGCGGCCAGCCCGGCGGTCTGCGGGTCGTGCAGCAACACCACATCGCCGGGCCGGACCCGGGCCGTCAGTTCCACCGCGTCCGCAGCCAGCATGCGCGCGTAATGATCGGCCTCCGCCGCGCCCAGCGGAGCCCCGGTGCGGATGCCGTGGATTTGGTCATGCAACCGCTTAGTGATCGCAAAGAACCCGGCGTCCCCAGTGATCACGAGCCAGTCGATCGGGATGTCCAGACCCCGCGCGTACCCGACCAGGACCTGCAGCATCTCGGCGACCCCGCCACCGGCCGCGGTCGTGCTGACATTCCACACAGAACGCCCGGCCAGCACCTGCCGGAGCCGGTCAGCCGCTCTCGCCAGCCGCATATACCGTGCTGCGCCGACAATGGGCTCCAGCCGGGACACAGGCCGTCGCGGCACCTCCACCGCATGCACCAGGCTCACGGCATCCGCCCTCCCGCTCGCCACGGGCGGGTCATTAATCAGGCGCAGCGTGCCCGCTACCTGCCCGCCAGCACGGGACGGTAAGAGTCAACCACGGCCCCTCAACGGTAATCAAGCGCACCGGTGCGGCCACGGCACCGCAGGCGCGAACCGGCCAGTGCAACCAGGTTTCCGAGCTGACCGTTGATGCGCGTCGTTCAGCGCACGAAGCCGGATGTGACGCAGTCCTCATCGCGGGCCTAAGGCGGCCACGTCCCCTTTCAGCCTCACTGCCAGCTCATCAATGCCTGCTACCGCCTTCAGTTCCTCGGCTAGCTAAATATCAAGGCGGCGCCTGCGGCGCCGCTGGCCCGGCGCCAGCGCCGCGCTCTGCCGTTGGGCGGCCCGCCCTGTCCCGGCGCACGCCGGGCCACATGCGCTGGCTCCGCTGATCTACCAAGCTCATAAGTTGGGCAGGCCGATGCCGCCCCGAAGCGGGGACGCGGGCTTGCCGGGCGCATCTTGCCGGGACAGTGCTGGTCCGGAGAGGGTGTGTTAGCCTGGCGCTGTCAGCGACTACAATTCTCCGGACCCGCGGACGAGCCTCTGACTCTGTGTCTAGAAGGGCCACGCCGTGGCCGATTCGCAGCCAGCGGAGATACTTGGCCGTCCTCGCCTGACAAACGCCCATCACGATGGGGACTTAAGCCCCTCCCCAGACGGGCACCGGGCACTGTCGGCTCACCGTGTGTTCGTCAGCGACAAGGTGCTGCTGGATGTCAGATGCCCTGCCGCCCGGGCCAGGCTGGCGGGCCTGATCCGCAGCGGCTCGCTGGGCAGCGCCTCGGCCCGGGCATACGGCGAGGGGATCACCGTCCTGGCCCGCTTCGGCCCGCCTGACCCGGCCAGGCTGGTCCAGGTGCATGTCCAGCACCTGACGGCAAGCGGTGATTCCGGCCGGGTCGCGCTGCGGTGGGAAGCAGCAGGGCCGGTCGGCGGGTTGTTCCCGGCCCTGGATGCGGACCTCACGCTGGCTCCGGCCGGGGAGCAGGCCGCCACGCTGACGCTGACCGGGGTGTACCGGCCGCCGCCGGGCATCGCAGGTCCCGAGCTGGACCGGGCGATCATGCTCCGGTGTGCCACCGCCACGATCCGGGCCTTCCTCCGCCACGTAATCGAGGTCATCGCCGTGGCTGGCGAGCCGGGAACCGAAGCCGCCGACCCGCAGACACCGTAGCGGCCACGGCAGGGCCTGGCGAGCCTGGCCCGCATCCTTACTGCCCTTTGGCCGGCGCTTCGTCTGTCGCGTCCCGTTGACCGGCGGGCACGCCTGGTATCACTGAGCGCCGTCTGGCGGTTCCGCTGGGGGCGGGCTCTCCCGCTCGCCGGTGACGAACACGTGATCGCGGATATCCCGGATGGTCTGGTCAAGGTAGTGCAGGGCGTCCATGATGTACTGCCGGTCCACCTCATGGGCCGCGTCCAGGGCGGCCTGCAGGCTCAGGCCAGCATGGAACAGGTTCCGGACGATCCCCCCGAGCAGGTCCTGGCTGGCCTGCGCCTTGCTTGCCATGGAGGCCTGCGCTGCCGGCAGCCCGGCGGCGATGGCTGTCTCCCGGGACGGGTGGACCGAGACCAGGCGGTCAAGTCCGTTCAGGCGCAGGACCCGGCGGACGATCTCGGCGGGTGCCACCAGCCGCAGTTGCGCGCCGCTGGCGACCGCCCGCCGGTAGGCCCGCACCAGGGCCCCTGCGCCCGCGTAATCACATGAGGCCGTCGCGGTCATATCCACGATCAGCGCGGCGGCGCCGCGGTTGACAAGCGCCAGCAGCTCCTCACCGGTTGCGCTGGCATTAAACCGATCAATATTGTCCGGAAGCCTCACGATCGCCTGGCGGCCGACCCATTCCACCAGGTAACCACCCTCAGGCACGCTAGCAACCTAGACCTAGCTGATCAGCAATGGCAAGGACGGGACCCAGCCGGCCAGGAGCCGTGCCTGTATGAGGATCAGCACGATTAGCCGCAGGAATGAGACTCCCGCGGAGCTGCGGAAATGTCACGACCCCGGCTCGACCCACCACCGCAACGCGCAGCCAGTCACGGTCTTTCACGAGCAACGCCCAGCGCACCCGCCGGTCAGGACCGCTGCTCCCAGCATTCGGCCAGTTGCCGTGCCTGATCAGCAAAGACCTGCCACCGCTTGATCTCGGTCGGGTAGTCGATGCGCGAGGGCTGCCCGAGCAGGCCTGCCCGCTGCTCCAGCAGCGCAGCGGTATCGGCCGCGGCGAACTGCAGGGCATAGGCCGTTTGCGCCACCTGCTGCCGCAGCGACGCCGCATGGTCCCTGGCCAGCGCCGAACGCACTAGCACATCCGGCGGGGGCCTGCGGGCGTCTCCGGGCCGGATGCCCTGGCCGCGCCCGGCAAGCACGTGATCGCGGACCTCCCGGGCCACATCATCCAGGCGGCACAAAGCCTCGGTGATGCGCTGCGCGGCGGCGTCGCGGGGCAGGTCGGCAGCGGCCTGCAACATCAGGCCGACGGTGAAGATGTTGTGCACCACCGAGTCCAGCAGCTCCCCGGTGCGGGCCGCCTGATCTGCGGGCCCGGTTCCGTGCTCACCGCGCGCCTCCCGGCGGCCGGCTGCGGCGGCGAGGGCGCCGTCCAGGTCCGGGTAGACCGCCACCGGACGATCCAGCCCGGCGAGCCTGAGCACGCGGCGGACGACATCAGCGAAGACCACCAGCCGCAGCTCGGTCCCGTTCGCCTCGGCGCGGTGATGGGCGCGGGCCAGGGCATCCGCGCCGGAGTAATCGCAGGAGAGGGTTCCGGTCAGATCCACGATGAGCACGGCGGCGCCCCGGTTGATGAGCCATAGCAGCTGCTCGCGGATCTGGTCGGCGTTGGAGCCGTCGATGTGCTGCGGAGGCGTAACCACCACCTGGCGGCCCGTCCACTGCACCGGGCAAATATCCTCGGGCATGACAATCACCAATGTGTCCGTGGCTGGACTGGCGCGCCGCAATCACCGCGGCGCAGGCAAAAATCCCGGCAGGCTAACGCATGTCGGCATCAGGCCCCAAACAACCAGCGTAATAACTTCGAGCCTACTATGGCCAGCCCGCGACGACCAGAGGCGGGCCTGGCCCGCGGGGCCGGGACCAAGCGCGCCTGCGGTATTCCCCTGCTCGCCGGGAGCGCTAATCGCGGCGGTCGGCGTCACCCATTGGAGGCACGACGGGCGGGACAGGCATCAGGCGGCGGGCATGACGGCGCCGGACGGCGGTGATCAACCCGGACGGAGCGAGATGCAATCTGTCGCGTCCGCCGAGGTCACCATGCCCGTGAGAGACGGCCCGAGACGTCAGAGACTTGCGTCGTATGGCTCATAACCCAGAGGTCGGAGGTTCAAATCCTCCCCCCGCTGCCAAGGCCAGAGGCCCTTTCTCGAACAGAGAAAGGGCCTTCTGCATGAGGTTTGTAAACTGATTTGTGCACGCTTCGCTGGTGCCGCGCTGATCGATGGTCAGCCCCCGGACACTGTTCGCCACAGGGCGACGGGCAAGAGAAGTCCTGGCGGGTCGTCCGCTCGACTACGCTGAGACCCCCGTAGGTCTGCGATAAATTGCAGATAATGTGCAGCTCGTCTACTATGGTCCCATGAGCGCGCAGACTCTGGGTTTCGCAGTCCAGCCGGAGGACCGTCCGGTGCTGGATGAGCTCGTCGCCTACTTCGGCGGCGGCAACAGGTCCGCTTACCTGCGGGCCACCCTCAAGGTCATGAAGTCGATCATGATCGCTGATCAGCTCAGGGAGGCGCAGGCCTACGGCCAGCAGCGCACCGCTGAGCTCGGTATCGACCCGTCAGATGTCCCCGCGCGGATCCAGGAGTTCCTCAAGGCAGCTCCTGAGAGCAGGAAGGGTGAGTAGCCTCGAGCCTGTCCCCGCAGCTGTCGTCTACGACATCAACGTCCTGGTGACAGCGGCGGCGAGCGGTAACAGCCCGTTCCGGTCCTGGCCTTCACCGC
>Ga0335081_10022985_pt1 | contig 10088 bp, 8 predicted proteins | sample Lox_Sample_35_FD_206713 | JGI IMG/M metagenome (GOLD analysis project Ga0335081, IMG submission 206713) | Soil microbial communities from Loxahatchee National Wildlife Refuge, Florida, United States - Lox_Sample_3.5 | ecosystem: Environmental > Terrestrial > Soil > Wetlands | place: USA: Florida... | reverse complement strand
AATCCAATCAGCAGGCTGGTAGCCTCGCCCTCCAGCAAATCCAAAATCTCCAAGGCGCGGTTTCCGGCGTGGACATCAATGAAGAGGCCGCCAATTTGATTCGCTATCAGAATGCTTATCAGGCTTCTGCTCAGGTTTCTTCGGTCATCAATTCGTTGCTCCAGACGACTCTCAACATGGTGCAATAACCTATGTCTATCCGAATCAATCCCGATCTCTTGCCGGATCTATTGGTCTCCATTCAGCAAAGCCAGCAGAACGAAGCCATCGCGACTCAACAGCTGGCTTCGGGCCGGAGCGTGAATCAGCTCTCGGACAATCCAGCTGCGGCCGCTGCGCTCGTTAGTAATCACGATCAGCAGGCGCAGGATGACCAGTTCCTCCAGAACAACAGCTCACTTATGACCCGGCTTCAAAGCGCAGACTCCACCCTTAGCAACGTCGTTCAGGTGCTCACCCGCGCGGTTTCCATCGGCACCGAGGGCGCCAACAGCACAGTTAGCGCCGCGGATCAGCAGGCCATGGCTCAGGAAGTCCAGGGCCTTCAGTCGCAACTCGTCGGCATGGCGAACTCCACTTACCAGGGCACCTATCTCTTTTCAGGAACCGCTATCACTACGCAACCGTTCACTCTCGACCCGGTCACCAATGCCGTCACCTACAACGGCAACGCGGGAGTGAGTTCTACGCAGCTTACGGATGGTAATTTCGTCAAAACGAACGTCCCCGGCAGCCAGCTATTTCAGAGTGCGTCTGGCGACGCTTTTGGCGCGCTGCAAAACCTCTATACCTCCTTGATGTCTGGGAACCAAGCCAACATCGGCGCGGCCGTCACCCAGGCGCAGAACGCGCTGAGTCAGGTCAGCATTCAGCGCGTGTTCTATGGCAACGCCATGAATCAGGTGAATCTAGCCGAGAGTTTTCTTAATCAGGACAAAATCAGCCTCAGCAGCCAGGAAAACACGCTCGCTGGCGCGGATCTCGCCGAAACGGCCACGAATCTCGCTCAGGCCCAACTGGCCAACCAGGCTACTTTGAGCGCCACCGGGAGAATCCTTAGCCTCCCTACCCTACTTGATTTCATTAAGTAGCGGCCTTCGCGATTTGGCCATTGAATTTCCTGTTGGCGTACAGGAGTTTTTTCTCCAGACCCTGTAGACTGAGTCTGCGCGCACCCGCTCGCGCTACTTTCCTTGAAGCTGTGAGGCCCTCATCGTGGACCTTTTTCTACCGGGCAGGGAAGTGCCCATGATCGAAACCGCGCGCCTCCGCCTACGCGGTCATCGCCCTGAGGATTTTGCTGATTCTGCGGCTTTGTGGGCCGATCCTGTCGTCACACGCTTCATCGGTGGCCGACCTCTCTCCGAAGAGGAGGTTTGGGCCCGGCTTTTGCGCTACGTCGGTCACTGGGCTTGGATGGGCTTCGGCTATTGGGCGGTCGAAGAAAAGGACACCGGCGCGTTTGTGGGGGAGATAGGTTTTGCCGATTGGAAAAGGGAAATCGAGCCTTCACTGCGTGGCATTCCGGAACTCGGTTGGGTTCTGGCTACGCGTCATCACGGCAAGGGTTATGCCACCGAGTCTGTTCTCGCGGCCATCGCCTGGGGAGAGTCGCATCTCGCCTCCGCGACCACGTCTGCAGGTCTCGCACACTCCTCGGTCTCCATCACCCCTCAACTGCGCCCTTTCAGGATGGTGTGCATCATCGACCCCGAAAATGCCCGCTCCCTCCGGGTTGCAGAAAAATGCGGGTTCAAAGAAATCCTGCGCACGTCCTATAAAGGCGACCCAACGATTTTCTTAGCCAGGTAGAAAGCTCTCAGAAGAAGCGGTCTCAACCTCGCAGGACCCGGATCTCCAAACGATGTTGGACCTTGACGGGCGAGCTGAATTAGCCTCGCCTTACTCGTGGCGCCTCGTGCCTTTTTGTACAAGGCTGGCCTTCCGGCTCCTTTTCACGCTCATGCCTTCTGCGCTGAAATAGTAGTGTGGTCCTACTGAGCTTAGGGATTTAGTGGGTGCGTTATGAAATCCAGTCTCCATTCTCTACTTACAGCTTTTTTCCTGGTTCTTCCCGCTTCAGCCGCCGCCCAGAGCAGTGGCAAAGTCGCTTGTTCGCCTCAGGACACTTACACCTATCTTTACAGTTCCATGACCACACTGGACGTCCTACGCACTTTGCCCTGTGGCGAGCAGGTCGACATCATCGGCCGCTATGAAGGTTATTTTGGCGTGCACACTTCTAGGGGCGAAATCGGCTATATCGCTCAAGGAAGCATTTTTTTGCTCAAAGACAATCCTGGCGCCAAGCCGGTTCAGCCTGCTGCTTCGCAGCCCCCGCGTCCTCGGATGGCTTATGACCCGCCTGTCGCTCCCCCGCCTGCTCCCACAAAGGCCATCCCCGCCGGATTCGATCTCACATTGCCCAACGACACACTTATTAGGCTCAAACTCAATAAGTCCCTGTCTTCCGAGACCGCCCATGTTGGGGACGTTGTCGACCTAACGGTAGCGGAAGACGTTCTTGTCGACGGCCTATGCGTGATTCCACACGGCGCTGCCGCCGTTGGCATTGTTTCGGAAGCCGAGCCCAGGAAACGTATGGGCCATGGCGGGAAGCTTGGCCTGACCATAAATTTCGTCCGCATGGCGAACAACGACAAGGCCGCCGTGCGCTCCTTCCAGGAAAGTGCTGGTGGGAATTCTTCCACCGGCGTTGTAAATCCGCTGGCTCACGGCAAAGAAGTAGTGTTTGCGCAAGGCGCCGAGTTCACGGCTTACGTGGATGGCGATGTCTACCTCAAGCGCTCCGCCTTCCGGCCTCCAAAGGAGGCTGCGGCCTCCACGCCTTCGGCGCAAAATCCTTCGCAGCCTCAGAATCGCTGAAGACTAGATTCGCGCAATTCTCTAAGGCAAATCCCTGCTCAATCGCTCCAGCACCTCTTTCGGCTCGGTTTTCGCGGGGTTGTTCAAATACTTTCCAAAAAAGACCAGGTATCGCTGCCAGCGATCCTGAATGTGCTTCGGCTCGTTAAAGCCGTGGTTTTCCCGTGGATAGGTCACGTACTCTACTGGAACATGTTTCTCCACGAGCGCTTGATAAAACTCTTCAGCCTGCGGAATCGGTACTCGCGTATCGGACTGCCCGTGCAAGATCATTGTGGGGGTCTTCACGTTTGAGATGTACTTCATTGGCGAGTGGTCCCAATATTCCTGGAAGTTGTCCCAGGGCGCCTTCTCGCTGAAGAACACTCTCAGGTAGCGGTGAATATCCGTCTGCGAATACATCGAGTACAGATCGGGCAAGCCTGCTCCCGGTGAAATCGCCTTGAAGCGATCTGTCTGCGTGTCGATCCACATTGTCATGTAGCCGCCGTACGACCACCCGAACGCTCCCAGCCGGTCCGGGTCAGCCCAGCCCTTGTCTACCATCGCCTGCACGCCGCTCATATCATCTTTGTAATCGCCGTTGCCCCAGTCGTTCTGGTTCGCGCTTGCGAATTTTTCTCCGCGCCCGGTCGAGCCCCGGAAATTCGGCTCCAGCACGACGTATCCATTCGCCGCCATGATTTGCTCAGTAGGATTGAAGGTGAGCAGCGATGCGCCCGTCGGCCCGCCATGCGGATTCAGCAGGAACGGATGCTTCTTCGAGGCCTCGAAATCCACAGGCTTGGTCACGATGCCGTCGATTTCCATTCCGTCTTTGCTGCTCTTCCACTTCGCCGCTTCCGTGCTGCCGAGCGCATACTCAGCAAGCCACGGATTTTGGTTCGTCACCAACTGAATGTCCCGGAACGTAAGATCGCTCCGAAACACTTCCGTCGGATGATCCGGGTCCGTCCACGTTCCGATCGCAGCTTTCCCGTTCTTGCTGATTTCCGTCAAGTCGATCATTCCCGGCTTGGCCGCGACTTGCCGCACGCCGCCGGAGGCCGCATCCGCTGCGAACACTTCCATCGCTTCGTGGTCGACCGCGCTGAAATAAATCGTCTTGCCGTCCGGTCCCCACACCGGCTCGCCCGCATTCAGCTCGAAGCCAGTGGTCAGCTTCTTCGCTGGACCTCCATCGGCTGCTACGACGAACAGATTTGTTTGCGTCGTCGCAATACTATGGGAGCTAAGGAACGCGATCCATTTGCCGTCCGGAGACCACCGTCCAGTGCTGGTGTAGTCCGTCGTATCCGCCAACTTGCGTTGCTTTCCGCTGGCCACGTCCAGCACCCACGCTGTCTGGTTCCCAAAATCATCTCCCTTCGGGGTCGGATTGCTCGTGAACGTAATGTGCGCGCCGTCCGGCGACCAACGCGGATCACTGATGGTGAAATCGCCTTTCACAACCTGCTTTTCTTCGCCGCTTGCGATATTCCAGGTCCAAAGCCGCGCCATCTTCAGATCGTGGTCCACGACTTCGGCATCATCCTTATTCTTCATGCGCTTTTCTTTATCTTCGTTTTCCGGTTCAGTGGCCACCAGCAGCAGGGTTTTCCCGTCGGACGAGAATTCATACGAGTGCACACCGGACTTGTGTTTCGTCACCTGCCAGGCTTCTCCGCCATCCACGTACATGAACCAGACTTGTGATTTCTTTTCCTTTTCCTCTCCCGCGTTCATTCGAAATGCCAGGATTTTTCCATCCGGCGACCATTTCACTTCCGACACGTCTTCTTCGCCGCGCGTATACTGCCGCGCCACGCTCGCCGGGCCTGCCGTCGGCGCCACCCACATTTGCGTGACATACTTCCATGGCTTGTCCTTCTCCATCTTCGTTTCTGTCACCAGGTAGGCCACTCGCTCTCCGTCCGGAGAAATTCGCGGCGCCGAAACTCGCGCGATCCGCAACGCTTCCATTGTGCCGAATAGTTTCTTGCCGTCTTTGCTGCGCGGCGCCGGAGTTTCTTGCTTTTCCTTCGTTTCTTGACACCGCGCCGTGGCCGGTAATAGCCCCACCGCCAAACTTGTTCCCAGGGAAACCAACACCCATTTCGCCAGCTTTGCGCTCATCATGGTTGAGACCTCTCGCTTCTAGGTTCCGCGGCGTCACTGCCCGGAACTCGCCGCGCAGTATACTGACTCAGGTCCGATGCTTCAATTGGATATGGATTGCGACACTTAATGGATTTGTTTCGTCTTCCGAGACATGTAATCCATCAGCAGGTATTGTCCCAGCGTGTAAGGCGTTGTGAAATACGCTTTGCCGCGGCACATTTCCGTGATTTTCTGCACGAAATGCACCAGCGAGTAGTCGCTTGCGAGCATAAACGTATTGATCAAAATCCCCGCGCGCTTGCATTTGTTCACTTCTTCCAGCGTCTGCCCCACGACAAAGGGGTCCAGCCCGAAAGCGTTCTTGTAGATTCGCCCGTCTTCTAGCGTTAGCGCCGAAGGCTTTCCGTCCGTGATCATCACGATTTGCCGCATGTCTTTTTTTTGCCGCAAAAGGATTCGCTGCGCCATGCGCAAGCCTTCGCGCGTATTTGTGTAATACGGCCCAACCTGCACGCGCGCCAAGTCGCCCAGCGGTACCTCTTCCGCAGAATCGTGAAACAACACCAGGCTCAGCGTGTCTCCAGGATATTGCGTTCGAATCAAATGCGACAGCGCCATCGCCACGCGCTTCGCTGGCGTGAATCGATCCTCTCCATACAGGATCATGCTGTGGCTGCAATCCAGCAGCACTACCGTCGCGCACGAGCTTTGGTACTCGCACTGGTGCACCATCAAGTCCGAGTAATTCATGACGATGGGCACTTTTGCGCCTTCGCGGCGCACGGCATTGAACAGCGTTCCGCTGATGTCCAGGTTCAGCATGTCCCCAAATTCGTATTTCCGCGACACGCCCCCCGATTCCACGCCCGTTGCCAAATCCCGCGTGTCGTGCCGGCCAAAACTGCTTCGGCCCAGCGAACCGAGCAAATCCTGCAGCGTCTTGAAACCAAGAAAGTCGATGGTCTTGTCCGTGATTTCAAATCGCGCTTCCGTGCGGTCTTGGGCTTGGCCTAGTTGTCCGCGCGCCGAAGTCCGCGGGGGCGGTGTTACTTGCGGTGGCTGCTGCGGATTGATGAACCCCTCATTCGCCAATCTCTCCGTCAATTTGTCCAACAAATCTTGCACTGCCTCACTGTTCATCGCGTTCGGATCATTGAGCATCTGGCGCAATTCATCGCTCATCGCGTTATCGGGCAGCAAATCGCCCTCCTGCAACGCGCGCAAAATGGCTTCCCGCAGCGCCTCCATCGACCGCTGCGGATCCATCTGCGAAACGCCATAAAATTGCGACTCGAATCCGCTTTGCAGAAAGAAATCCCCCAGCCGCTTCACCAGTTCTTCGAGGTCAATGGCGTCCGCTGGCTCGCCCGTGTATTTCCCGTATTTGATGAACTTCATCCTGTGCCCCTTGGCTAGCGCGTCTTCAATTGAATTGTCTTCGCGGCGGCCGCCCCGGCATATCCCGCTCGCGTTGCTCCACTGCTTTCGGTTTTTCCGCGTAAAATCCTCGCTCTTCGCTTCTCCCGATTCTCCGGTGGGCCCATAGTCCTTCCAAAATCATTTCCGCGGCAGCTCCCGCAGCGCCCGCGTCTTTGCGGTCCTGGACGCCCAGCTTGCCGACATGCTCCATCAGCCCTTGAATCTTCGCAAGTTGTTGATACCGCTCGGCAGTGCTCGAAAGCTCCGGCAATTTCAGCTCGCCGCCCAATTCGAACCATTGAATCACCGGCTGAAAATTCACGTCCGCAAAGTGCTTGCTGAACACACGCCCCACGGCCGCTCGAATCAGCTCCCTCGCAATCGTGTCCGCGCCTTTGATCTCGCCCTCATATTCCAATTCCATTTTTCCCGTAATTGCGGGAAGCGCGGCGTATACATCCGCCACTCGCGCTACCACGGCTTTTTCTGCCTTGCGGGCGGCGCGTTGTTCCGCGCTGCTCACCACGTTTTCCAACGTCGTGATCGGTAACCGCTGGCTCACCCCCGACCTTCGGTCCACGCGCTTGTCCTCGCGTGCTTGAAAGGCAATCTCTTCCACCACCTGCCTCAAATAGGCCGGCACTTCTACTCTGTGCGCCGCATCACGCCCCAGCCACGCTTCCTGCGCCGTGATGGTCATCCCTTCTTCCAACGTTGCCGGGTAGTGTGTGCGAACCTCTGCCCCGATTCGATCTTTCAGCGGCGTGATGATCTTTCCCCGAGCCGTATAATCTTCCGGATTTGCTGTGAACACGAGCAACACGTCCAGCGGCAGCCGCAGCGGATAGCCCTTAATCTGAATGTCGCCTTCCTGCATGATGTTGAATAATCCGACCTGAATTTTCCCCGCCAAATCCGGCAATTCATTAATCGCAAAAATGCCGCGGTTTGCCCGTGGCAGCAGGCCATAGTGAATCGTGAGTTCATCCGACAGATCGCGCCCGCCGCGCGCCGCGCGAATCGGATCCACATCGCCGATAATGTCCGCCATGGTCACGTCCGGCGTGGCTAGCTTTTCCACGTAACGCTGCTCGCGCGGCATCCAAGCAATCGCCGTGTTGTCGCCTTCCGCGGCGATTCTCTCGCGGCAGCCTCGGCAAATCGGTTTGAACGGATTGTCGTTGATTTCGCAGCCGGCGATGACCGGCATTTCGGCATCCAGAAAGTTGATCAATCCTCTGAGAATCCGGCTTTTCGCCTGTCCGCGCAGTCCCAGCAAGATGAAATTGTGCCGTGACAGAAGCGCATTGACGATTTGCGGGACGACGGTGTCTTCGTATCCATGCACGCCCGGGAAAAGCGTTTCGCCTTTTTCGATGGCACGCAGTAGGTTTTGCCGAATCTCATTTTTCACCGAGCGCGAAGCGCCGCGCGGATCGAAATCCGGTATCCGCTTGAGCTCGCCGAGCGTGCGCGGTTTCGCATGCCCTGCGGAAGGATGTGTCGAACTGCTAGCTGTCATTAGGGCCCCGTTCTGCGCTTCCCGGCTTTGCCGGCAAACGCTCCAACTAATTCAATCCGTGTCCATTTCCGACCGCGCGCGCACGCATCGCGTTTGATTTCTGTAGATGCGTCGCCCACTCTCGAAGGTACGCCACCAACCGCTCCTGCCGGTCGATTTCCGAGCGCAACTCGAGGATTTGCTGCTTCCACAACAGATCCATCGGCAGCGTGCTGGCGACAACGTAGGAAAGTCCTTCGGGTGGCTCGATTCCCAAATTCTTGGGGTAGTCCTCAAAAACCAACGTGTGGCACGCTTCATAGAGTTCGATGAGCTGCCGCTGAACACCTGCGTTCGACGTGCGCAGTTCCCGATCCTCCAAATAATCCACGTGGCCTTCCAGCAGCGGATTTTCCTGGAATAGTTCCACCACGCGGAACGGCGCGCGCCCGACCGTGAGAATATCCATCCGTCCGTCGGGGTAGCGCTTGGCAACTTCCACGATTTCCGCCGTGCATCCTACTCGCGCCACTCCTTTGGGCATCGCCAGCAGCATCCCGAATTCTGCCTTTTCTTCGAGGCAATCTTTCACCATCTGGCGGTAGCGCGGTTCAAAAATGTGCAGGGGCAGGGGAGCGCCGGGGAAGAGAACGACGTTCAGCGGAAACAGCGCAATTCGTTCAGGGCGCATGGGTTCCCAATCTCAAATCATACCAGACCCCTCAAATACTGGTAATGCTTGGTCGTTCGTGAAAAGATGTTCCTCAGAAGCGCCTTTTCTCAGGCCGGTAGTTTATCCTCCATTTATCTTGAGGCGCTGAAAATACCGCTTAGGCGGGAGGGAGGAGAAGTGAACTACGCCGCGCTTTTGCGCTCTGCAATGGTCGCGCTGCTGCGCAACAAGCTGCGCAGCGTGCTGACCGTTCTGGGCATCACCATCGGCATCGCCGCCGTGATTTGCGTCGTGGCCATCGGCAAAGCCGGCCAGGCACGCGTCGAGCAGCAACTCAACAATCTTGGCGACAATTTCGTTTGGATCGAGGCGGGCGGCCGCGCCGTCAATGGCAGGCGCACCGGCACACACGGCACGAAGACGCTGGTCATGGGCGATGCCGTAGCCATTAAGAACCAAGTGTCTTTGATTAAGAGCGTCTCTCCGAATGTCGATGGAACGGTCCAGATCATCTACGGCAATCAGAACTGGTACACCGGATACCGCGGCGTCTCGCCCGAATACTTCGACATCAAGCGCTGGTATATCGATCAAGGTGCGGCCTTCACGCAGGATGATGTTGAGCGATCGGCTGATGTTTGCGTGATTGGCCGGACGGTGCGGGATCAGCTTTTTGGTGTAGAGGACCCCATTGGGAAGGTCATGCGCGTCAAGGACATGCCCTGCAAGATTGTCGGCACCCTTCTGCCCAAAGGGCTGTCCGTCTCCGGCCAGGACCAGGATGACACGGTTCTGATGCCGTACACCACGGCCATGAAGAAAATCAGCGGCAATTCCTGGCTGGACGACATTTTGTGCTCGGCGGTTTCGCAGGACGCGGTGAAGCCCGCCGGGCAGGAAGCGGCGGCCATACTCCGCGACCGTCATCATCTCCGACCGGAGGAAGAAGACGATTTCAACATTCGCAATCCCGAAGACATTATCCAGGCACAACTGGAGGCCAGCAAGACGCTCACCGTGCTGCTGATTGCCATCGCCTCGATTTCTCTGATCGTCGGCGGAATCGGCATCATGAACGTGATGCTCGTTTCCGTGACCGAGCGCACGCGCGAAATTGGAGTGCGCGTGGCCGTGGGGGCGACCGAAGGGGCCATCCAGTTACAGTTCTTGGGCGAATCCGTGATGCTCAGCTTGGTCGGCGGCGCCGCCGGTGTTCTCGGTGGAATTCTTGGTTCTTACCTTGTGGGGCAGACTCTGAAATGGCAGATGCAGATGTCCGTGGAAGCGGTGGTGATTGCGGCATTGTTCTCCGTCGCGGTGGGCGTGTTTTTCGGGTATTACCCCGCGCAAAAGGCCTCCCACCTGGATCCCATCGAAGCGCTGCGATACGAATGATGCATTCAAAGGCTAAACACTTGGACGCGAGATGAAAATAAAAACCAAATGGCTGGTCCTTGCCGGTGCCGTGGTTGTGATTGGAGTGGTTGCCACGATTGTGCTGAGTCGCAA
>Ga0335081_10022984_pt1 | contig 10088 bp, 10 predicted proteins | sample Lox_Sample_35_FD_206713 | JGI IMG/M metagenome (GOLD analysis project Ga0335081, IMG submission 206713) | Soil microbial communities from Loxahatchee National Wildlife Refuge, Florida, United States - Lox_Sample_3.5 | ecosystem: Environmental > Terrestrial > Soil > Wetlands | place: USA... | reverse complement strand
GAAGTGGACGAAATCGTCTTCAACGGCCTCGCGTCGTCGCTCGCCCTGTTGACCAACGAGCAAAAGGAACTCGGCGCGCTGGTCATTGACATCGGCGGCGGCACGACCGATTACGTCGTTTATACCGACGGCGTCATCAAGCATACCGGCGTGCTCGCGGTGGGCGGGGACCATGTCTCCAACGACCTGGCTTACGGTCTGAAAGTTCCGTTGAGCCGCGCGGAGAAACTCAAGCTGGAACACGGTTCGGCGCTGGTGGACGACGCGGCGAAAGGCCAGACCGTCACCATCACCAATGAGCTCGGCCTGCCGCTCAAGACCGTCAACATCGAGCATTTGCGCCGCATCATGTCGTTGCGCCTGGAGGAAATTATCCAGCTCGTCGCGCAGGATCTGGACCAGCTTGGCCTGCTCGATTATTTGCGCGCGGGGGTTTTTTTGTGCGGCGGCGGGGCGCGCGTGCCGCACATCGCCGAGCTCGCCGAACCGATTCTGCAAATGCCCGTCTCGCTCGGCCAGACCAATTCCGTCAGCGGCCTTAAATCCGCGCTCGGCCAGCCGGAATTCGTCACCAGCATCGGTCTCGCGAAATTCGGCTCGTTCAAAGCCCGCAAACGCGATGGCCGTTCGTCGTTGACACAGGGAATCAAAGGCGCGCTTGGGCGGCTCCTGCAACGTTCCTGAATCCACCGCCATGAGAACCAAAGCCAAAGTTGAAACTCCCGCAAAAGGCCCTCAACCGGCGCAGAAACCCGCTATCAAAATCTTTGGCGTCGGCGGCGCCGGCGTTCAGTTGCTCGACAGGGTCATGGCCGGGGAATTCACGGGCGCATCGTTCGCGGTGATGGACACGGAGGGGCCGTCGCTGGCGGCGTCGTCGGCACCGGTGAAAATCCAGCTTGAAACGAAATTGTTGCGCGGGCTGGGCACCGGCGGTGACCCCGAGCGCGGCCGCGCGCTGGCCGAGGAGCAATTTGCCACACTCCAGGCGGCCTGCGAAGGCGCAACCGTCATTTTCATTGTCGCCGGCCTGGGCGGCGGCGCCGGCAGCGGCATCAGCTCCGTGCTCGCCCGCGCCGCAAAGGAGACCGGCGCGCTCGTGCTCGCCTTTGTGACCCTGCCGTTTGCGTGCGAAGGCAACCGCCGCCAGCAGCAGGCAGAGCAGGGACTCGCTGAACTCAAGGCGGTTGCCGACGGCGTCATCTGCCTGCCGAACCAGAAAACGTTCAAGTTGATTGACGAGAACACCAGCGTGCTCGACACGTTCCGTATCACGGGCGGATTGCTGCTGGAAAGTGTCCGCGGCGTGTGGCGATTGCTCACGCGGCGCGGTTTGATTCAAATTCATTTCGACGATTTGCGCGCGCTGGTCCACGACCGCCATTCGGAAAGCGTTTTTGCCTCCATCGAAGCCGCCGGGGTCGCGCGCTCGCGCGAGATTGTCGAGAAGCTGCTGGCGCATCCGTTGCTGGACGAAGGCCGGGCGCTGGCTGACGCCGACGCGGTGCTGGTGAGCCTGATGGGCGGGAACGATTTGACGATGGCCGAGGTCAACCGCGTGATGGAACAGATCAGCCGCCAATGCGAACAGGCGCAAATCATCATGGGCGCGGCGGTGGACGAAACGTTAAAAAACCGCCTGTGCATCACGGTGATTGCGGCGAAAAATACCGTAGCCAGAACCGGGATGCCCGGTGGTTTGCCGGAACAAACACTTTCGCGGGTTGCGGCGGGGAGGATGTCTGGTCGCGCCGCTCCGGTGGCGCCGCCGCTCAACCTGGAGCAAGGCGAGCAGATGATGTCGCGGCCGGGTCGCGGGCGGAAACCGGGTTCAAAAATGCTGCAAACGCAATTGCCGCTGGCGATTATCTCCAAAGGCCGCTTCGACAAAAGCGAACCGACGATTCACAAAGGCGAGGACCTCGACATTCCCACGTACATCCGCCGCGGCGTGGCGTTGAACTAGGCGGCCAGTCTTTGGTGGCTGCGGATCAAAATTGCCGACGCATCTGGCCTGTAAGGGAACGGTGAATGATTCTCCCTCTCCGCCAACGAAGTTGGGGGAGAGGGCCGGGGTGAGGTGGTGCGTTCGATCAATTTAACTTTGTGTTTTGACACTCGCCCTCATCCTGACCTTCTCCCCCGGATAAGGAACAGCAATGACACGTTTTCGGTTGTTCATTGCATTTGCCTGAAGGAGCGCACGTACTTGGCCAGCGCGTCAATCTCCGATTGGGACAATTTCTCCTGAAAAGCCGGCATCAGGCCCGGCCCGGTTTGGATCGCGTGAACGATCTCCTCGTCCATGGTCTCCATCTGCCAGTCGGCGTCGGTCAGATTCTGCGCGCCGACCAGAATTCCATGGAAAGTATGGGCGCACCCGTTCTGGCCGTGACAGACGGCGCAATTTTCCACGAACAAACCGGGTGCGTCCACTTTGCTTTCCGGATAGCTCGCCTGCTTGATCGCCAGGGGACCGGGTGACACGCAGCCGGTAATTGGGAGCGAAAGCGCCGAAATGAGAATGAGGAGACACGCCCCGCCGATTTTGCTTTTCGTCCTTTGACGCGGTTTGTTCATCAGAGTGATTTCAATAATTTTTGGAGAACGCGGCGAGCACCTGGTTGGTGCCGAACGTGAGGTTCAGAATCCTGTCCGGGTAGGCCGAGCCGGTGGTCTGGCCCACGCCGACACCCACGCCGCCGGTGTAAAAACCCGTCCCGACGCTGAAACTGGAGCCGCCGTAGCGATGGGTAATCCATTGCGCCACCAGCTTGCCGTCACTCAACGTCGTCTGCTTGTCCGGCGGACCGAGTTCGGTCACGGCCTGGTCAAACGTGTAGCTCCCGACGCGGCTGTTCCAATCAATCGGCTTGGTGGTCTTGCAGCCCGTGATGAACGCAACAGCAACGGCCAGAAACGTGAGGAACGCAAGTCTTACAGCCGGATTCTTTGTCATGCTGGAATTTAACAGAATCCATCCGTGCTGCAAACCGTGCGGGAATTCGCAATTGTCCTGATTTGTTTGTTGAAGAGCAAATCGAGGGGCGACAACCCGTCGCCCGCCGATTTTCGAATTCATCCGATTTGCTGTCAGACAGCAGTTGAGTGCCGCCGTTTCAACGTGAGCAGCAGCAGTCCGCCACCCAAGCCCGCCAACGCCATCGTTCCCGGTTCAGGGACTACGCCATCACTGATGATGTTGTATTGAATCAGCGCGCCCGGGAGTGAGCCCGGCGCACCCACGGGTGGATTATAGATCGCGCCGTTATTTCCCTCCGGACCCACCTCAGGAATGATGATCGGGTTTATTAACTGTGGTGGCAGTCCCGTGTCCGCCGGCGCGTCGGCCGGGTCGTTGGCCGAAACGTCAGAGTAGAAGATAATCTGGGTCAGGTTGATGCCCGTTGGGTTCCAGAATCGGACAACATCGGAGTCCGGGCCGCCCGTTGGGTTCCCACCCTCAGTGAGCACGACATCCCCGGCCAGGAGCGGAAGTGGCACCGTAAAAACCATGACGGGACCAGGCAATCCGCCGGAGGGATCTGGTTGCATGATTCCCGGCGAAATCGGAGGCAGAGATGAGGGTCCGCTTGAATTGCCGTACTCGTCGAAGGTGTAGATGAGCTGGGCGAACGACGGAGTTGGAGTTATTGCGCTCGCGCAGGCGAGGGCCAGCAGGGTTTGGGTTAAACGTTTCATGGTATCATTTCCTTTTGTTTCTGGTTGTTTCATTTGTGTTTGAGCTCGCGCCGCCGGGCACCGTCAACCTCCTGAGGACAACATCCGGTCAATCAGTTCAACGCGCGCCCTTCCGATTGATTGTGGCGAGAGCCAAGCCCCTGGAAACGCAGCCTTGCGTTGGCGGTGCGCCACCACTTTCCGGCGCTTAAGCTCAATTCAACGCCCAAAGTGAAAGGAAGTCAAGTAAAAATTATTAACAAGGTTAGAATCACTAAACGTTGATCCCCTCGCTTGCTCGCCTCACGAGGATGCGGAAGTGTCGTCGAGTCGCGTATTCCGGCTCAACCAGTTGAGATAACGCTGGTTGCCTGCGCCCACGGCCAGGACGAGAAATTCCGGCGTGTCGTAGGGGTGCCTGGCAAGAATCAATTTCTCCAGCGCGGCCAGCTTTGATTCTGTGGTTTTCAAAACCAGCAAAATCTCTGCGCCGGACTCGATTTTCCCCTCCCACCAGTAATGCGATTCGATTTTCGGGACGAGATTTGCGCAGGCAATCAACCGCGCTTGCAACGCGGCCCGGGCCAACCTGCGCGCCGTTTTCAAATCCGGCGCGGTGACCAGAACGATGGCGAATTTTGTAGCGGGTTTCATTTTACAAATCCGGTTTATTTCGGCCGATTTTTCGGATTAAGTCAAGGAATGGCCAGCACGCCGAGATGCCCATCCCGCAGGCCCGTCCCCGGTTTGTGGTTCAACTCATGACCAGTGAAGCCCGGACGATCCGGTCCCGGATCAGCCCCGCAAATTCGCTGGGGCCGGCGTAGTACCAGCCCAGATGCGTGCGGCAACGGTCGCACAGGCAATAAGACCACGCGTGACCGGGAAACCAAGTATGTTCCAACGTCGGCACCCCCGTCTGACGACAGCCGAGAGTCCGGGAGAAGGTGAAGATGTTGAACCGGATGCCTTCCGGATTTTTGAACGAGAACTCGCTCGTGCCTTCGTGGAAAAAACGGTCTTTCTCGCTGGCCACGCGGTTGAAACACCAGGCGCAGAGCCAGTCATTGGCCGGATCCCCCTGGCTCGGCTGCGTGCGGCTCTGGATTCCAGGTTCCACAGCTTCCGCCACACCCGATTCGACGCCGCTCATTGCCTGGGCCGGCCAAGTCATCAACGCTATTCTGCCAGAAAACTTGCCCAAGTCCATGTGCCAGCATTCCGGAACAGCCGCACGCTGGCGTTCAAAGTTTGACTTGTTTTCCCGTCCGCGCGGATTTGTGCGCGGCCTCGAGAATTTCCACCACGGTCATGTTCATTTCCAGTGAAGCCAGACCCGATGGCTTGATTTCCCCGCGCACGACGGCGACGAGATACGAAATCGGGTCGGCAGCGGGGCCGGTGAGGAGCGGCGGAGTGATTTCAGTTTCGTTCTGCATCTTCGCCGTCCGGACGCGCAACTGGTCGGGTTGCGGCACGAGCACATAGCCGGTTTGACCGTAAATTTCCAGGTCCTTGCGGTCGAAGGGCCAGTTCCACGAAGGTTCCAGAATCGCCTGCGCCTTGGGATACGTCAGTACAATCGTCGCGTCGTCTTCCACTTTGGGGTAAATGTCCGGCTTGAGGTGCCGGGTGACGGCAAAAACCGAAATGGGTTTCCGGCCGTCCATGAGCCACGTGGCCAAATCCGCGCCATAACAGCCAAAGTCGTTAATTGCGCCACCGCCGTTCAGCACCGGGTCGGTCAGCCACGCCAGGAAATTGGTCGAGCAACCGATTTCCTTCGGGCCGCGATGGCCGTCGTGCGCCACGATGCGGCAGATGCCGCCGATTTGGTGTTCGTCGTGGACCATCGTGTATGCCGCTTGATTGCCCGGATACCAGCTCGTCTCGTAATTCACGATCACCTGAATGCCGCTCTTCTTGGCTGCCGCGGCAATCGCGCGGGCGTGGGCCAGGTTCACCGCCAGCGGCTTCTCCATCATCACATCCACGCCGTGCCTGGCGCAGGTTTCCACAACCTGCCGATGATCAAAGATGCTGGTGAACGTCGCCACCGCCTGCACATTGGTCCTCGCGAAAAGCGCTTCGACGCTCGGATAAAACAGGTGTGAATTGAGATGAAATCGCGTGGAATAACGCGCAATCAGATCCGGGTTCGTTTCCACAATGCCGACCAACTGCACGTCCGTCCTTCCGGCGAGGCGGGGAATGAACCCCATCGCGTGATCGTGGACCAGCCCGACCATGGCCAGACGCACCGGCGGCCTGGCATCCTGAGCGGGTGACGAAGAAGCCAGGAGGCAAACCAGCCCGCCGAGGAAGAGAAGGATTCGTTTCACGGAAATTAATCGATTTGCATCCATAAACCGCGCAGCAACCCCCATTCAAATTGGCGCTTCTTCCAATTCACGGTTGCTGACGCCTCACGGTCCGGAGCGAAGTCCATCATCTGCGGCGTCTGAAACGATGGTCCACCGGACAGGAACCGGGTAAAACTGTTGACCGAAAAGATGCCCGGCCCAGGGTGACATTCCATGCAGTTTTTGAGAACGATATTGCCATGGACGGTCAGGTCATTCGTTTGCCACGTGCGATTCTCCGGAAAGGGATCAAATCCCTTGGAAAAGAAGCGATTGTTGCTGGCAAAGACCCGCTCGTCCGACGCAATGGAAACCAATCCCGCATTTGCGTCCCGCGACATTCGGAATTCATCGAAATGTTGCGGCGGATTTCGGTCCAAAGGCGCGTATCCGTAAAACCGGTTAAAATTAAGATAAGTCCGCACCTGGATGCTTTCCACGACGTGCGTTGACTGGATGCGGCCCTCGGTGTCAATGACACACATCTGCCGCACCAGGCCCCATTGAGAATTGGCCGGAAACTCCGGCAAAGCCGGGTTCAATCCCAGTTCCTCGTGCAAATCGCTGTTGGTGGTGTAAATAAACATCGGCTTCACTGCCCCGAGTCGTTTGAGGTAGTCCAGGCCGGCCTGTCGTCCGTCGGCATCGTGAAACCGGACGGTAAAAACCGAACGTCCGCCAAAACCGCGAACGTGCGCCGGCGCCGTCAATTCCACATCGTTGACGCCGACTGCAATCCAATCGCCGTTAGTCTGAAACATACCGCGCGGCAAATCCGACAGACGATTCCGTTCTGCCACCACATAATTGTCCGGGAGCGCGGCGATTTCGTTTGTCGTGAGCTCCAATCTTTGTATCGCAATCGCGAGCCGCTGGAGCAATGCCCTGCGCTCCGCCACATAATCCCAATCAATGCCTTCGGCCGCCCAATCGAACAGCGCCCACAGGTCCCGTTGCAGGAAAGCCTTTTTGACCGGATCGTGAACCAGCTTTTCGCCGTGGGTATTGATGAATTCATCGAGAACCGACAGCGCGTATTGATGTGACGGCCCGGCCAATAAATGTGTCGTCCGATACCAATAGAGAATGTCCAATTCATCCAAACCGTATTTTTTGCCGTCCTGCGCGGTCCGGACAAACAGCGTCTCATTCAACCGGTTCCAGAGGTGGTTCGGGTTCGGATCATAAACCGCGGTTTCCAACGAAGCGCCATCGGACGGCAAAACCAGCGTGCCTAACCAAACGGCGGAAAACATCGTTGCAACGATTTTTTTCATGTGATTGCCTTGGTTGCGGAATCCGGTTTATTTCCGCCGATTTTTCGGATTAAGTCAAGGCATGGACGCCGCATTGCCACCGGGAGCGGCTTGCGTGTCTGGCAGACTTCCGGCATATTCATTTCATGCGAAAGATCAGCAAACGTGAGTTTAACGTGGTCGTTGAGCGCGATGAAGCGGGCTATTACGTTGCCACTGTTCCAGCGTTGCCCGGCTGCCACACGCAAGCGCGTTCGCTGGACAAGCTCATGGAACGTATCCGCGAAGCCATCGAGTTGTGCCTTGAGGTCAAAAAGGAATCGGCTCCGGCAACCGAATTCATCGGCGTTCAGCGCGTTACGGTCTGATTATGCCGCGTCTGCCCCGACTTCGTGGACGGGAAGTTTTGGCGGCGTTACGGCGCGCCGGCTTTGTGGTCTTGCTCGTCAAGGGCAGTCACCATTTTCTTCAGCATCCCGACGGGCGAAGAACCGTTGTCCCCGTCCATTCCGGCGAAACCATCGGGCCAGGCCTGCTCAATAAAATTCTCAAGGATGTGGAAGTTGAACTTGAAGAATTTGAAACTTGGCTTTGATTCTTGTGCTCGTGGAAAATTCACTTCCGCCGCTCACACCGGGCACGCTTTACCTCGTGGCCACGCCGATTGGCAACCGCGAGGACATCACGCTGCGCGCCCTCCGCGTGCTGCGCGGATGCGACGTGGTGGCCGCCGAGGACACGCGCCGTACCGGGCAGTTGCTCAAGCATTTTGAAATTTCCAAACCGCTCCTGAGCTGTTTCCAGTTCAACGAGGCCAAACGCAGTGAAGAAATCGTGGAACGTCTCCGGCGCGGCGAAAAAATTGCGCTGGTTACGGACGCCGGCACCCCCGGCATCAGCGATCCGGGCGAACGGGTCGTCAAAGCCGCCATCGCCGCCGGATTCCGCGTCGAACCGGTGCCCGGCGCGTGCGCGCTGGTCGCGGCGCTCACGGCGAGCGGCCTGCCCACGGATGAATTTCATTTCGTCGGTTTTCTGCCGCATAAATCGGGTCAGCGACGGAATAAACTGGAATCGCTCAAAGCGGTTGCCGGCACGTTGGTCTTCTATGAATCACCGTATCGTATCGAAAAATTGCTGGGCGAACTGGCCGAAGTATTTTCCGGGCGTGAAGTGGTGCTCGCGCGCGAGTTGACGAAGAAGTTTGAAGAATTTCTGCGCAGCAAACCGGCGGAACTTCTTGAAATCGCCCGGAAACGGAGCTTGAAAGGCGAGTTTATAGTGTTGGTTGCGCCGGAAGGTTAAACCACGAAATACCTGGCGCGGCGCAGCCGCAACCAGGATAGCGGCACGGGCGTCACGCCTGTGCCACTACACCGCGCCCGATTTTTCGCGGTTCGAAAAAATAACTTTTGAGTTTCGCCGCGCTTCCCGCCAGATTCTGCGCGCATGAAACATTCCCTGACTGTGTCTGGATTGCTGCTGTTCGCGTTTATTGCGTCCGGTGCCGATGCGCCGATTTACCACGACGGCCCGTCTTCGCCTTCGGCTTTGACGCGGCAAGGCTGGATTGATTTGAACAAGAACGGCAGACGGGACGTGTATGAAGACCCGTCGCAACCGGTCGAAAAGCGGGTCGCCGATTTGCTGAAGCGGATGACGCTGGATGAAAAAGTCGGGCAACTCTGGCAGCCCAACTATGACGCGGACCCGGACCCGGACCGGGCGAATGCCCTCCGCCTCCAGCGCGGCGAAATCGGCTCTTTCCTCGCCAGTTCGGCGCTGATTGAAACGCCGGTGATGCGGAACAAGTTGCAGCACATTGCCGTCGAACAAAGCCGGCTGGGTATTCCGCTGATTTTCGGGCATGACGTGATTCACGGTTTCCGCACCGTTTTTCCGATTCCGCTGGCGCAAGCGTGCGCGTGGGAACCGAGGTTGTTCGAACGCACCGACACGATTGCGGCGCGCGAGGCGGCGGCGGCGGGCATTGACTGGACGTTCGCGCCGATGGTGGACCTGGCGCGCGACCCGCGCTGGGGGCGCATCGCCGAAGGCTTTGGCGAAGACCCGTGGCTGGGGGCGCTCGACGCCGCGGCGTCCGTGCGCGGATTTCAAGGGACAAACATTGCTGATCCCGACCGGGCGGTCGCCTGCCTGAAACATTACGTGGGCTACGGCGCGGCGGAAGGCGGGCGCGATTACAACACCACGGAAATTTCCGAGTTTACGCTGCGCAATTATTATCTGCCGCAGTTCAAGGCCGGCGTGGACGCGGGCGCAAAAACGGTGATGAGCTCGTTCAACTGTCTCTCCGGTTTTCCGTCCAGCGCCACTCGCCACACGCTCACGGACATTCTGCGCGGCGAATGGAAGTTTTCCGGATTCGTCGTCAGCGACTGGGACGCGGTCAATGAGTTGATTCCGCAGGGCGTCGCCGCCGACAAAGCCGAGGCCGCGCGGCTGGCGCTGACCGCCGGCGTGGACATGGAAATGGTTTCGTCCAACTACATCGAAACGCTGGCACAACAGGTCAAGACCGGGAAAATTCCCGAATCGGTCCTTGACCAGGCCGTGCGGCGGGTGTTGACGGTGAAATTTGAAAAGGGATTGTTCGATCATCCTTACACGGATGAATCCCGCTGGGAAACCGCATTTCTCCGGCCCGATGCCCTGGCGCTGGCGCGCGCGGCGGCGGCCGAATCGTGCGTGCTGCTGAAAAATGATAACGCAGCGCTCCCGCTGTCAAAGCAAACGAGAAAAATCGCGCTCCTCGGGCCGCTGGCCG
>Ga0335081_10022983_pt1 | contig 10088 bp, 7 predicted proteins | sample Lox_Sample_35_FD_206713 | JGI IMG/M metagenome (GOLD analysis project Ga0335081, IMG submission 206713) | Soil microbial communities from Loxahatchee National Wildlife Refuge, Florida, United States - Lox_Sample_3.5 | ecosystem: Environmental > Terrestrial > Soil > Wetlands | place: USA: Florida... | reverse complement strand
ACCTCATCGCGGTGCTGCAACACCACGCGGGCCTGACCCAGGACCGGCGCGAGCTCGTCTCGCTCGAGGTCCAAACAGGCGAGGTGTGGTGGAAGGAGCTCTCGCGAATGGACCGGGCCGAGACCATCTTCAGCCGGGCCCTCGAGATCGATCCGGAGGCGCGACCGGCCGCGTCGGCGCTGGGCCGCCTTTACGAGCTGAGCGGCAACTGGAACCTCGCCATCGAGATGCTCCAGCGCGAGGCGAAGATCGCTTCGGCCGGGGAGGACGTGGTCGAGATCCAGGCGCGCATCGGCCGCATCCAGGAGGAGATGCTGCAGGATCGCGCCGCCGCCAAGGTCGCCTATGCGCGCGCCCTCGACGCCGACCCGGGCCATCTGCCGAGCTTGCGCGCCCTGCGCGCGATCGCGGAGTCCGAGCACGATCGCGACGCCTACCAGCGCCTTCTCCTCTCGGAGGCGCGCTACACGAAGGACGACGGGGAGAAGGCGAAGCTCCTCTACGAAGCCGGGCGCATTCACCAGGAGGAGCGCGGCGACGCGGACGCTGCCGCTCGCCTCTACGAGGAGGCGCTGCGCAAGGTGCCCGACTACTTGCCGGCCGCCCGGCCCCTCGCCGATCTCTATGTCGGGCGCTCCGACTGGCCGCGGGCCGAGGGCGTACTCGAAACGGTGGTGAAGCGCCTCGCGCAGGATGGCGAGGTGAAGGAGCTGTGCCGCCAGTCGTACCGGCTTGGCTACGTGTCCGAGAAGCTGGGCAAGCGCGAGCGGGCGCTCGAGTGCCACCGGCGCGCCTACCAGCTCGATGCGACCTACCTGCCTGCCCTGGAGGGGCTCGGGAATCTGCTCGTGCAAGAGCAGTCATGGGAGGAGGCGCTCAAGATCTTCCAGGCCATCCTCATTCACCACCGGGACGACCTCACCGAGCTGGAGGTGGTCGAGGTCCACTGGCAGATCGGCGAGCTCCAGGCGAAGCTCGGGCAGCCCGAGCGAGCGGCCAAGAGCTTCGAGCGCGCCCTGGAGATCGATGGCGGCCATGAGCCGTCGCGCCGCAGTCTCATCGCCCTGTTCGAGGGCAGCGGCGAGTGGGAAATGGCGGTCGAGCATCGACAAAAGCTTCTCCCTTCGCTGGAGGGGCAGGCCCGCTTCGAGATGCTGATCGCCATCGGCGAGGCCTCGCGCGATCGCCTCCAGGATCCGTATCAGGCCATCGACGCGTTCACGAGCGCCGGGCGTCACGATCCCGGCAACCTCAAGGTGACCGAGGCACTCCTCGGGCTCTATCGCGAGACGCGGCAGGGGCAGAAGGCCGCCGATGTCCTGGCGCGAATGCTGGAACTGCCGGCCGTGCAGATGGACGCGCAGCGCTCGGCCCGCCTGCATCACGCACTGGCGCTGACGCTCCGCGACGAGCTGAAGGACGAGGCGGGGGCCGCACGCGAGCTGGAACGCGCGCTCGATGCCGACCCGCGCCTCGTGCAGGCCTTCGCCGACCTCGAGTCGCTGCTCACGAACGCGAAGAAATGGCGAGAGCTCGAGCAAGCCTACGTGCGGATGATCAAGCGGCTCCCCAAGGGACCCGAGTCGACCGCGGCCCGTCTCGCCCTGTGGAAGATCCTGGGCGAGCTCTATCGGCGTGTCCTCGATGACAGCGAGGGCGCTCGCATGGCTTACGAGGTGGTGGCGACGACCGATCCGGACGACGCCGGGGCGGTCGAGGTGCACGCGGAGCTTGCCGCCAAGGTGCGCGGCCACGAGGAAGAGGCGATCGGCGCATACCGGCGTCTGGTCGCCATCGGGGGCGCTCCGCAGAAGGCGATCTCGGCGCTCGTCGCTCTGCACGCCGAGCGCAAGGCGTACGACCAGGCATATTCTGCAGCCCAAGTGCTGACGTTCTTCGTCGGCGCCGCCTCGAACGAGGAGGGGCAGGTGGTCGCGCGGCTGCGCCGCTTTGCGCGGGACCAGGCGAGCGCCTCCCTCGACGAGAGCCTCTGGCAGAAGGTCTTGCACGAGCGCCTGCGCGGACCTCTGGCCGATATCCTGGCACTCCTCGCCAGCGAGGCGTCCGAGCTGTTCTTGCAGCAACCGAAGGACCTGGGCCTCAACCCGAAGCGGGACGAGATCGACGTCGAGGGCTCTTCTTCGTGAACATGTTCAAGTACGTGGCGCGGGCCCTGGGGTTGCCGGTTCCGAGGCTCTTCCGCTCGGACGGGGAGGGGCCCAAGCTCCAGGTCCTGCCCTCGCAGCCGCCCGGCATGGTGGCCGGGGAGGAGCTCTTCAAGGACAGGTCCAAGAAGGAGCTCTGGTTCACAATTGGCAAAGCAATGTCGTTCCTGCGCCGGGAGCTCGTGCTGGCGCGGTTCATGCCCCATGACCAGCTCGATGCGGTCTTCCAGGCGGCGGCGAGCCTGGGCACGTCTCGCTTCGTCGTGACGGCCGATCCCCACCTGGTGGAGAAGCTGAAGCGGCGCCTCGAGAAGCTTTTGCCGGAGGTCGTCCGTTCCCAGAAGCTGAAGATTCTCGCTCGAGCCTATTGCGACGCGCAGCATCCGGGGGACATTCGAGCCTACCTGGACGCCGCGGAGCACACCTCGAACAGGGTCGGGACGCTCTTGGCGGGCGACCTCGACGTGGTACGTCGATGTGTGCACACCGAGCGCCCAGCGGTCTCCAAGCTGAAGGAAGAGTCCCGGCTTCGAGACCTCATCGTATTCTGCACCTCGCAGGATTACGCAGACCTGCGGGAACGTTTGGGGCTTTTGGTCGTCGTGCCGAACAGCTAAGCACTCGCGACGGTCCTGTTTGCCAGGTCCGCCATGAGTGGAGGTTGGGACCTCGTCAGGGCACGGCAGCGGGGCTCGAAGGCAGGAGGAGCATGTGTAAGTTGTTGATAGGGAAAAGGGGTGGCGCGTTCTTGACCCTGCGGCCATGTAAACCTAAGATCGGCCAAGTCTTTTACTCGTTCGCGTGCTTGCCCTGGCACGCCGAACAGGCACCACGACAAGCCTACGGGGGCGTTTCAAGGACGCGATGAGATTCTCCTGCGAGAACTGCGGCGCTCAGTACATGCTCTCGGACGAGAAGGTTGGTCCGAAAGGGGTCAAGGTTCGTTGCAAGAAGTGCGGGTCGATCGTGGCGGTGAAGCGGCCGCCATCGGAGGCAGTCGAGATCGCGCCAGCGCCCCCACCCCCTGCGGTCGGGTCAGCACCTGGCGAGGGTCCCGAACCCACGCTGGAGCGCGAGCTCGGCCACGCGTTCGACAGTGCATTCGGGGACGGCGCCGCAGCGGGCATCGCCGCGGGGCCAGCTCCCGCGCTCGAGGCGAGAGACTTCCCGGGGTGGGCCCCACCGACCGAGGCGCCCAAGCCGGCCGATGAGCCAAGCGCGGTGGCCCAGAGCGCCAGCGCCGAGACCGTGAACGATTGGTACGTGGCGATCCGCGACAACCAGGTGGGCCCGATGCCCGCACCAGATGTGAAGGCGCGCTGGGAGGCGGGCGAGATCGGGCCCGACACCTTGGCCTGGAGGCCCGGGATGTCCGACTGGGCTTCCATCGCGAGCATCCCGGAGATGACGGAATATCTCGCCCCCGCCCCGCGGGCTGTCGCGGGCCCCGTGGCGAGCGACCGCGAGGTCGCCCAGGAGCGCGCCTCGGTTCCGGTCCCCGCGCCGGCTTCGCCGGAGGTCGCCGAGCAACAGCCAGTCGAGCTCCGAACGAACGGGGTGGCCAATGGCCACGACGTCTCCTGGAAGCCGAGTGCCGCGAGTGCTCTGGCGTCGCTCGCGAACGAGGAGATCTCCTCCCTGAAGAAGCCCGAGCAAAAGGAGGTCTTGCCCGCGGCGCACGAGAAGGGTGGATCGCTCGTCGATCGGATGGACCTGCCGGAGAGCGGCGTCGATCCAACGAACGTCCTACCCCTTCAGCTCAAGGGACTAGAACCGACCGGCGAGGCAACCCTCAAGAAGAGGGCCGCAGCGCCTGCCCCCGAACGGGTGACGGCGACTGCGGCGGCGCGGAAGCGGAGCACGCACAGCGCGATCGGGGTCGGTGCCGTGACCGGAGTCCTGTGTGCGGTCTTCGTCGGGATTGTCATCTGGGTTCTTCGACCGCACGAGGCGGCCTCGCCTGCGCCCGCGGGACGCGCCGCCACGGCGGCGGCACAGTCTTCCCCTTCGGCCGAGAGCGAGCTACCCCCGGCGCCTGCCGTGCCTGCGAAGCTTCCGCCCCCGGCCGCTCCGATCGCTGTCTCGCCGCAGGCTGCGCCTGCGCCGGTGGTGGCTCAGCCCGCGCCGTCACCGGCGGCTCCCCCGGCGGCCGCCGCGCCAGCTCGCGAGCCAACGCCTGTCGCGTCGCGACACAAGGAAAGGGTCGAGCCGCCCCCAGCCAAGGCGCCTCGAGCTCGTCCGCCGCGCGTGGCGGTACAGGAGCCCCCGAGTGCCCAGCCGCCGAAGAAGAGAGCGAGCGGGGATCCGCTCCTCGATGTGGGGGGAGGAGACGACGAAATCGAGAAGGAGTTCGGTTCGAGCAAAGCGTCCAAGCGCAGCGTTTACGTCCCGCCAGCCATCGGGAGCGACCTGCCCGACAACGTTTCCGTGTCGCAGATCAACGAGGCTGTGGTGGGGCAGAAGTCCGCCCTCATGCGTTGCATCGATCGGCAGAAGGCGGCTGATCCGGACACCCGTGGCACGCTCAGGATGCGGTGGACCATCACCGGGGAGGGAGCGGTGCGGGACGTGCGCGTCGTATCCACGGAGTATGCTCGCCAACCGATTGCTCCCTGCATCCTGGGCGTCGTGAGGGCATTGCGCTTTCCGCGCTCGCGGACGACCGGCCAGGATGTGGTGTTTCCCTTCAAGTTCTGAACAGGGGTCGCGATGTCGAATCCCCGAACCGCGCGCTGCCGACGCGCTCGGTCCAGCCGGATTGCCCCTCGCAAGGAGGTCCGCCCGCTTCTCGCGACTTGACCGGCCGCGCCAACGCGGGCAGAACTGACCGTCGCGGCGGCGGGGGGCACAAGGCGTGGCCTACGAACTCAAGAGCATGAGGCGCGATGGTCTCTACCGCACCGTGGGGGAGCTGGATCTTGGGGAACTGGAGGCGATCCGGCTTGTCCTGCGCGGCTCCTCTGTCGTCGACTGGAGGCGCCTGCACTTCCGCCAGGCGGCCGAGGTGGAGCACTTTCTCAGGCTCAACCTGTTCGAGCTCGAGGACCCGCGCGACGCGCGGCGGCTCAGGGCCATTCTCGCGCAGGCAGTCGAGTACCTGAGGAAGGCGTTCGGTTATCGGGTGGCGGCTCCAGTGGCCGAACCCCCCGACCTGCGCGAGCTGTTCCTGTTGGCGAGCGGTTCGGGCGAGCCGGAGAAGCACCGGCGCATCGCCTGCGTTGTCCTGAAGTGCATGCACGTGGTTCACCACATGGAGGCGCGGGAGTTGCTTTTCCGCACGCCCATTCGCGAGGCCGACCTGGCCGAGCGGGTCGATCGCCGGGTCATGGCGGAGGCGCGGCGGATGGCGCAGCTCGGTTTGCCGGTCGTCGAGTTCGTGGGAAACGTGAAGACCCGCAGCTCCCTCATCACCAAGCTGCTCGCCAAGCGGGAAACCGTGGCCGCCCAGATCTTCGACCGCGTTCGCTACCGCGTCGTGACGGAGCGGCGGGAGCAGATCCCGTCCGTGCTGAACTACCTCGCGCGGGCTCTGTTCCCCTTCAACTACGTCGTCCCAGGACAGACGCAGAACACCCTGGTGCGCTTTCGGGAGATCGTGGGCCGCCACCCCGCCGCCGACGCCATCATCTCCGAGTTGCAGGCGCCTCTTGACATCGAGGTCGGCGACCGGCGGCATGTCAACGCCTTCAGTGGCAGGGAATACAGGGCCCTGAACTTCGTGGTCGACCTGCCCGTTCGGGTGGACGAATTCCTCCCCCCCGATGGTCCGCTTGCGGAGGATCTGGGGCGCATCGTCTTCTCGCTGGTGGAGTTCCAGGTCATGGATGCCGCCACGGCCCGCGTCAATGAGATGGGCGACTCGAACCACAATCGCTACAAGAGACGTCAGAAGAAAACTGTCCTGCGGCGGCTATCCCGCGGACTGGTGGTGCCGAAGCGCAAGCGTCAGAAGGAGTAATCCATGCGCGAGTCCACGAAGGAGAGTCCACTCGATCGCGGCGAGGTGGTCGTCTCCGGCCGATGCCAGATTTGCGGTCAGGTGGGACGCACCTTGGCCATGCCCGGGGCACCTGCCCCAAACCAGTTCTGCGAGAGATGCGCTATCGAGTTTGCAGAGGCGCCCGCCGCGGACGACAGCGAGATGGGGCCATAGTCGAACCCGGCAGGTGTCGGAGTTCCAAAGTGCCAAAAGATGCGGTCACCGCTTCTATCCAGCGGCGGCTGCGAAGGACACCATGTCGCTCCCATCGGTCCACTGGGAGTAGTGAAGGAGTCGTGCGCCACGCCCCGATGCACGCATGGCGGCATAAATGGGAGCTACGCCGCATAGCCGCCGCTTCTCATCGGCGACCGCGTGGCGGTGGAAACCTTCCGTGTCTCCGGCCGAGAGGAAGGCGAGGGTGCGCTGGTCTTCGTTCCGAAGCGCCCCCAACTGCTCGGGGGTCGGGGGCTGCGCGTCTCCGTACTGGGGCCCCACGTGAGCGAAATCCGCGCCGGCCACGTAACAGACCTTGCGTCCCGCAGTCGCACGCGCGAGAGCCGCCAGGAAGGGTGCGGTCGCACCGGCGGGGTCCTGGAGATGAGAGATGGAGGAGCAAAGCACCGCAACGACGCGGAAAGGCCGATCGCCGAGGATCCAGCGCAGCCACACCATCTGGAACTCACAGGAGTGCTCGTGCACGTGAACGAGCTCGGAGGTGAATAGCTCGTCTTCAGGGAGCTCCGAGGCGAGCGCATCCACGACGGTCCGGTCCGTTGCGACAGGACCGAGCGGCGTCTCGAAATCCTGCCGCGTGAGCGTGTAGAGCTGTCGTGGGGAAGCGTGCGCCGTGCCAAATACCACGTAGAGTTCGGCGTCAGAACCCTCCAGCTTCCGGTAGGCATGGGCGTAGGCAGGCCCGCCACGGCGGAAGTCGATGTGCGGTGCCACCAGCAATCGCACGGACAGGCCCGCGCGCGAGTGGCCATTGCGCGCACCTGGCCCGTCGCTGTGGGTGCAAAAGCCCGCAAGCATCTCGTGCAGCTCGGTCTCGTCGTCGGGGTAGGCTGTCCCGGCACAGGCCGGCAGGCGTGGCCCGGCCCGGTATGCCGACAATGCCTGCGAACGGAGCGCCTCGTACTCGGGGCCGAAGACGAGACCGGCGCGTTTCGCCTGCTCCGCGATCCGACCGACGTCCTCGATCCGGACGCCGAGCAGGCCCGCGGTTTCGAGGGCCCGCACCACGGCCGGGGCGTCTCGATGGCCGTCGAAGTGGGCGAGGACAAAATATACGGGAGGGGTGACGACGACGGGGGAAGAGAGGACGCCGTACGGATCGCGCAGCAGGATCCCCCCGGTTCCGTCTTCCAGCATCACTTGTTTGGGTTCGAGGGGGACGAGCTCGGGAAGCGAGCCCCCGTTACCTTTCTCGGTTGCTTTCAGCTGTGCCGGGCCCTCCCGTTTCTCGGACATCCTCCGAGTCTACCGTTGGCGCCGCGGGTGCGCCGAGCTTCTTGGAGTGGTCCGGAGGGTCTTGCGAGACGGCGCGGAGTGGGGCCGGGAAGACCCTCCCGGCGAGACGGCTCCACCCGCAGCGATCGGAATCCGCTACCGCCTGTTGCGTTTGCGCGCCTTCTTGCGCGCCTGGCGTTCCTGTTTGCGCTTCTTCTTGCGGCGTTCGCGATCCGCGGCGTTCTCGGTCGATCCCATCGCCTCGGACGAGTAGCCCATGAGCCTCGCCCGCGCCATCGCTCCTGCGGGCATGCGGGGCTGGTAGCCCTTGGGAAGGCCCATCTCCTTGGCGGCGATGCTCGGGTCGACCCCGCCGCCCTGAAGCGCGCGTTGCACGTCGGCGCTATCGGTTCCGAGCACGTCTTCCATGCCCTTGCCCTGCAGCTGCCGGAGCTGGAAGAGCTGCTTGATACCGGGCAGCCGCGAGAGCAGGCCCGGCGCATCGCCGATGGTCTTCATGACGCCGCGCATGGTCTGGTACTGCTTGAGGAGATCCTTCACCTCCTTCTCAGATCGACCCGAACCGCGGGCAATGCGCTTCGTGCGCGGATCGTTGATGAGGTCGGGGCGCAGGCGTTCCTGTCGGGTCATGGAATCGACCATGGCCACGATCTTGTTGAGCGCCTGCTCGTCGAACTGGAAACCCTCCGGCAGCTCTCCGAAGACCGGAAACTTCTCCATGAGCTCCCCGAGGGGGCCCATCTTGCGCACCAACCTGATCTGAGAGACGAAATCGTCGAGCGTGAAATCTCCGGAGAGCAGCTTCTTGGCGTCCTCTTCCGCCTTCTTCTCGTCGACGTGTTGCTCGAAATCCTTCATCAGGCCGACGATGTCGCCAAAACCGAGGATGCGACTGGCAAGACCTTCCGGGCGAAACTCCTCGAGGCGATCGAGCTGCTCCCCTGTCCCGAGGAACTTGATGGGCTTGCCGGTGACCTCCTTGATGGAGAGCGCCGCGCCGCCCCGGGCGTCACCATCCAGCTTCGTGAGAATGAATCCGTCCAGATCGAGCCGGCGATCGAACTCGGCCGCCGTTCTCACCGCGTCCTGGCCGATCATGGCGTCGCACACGAGCAGGATGTTGTCGGGCGCCACCGCCTTCTTGATCTCCTCGAGCTCTCGCATGAGGGGCTCATCGACGGCGAGACGGCCGGCGGTGTCGTAGATGACCACGTCCCGCCCCTCTCGCATCGCCTGGTCGACTGCTCGGCGGCACAGCTCCGGGGGATCGAGCCCAGGCTCGTGGAACACCGGTACCTGCAACTGCTCACCAAGAATCTTCAGCTGGTCTACGGCGGCAGGGCGGTAGACGTCGGCGGCCACCAGCAGCGGCTTCTTCCCCTCCTTGAGAAAGCGGCTGGCGATCTTCCCGGCCGTGGTCGTCTTCCCTGATCCCTGAAGGCCGACCATCATCACGCCGGCCGTGCCCCGCTCCTTCAGCTTGAGCGAGGTGTCGACCGGGCCCATGAGCGCCTCCAGCTCGTCGTGGCAGATTTTTACGAAGTGATCCTGCGGTGTCGCATGGACCATGCCCCGCTTGGTCTCGACCTTTGTTAGCACCACTTCGCCGACTGCCTTCTCCCGCACCCGGGCCACGAACCTCTTCACGACGTCAAACGAGACGTCCGCTTCCAGGAGAGACACCCGGATGTCTCGCAGCGCGTCGTCAACCACCTCGGCGGTGATTTCTTTTTGCCCCCTGAACTTGTTCCGCGCGGCCTTGAAGCCCTTCGAAACCGTTTCGAGCATGTGGTCCCCGAATGGAGAAAACCCTGGAAGTGACGCGCTTATAACATGCCCGTGCTATCGTTTCCGCTCATGGACGAGGGCCCGAGGTTCTTCACGCTTCAGGAGGCGAACGCTCTCATTCCGGCGCTCGAGCTCGCGCTCGGCGCGCTGGCACGATTGCGTAGGGAGCTCGAACAAGCCATCCAGGCGCTAGGGGGGGCCGACGTGGCGGTGGCCGTGCTGCAGCGCGGGGAGGCCCCACCCAAGGGAAAGGAGGCCGAGGCGGCTCGGCTCAGATCAGTTGCCGACGAGGTGGGAGGCGCAGTGCAGCGAGTCAACGCATTCGGTTGCGTGCTCAAGGACATCGAGGCTGGACTCGTCGACTTCTACACCATGCACGAGGGCGAGCCAGTGTTCTTGTGCTGGCAGCTCGGCGAGCCAGCGGTTGCGCACTGGCACCCGCTCGACGGAGGCTTCGCAACACGCGAGCCCATTGAAGGGATCGCCATGGAAGCCCCGAAGTACATGAACTGAGCAGCGGGTGCGCTTGGCGCGCCCGCCCGGCCCCCGCGGGACATTCCCTTGACATCCTCTCCGGCCTGAAGGCCCGGAGATTCCGACTGGGCGGCTTGCGCCGCCGGTACGGCTGGGTTCCTGGGCCGAGTGCCTCGCTTCGCTGCTCGTATCTCCGCAGGCGTTACTTT
>Ga0335081_10022982_pt1 | contig 10089 bp, 10 predicted proteins | sample Lox_Sample_35_FD_206713 | JGI IMG/M metagenome (GOLD analysis project Ga0335081, IMG submission 206713) | Soil microbial communities from Loxahatchee National Wildlife Refuge, Florida, United States - Lox_Sample_3.5 | ecosystem: Environmental > Terrestrial > Soil > Wetlands | place: USA... | reverse complement strand
GTCGCCGACCCCGCGTAGGAGGCCTCGATGGTCCGCGACGGGCCGGGCGGCAGCGTCCCCGTCCAGGTGCCATCCGGGCCCGTGGTCACCGCTGCAGCCTGCGCGAACGCGTTCGAGCCGTTGTCCGGAGCGGTGAGGATCGCGACCGGCTGGCCAGCGAGGGGTACGCCGCCGCTACTCATCAGCACTCCGCGCAGGGTCACGGGCCGGCCATAGCCGACTCTCGCCCGAGTCGTAGGAGCCACAGCAGAGCGATTGCAGCTCCCGCCGCGCTTCGCGATAGCACGTCGTCTCCGACTCGTCGGCGCCGTGTTTGCGGCGCGGAGGTCAGGGCGTGACCGTCCCAGCAGGACGGCCGCCGCGTTGCCGGTTGCGAAGACGTGGCCCGCCAACACCGACGGACGCGCCGGCGTCCCGGAAGAACGCAACGCAGCGCCGCGCGCAACTGTCAAAACGGACCGTCCAATCTGCTGAACGGTGCTCAAACCCTGCGGAGCGCTTCGTGCACGCGACGCAGTCGCGGCGGTCTTGGCTGGCGCGCCGCTGCAGCCCACGGTGGGCATCGTCTCGACACTGACTCGGGAGATCGAGGCTGCCCGCGCTGGCAGGATCTCCGTCCGGGTCGTGGATGCGCAGTTTCCGACACTGTCGCAGGAGGTGATTCTGAACGAGTACGGGCCGTCGAGGCCTGCGTCGTTGAAGTGAGCCAGCAGCTGGCTGCCGGTGAACGTCGTTGGCAGGCTCGTCCAGCTGCCGGTTCCGGCCGGAGCCATCTCGATCGATCCCTCAGCCACACCCGACTCGCTGTCGCTGGTGTCAGCGACGAGCGCGGTCGGGTCGTTGGGGTTCACTGGCTCCAGGCTCACGACCGGTGGGGCCTCGTCAATGTGAATCGTGACCGTACTGGTACCGGAGTTATGGTTGCCCTGAGGGTCGACGGCGTTGTTCCAGGCCGTGCACGAGACGGTCCTCGCTCCGTCGCCGTTGACGATCAGGCCGCCTGCTGGATAGCTCTGAGCTCCAGCGCCGTTCACTCCGCAGCTCAAGGCGCTAAGGCCCGACGGGCCGGCGCTGGGCGTGGCGTCGACTGTGACGGCGTGGTTGACCCACACCGTCGGGTTGGGGTCGTTAGGCGTGCTGAGCGATACACCGACCGGGTCGTTGTCGACGTTGAGCGTCTCTGTCATCGATGCCTGGGTTGGCGGTCCGGCAGCGTTGGTCGCCTGGAGAGTCAGGGGCATCTGGCCTGCGCCGCTGACGTAGTCGCGGGTGTCCAGCGCTGCGGTCCAGCTCACCGGCTGCTGGCACTCTTGCCAGCTGGAGCTATTCGCGCCGGGCAGTGATGAGTCCGCGATCGGGGCGCTCGTCCCGACCTGCAGGACCAAACTACAAACCCCTGACGAATCCGCTCCAGTCAGGGGGAGGGACCAGGCGTTACCTGGCGCGTTCCAGATCCAGTGCCCGGTCTGGGCCCACAAGCTCTCGGGGTCAGCGACAGGTGTGATGGTCGGCCCCTGAGCCTCGCTCGCGTACACCGTGATTTGATCGAGTTGGATCAGGGCCGGCCATGAGCACACAGACTGGACACATCGCAGCTCAATCCCCCAGTAGGGGGTGTCCAAGTTACTGTCCAGCGACGCCCCGGACGCGGCTGCGTCGACCGCAGTCCCGTTCCGATGCACAGGCGCAGTGCCGCCGTTCCAGTACGTGAACCCAATCCACCCGCGCCCGTTGGCGATGTTCTGCAACTGGCTGTCGTCGTAGCCGACCTGGTTGATTGTGATCCCTGGGGGGGCGCTGATCTGGTAGCCCATTCTCGCTCCGTCGGGGACCCCGGTGAGGCGCCAAGCCTGCGACAGAGCGCTGCCCGCTGTCCGAACACCACCCTGCGAGAGCGTTCCTGGCGGGGGTGTGTTTCCCTGGTTGAATGCCAACGTGAATGCGCCGGGTCCGCATGACGGGGCGGGACCTGACCAGGCCGGGAGACCCGTCCCAGCCGTGTACGCCGTCAGCAGGCCACAGGCGCTCGACGGCGTGATGTTGATCTGGCTCAGTGGCGCTGCGACACCAGCGGCTGCAAACCACAACGCGGCCGCACAGGCAGCGAGTATCGAGACCATGGCCCGAGTGCCGGCCCGTCTCATGGCGTTCTCGCGCATCGTCTGCTCCCCTCTGGCCTTAAGCGCAGGAGTCGGTGAAGTTGAAGGACTCGTCCCTCGGCTGGAATCCGCCGCTCACCACTACGCCTGTGTAGATCGTGAACGCCTCAATCCCGGTGCTGGTCGGCCCCGTCCATGCGACGGGAAAGCTGGTGCTCGCCTGTCCCCCCGGCGGCTCGCTGTCCGTGACGCCGACCACCGGTGCGTTATTGGCAGCGTTGCGGCAGCTGGCGGCGGTAACGGTGATCTTGTACACACCAACGCCGGCATGACTGATCGACACCCCTGCGCCGGTGAGGACGTGTCCGTCAGAGACGACTTCCGCCCATGCGCTCACGGCTGGCCGATCGAGCGCTGAACTGAGCCCGATGCGGGTCTGATGACGCCCGCATCGCTTGTGCTTGGCGAGATGCATGATGCCGCTACCCTTATCGACGCAGACGACGGTGGTGCTCGTGCCCATCGATGCTGCGAGGGCGTAGCTGCCGCCTGCGCCGAGGGCTAGGAATAGCGCGATCCAGGCGATCGCGTTACGCCGGAAGGCGGTGACGCTGCGGTGGAGGAGGTGATGCGGTGGACGGAGCAGCATCGTTTCCTTTCGTTGGTTTAGCTGCAGCCCCTAACACAGGAGCCGATCCCGCCGAGCGGGCTCGCGTTGGTCGGGCCTGCGGGTTGGGCGCTGCCAGAACTGGACGCCTCGCCTGCTGTCGATCGGCCTGAGCTTGCGGATGGCTGTTGAGTGGAGATCGGGGTCTGAGACGATGTTGTCGGAGGCGACGCAACGTGGACCGGCTGGTCTTGTGTCGCCGATGGGGTTTGCGTCGTCGGCACGTGATGCTGATGCGGTCGGACGCGGGGGCGCTTGATCACACGCCGCGCGCGACGGGCCTGATTGGTTGCTCGATCGGTCAACGCCTCGAGCTCGCGGTTGCCCTTGCTGATCGCAGTCCGCACGGCGGACGCGAGGCTGGCGATCGGCGCAAAGCTTGGCGCGCTTTGGGTCGAGGCAGTCCGGCGTCCACCCGCAGAGTCCAACGACAACGCAAGGACGAGCCCCGCGATGAGGACGACGGCAGCCGTGGCCGCCCAGGGGCCCTATGTCTTCGCCTCGACCCGGCCCGGAACGGCGTCGACGAAAAGGCGGCCGGCTCGCCGTCGCGCTGGCGTCCGGATGGCCGCGTCGGCCGACAGATCGGCGGTGCCGATAGGACGACCCCGGCGAGTCGCACGTTCGGCCTCCTCCGCGACAGTCTGCGCGCCGGCTTGCACGCGCCGAACGAGCTCGTCCACCCCTTCCCCGTTTCGACGAGCCGCCGGGTGGTGCTTGCTCTCGCTCCCGATCGAACCGTTCCTGCTGTCCTCCGTCGCCCTCAAACTTCCTGCGTCTGAATGGCCCGCGCCGCCGTCGTCGAGCCGTGATCCCTCCGTGATCAGGTCCCGCAGTAGGTCCCGCGCCTCCGGCGCTGAGATCGCGCTGCGAGGCGGTTTCGCCTTTCCCGGTTGAGCCGCATTCCGCTGCTGGCGCCTCCGGCGACGCTCCTCGAGCTCGTTGATGTGCTCACCGGTAGTTGACGACATCCCCTACCATCAGTGTAGGATAACAGTGGTTGGACGTGGTTAATCGATATCGACAGGGAAGATAATGGCGGACACGGAGGATCGGCTGCTCAGCGTCGCGGAGGTCGCCAAGCTGCTGAGCGTCACGGAACCGACAGTGCGCGAGTGGATCAAGGAAGGCAAGCTGAAGGCCCACCGTGCCGGTGCGCGGTTCTGGCGCATCCGACAGAGCGAGGTCGACCGGATGCTGGGCCAGCAGTCCAGCACCAAGCCGACGACAGCCGGCGCCAGGCGCCCCGGCCCCGCTGAGCAAGCGCGCGATCTGCTCTCGTCGTTGATCACGAATCCGGATCGGGCGAGCGATGCCGGTTGAGGTCGCGAAGATCGTCGAGCGGATGATGTCCGCGGGGCAGAGTTGGGAGTCCGCGCTCGATGCCCACGCCCTCGCACCGCCGGACGCAGGATTCCCTATTCGCTTGAGAGCGCTTTCCGATGCGGCGGCTGAGCAGGCCGACGCCTTCGAGCTGGCCGCAGAGGGCGGTTTGGGCTGGCGATCGCGGACGATCGAGGGTGAGTTCGCGCTGGCGCCGGAGCTCACACCCGGGATGACACGCCCTGGACCCTCCGAGTTGTGGGAGCGCTTTGACAACGCGACCGCCGGATTGGGCGCCGCCCTGTCCGGGACGTCGCCGGCCGCGCTCGCGGCCGCGTTCCGCGAGCTGGCTGATGTCTCCGGGCTCCTCGCCGCGGAGCTCCAGCGCACGTACCGCGCGACCCGGGCCGCGGGATAGCCAGATGCGCACCGTCGTCCGGTTGTACCTCGGATGGCGCTTGATTCGGCTGCTCCGACCTCTGCTGGCCGCGGGTGCTCTGGCCGGAGTCCTTCTGGCCTTCCACGGCCAGCGCGTTCAGTTGAATCGACCCGCGGCGAGCGCGTTGCAGGGTGGGGCCGCTGCGGCCTCGCGTGACCTTGCTCGGGCATTCGAGCGCGGCTTTGCCGCGCCTCGTCGATAAGCCCCCGAGCCGAGCTCCGTGCATCGCCGCCGCGACGAGCTGACCGGTTCGGGCCGAGAGCCGGGCCGCGGCTCATAGTCCTCTCCCGCTTACGGGGTCGGGGCCCATCTCGCCGTCCGCGTCGCGGCCGCTCGAGCCCGTCGCCGGCAAGCTCTGTTCGGGATGCACGAGTAGCTCGCAGGGGTGGCGTACTCCCGTGCCGATCCGCTCGGGCTCGTGCTCGTCTAACTCGACGGGATGATCGTTGCCCGCCGCGGGTCGGGGCCCAAGGTTGTGTAGATGACTGCCTCCCCAAGCCCGAGCTCAGCGAACGTGTCCGATCCGATCCGGAACTCCCGAACACGTCTGGCTGGCCCGCGCCCTGAGTGCTGGGAGCCGTGGCCACTCGTCTGGTTTGTTGATTGCCACAGCGCTTTCGTTCCCATGAGCTTCGCGAGCCAGTCACGGGATTCGGAGCGGTCTGCCGGTGTGCGACAACGCCTGAGAAGTTGTCGGTAAGGCTCGGCAGCAGCCCAGGCTGACCTGACAGTGCCTCCGGGTCTGCGACCGACTGCGTTACGACGATCACCTGACCGCCGTGGCTCCGACCGCGCTGGAGGATGGCGACGGCACGACTACTTGCCATCTTAATCACGGCACCAAACTCGTCCAGCATCAGTGTCCATTGCACTCCCGCCTGAGCAGCTGCGTCATGGAGATCGGCGAGCGCCAGCACTGTCATTGCCGCAGCCTCGTCGGGCATTACATCTGCGTGCATCCTCCACATCACGACGGCGCGCGCCTTGAGCGCGTCAACCAGGCCGACGCCGACTGCGTCACCTTCAGGAGTGATCCTGGGTGTCACGATCTCGCGGCTTGCGAGCGCGAGTGCGACCTGCAGCCGGGCCGCCCCGCCGGACAGATCCTCGTTGCCCTTCGACGATTCGACGTACTTGGCGTGGTCCTTGACTCGGCGGACCAGCTGGCCGTGCGTCTCGCCGAGTCGCTTGGCGATCCCCGCGACCGCCCCGAAGTGATGCGGGTGGCAAGCGTCGATCAAGAATGGGATCGACGGCGGCCACCGGTCGGCTGCGTGCAGCACGCGGCAGACCACATCGAGGTGCAGTCTGAGCACGTCGTAGTAGTAGGGCTCAGATTGCTTGATCGGCTCAACCGCTCGAGCTGTGACCTGCGCCGGCGTTCCCCAGAGCGGCTGGTAGCGGTCGCTGCATGGGTCCTGCGGATCGATCAGGACGAATGGCACTCCGGCCGCGCCGGCAAGCCGGCGCATCTGTTCGACGTCCTCCTGGTCGCCCTTCTGGTCGAGGATCAGGAGGGCCGCGTTCTGGGTGATGGTGCGCGCGGCGAGTACCCTGCGCATGGTGGTCGTCTTGCCAGAGCCGGTCGCGCCGCACGCGAAGATGTGCTGGCCGTCGCCGAGCGGCAGCCGCAGCCCGTCGTGGTCGATGCCGCCCATCGGAACGTACGACACTGCTGGCGGCCACGCGCGTCGGCGGACGAGCTCGCCTTGGGATCGCAGGTAGACCCGCTCGCCAGGCAGCCGCGGCGGGCGCGGTTGCCATACCCAGCGTCGCGCCTGTTCGTGGGACCGTAGTTCCTCTCCCGCTCCGAGGTCGGCGAGGCGGAGACGCCGGCCATAGACCGCAGCCGAGATCGCGAGCGCAGACACCGGCGCAACCACCATCGCCACCGTCCACGCATGAGCCGCTACAGCAGAGCCAAGGCCTGCCACTCCGATAGCCGCTGGCGGGTAGAGGTTTCGCGCCGACAGAGTCGAGTACCGGCGCAGCATCCACGCGCACAGCACGCCGACACCGCCCATCGCAAGCACCGCTCCGGCGTCGAGAAGCGCGCTGGCCGACGTCATTGGATTGCTCCGACTTTGCGCGTTCCACGTGGAACGCTCTCGGTCGCTTCGAGAGCAACCCGCTTGATCGTCCCGAGCAGCTCGATCCGGAGACTGCCGTCCTCCAGGTCAAGCCCAGCCAGTGCGGCCTGTCCGAGCACGAGGCGCCGGATCTCCTCATCGCCGCACACGTATACGCACGCCCCCGATTGGCCAGACGCGATCCATCGCGCGTGCAGTTTCAGGATGGCGCGTAGGCGGGTCTTCGACTTGCGCCTGAGCTCGACCTCGACGGCGGCGGGACGGCGGCCCGGGACGACGCCGACGAGATCGGGACGATGGACGAGTTCTCGCGGGCCCGGCAGTCCGAGAAGCTCTCCTCGCCAAGCCTGTCGGACGAGCAGCTCTTGAGGGCCGAGCATCTCGCGCTCGCGGGCGGTCAGCCACGCCGCTACCCAGGCGCACGCCTCCAAATGGCGCCACCACGTGGGCGCCGGTACCGGCACCGGTGGGACGTCAACTCCAGCGACCCCGACGCCCCGCCTCGTTGCGAAGAAGAGCGAGCCCTCACCCCGCGGTCGCGCGACTCGGCCGAGCCACTGCTCGCGCGTCAGCCGGGCCGCATGAGACCGAGCGTTCCCGGGAGCCCACCCCATGGCACAGCTCCACGCATCGATCGGCGCCGGCCCGACTCTGCAGAGCCACCTGAGCCCTTCGAGACTCGCTGGCCCCGGTCCGATCCCAGGCCTCACTCCGTCACCTCCACAAGCCCTCATCCAGATTCGTTGTGCTGTTCCTGTCGTTGCCCTTATGCCTCCTCTCGCTGCTGCTCCAGATCTGGCTGCAGCTCACTCTCTGAGGTATTGCCCCGGTGGCCCCCGCCCCCGTCTGACCCAGTTGGGCAAGAGTGTGATCCCGACTACCCGAACGAATACGTGGAGGGCGGGTAGTCGGGATCACACTCGCCTCGAATCCCCAGTGCTGGCGGGGGCGGGGGCCACCCGAAGTCCTGCGCGGCGTGCAGGACTTAGCGCAGGACCAACAGCCGCCCGTGTTCCACGTGGAACGCGTGCCGACCACCGTCGGCGGACCCGGCATTACAGTGCCCCCATGTCGGCGCCGAGCGCGCGAGCGAGGCGATCGGCCGCAGGGTGGTCGAGCAGGATCTGGAACCCACCGCGGTGCGGCTTGGCCTTGGCCTCGCATCCGATCGCTCTCGTGATCGCCTCTTCGAGCCGGGTCGCGACGGCACACTGATCGGGATCCGGAGCCGCACGCGAAGCGGGCGCCTTCGCCGCCCGAGAGATCTCGCTCTCGAGCGCGCGGACCGACCAGCCACGCTCCGCCGCCTGCGTCGCGAGGACGACCCGACGATGATGGTCGGGCTCGGTCAGCAGCACCTTGCCGTGACCCTTCGTGAGTGCGCCGGTATCGATCATCTCGACGGCCTCGTCGGGCAGGTCGAGCAGCCGCACGGTGTTCGCGATGTCGGCCCGGCTTCGTCCGATTCGCCTTGCGAGGACGACGCTGGTCATCCGGAGGTCGTCGAGCAGCACGGAGAACGTCCTGGCCTGCTCGATCGGACTGAGGTCCTCGCGGACGATGTTCTTGATCAGCGCCAGCTCCAGCGACCCCGCTTGGTCGAGCGCGTTGTCGACGAGTGCCGGGATGGTCGCCTCGCCGGCGATCTCAGCGGCGCGCCAGCGGCGCTCCCCGGCGACGAGCTCGTAGCCGTCCTCGACCGGCCGGATGATGACCGGCTGCAGAACGCCGCGCTCCCGGATCGAGTCCGCCAGCGCGGTCAACGCGGGTTCGTCGAAGCGCTTGCGCGGCTGTGCGGGATTCGCCCGGATCTCCTGGATCGGGATTTCGCGAAGCCGACCCGCGACCTCGGATCCGCCGGCTACCGTCGCGGCCGGACTGCGATCGTCTCCGGCCGCCAGCGGATCGTCGATGAGCAACCCGCGTCGCAGACCGCTCATCGCGCCGCCGCTCCGCTGAGCAGCTCGACGACCTGTCCGTAGGCGAGCGCGACGCAGCTGTCTGGTGCCAGGCTCGCGACCGGCACCCGTGCGGCGGCCGCTTCGGCGACCAGCGCTGAGCGCAGCCGGATCCGACCGGCCGGCGCGAGCCCCGCCTCCGCCAGGCGGTCCTCGACCGTGCGGCTGCTGATCCGGGTCGGGTTCCAACGCGTGACCAACGCGATCAACCGCGGCGTCTCGCCACCGAGTCGCTTGGCGAGTTTGGTGATCGTTCCGCGCAGCTCGAGGATGCCGTGGACGGCGCCCTCGTCCTCGGCGCTGACCGGCGCGAGCACGGAGTCCGAGCAGACGAGGGCGTTGACGGTCAGCAGCCCGAGGTTCGGTGGGGTGTCGATCACGACCTCGTCGTAGTCGTCGACAACCGGCTCAAGTGCGTCGTGCAGGAACCGTTCGCGGCCGAGCTCTCCGACGAGGCTCATCTCGACGCCAGCCAGCTCGCCGGCGGCCGGGATGACGTCGACGCCGTGGACCCCGCGGACGATCGCATCCGCGGCGCCCGCTCGCCCGGCGAGCACGTCGACCAGGTTCACCCCGAGCGAGCGAGTCTCGAGACCGAGTTGACGAGTCAGCGCGAATTGCGGGTCCGTATCGACGACGAGCACCCGGCGGCCGCGCTGCGCGAACAGCGCACCGACGTTCGCCGCCGTCGTCGTCTTCCCGACGCCACCCTTCTGGTTTGCCACCACTGTGACCATCACGAGACCTCTCTTTGGTTGGTGTGAACTGCGCGGACATGTGAGGACCGCGCACGCTCCTCCTGGTCGAACGCCCGCCGCTCGGGCTCATTCGCGAGGCGCAGCGCGCGCGATTGCTGCTCTCCGCATCGGGCGAGCACGCGCCAGAAGCGCTGCTCGATCCATCCCCTGGTCGCTGCTGGTGCGGCGATCACGAGCGTCCCCGCGGGGTCGACGGCGATCAGCTCCAGCTGCTCTAGCCAGATCTCGAACGTGCTGTCACCGACGAGCTCGCGCAGCTGGTTTCGAACCTGTTCCCAGTCGTCGCGATCGACACGACCGGGGATCCCCAGGTGTCGACTGGACCTCGTCGAGGTCGACCCGGACCGATCGTTGGAGCAGCTGGCCCGGGGGTCGAAGCCGTTAAGGGGCAGTACGCTCGTCCACTCGGTGGGCGAGGCCCCGGCTGTGGCCATCTCAACGGCTAGCGCTCACCTCCTCGGAGCGTCACTCGCCCCGAGGAGGACCCGCGGCCATCGGGCCGCGCTGCTGGTCCGCGCACCTGCTTCCGTGGACCAGCGTCCCGAAAAGTCCCTGCAAATGAGACGAGCTTTGGCGCCCGTACTCAGCGGGAGAATTCGGGGAATGCCCAGCAAATCGAGCCATTTTGGTAATCGTTCAGTCGTCGGGGCCTGGGGCAGGGATTCCTGCTTTGTGCAGCGAATCTTGCGGGTATGGATCGTGGTGAGGCGGAGGCGATCTACGACGCGGGCAGGGATGCGTGTGTCATGTTTCTT
>Ga0335081_10022981_pt1 | contig 10089 bp, 10 predicted proteins | sample Lox_Sample_35_FD_206713 | JGI IMG/M metagenome (GOLD analysis project Ga0335081, IMG submission 206713) | Soil microbial communities from Loxahatchee National Wildlife Refuge, Florida, United States - Lox_Sample_3.5 | ecosystem: Environmental > Terrestrial > Soil > Wetlands | place: USA... | reverse complement strand
TCACCGGCTGCGCGGCCAGGAACCGCGCGGTCCCGGATGACGGGATCACCGTGACCGGGTCGCGGCCCCGGGCGGCGAGGAGCGCGGCGAACAGCCCGTCGGCGACGCCGGCCCGGGACCGCACGCCGAGGTCCGCGACCACGGTGGTGATCCTGGCGGCCAGCGTCTGCTCGCCGCCGTAGTACCGGGCCGGCCCGCGGACGCCGAACGCGCACACCCCCGGCTCCACCACCTCCACGTCCGGGCAGAACCCGGTCACGATCGCGATCACCCGCTCGTGCCGGCGCGCCGCCTCCGCGTCCTGACCGGGATCGCGTAGTTCCGGGCAGCTCACGACCATGATCCGCGACGGCCGTCCCGCGATGAGCCCGCGGGCGCTCACCCGGCGCTCACCACTCGCAGGGCCGGGGCGGTCCCCGGCAGGCCCGCAGGCGGGCCGGACGGGAGGCCAGCGGGGAGGTCCACCGGATCGGCCAGGGCGACGCCGCCGTCCTGGGCGGGCAGCCAGAGCCAGCACGTGCGCGCCGCGGCCGCCTCGCCGCGGCCGTGCGCCGCCACCTCCGCGCAGCACGCCCGCAGCCGTCCGTGCCCGTCTCCGAGTCCGGTCCACCGCTGGGTGACGACCCGCAGCCGCACCTGCGCCCCCGGCCAGTCCCCCGCGACCAGCAGGACGCCCCGGCCGCGCCGCAGCGTGGCCTCGAGGCGCCGCCTGACCTGGACCGGCGCCGGCGCGGGCGGGCGCAGCAGGACGAGCTCGCACCCGTCGAGCAGTGACGCCACCACCTGGGGCCAAGCCGGGCCGGGCGCCGGGACCAGCAGGGTCCGCTCGGTGTCCAGGCCGAGGCCCGCGGCCGCGAGTACCCCGGCCTCGGGTATCCCCGCGACCGCACACCACGCCCCGTCCGCCGACGCGGCGGCCATCAGCGCCAGGCACAGCAGGCCGAACTCCGCCACGGCCACCACCGACCCGCGGACCAGCCCGCCCCGCGGCAGCAGCCCGCGCAGCGCGGACAGGACCGGCAGCACCGGTGGTATCCCGCCGCCTCTGCAGGCAGGGGGGCAGGCCGCGGGATACGGATGCGGCATCCGCATAACTTCCCGAGTGCCGCCTTCATGAAAGACGATTATCGAACGCGTGTTCGTTAATGTCAAGCTCTTCGGCCCGTGCCTGCACTGGTCAGACGAAATGGACCTCGGCGTGATCGGGCTCGTGGTCGACGAGACGATCGCAGGTCGGGCAGTACCAGCGGGCCTCGATCGGGGTACCGCACGCGGGGTGCGTGGGCGCCTGGGCCGGATCGGCGTGCCCGGATCCCCAGTACGCCAGCAGCCGCAGCGCTCCCGCCAGTTCCCGGCCCTCGGCGGTCAGATGATAGGCGGCGCGGGGCGGCCGCTCGGAGTAGGGCCGGGCCACGAGCAGGCCTTCCCGTTCGAGCCGCTTGAGCCGGTCGGACAGGATGTTCGCCGCGATGCCGGGGAGCTGGTCGAGCAGGTCGTTGAACCGGCGCGGCCCGCTGAGCAGCGCCTCCACCACCAGCAGGGTCCACCGGTCGCCCACCCTGGCCAGCGCCTCGGCCAGCGGGGAGGCGGCAATTTCGCTCTGGGCCATAACACGATCCTAGTCGGCAGCGTTGACTTCCTCCTAGTTAGTAGTAACTTGCAAGTTACTACTAACAGAAAGGATACGACGGGGATGGCAATCTTCGACGAGATCCAGACAAGCATCGCGGGGCTGGCGGAGAACGCCGGTTCCTCGGTGGTGGGCATCGGGCAGCGTTGGGGGGTCGGCTCCGGCATCGTGCTCGGCGAGGGGCGGGTGCTGACCAACGCGCACAACATACATGGCAGCAAGGCAACGGTCACCTTCGCCGACGGGCGCACGGCCGAGGGGAACGTGGCCGGGCACGACGCCGACGGCGACCTGGCCGTCGTCGAGGCCGACACCGCCCAGGCCGCCGCGCTGCCGTGGGCCACCGCGGCACCCGCCATCGGGATGCCCGTCTTCGCCCTGTCCAACCCGGGCGGGCGCGGGCTCCGGGTGACGTTCGGGACCGTCTCCGGCATCGACAGGAGCTTCCGCGGCCCCCGTGGCCTGCGGATCACCGGCAGCCTCGAGCACACCGCCCCGCTGCTGCCCGGCTCCTCGGGCGGCCCGGTCCTCGATGCGCAGGGACAGCTGCTCGGGATCAACACCAACCGCCTCGGCGAGGGCTTCTACCTGGCCATACCCGCTGACGAGACGCTGCGCCAGCGGGTCGACGCGCTCTCCCGCGGGGAATCGGTCCAGCCGCCGCAACTCGGCATCACGATCTTTCCTGGCCACATGGCCAGGCGGATGCGGCGCGCCGTCGGCCTGCCCGAGGCCGAGGGCCTGCTCATCCGGGACGTGGCCGAGGACAGCCCGGCCGCACGCGCCGGCCTGGCCTCCGGCGACCTGATCGTGGCGGCCGCGGGCCAGCCGGTCCGCTCGGTGGACGACCTGTCCGCCGCGCTCCGGGCGGCGTCCGGCACCCTCGAGCTGAACGTCCTGCGCGGCACCGACGAACGCAGCATCCAGGTGACGCTCAGCTAGCCGAAGAGGGCCAGCCAAAGGGCCAGCCAAAGGGCAGAGCCCAGGCGGAGGAGCCAGCCAGTGTGGCTGGCTCCTCCGCCGCAGTGCGTGAACGCCGGCTGAACGGAGGGCGAAAAGCATGTATCAGGGGGCGGCCACGCCCCTCCTTTTCTGGTAGGCGCGGCCGGAGCTGACCGCGCCACGGGGGAATCTGCCGCGACTTGCGGCCGTGCTGTAGATGGCTATGGCGGAAGGCCTGAAAGCACTACATTGCACTGATATTTCAGGGGGAGGTGAAACGGCGCTTCCTCCCGGCCAGCCGGCCGGGTCTGAATGGCCGTGATCCTGATGAACGGAAGATACGTCGGTTACGTGGACGGCGGCGATCCGCTGCACGGGTTCCTGAGCTGGATCATCCGCGATGTCATGAAGGTGCGCGAGAGCAGGGCCGCGTTCCGCGCCTTCCGGCTGTCCGGCAGCAACGTGGTCTACGCCTACCAGGAGAAGTTCAGCGGCGTGAAGGTCATCTGCAAGTTCTACGGGCCGCAGGCCGGGAAGGCCCGCCAGGAGTACGAGGGGCTGGAGACGCTGCGCCAGTACAACCTGATCGGGTCGCCGCACCACGTGATCCGGCCGCTCGGGTTCGACCGCGACATCAACGGCGTGCTGGCTGTCGAGTACTACGCCGGCGAGGAGTTCAGCCACGCGATCGCGCGCGCCACCCAGCATCAGGACGACGCGCACCTGTATCGGCGGCTGACCGCGCTGGCCTACTTCCTGGCCACCCAGCACGACCGGACAGCCAACGGGGAGGGCGTGGACTTCGAGTCCGACTGCCGGTACTTGGATACCGTGGCGGGCAGGCTCGGGAAGGCCCACCGCATCGGTGCGGACGACGCTGACGCGCTGTCCGGGCTGCGGGACCGCTGGCGGGACCGGCCGCGGATGTGGCAGGACCAGCAGGTCTGGCTGCACGGCGACGCGACGCCGGCGAACTTCCTGTTCGGCGAGGACATGGACGTCGCGGCGATCGACCTGGAGCGGATGAAGCGCGGCGACCGGATGTTCGACGTCGGGCGGGTCGCGGGCGAGCTGCAGCACGCGTTCATGCGCGACTCGGGCGACCGGCACCGCGCGGAGCCGTTCATCGGGCACTTCCTGTGGGAGTACAGCCGCCACTTCCCGGACCGCCATTGGATGTTCGAGTCGGTCACCGCCCGCGCGCCCTACTACATGGCGCTGAACCTGCTGCGGGTCGCCAGGAACGACTACCTCGACGCGCATTACAGCGGACGCCTGGTCAGGCAGGCCAAGCGGCTGCTGCAGGCGGCCTGAGGCCCCCGGATCCGGCGCTGGCCTGGATCCGGGGCCCTCAGGGCAAGATGGCAGGCATGGACATCCGAGCGGTCGCGTTCGACGCCAACGGCACCCTGGTCAGGATCTTGACCGAGGACGGCATGGAGGAGATCTTCCGGGCCGCCGCGCACTTCCTCACCTATCAGGGCATCGACCTGTGCCGGGATCAGGTCAGGGACCTGTACTTCCAGATCATGGCGGAGCAGCGGCAGGCCAGCCCGGAAGAGCATCCCGAGTTCGACGCCGCGGGCATCTGGCGCCGCATCATCACCGAGCACCAGACGGACTACACCCGCGGCCTGCCCGCCGCCAAGCTCGAGCAGATGCCGCTGTTCCTGGCTGAGATGTACCGGGGCATCTCGCGCCGTCGGCTAGGCCTGTACCCGCACGCCCGCGAGGTGCTCGACGTCCTGCGCGGGCGCTACCCGCTCGCGCTGGTCAGCGACGGGCAGAGCACGTATGCGCGCGGCGAGCTGCACCGGGTCGGCCTGCTCGGCTACTTCGACCCGATCGTGGTGTCCGGCGACTACGGGTACCGCAAGCCCGACCGGCGGCTGTTCCAGGCCGCGCTGGACGGGATGAACGTGGCGGCCGGGAACGCCATGTACGTCGGCAACGACATGCACCGCGACATCTTCGGCGCGCGGGAGGCGGGCCTGACCACGGTGATGTTCGACTCGGACCAGGGCAAGAAGGCCTACCGGGACTGCGTGCCCGACTACACGATCACCGACCTGCGCGACCTGCTGGCGATACTCGGGACAAATACATAACGGCCTACATAATCCGAACGATGCGGAGCGTGACGCCGGGGGCATAGTTTTGAGCCTCGGTGAGGTTTGGGCTGTACCGGGAGCACGTCATTTATTTGTTGCTAAGTGTGCTCCTGGTGGGGAGGGACAGCCCGCCTCGCCGATCTCATAGGCCCCGGTCGTTTGCTGGCTCCGGGGCCTACTTTGCGTGACTTATGTCCGTTTCCCCCGGGATCCGGCCCCCACAGGTTTACGCTGAGGGTGTTTGCCGGTGGCCCCGAGGAAAAAATTACGTGGACGAGATCCAGGCACACCTGCCCGAGGAGCCGAACAGCTTCGTCGGCCGCGAGCGGGAGCTCGCCGAGCTGCGCCAGATGCTGCGCCGGACGCGTGCGCTGACCTTGTGCGGCCCGGGCGGCATCGGCAAGAGCCGGCTCGCGCTGCGGCTGCTGGCCTCGGCCGCGGGCGACTTCCCCGACGGGGTCTGGTTCGTCGAGCTGGCCGACCTGCGGCAGCCGGACCTGGTGGTCTCGCGCATCGCGGCGATCATCGGGGTCAACGAGGAGGCCGGGCGCCCGCTGCTCGAGACGCTCAGCGAGGCGCTGCGGCCGCGGCGGCTGCTGATGACCCTGGACAACTGCGAGCACCTGCTCGACGCGTGCGCCCTCCTCGCCCGGCACCTGCTGGCCAGCGCCCCGGGACTGCGGCTGCTGAACACCAGCCGCGAGCCGCTGTCGGTCGCGGCCGAGACGATCTGGCGGGTGCCGCCGCTTTCCGTGCCCGCGGGAGGGATCGGGACGGTTCTCCCTCCCGGAGCCAGCCGGGCTCCGGCGGGCGCCGCGCCGGACGCGCACCGTTACGAGGCCGTCCGGCTGTTCGCCGACCGGGCCGCGGCCTCCCGGCCCGGGTTCACCATCGGCCCGGAGAACATCGCGGCCGTCACCGCGATCTGCCAGGCCCTGGACGGCATGCCGCTGGCCATCGAACTGGCCGCGGCGCGGGTCCGGGCGCTGTCGGTGGACCAGATCGCCGCGCGGCTTGACGACCGGTTCGGGCTGCTGACCGCGGGCGACCGGTCGGCCGCGCCCCGGCAGCGCACCCTGCGCGCGGCCATCGAGTGGAGCTACGAGCTGCTCTCTCCCCCGGAGCGGACGCTGTTCCGGCGGCTTTCGGTGTTCACCGGCTGGTCCCTGGAGATGGCCGAGCAGGTGTGCAGCGACGGGGAGATCCCCGCCGGGGACGTGCTCGAGCTGACCGCCGCGCTGGTGGACAAGTCGCTGGTCGTGCTGGATCCGGAGGTGCTCGGCCAGGCGCGGTACCGGATGCTGGACACCATCAGGGAGTACGCGACGATGCGCCTGGCCCAGGCCGGGGAGTCCGCGGCCTTCCGGGCCAGGTTCCGCGACTATACGCTGCAGACGGCCGAGTACAGCCAGGCCATCGGCATGGCCCGCATCCCGGCCCCCTGGTCCAGCCGGGTCGACGTGTTCCGCCGCTACGACGTCGACGCGGGCAACGTGTCCCAGGTGCTGAGCTGGTGCCTGGAGCAGGGCGACGCGGAAGCGGCCCTGCGGATCTGCGCCGCGGTCAGCCCGTGCTGGATCGTCTGGGGCACGTTCACCGAGGGCAGTGAATGGCTGCGCTCGTTCCTGGCCCTGGACATGTCGGCCGTCCCGGCCCAGGTCCAGGGCGCGGCCACGGTGGTGCGCGCCCAGCTCGTCCTGCCCAGCGATCCCGCCGCCGCCGGGGCGCTGGCCGCCGACGGGCTGAAACTGTGCCGCGAGGCCGGCGACGCCTACTGGACCGCGGTGGCGCTGAACCTGCTCAGCGAGATCGCGCAGCACACCGGGCACACCGCCGAGGCGGCGGCCAACGCGGACGAGGCGCTGGCCATCGCGCGGGCGGCCGGCGACGGGTGGAACGAGGGCTACGCGCTGGGCACCCGGGCGGCCCTCGCGGCCCGGGCGGGCAAGCTCCGCGAGGCCGATCAGCTGGCCAGCGCTTCGGTGGCGGTGATGCGGCGGATCGACCAGCAGTGGGGCATGGCCCGGGCCCTGCTCGGCCTGGGCGACCTGGCCCGGTTCCGCAACCACCCCGGCGAGGCGCACGGCTGGTACGTGGAGGCGCTGGCCATCCTGCGGGAGATCGGCGCCCGGCCGGAGATCGCGCGCTGCCTGGCCGGCCTGGGCCGGGTGGCCATGGACCTCGGCGCGACCGAGCAGGCCCGGCGGCACCTGACCCGGAGCCTGCGGCTCAGCCACGCCACCGGCGCGCGGATCAGCATCGCCCGCGGGCTCGAGGCCTTCGCGGCCCTGGCCGGGCACGAGGGCCGGCCCGAGCTGGCCGTGCAGCTGGCCGCGGCGGCGACCGTACTGCGGGAGGCGGCGGGCCTGCCGCCGCTGCCCGGCGCGCGCACGGAAAGCTACCTGGCTCCGGCGCGCCGCCAGCTCGGCAACGCCGCCATCGCCCGGCTGTGGGCCAGCGGCCGGGCCCTGACCAGCGAGGCCGCGGTCGCGCTGGCCCTGGACCTGACGCCGGCCGCGGCGGCCCAGGTAGCGACCCCGGACGGCGAAGGCCCGGCGCTGACCGTGGCGGGCAGCTACGAGGTGGCGACGACGCCGCCGAGCTCGCTGACCCGGCGGGAATACCAGATCGCCGAGCTGGTCGCCAGCGGCCGCAGCAACAAGGCCATCGCGGACGAGCTGTCCATCAGCCCGACCACCGCGGCCAGGCACGTGGCCAACATCATGGCCAAGCTGGGCTTCAACTCCCGGACCCAGATCGCCGCCTGGGTCAAGGACCAGTCGCAGGGACCCGGGCCGGCGGGCGGGCCGGGCGAGCCGGTCTGAGTACGCCGGGCGGGGAAGAGCGGCCGGGGCACGCGCTGGTTCGTTCGGGAGAAAATCTCTTCTTAAGACCGGTGCCGGGCGGCGAAGGTGAACTGCGGGCGCCGCGCTCCAGCGGGACCGGGGTCGCCGTGAAGCGGTGCGCGCTGGACGTGGGCGGGATGCGGCGGACCTACTGGCTGGCGGGGAGCCTGGGCGGGCAGGCGGGGAGCCTGGGCGGGCAGGCGGGGAGCCTGGGCGGGCGGGTGCCGCTGCTCATGGCGCTGCACGGGTCGGGGAGCACCGGGCGGGACATGGCCAGCCCGGTGGTCACCGGGCTGGCCACCCGGGGGCCGGCCGCCGTCTTCGGCCGGGTTCCCCGGCATCTCGACGCGAGCGAAATCCTGCTGGATATGATGGTTGCGAGCTCATAATTTCCGGCGAGCCCGGGCAGGGGCGGCAAAAAAAATCGCTTGACAGGTGTATCAGATGCGCCGACTTGCTCTCTGAGTTAGAAAAAGATGATTATCACCGTACCGAGGTGTTGATCATGGCGGAACACGAGCCGGCCGGTATCGGCTATGCGTGACGACCCGTACGTCGTCGCGCTGGTAACCCGCGCGTCTGGGGGCGACCAGAGCGCGTGGCACGAGATCGTGGACCGCTATGCGCCACTGGTGTATACAATCTGCACCCGGTACCGGCTGAGCAATCATGACATCGAGGACGTGGGGCAAAATGTCTGGCTTTTGCTGGTCGAACAGCTTGGCAAGCTCCGCGAGCCGGCCGCCCTGCCCGGGTGGCTGGCGACGACCACCGCACGCGAATGCTTGCGCGTGGTGACGGCGGCACACAAATCCGAACGTCTAGGGACAGGGCTGGACGACTCGGCGCTGTTCGTGGACGACGCGGTGATCGACGAGGAGATATTGATGGCTGAGCGGAACGCGGCGCTGCGCGCGGCTTTTGCCGAGCTGCCGCCGCGGTGCCAGCAACTGCTGTCGATGCTCATCAGCGACCCGCCGCGGTCCTATGCGGAGATCCACACGGAACTCGGCATCCCGGTCGGCAGCATCGGCCCGCAGCGGGCCCGTTGCCTGGACCGGCTGCGCCGGACGCGTGCCTTCGCCGCCCTCGGTGATGATGCAGCGAAGATAAACACCCGGGGAGGCGAATCAGGTGCGTAACGGCTGGGACGATGAGCGGCTCCTGGCAGCACTGAGCGAGGCGATGAAGGCCCGCCAAGCCGTCCCCTCATGGTTCATCGAGACGGGCAAGAACGCCTTTGCCTGGCATAACATCGACGCCGAGCTGGCGCAGCTCACCTACGACTCCAACGAGGACCGGCGCGAGGCCGCGGTGATGAGGTCCGAGACGGCCTCGATCCGGGCTCTCACCTTCACCTCGCCGCATCTCAGCGTGGAGCTCGAGGTCACAGAGAACTCGCTGCTCGGCCAGATCATCCCGCCGCGGGCGGGCGCGCTGGAGATCCATACCAGGGCGGGCGAGATCAGCACGACCGAGGTGGACGAGATCGGCTGCTTCGCGGTCGACCCCATCCCCGACAGCCCGTTCCGGTTGCGCTGCCATACGGCAGACGGCACCGACGTGCTGACCGGCTGGATCACGATCTGACCGGCTTAATCCGTTTAATTTCCGCGATTTTCGCCGGTCCCGTGTATTAAACGGCGCGAGCGGCCCTCCGTAAGAGCATCCGGGTCCGCGGGCTCGGGGGGGACCCGCGGACCTGAGAGCCATTTTTATCGTCACACTGCCAGGCGCTTTGCCGCTTACTCGTTCGAGTGTGATTACCAGGATGCGGTAGCGCTGTACGGGCTGGCCGCGATCCGCTGCGCGCGGGCCTGGACGATGTGCCGCTGGATCGTGAACGTGACGCCGAAGTACAGCAGCAAAGACGCCGAACCCAGGCCGGCCTGCTGGCCCTTGCCGTCGACGAAATAGTCGTAGCCCAGGTGGGCGGCGAGCGAGACGATCCACAGCACGGCCGTCAGCCAGTTTCCCTGGCGCCAGGCCTGGCCGCCGTCCAGCCACACGCGCACGGTGGCCGCGCGGATCGCGCCGAAGGCCGCGGCGATGACCAGGCTGCCCGCCAGGGCCGCGAGCACGCTGGGGCCATGCGGCCGGTGCTGGAGGTACTGGGCGAGTTCGGCCACGCCGATGATGCCGAGAACCAGCGGCAGGCGCATGTTGTCGCGGACCGGGCGGACCTGTAGTTGCCGGTACAGGATGAGGCCGAGGACCGCCAGGCCGATCAGGATGTCCACACCGATCGTTGCTGTCATGGCGTTAAGGCTAGGGCGGTCGGTCCGGGCCGCCTAAGTGCCGAACATCCGGGCTGGCCGGTGACTTCCTATGGGGGTCGCCCGTGACGGATGTCATGCGAATACGGGATTGAGGGGTTTTGTCCTGGTCTGCAGCACCTTTCTCACGGGTTTGTTCGTATCTGAGGTTTCGCAGTTACGCGGCTGCTGCGTGCCAGGCTGCCAGGACGGCTTTGGTTTGCTCGGGTGTGGGATTTGCGGCGGAACCCTTGGAAATGCGTGCGGTGATGAGGACGCGGCGGAGCTGGGTGAGCATGTCCTCG
>Ga0335081_10022979_pt1 | contig 10089 bp, 6 predicted proteins | sample Lox_Sample_35_FD_206713 | JGI IMG/M metagenome (GOLD analysis project Ga0335081, IMG submission 206713) | Soil microbial communities from Loxahatchee National Wildlife Refuge, Florida, United States - Lox_Sample_3.5 | ecosystem: Environmental > Terrestrial > Soil > Wetlands | place: USA: Florida... | reverse complement strand
CGGTTTGTGCCGCAGCACCGACGTAGCGGAACCGAAATACCGGGCCCCCTTCCTCCACGTTTACAGATGGGCACGCACAAACAGTAATTCGCTGCATCCTCGAAGAGGGAGTTCTTCAGCGGAATCAATAGTTAGATGTGACCCCTAGCCGTTTACTTTCGAATCCCATTTGGAGGCGGCGCTTCCGAGGTTCAACGACTCGGACAACCTCATGCCCGCAGACGCTGTCAGACACCTAGCGATTCACTCGCGGACTCCCCACCGGGTCAGACGGTCTTTCCCCCGGGCCCGGCACCAACAGATCAGTCCGCCGACCCCGAAAGAAAACAGGCACCAAGTGCTCGGCTCCGGCACGGCCTCCGGGGAAAATGTGATCGCGTCCAGAAGGATCAAGGCGTTGCCGTAATTAGTGCCCATAGTGAATCTGAGTTCCTCCACGGAAGCCGCAAATGCGGAAACATCGCACCCAAAAAGAACGTTGGTTGAACTATTGCTCAAGGCTACAAGAGATAAGGTCTGTCCGCCGATTGAAACAAATAGGCTGTTGGTAAGGGTGGCCCCTATCTGCCCAAGCTGAAGTTCGCTCTCAAACTGGACGGACTTCGCCCATGAAGGGATCAGGCCGGTCTGGGCGATGCTTGCCGGCTGCGCTCCTTCGTACGCGTAGCCTCCATCTTGGATAATGGCCGAATACGCTCCCTCAAGTGATGGTATCGCAGGCTCATCCGGAAAAGCCGGATACTGAGGCCCAATGATGCCCACATTGGCGTTGCCCAGCGTGATACCGTTGTGACCGACCTCCGTCAGTTGATTCGGCCGATATATGCTGTCCAGCCGGGAAGCGCATCCTCGACAGGTGCCGTTTCCCACTGGTCCGACGGCAAATCGCTCACATCCGCATCTTCAAAATCAAGATTCCGGAAAGTCTGCGCGAAAAGATCGGACCCGCAGATCAGGCACGGCACAAGGCAGAGAAGTAGCAAATTTCTACTTACCATATACGATACCATACTCGCTTGTGCCGTGCTCGGCAAATCTCATATTCCCGAATTATTCCCGAAGTGCTCATGAAGACAAGGTCCAGTCATACTCATCTCGATACACTTTCCAATTATTACTTCCTTACCAAGGGGTCGCCGATTGCTTGGAAGCACGCCGTATGTCTGCTTGCCCAAGCGCACTCGCTGAACAAGTAGCCCATTTCCCACATGCCGAAATAAGCCGTGGCAATGTTAACGTTAACACCCAGTGGTTCCTCGACATGGCTAACTGCGCCTACAGGCGTGTTCTCATAGTTTGTTCCTCCCCAAGCGCTCGCCGAAAACCAGCGCGCAACGCAGCCTTGATCTTGGCCCTCTGAATCGCCGCAATCTCTCATGCCGTTGTATGATTCCCGAGTTTCAATGATCCACCAGCTGTTTGAGCTGCCCAACCAACGGATGGACCCATCGATGGCATAAGTGTAGCGGAGTTCTCCACTGTGCATACCACGGCTAATATAGCCTCTTATGCAGCTTCCCGTCGTGATCACCGCGTTGGAACTGCACGTAATGCTGGCATTCGGATTCTGTGCCTGAATCGAAGCCGCAACGTCACTTGGACAGCCCCCTGGGTAATCGTCCAAATAATAGGTGCTGTTTGCGTAACCGGCTTCCGACGCAGAGATAATCACGTTGCTCCTATACATGCTTGCCACTTTGTCGATGTAGGCTTCGCAATCCGCCAATGTTGCCATATTGAGCGCTGTCACCAAACAGGTCGTTCCCGGATAGTTGGTAGCAACAAATGGACAATTCGACCCTTCGTAATAGGGCCAGCCCGTATCAATTGCTCCAAAATACTTAAAAACGGGAGGGAATTGCATGCACCGGCTGATCCGATGCTGAACCGAGGGGGGCGGGCAGCCGGTACTACAGCCATCATCCACGCGGGACGGCATGTCGTACATAAGCACCACATAGTGGATGTTCGTCTTTGAGAGGATGAAGTTGATGATCGGATTGATGATCTGATTCGTAAGATCCCCGGCCGAAATTGTTTCAACGTTGCCCACGCCATAAGTGGTGCAGTTGCAAGCCAGGACATTGGCATCGGCGAAACCGGGCCGATGATTGATGTAATAGTCCTTGCAGGCAGAACTATCAGGGAAATTCGCGTTGGAATTATAAACGACCAGCACTTCATTCGACACAACCACGCTTGATGTCCCGTTCGAATTGACCGTCACGGTCGTGCTTCCTGAGGTAAAGCCACCGGAACAATTGGCGTCAGAGACCGACGTGATAGTATACGTTTGCGTCGAAGGGGGGCCGACGGTGCGAGTCACCAAGTTGTGGGTCAGATTGCTTTGTACGACGCCGTCCGACCAAGTCACGGTCCAAGGGGAAACGCCCTGCAGACTCGCCGAAATCGTGGCCTGCCCTCCCATCAGGCAAATCAAGGCAGGGGCGTTGCTAACCAAAGCGGCCGGCTGAGGCTTGACGGTGACCGACGTGCACGACGTGTAATTTGTCGAGCCTGTACAGCCGTTCACGGTTACGGCAACGCAGTACACGCCGGACGCGCTGGTCGGTGCATTTTCAATGGAGGGGTTTTGGTCGGTTGAACTGAAATTCGGCCCGGTCCAACTGTAGGAAGCGTCGGGGCCGCCAGAAACAGACAAGTTTAACGTTTGCCCTTCACAAATCGGGCTGTTACTGGTCGGCTGTGGAGCGGTGACAACCACGGAGACACAATTCGTTAATGATGTGCAACCGCTGGCGTTTACCGCGACGCAATACTGCCCGGCTGCGCATGGCTGCACATCGCCGATCGATGGGTTTTGGTCGGTAGAGGTGAAACCGTTCGGCCCGGTCCAAGCATACGCTGCCCCGGCGACGCTTGGCACCGAAAGGGTCAATGTCCCACCTACCGGGACGGGACTGTTGGCGCTCGGGGGTGGGGCCATTTGAGTCACCGTGATTGAGCCAGAGTTAGAGCAGGCGGACAAACCACTGTTACTAGCAGTGAAATCGAGGGTTACCGGACATACCGAAGAAGCAGTAAACGTGGGATAAGCTGAGCTTTGCCCTGCAAGCAGGGTACCGCCGTTGACTGTCCAAGTGTAGACGCGCACGATTCCATACTTGAATATGTTTCCCCCCAAGAAGGTTGTGCCGTAGAAATATCCGTCCAAGACGCTTTGCGCGAGCGGCGTAGATGCAATTCCTGGCAGTCCGCCATCAGCACCACCGGTGAATTCATATATCGGAGTCAATATGCCCTGCGGGGTGATCCTGAAAAGCGTGCCATAGCCCCACCCTCCGCCCAACCCTCCCCAGACAGTCGTCCCGTAGAAGTTGCCATCCGATCCTTGCACCAGCCCTTGCTGGGGCGAATAGCCGTCGGGTGATCCGGCGAAGCTATAAAGTGGGGTAAATTCGCCATTGGTCGTGATCATAAAGACCGTGCCCCCCCCACTCGTACCGCCGGATGCAGTCGTCCCATATAAACTGCCGCTACTGTCCTGAATGAGTGTCCCCTCTGGGCTGCCTCCGTCTATCCCGCCGCTAAACGTGTGTAAAGTCACGAAGGTAGTGCCGTCGGTGCTGATCTTGAAAACGGAGCCCCAGTTATTCGTGTACCCAGTAGTTGTGCCATACAGGTATCTGTCGGAACCTTGCAATAACCCCGCTGCCGGGAACGCGCCATCAGGGCCTGCGCTGAAAGCATAAAGGTTGGTCAGGATGCCTTGGGGCGTCAGCTTGAATACGGTTCCGTAACCCAAGAAACAAGGATCACCGCAGCCGTAACCAGGATATAACGTGCAGAACCAGCAATTGTTTGACCCGCCGTATTGAGTCACCCCGTAAAAACTGCCATCCTGACCCTGGATAAGACCACCCACGGGACAAGACCCGCCCGGCGCGGCTGGAAAAACATACAGATTCGATAAGACGCCTTCTGGGGTTAATCGAAAGATTGTGCCGTACCCGTACCAAGTCGAGTAGCAAACGTTCTGGTGCTCACTGCCTCCCTTATCGCACTCCCCGTAAAAATTACCATCATTGCCCTGAATTGGCACCAATGGTTCTAATCCGTTCGAAACCGTGCTAAACGTGTATAAGGGGAGTACGGTGCCTTGTGGAGTCATCTTGAAGATATAATCATACGTATAGTCGCCATTATCCAGATACGCGACTCCGTAAAAATTGCTGTCGATCTTACTTTGCATCATTCCACGAGGCGATGCGCCGTTAAAGCTGTAAACAGGTACAAGATTCGGGATTGCCGAGACCGTATTCGTTCCCGAGTTTGCATATACCGTGCTCGACGTGATTGTCTGCATCGGGTCGGGTTTGAGTGGGTCCGTGCCATTCCGATACTCCTCCAGGTTGTTGAAGCAGTCGCCATCGGGATCACAGATCGCGCAGTTAGTGCTGTCGATCGTCTGCCAGTCGTTAGGGAAGTGCTGTATCCGCCACCAAAGAGGTATGCCGTCGCAGAAATTGTCAATCGAGACCCAAGCGGGGGCCAATCCGGCGCAGCTAGTTTGGGCTACCAGCTCGTATTCTCCCGGGTCCGGATAGCTGCCACCCGTGAGACTGTAGATCGTCACTGATAGGGGGGTGCTAGTAGGACTGCAATCAACGCAATGTTGAATCTTAATGCAAACCGCTGTGAAACTGTTGCTCGTTGGCGCCGAATTCGTGCAATAGTTTGTCCATGCCCAAGCCAATGCGTTCGAATACACGAGTATGCTCCCCGAGTCCGGGCATCCCGTTGCCTGCGCCGAACGAACGGGCCAGCTGGCAACGGCTATGATAGCCACCGCAAACCAGAACCTTCTGCAATGCCAGTTCATTGGTTCACACCCGGGGCTTGCTTCAAACGTACGAAATACGGAATCACGGGTTTATGCACCAATGCCTCAGTAACCAATTGCTGGCCCACGGTCGCGTTCCCTTTGGCAATCAGACAACGCCCTTTGAGGTACTGACAGTCCCAGTGGAAATGCCCGGCCCAGCGTCTGTTCGGGCTCATCGGAATTCCCTGTTCGAGATTGATTGCCTTGGCCAAGGCGTCAGCATAATTGCCAGCATTGTAGTCTTCGGTCGCGGTCTCAAGATACATCTGTTGGGCAAACAGACTTGTCGTTGGTTGTTGCTGAAATGCGGTGATGGCCAGGTTTCGAACGTTCACCTTGTCGCCGCGCGCTTTCGCCTCTTGGGACATCCGATACAGGATGTGGCCTACAAACATCGAATCGTCCGGCACGCACGATATCAACTTTTGACAGAGGGCCTGGGCTTCCGTGCTTTGACCGTTCTTCTCCAAGGCCCTGATCAGAATGTAGTACGTCGCATATCGCATCCGATCATCTAGCGACTTGTTATCGAGGTCTGGCTGAAAGGCGCCGAGCCGCTGGGCCAGCCAGCCATAGTTTCCAAAGACATCAAGCCGTCGGGCGATCATGTATTCCCACCGAAGACGCTTGTGAGGGTCGGGTTCAGCCTTCACTTGCGCTTCGGCGTTGGTCAGGCCGGCTTCCAATAGTTGACTTGCCAATCCCTGGTCGCTGTGTTGCCACAAATACTGCGCGATATCCAATTGCAGTTCGGCATCGTGGGACTGGAGCGCAGCAGATTGCACGTCCCCCAGGTGCAGGGCAGCTTGGGATGCACTTCCCAGTGCCTGTTCCAGCCGGATCAGATTGGCATAAGCGTGGAGCTTGTACTGTGGCAAGGTGTCCGGTCGCGACAGAAACGCCTGGTACCACGTCACGGCGTTAGTCAAATTGCCGCCTGCCTCTGCCAGCGTTGCCAGGTGCACTTGGGCCATTCCAGCAAGGGCCGTCGACGGATACGAGGAGACGATCTGCTGCCACCGCACGGCAGCGGTGTTCGCGTGTCCGTTGGCCAACCAAATCTTGCCCAAGCGATAGATTGCGTACGCGCGGGCATCGTCGGTGGGCAGGGCGGGAGCCGAGGATAGCAGCGCTTGCTCCGTCTGAGTCGCCCCGACCGTGTTGGTTTGGTTCAGTTGCGCCTCCAGAAGCCGCACCTGCGCGTCCACGTTGGAGCGCCAGCTCTTGCTGGGTCGTGTTGCCGCTTGGCGGTAGAAGCTCTCTACGCCTACCCAATCCCGGCGCATCCGCGCATCAACGGCCAGTTCGATGAGAGCCCTGCGGGCGACTTCATTGGTGGCGGTCGCCGCGACTTGGGCCGCATAATCCCGCCATCGGGGGTCTGCCTGATCGCGCAGGACGCCAGCGATCCGGTTCAGGTACGCCGGTAACTCGCCGCTGGAGGCAAATGCCTGCTGTCCCGCCGCCATCAGCGTTTGTGCATCGGCCTGTCGCCCGGCGCGCAACAGCAACCGAACCGATTGCTGGTAGGCCGTAATCGTCTTCTCCTCGGCCGGAGCCGCCGCGATGGCTTGCTCGTAATAGCCCAGCGCAGCGTCCATTTGACCCAGCGCACGCTTGACGTGCCCGGCCAGGATCAATGCTTGGACCTGCCGGTCTCCCGTCGTGGTGACGGACTGGGCGAGAAACCGGTCAGCACCATCGGCGTTGCCGTACATCCAGTAATGGTGGGCCAAATGGTAGCTCATCGATGCTTGAGCAGCGGCATTGGTGGGAGCACCGGCCATTTCATTGGCCAAGGCATCGGCCTTGTCGTAGAGGTGGCTGTATAGATACTGATCTAGGCGTCGGAATTTCTCTTTGAGATACACCGGCCGGTGAGACTCGTCGGTGATCTCCGTGGCGCCTTCGCCGGCCGTCATTGCGCGAAGCTTGTCGCGGGCGAGAAATGCAAGCTTCGCCGTCGGCTGCTGGCTAATGATTGTCTGGTACCAGTCGGTGGCCGATTCCGAATCGCCAGCTACCAACAATAGATCTCCCAATTCCATCGCGGCGTTCAGTTCGTAGCGGCTGTTGGGATACTGCTGCCACACGATATCGAACTCAGCGATGGCTTGCTCGCCGTCACCCAACGCCTCATATGCGCGCCCCAGGTAATAGTGCGCGTTGGCTACCAGCATGACGTTGGTCGTGCCCGTGGCCAGCGCGTCTTGAAGGACTTCCACCTCGTCACCGAAATCCTTGAGGCGGTAATCTATGATGGCCAGATCGACGGATAGCTTGGCTCGCTCGTCTGATGACAGAGTCGGGTCGGCCAATTTCTGCTGGAGGAGTTGGGCCCGTATCTCCGGAGCATTCTCCTGTCGTCGCGGTTTGCGAGCACCTGCGCTGGCTGCCAGCGCGGGGATGATCAGGCACAGAAGGCAACGGAGTGCCCGCACCCGGCTTGGGTAGAATGTGGACAACGTCATGAGAATCCCTTACCCGGCAATCGATCAATCAATCTTCGTAGCGCGCAAAGCACGGAAGGGATGACCGACGGCCGCCGGGCATGCAGCGTCTGATCGAAAGTCTGGGGAGCATCCGGGCCGGCTCGATCCGTGATCTCTCGGATGATCACGCATGGCAGATGATGTGACGCACATTCCTTGGCGATAACGGCCGCACTCATGTCGACGAGGTCCGCGTGATAACTGGTGCGCAACCGGGCACGCTCTCTCTGGTCAGCCACAAAGGCCGCAACGGTAACAACCGTTCCGACTGCGTGCGCGTCACAGTTCCCGATCCCGGAGAGTGTCCAAGTTGCTCCAGCCGCTGAACCCCCATCAAGAACGGCTTGCTGGGCAACGACCACTTCACCCACGGCAATCCGGTCGTTCAGTGTGCCAGCTGGGCCGACAGAGACCACTGCCTGGACGTGCCGATCCTCCACCAGCCAGCGAATCATCGCCGCCACAGAATCCGGGTTCGCGCCCGTCTTGGTTACCAAGAGCGGGTGGCCGTTGAAGCGCGCCTGATAAACCGGTCGGCCACCAAGCTCCAATGGTCGACCGACCAACTCCACCTCTTTCTTGAATGTCTCCAGATCCCGGTCCAAGGCCGCGAGCACGGCAACGGTTCCCGCACAACCGACCCGCGGAATACCGGCCAACAGTGTAAGTGCGATCACCAAACGTTTGGCGATGGATTGCCTCACCCAAACTTGATCTCCTGGAACTGGTGCCAAAGCCGACCAAACTTCTTGGGATTGACCTGACGCAAATAGGCTACTTGCCCCGCCAGTTGTTGCCGGAATTCATCGGTATCCTTCGGAGGGATTCGCCCCATCTTGGTCATTCGTTCGCACCATTTCTCATACTCCGGGCCGCCGCCATGCTGACGGCAGTTGTGCACGACCGCACGAACCCACTTATAGCGCCCGCGATCGAGGTTCGGGCGGCGGTTGACCACTATACCGGTGACCATTTGTCGGCCGTTGCGGCGCGTGATGGCCACTTTCTTCTCGTTCACCTGGAATCCCTCCTCCGTGATCACCTGCCTTAAGAATGGCACCAGCGACGCGAACTTGCGGTTGGAAGAGGAGAACACCAAGTCATCGGCGTATCGGGTATAGAAGAAGCGGGCCTTGTAGGACAGCGCCCATACTCGCTGATCGAGTTTGCGACACACCTGGTTAGCCAGGGCCGGACTGGTGGGCGCACCAATTGGCAACACGCCTTCTCGGGTCGACAGGTTGGCAAGCAGGTTGGCCACCGTGTACGGATAACCCGCTTTGAGATACACCCGGCGAGCCTGGAAAAGTGAGATCGACGGGAAGAAGTCCTTCAAATCGATCCGCACGACCACCTGCTTGAGAAGATGTTTGCGGGCGTTGGTCAGGATCGAGCGGCGTCGCCGGAACCCTTGGGCGGCCCGGTGCGTGGGAAGCTTGGATAAGATATGCCGGAGAATCCAGCGCTGGACGGTCTTGAGCTTGTCGACCGGCTCGTCCACACGCCGGGGTTCCCCGTTGGCTTTCGGAATTGAAAAAACATGGTAGCGGTCTTCGCCATACGCCAGCCAGTCGAGTTGTCTCACCGTCACTCCGAGACGCGCGGCCAAATGCTCTTTGGTGTAAATAAGGGGCAACCGCCGGGCATGCATGCTCCGGTTGTAAGCGACCAGAAACTGCTGTGCCCGGGGATCAACGTCGGGATTGCGGGACAGCAGTTTGTCCAGCGCGTAGTTCCAAGGAACCGGTGCATCGGGATTGCCGTAGAACTCCGCCGGTTTTCCTCGGTCGGCACAGAGTCGTGCGTACGCCATCACGAGATCAGCCACTTCCCGTTCCACTCCGGCCTGTTTTTGCAGCGCCGCGAGATTGCGGGCGAAGAGCAATCGATCGGCAGTTTTTGTACTCAGAGCCATTTCCTGTCGCGCCAGTAAAAGAAGATCAGGGCGGGAACGGCGATTTTACTTAACTACGTGTGACAATGGCGGCGTCGGGCCCAGACGGGGGTGACCCCCGCCTGGGCGCAGTCGCCAGCCTGAGGTTAACGGCCCGCGTCGCGTAACACGACACGCTCCGATCTGCACCGGAGCAGGCTAAAATCAGGCCGCTCCTCGCCCTGAAAATGTCAGTTGTTTTAATGAAAGAACGGGTTTGTCAGACTTGGCCAGAAATTCGAAGTTGGGAAATGGCACTTGCCCATAGTCCCACTGCTGTTTGTGCGACTGAGTGGTGCGAATCGGGAAACGGTGCTTGAAAGTGTCACTGAGCGCTAAACCACCAGTCCACCATTCCCGTCCGCAGTTCGGGCAGCAGGTTAGTTCGCCGGCCGCTTCTGGCTTAATCTCGGCTCGGCAAGCACGGCAGGTGAGACGGGGCTTGGTCTTGCCCCAGACGGGTTTGAGAGAAAACACCAAGAGGCCGGTAAGAATGCTTCCGCTACGAGCCAAAAAACCACGACGAGATATTACGTTGTTTCCCAACACCGAGTGCCTCTCCTCGCCTGCTCACCCTGCTGGCCTAGCCCCTAACTTTTGGCCTCTGCACTCGAACGTGAAGTGCGCTCGCAACAACGAATATAGCGCGTGTAACTGAACTCGTTTCCGATTACAAGAAGAAAATGAAAAGAATGTCGATAACAAGTGATATGTCCGCTCTGAATAACAAGTGAAGTGTCCGCTGGGGCGGGTTAGGGATAACGGCCTCAAACAGGAGGCCAACCGATGGGGGACTATCCCGGCCCCGCCGTGGAGCG
>Ga0335081_10022977_pt1 | contig 10089 bp, 8 predicted proteins | sample Lox_Sample_35_FD_206713 | JGI IMG/M metagenome (GOLD analysis project Ga0335081, IMG submission 206713) | Soil microbial communities from Loxahatchee National Wildlife Refuge, Florida, United States - Lox_Sample_3.5 | ecosystem: Environmental > Terrestrial > Soil > Wetlands | place: USA: Florida... | reverse complement strand
TAACTCATGCCGGATTGGCTTCCGAGTGGTTTGAGGCGGAGGTCTCGCCGCGACTTAGCAGCTACCGTGAGCAGGCCGCCATGATGCTGAAACGCAAAGTGGCGGTCTTGCGCGAGACGGTCATCGCCGTCTTGAGCGCTCGATTGGGTTCCGGGGCAAAGCCCTCGGTCCGCCCGCTGGAGGCACACGCGAGCGATGAGCAGTTCTCGCAAATGCGGGCCGATCTCGCGCGCGCCCGCGCAGAGCTGCTCGCCAGCGCAGATCGAGTGCGCGATTGCACCGACTGGCTCGCGGCGGGCCTCGCGAAAGATGTGGTGGCTCTATGGCTCGACGCCGGCCGCAGTGAGGCGCCGACCGCCGAGCAGGTACGTGCGGCCGCCGCTCGGCGGGCGGCCGAGATCGGCGATGTGATCAGCGAGGAGCTCAATGAGTGTCGCGGGAAGCTGCGCGAGCTCCTCGCGCGCGCGTCCGAGGACCCCCACCCGGCCGAGGAGTTACCCGAGCCTCGCGGCCGCCCGATTTACGATGTGAGCACGCTCCCTCCCCTCACGAGCTACGCGCGTCCACGGTGGGCTTTGGGGCTGCGCTCGCCGCTGCTGGCCGCTGCAAGGCAGAGGATCGACTCGCAGATGCGGGCGGCGCTCCGCGAGCAACTCTCGGTATATTCCGCCGCCCTGCAACTCTGGGGGGGCCGTTATCTGGATGAGCTGGCGCAGCTCTTTGAGAACACACGCGCCGCGGCTCGCAGCGTGCATCGCTCGCGCGCGGCCGCACCGCTCGACGCGGCGAGCGCCGGCGCCATGCGGCAGGACCTCGAGCTCCTGGAACGGTGGCCGTCGATGCGCGGGCCGAGCGCGGGCCGGCTCGCTCCCTAGCACTCAATTCTTCGCCCAATGGAGTGTGGCGACGCCCGCAAACGTCATGAGGAGGGAGCCCCCAAGATGTACGGCCGCCCCGGCAAACGCCCAGAGTACCCGACCCTCGCGGAGCAGCGTAACGACCTCTGCGGAGAATGTTGAGAACGTTGTCAGCCCGCCGCAGAAACCCGTGATCATGAGCAAGCGCCATTCGGGGGCGAGTGCTGAGAAGGTCGAGAAGAAAGCGATCGCGACCCCGACGACGTAGCCGCCCACCAGGTTGGCCACCAACGTACCTGGCGGGATGGTGGGGAAAAGGCTATTGAGCTTGAGGCCGAACCACCAGCGCAGCAGTGCGCCGAGGCTTGCCCCGATGGCAATCGCGATTACCGACTTCCACACGGATGGTTCTCAGCCAGGTGCAACCAAGACTTCAGGGACGAGCACTCTCGGCGGTCACGCTCTCCCAAATTCGGCGCGCTCGCCGAGCTCGGCTTCGATCTCGAGCAGGCGGTTGTACTTTGCGATTCGCTCCGAGCGGCACAGGGACCCCGTTTTGATCTGTCCGCCGCCCATGGCGACGGCAAAATCGGCGATGAAGGTGTCCTCAGTTTCCCCAGAGCGGTGCGAGATGATGAAGCCCCAGCCGGCCTCCCGGCATAGCTGAATGGCTTCGACGGTCTCGGTCACGGTGCCGATCTGATTCAGCTTGATGAGCGCCGCGGTGCAGGTCTTCTCGGCGATGCCGCGCCGGATGTAGATCGGATTCGTGACCAGATTGTCATCGCCGACGATCTGAATGCGCCCTCCCAGCTCCGCGGTCAACTCTTGAAAGCCCTCCCAGTCATTCTCCGCCAGGCCGTCCTCGAGCGAGACAATCGGATAGCGCTCGAGCCAGGCGCGATAGAGCGCAATCATTTCGCGGGACGACTTGTTGCCCTGCCGGCTGCGCGTCAGGCGGTACGCGCCGTCCTCGAAGAACGAGGATGCGGCCGGATCGAGCGCGATCGCGATGTCTTCCCCGGGTCGATACCCCGCGCGCGCAATGGCGGCAACGATGAGCTCGCATGCCTCCTCGTTGCTCCTGAGGGCGGGTGCAAATCCCCCCTCGTCCCCCACTCCGGTACTCAAACCTCTCTCGTGCAGGAGGCTCTTTAGCGCCTGAAAAGTCTCCGCACCGTAGCGGAGCGCTTCGGAGAAGCTCCCCGCCCCGTGCGGCACGATCATGAACTCCTGGAAGTCGAGGCTCGAATCGGCGTGCTTACCGCCGTTGATCACATTCATCATGGGCATGGGCAAGCGCCGAGCGTCGATCCGGCCGAGATAGGCATAAAGAGGGACACCTCGACTCTGCGCCGCGGCCCGTGCGACCGCTTGCGAGACGCCGAGGATGGCATTCGCCCCTAGCCTGCTCTTGTTCGGCGTTCCGTCGATACTGCACAGAAGCTCGTCGACGCGTGACTGCTCGGTCCAGTCGAAACCGTGAAGCTTCGGTCCAATGATGTCGTTGACGTTGGCGACTGCCCTGCGCACGCCCTTCCCGCCGTAGCGGTGCGGATCGCCGTCCCGCAGCTCGACGGCCTCATGCTCTCCAGTCGAGGCGCCGGACGGTACCGAAGCCGCACCGACCGTGCCGTCGTCTAACTGCACGAAGACGCGCAAGGTGGGAGTGCCGCGGGAGTCCAGGATCTCGAGCGCCCGCACCGCGTGAAGTTGACGGCTCAAGAGCTAGCCCTCCGCCGGCCCGCGGCGCGATTCGTCGCAGCTCTGCCTAGCGAGAATTGCGGCCGAAACCGGATTCTGAAAGCCGCTCGCGCAGCTCAAGTCCTTGCCCAACACGACTCCCCCACCCTTAAGCGGAATCCGTGCCGCCTTTTGGGCGGCACACGGCAGGAGTCATCAGCTTCGCAGCGCTTTAGGGGGACTCCATCCCCGCAGTCACGTGCGGGTAAAGTATGCGAGCGCGCATAGATCGTCAATGCGGATAAGGAGACGGCATGACACGGATCATCCTGGTCCGTCAGGGACATGTCGAAGGGATATCGCCGGAGCGCTTCCGCGGCCGCCGCGATGTCTACCTCTCGGAGCTTGGCCTGCGCCAGGCACGCAGCACGGCGGAGCGGGTCGCACGTGAATGGAAACCGCTCATCGCATACAGCAGCCCACTGCGACGTTGCATGCAGACCGCAGGGGCGATCGCCTCGGCCTGCGGCACGTCCGTCGTGGCGCTCGATGACCTGAACGATGTGCACTACGGAGAGTGGGAGTGGCTTACTCACGATGAGGTTCGCGCTCGATGGCCGGGCTTGCACACCCGCTGGTTCAGCGCGCCTCATTTGGTCCGATTCCCGAACGGAGAGTCTCTGCAGGACCTCACGGCGCGCACGTCCAATGTTCTGCGTCTGGTTCTCGAACGGCATCGGGACGGAACCGTCGTGGTAGTCGGGCACAGTAGCGGCAATCGAGCGCTTCTCCTGCAGACCCTCGATCAGCCCCTCTCGGCCTACTGGCGCTTGGGGCAAGATCCCTGCTCGGTAAGCGAAATCGAGCTTTCCGAAGGCGGCACAATCGTGCACCGCCTCAACGAGACCGCGCATCTACAGGCAATCTCAGCGGGCGAGCCGCTTGCCGGCGGCGTGGGCGCCTCGTGACCGCGGTCCAACGGCAATGAGTGCCCACGCGTGCCACCACAGCCGCCAACGGGGCCTCAAGCCATGCAGAGGTGCTCCGAAACCATACGCGGCGCGGTGCAGCGCCGGGAGTGCGGCGTCGAGGTTCTCGCAAACGCTTGCGCTAGCGAGACGCCGAACATCACGGTCACCGTCCCCGAGCAGTTGCGTCGCCGAACCGGCAGATAGGACCCTTCGCCGATCAAGCGCTTGTAGCGCGCGCCCCCTCACAATCGGGTCGCGGTCGGTGAGAAAGTGCCCCAGCCACTCAACATCAAGCGTTGGGCTGCGACTCAGCGCATTGACTACGGCGAGACGCAGCTGCATGTCCGACGAAGTGGAGAGCGCCCGCAGGCAAGCGAGCGTCCTCTCGGACCCCAATTGCCCAGCAACGTCCACCGCCCGCAGGCGCCGTCGATGGTCCGCGTCAGTGCGAGGACGTACCCCAAGGACTGCCACTACCAGGCGCTCCACGGTGGGTCCGAGACGGACGAGCGCTTCCGCGAGCGTCTGTGCTCGTGCCCAATCGGGATCGTCCAGCGCCATGACCAGGATTCCGGCCGCATCCGCCGCCGCGGGAGCGTTGCCGCGAACGAGCGCGAGAGCAGCCTCGACCCGCACAGACCGTTGCGGATCGTTCAGCGCCTTGTTCAGCGCAGGCAACGCCATAGCATCGACGAGCGAATCGATCCTGATGCATTCGCCGACGAGCCTTGCCGCGGCCGTGCGGGCTTCCACATGTGTCGGCGGCTCGACCCCTGCGACGGTGCGCGGCTCACGCAGGGTGCTGACCAACGGTGCCAGCGCAGACCTCCCGAATCGGCGGAGCGCCCCTGCCGCCGCAGCACGGGCGCAGTCCTCGAACAAACACTCGACCAAGAGGGGAATCGCGCGCGCATCTCCCAACAAGCCGAGCGCGGCCGCGCAATAAGGATAGCGTCGGCGCCGCAGAGCCGCGAGCAACGCGTCAATGACCTCGAAATCACTGAAGCGGCTCAGGTGCTCTGCAATGTGATTGACCAGAACGCTTTCAGCTTCCAGAGACGCCGGATCCGGCTCACGCGCGATCGAATCGCGCAGAGATCGAGTAAGAGCCCGCACCGCCTCGGGCGTCGCGATCGCCGCCAGAGCTTCGACCGCTAGGCTCCGTGTGTGATAAAGCGCCTGCGACGGACCGCGAACCAGTTTCTCGAGCGCTGGAACCGCGGCCGCGCCCAGGTGCACCACTTTGTGGAACACCAAGGGGCCTTCGTGAAGATTCTCGAGCTTCTTGACGAGCGACTCGGCTCGAGTCACCGCATACAAGTCGGTGCCGGAATGCGAGAGGACGAGCTCAGAGAGCTCTCTCGCGCCGAGAGACTCAGCGTGTTGACCGACTGGTGTATTGGCTGCCATGACCCACCTGCCTTGTCGGTGGGTGTGCATCCCACCGGCGCCGGACGCTGCGCGGTAGGGGTCATCAGCCTTGATAGCAGTTCGAGGGGAACCCCATCCCCTGTATCGACGGACCCTAAACTAAGCCTCCTCCGCCAGCGCGTCAACGCCGCGACCGCCCCCTGAATATGGCTGCGGCTCCCTGCCAAAAACCCTGGGGAAATCTCAAGTTATGTTGCCACAAGGCGTTTCGCTTGGTGCGAGGACCTGCGCCATCCGCGCGTCCTCATTCCCCGGACGAAACGCCGCGCACGCGAGCCTCAATGGATAAGATGGCCTCATTCGCCAATTTGATACGCGCCATTCCGGCTGAAACCTGCTCGACCCCCTGACGGCGCGCCGTCGTGGCGCCCTCGATGGCTGACTCGATTCCCGCGAGCGTCGCTTGAATCCGCCGCACCATTCGACCTCGCGCGTCCTGCGCGCTCTTTTGTACGCGCTGCTCAAAGTCGTAGCGCAGCCGCCCCGCTTGCACCTCGACGAGCTCGAGGGCTTGAGCTCGCCAGCGGCGGAGGATCAATTTGCCAGCCAGGAACCTCGGCAGGATCGCCACCAGGGACGAGGCCAATGTCGCAAGCCCCGGGGGCTCGTACCAGAACTTGTAGTAGAAGCCGGACTCCGGGCTCCAGCGCGAGTCGTCCGGCACCGCCTCGAACCGTACCGCGAACAACTCGCTCGAGTAGCGCACGAGCTCATCCACGCTCGACTGCATCTCAGCCCAGAATCGGCCGCAGAGCTTCTCAAAGGCCGCCGAGGCCGCGACGTCCTCACGCGCAAGCCATCCGTCATACGCGGAGCGGATCTCCTTCTTGCTGCGCTGCTCGAGCATCGCGTCGAGTTTTCGTGCCGGCAGGGCGGGCGACTCTGCAGACCACCAATCCTCCACCAAGGAGCAAATCCGCGCGCGCTCTCCGAGCTTGAACTTCTCGAGCGCCGGCTCGATCTCTTCCTTGACGAGCGCCCGAGCGCCGGAGTCCATGAGTACCTGATAGTCGCCCAGAGCGCGCTCGAATTCCCGCTTCTTCGCTTCGTAGGCCGCGAGCTTGTCCTCGATCTCAGAGAGCGGCGTAGTCAGTATCTTCGCCTCGAGTTCGAGCGCAAACCGCGCTTGCGCCAGGATTCGCAGCAGGCTTCCCGCTACCGAGTGGATCCAGACCGCCCGCCGTTCATGGGTCATGAACCGATGCAGCGCACGCTCGAAATCCGGAAAGCCGCTCTCCACTGAGCTCTTGCCGTCAGCCAAGTGGCTATCCAGCGCGAGCCGCGCCGATACGGCGAAGATCGGCACCTCCGTCTCGAGTGCCGACTGGATGGCTTCGCGAGCGAATCTGACGGCCTCTGCCAGCTCATCCTTCTGAACGTAGTCGATCTTGTTCAGCAGACAAAAGACCTTACCCGCATACTGGCGAATGCTGGCGAGGAACTCGAGCTCCGCGCGGCTCACCGGCTGATCGACGGATGCGATGAGGAGTACGGCATCGGCCTTTGGCAGGTACTGTTGGGTGACATCGGTGTTGTGCTGGTAAACGGAGCCAATGCCGGGCGTGTCGATGAGTTGCACGCCGTCCGCGAGCCAGGCAGACGGATGCTCGATGATGACCTGTCGCACTCCCTTGGCGTTCTTCGGATTACCACGCTCCGTCACGAACTCCGCCAGGGTCTCGAGGGGGAGCTCCTGCGTGCGGCCGTCGAGAAACTCCACCTGCCCACGCGGAGCAGTACCCGATCGAATCAGCGTCACAACGGAGGTGAGCGGAATCACGCCGACGGGAAGTAGCCGATCCCCGAGAAGGCTGTTGATGACGCTGCTCTTGCCGCGCTTGAACTGACCCGCGACGACAAGATTGAAGGACTGCTCGGCTAACTTTCGGTCGAGCCAGGCGATGGCCTCGCCGTCGATTCCTCGAATCACGGCAGCATCGCGCAGTGCTTGCGCGAGCTGCGCTCGACTCGAGCTGGCCGCGGGGTTGGGCGCGTCCGTGCTCTGCCGCTGATCGGCTGCCGTGTGCGTCATGTCACTCGGTAACCGCCGTGGGCCGCGCAAGGATCCTGGCCTTGGTAAAGGTGCGCGCGGAATTCAGCGCCGGATGGCAACGCATACGACACCCTCACGCGTCCGGAGCGTCCGGTCGCGTCGATGACGACACAAGGTAGGAGTCATCAGCTCAAGGGCGGTTGCGGGGGACTCCATCCCCAATCGCTCGAATACTTTGGCAGGCTATCGGAGCTAAACGGGTGCGTCAAACTTCAGCCGGTGCGCCAGAAAGTGACGGTCAGTCCCCCCGCGATCACGAGAGCGCCGCCCAGCCAGACGGAGCGTGCGAAACGCTGCAAACCTAATGAACTGCCAGATCATGAAGAGCGTCGCGATATAGACGCCGACGACGCGACCAAACATGACCGGAGCGGTCGACAGGACAACCGCCGGAAATCTTGCGTCGCCCCAGCCCATTGACTACGCTACCCCCAAGGAGATGGCTTCCTCCTAGAACCGCCTTCCGGGCTGATGACGCCTACCTCACTCGTCGGACCAGGACGAGGGGGCGGGTGTCGAACACTGTCAGCCCCTCCCACCGCCCGGTCCGCGACTGAGCTGCGATCTCTTCAGACTTGGAGGCAGCGGTGCGGTGCAGTCAGTGGTCTGGGGATTCGCCGGGCGGCTAGGGACCGGGGATGCTGTACCGGATCCTTGCCAATCTTCTGCAGGTCCTCGTCGTCCTGCTGCTCTCCCCGCTGGCCGCCGGAGTGCTCAACCGGCTGAAGGAGATCGTGCAGTCCAAGCGCGGTCCGAGCATTTTCCAGCCCTACCGCGATCTGTGGAAGCTGTTTCACAAGGATCAGGTGCTGTCGGAGCGCAGCTCATGGGTGTTCCGGGCCACTCCTTACGTGGTCTTCATCACCCCGATATTCGTCACGCTGCTGATCCCGGTACTGACCGCCCATCCGCTTTTCCTGGCTTTCATGGCCGACATGGTCGGCGTGGGGTTTGTCTTGGCGCTGGCGGGCTTTTTCGCCGCGCTGGGTGCCGTCGACACCGCTAACCCCTACGGGCCGATGGGCGCGAGCCGCACGCGAATGGTGGGGTTTCTCGCGGAGCCTGTCTTCGTCATCGTGTTCTTCACCGTGTCGTTCGTTGCGGGCTCGACGATTCCCTACATCGTGCAAAAGCACTGGATCGCATCCCCGGCCTCCTTCCTCGAGCCCTCCCACGTGCTGCTACTCGCCGCGTTCTTCATGTTGATTCTGGCCGAGGCGGGCCGAATACCCGTCGACAGCGCGAGCGGGCACTTCGAGCTCGCGATGATCGAGGAGTCGAAGTCTCTCGAGTACTCCGGTTCTGGAGCTGCGCTCATGAAATGGGGCGGGCACATGAAGCTGCTGGTGCTCATGTGTGTGTACCTCAACGTCCTGGTGACTCCGTGGGGGCTGGCCAGCGAGCAGCGGCTACCCCAGGTACTGCTGGCAATCCCATTCGTGGCAGCTAAGGTCCTGCTCTTCGTGCTGGCGCTCGTCATCATCGAGTCTTCGCTCGCGAAGCTGCGGCTGTTTCGGATCAGTGAGTTCCTCGGCGCCGCCTTCATCACCTGCGTGGCCGCCATGGTCGCACGGCTCTTCACCGCCTAGCGCTGCACATGACCGACTCGACCTTCACCGCCGCTCTCGATGCCCTCAACGCCCTCGCCTGCGGTCTTTTCCTTCTCGCGGCATTTGCCATTGTCGCGACACGCCAGACGCGCGGTTGCCTGGTGCTCTTCATCGGACAGTCGCTGCTGCTCGCGGCCTCCGCATTTGTGCTCGGCGCGAAATATCAGTCCCTCCATCTCATGGCGGTCGGCGCGGTCAACCTCATCTCCAAGCCGATCGTCATTCCCTGGATCCTCAGGCGCACACTGTCCGCCGAGGTCTACGCTCGGCGTGAGATCGATCAGGTTCTCAATATTCCCACCTCGCTCCTTATCGCATTGGCGCTTGCCATCCTTGCGTACTTTCTGACGCTTCCGATACTCGGCGCAGTGGCGCCTCAGTTCCGCAGCGCCAACGTTCCCATCGGGTTCGCAGGACTTCTGCTCGGTGCCTACACGCTCACCGTCCGCCGGGAAGCGGTACCGATGCTCATCGGAATACTTGCGATGGAGAATGGCGCGTTCTTCGCCGGCATCGCGCTGTCGCGCAATCTGCCCCTCATCGTCGAGTTGGCGATCGCTTCCGACGGACTCGTGCTGGTCTTCGTTACCGGGGTGCTGGTGCGCGCCATTCAGCAGCACATCGGCTCGACCCGCGTCGGCGAGCTCGTCTCACTCCGGGAGGAATCGGCGCAGCTGGGCGCTGCCGCCGAGGAAATCCCATGATCCTCATCGCGCTCCTGCTCTTGCCGCTGATCGCCGCGGGCGTGAGCGCCCTTCCGCGGCTGCGCGCGCTCTCGCCCGCCGTCACGGTGGCGAGTTGCGCGGCGGTGCTCATTCTCGCCTCTGAGACAGCGCTGCGGATCGTCGCGGGTGCTTCCACCGTCTCGTTCCGTGGCTGGCTGTCCGTCGACGGCCTCGGCGCTCTGATCGTCTGGCTCGTGTCACTCGTGGGCACGACCGCCGCGGTGTACTCCTGGGGCTACATGAGGAAAACCAGCTCTCATCAACTCACTCGGCTGCGCCTCTACTACGCGAATTACAACCTCTTTGTGTTTGCGATGCTCGCGATCCCGATGGTCGTCGAGCCGACGTTGGTGTGGATTTTCGTGGAATTGACGACGCTCACCTCAGCGCTCCTCGTCAGCTTTGAGAGCACGCGGGCGGCGCTCGAGGCGGCCTGGAAGTACGTCGCGCTCTCGCTCATGGGCGCGGCAATCGCGCTGCTGGGCTTCCTGGTGCTTTTTGCCGCGCTTCAGGCGGCGGGTGGAGAGCCCTATACCTGGGAGGGGATAACGAGGGCGGCACCGCGCATGCCTCCGGTGCTGCTCAAGACCGCCTTCGCGCTCATCCTCGTCGGCCTCGGCACGAAGGTCGGACTCGTTCCGCTCCACACCTGGCTCCCAGACGCACACAGCCAGGCGCCTTCGCCCGTCTGTGCGCTGCTCTCGGGCATCGAGACGACGAGCGTCTTGTACGTGATCCTGCGTCTGCTGCCCGTGCTGG
>Ga0335081_10022976_pt1 | contig 10090 bp, 9 predicted proteins | sample Lox_Sample_35_FD_206713 | JGI IMG/M metagenome (GOLD analysis project Ga0335081, IMG submission 206713) | Soil microbial communities from Loxahatchee National Wildlife Refuge, Florida, United States - Lox_Sample_3.5 | ecosystem: Environmental > Terrestrial > Soil > Wetlands | place: USA: Florida... | reverse complement strand
CGCGCGCCCCCCCCCCGCCGCCCTGCACCATCCACCCGGGCGCGCCGCGGGACTGGAGGAGGTCGGGCAGGAGGAAGATGAACGAGAGGTTGATGCCGGTCGTGAACACCTGCACCGCGAAGAGGGCCGCGATGCGCGCCGCGTGCGGACGCAGCGCCGCCCATGTCTCGCCCGCCGCCTTCCGGCGGCCCCCCGGCGCGGCGGGGACCCAGCTCGCGATGGCGCCGGCGGCGAGCGCAGGCAGTGCCAGGATCGCGGGCGTGAGGTGGGCCGCCGCGGTAAAGATGGACGAGAAGACCACCTGCGAGACGGCGTAGCCGAGGTACCCGCCAGCCATGAAGAGCCCGATCGTGAGCCCGGTGCGGACGCGGGCGATCGCGGTCGCGGCGCCGGCGGCCGACGGGTGGAACGCCGCCGAGCCCACGTAGGTGACGAGCACCAGCGCGAACATGGCCGGGTAGGAGCCGGCGAAGGGCAGGAGCGTGACCCCGCCGGCGAGACCGACGCCGCACAGGAGCAGCGCCTTGCGCCGCCCGCCGTCGGCGAGCACGCCGAAGACGATCTGCAGGCCATTGCCGGCCATCCCCGCCGCCGTGGCGATGAAGCCGGCGCGGGTGAGGTCCAGGTGGGCGAGCGTCTTGAACACCGGCCACACGCCAGTGCAGCAGTCCACGGCGAAATGGCCGCAGGCGAGCGCGAGCAACGAGAGTCCCGCCGCCGGGGCCAGCGCCGCGACCGCGTGCGTCTCGGGGGCGCGCGCCCGCGCCGTCTGTGCACCGCTCGCCATCGTCTCGAGCCCTCCTCTGGCGGAACGGGGGCACCGGCCCCCGCCGTGCAAAAAAGACTGCGGCAAGCCTACCCGAACGTGGAGCAAGCACCAAAACTCCAGGGATTACGTGCGCCAGCGGCGGTGAAGCGCGCCCAGTCGGGAAGCGCCACGGCTTCAGGCGTCGGGAGAAGCGGCGGCTCCTGAGAGGCTGCACGAACGAATGACCGGCCGGGTTCGCAGGATGATGCGTCGCGGCGCATGGCACCGTCCGCGCGTGTTGCTCCATTCGTGTATGGACCAGTGAGCCGCAAAGAAGCCAACCAGCGTGGCATCCGTCACCGGCCAAGCGGGCCCTTTCCGCGGGCGCGTGGGGTGCGCTCCAACAGGCGGTCCCGTGTGGGTGCGTCCCTCCTTGGCTTTGCCGCGCGAGGCCGATCCAGCGCGCGTGCGGAGAAGACTACTGGTCGGCCAGGCCAAACCGGAGAAGTGGAGGGCGGGCGACGCCGCGCCTCGCTCTACGACTTCATTCGGCGCACGCGAATGAGATTCAACTTTTCGGCGCGGGAGAGGCGTTTCAAGGCTGCCTCGCGGCGCAGCGCTGCGCCGCGATTCTTGGCGTGCTCCCTGTAGACGAGCTTCACCGGAAGCCGTGACCTGGTGTAGCGCGCGCCGGCTCCGGTGGCATGGCACTTCACTCGGCGGCCAAGATCGTTCGTGGAGCCCGTATAGAGTGAGCCGTCTCGGCAACGCAGCACGTAGACGTACCAGCTTGGGCGCGGAGTGCTCAAGTTCTTGCTGGGCTTGCGCATCGGGCAGGAATTGCCAGTTGGGCGGCCAAAAACCGCCTCCTCATGGTGAATGGTAGCATCTTGGCATCACCCTGGCGGACCTCCGAGTGCGGAAACTGCCTGCACCGGGTGGTCCCATTGGGCTGGCCGAAACGCAACAGCCCCCGAAAGTTCAGGAACTGGCGTCCGTTTGGGATCGTATCCGTCGGTGACGATGTCGACGCACCGGACAACCAATACCTCGCGGCTCGAGCGGGCCAGAGTCCTTTCGGTGACTCCCGCTACCCCGCGGTGATCGAGAAGCGCTTCAACAGGCGATTCCGGGCCAGTCTCGACTACGCCCACGGCCGCTGTGGAGGAAGCACTGCGGGAAGGGCGGCCTCTCGCCGTGAGAGTGGCGGGCACTGCCTTCCGGGCTTCGTGTGCAGAGGCGTAGGTGATCCGGTGACACGGTGGCCGGAGTACTTCGCCCCACCCGCACGTGAAGTGATACGACGCGGACGCGCGCAGCGGACCCGCAACAGTGTGGGCGGGGATGAACCAATAAATGCACCCGCGGGCGAAGGTGAGCTCCCACCGTGCGTGGGGGTGAACCGCACTGCGCGTGGTCGCATTTGTGGTCCTCTGCGAGCTCCCCAAGTGCGTGAGCAGTCAGGCAGCGAATCCCGGCCATTTGCTCACCTCGTCACCGCCCCTGGGCACCGCGTGGCTGATGGAGATGGTCGGGGCGGAGAGCGACTTCCCACGCTGCGAACGGTCACCGTCTGCGACGCCCTTCCGGTCCGGAGAAGTGGGGTCGTTGGGGAGAGTCGGATCGCAGGTCCAGCCGTCGTGGCCGTCGTGGCGAGGCGGTCGGCGATCTGAATCGTGAGGGTGCCTTGGTTCTTTCCAAGTCCTGGGGAAAACTCGGCCTCGCTGAGAGTCAGCGTACGTGATAGGAGCGGCAGTTTTTGGAGTCGGGGCCTGCCAGGTGGGAGTGGCCTCGTGCCGCCACCAGTACAGGTACCGCCGCCATCGTAGCTCCAGGCGTACCTCACGGTGTCCCCTGCAGGTTCACGACTGGGGTGAGCCCGACGCTCTGAACGAAGTTCAGAATGACGGCAGGAGAGGTGATGCTGATGCTGATGTTGATGATGTCGGGGAACAGGTCGTATGCAATGTCGAGAACGGCACCCTGTGCGGTGTAGTTCACGGAGAACTTGACGGTCCCGGTGGGCGACCCGGTCTCAACGGCCGTGTTCGTGACCGCGAAGGTGATGGTCTCCGTCCCCAAGCAGTAGGCGCGTTGATGCAGAGAACAGGAGCGTGCTGGTAGGCACGACCCCAAAAATTCGGGCCGATTCCCGCGAAGAGCCCGAACTGCAACCCGCACGCCGAAAGGATGGTGAGAACGGTACGGACCGACTGTCTGGACCATTTCGTGATCTCCAGGGAGCGACATCTTCGCCGCCTGCTCGCAGAGTTCGCCGCCCACCATCGCTCCGAACGCTACCATCAGGGCATCGGCGGTAAGCTCATTCGTCGAAAAGCGTCTCCGCGTGACGACAACATGATGCCGCTCGTCCAGATCCGATGCCGCTCTCGCCTCGCCAACCATTACCATCGGAGCGCGGCGTGACCCGCTTCGATGGATTTTCGGACGGTACGGATGCGCGGGGCATCTGCGTCCGTCGGTAAGTCGGCGCCTCGAGCGGGCAACGGCGGGCAGGATGGAGCGGGGAGCGATAGAATGGTGGCGCTATGCGCGTGCTCAAGGCACATGTCAAGGGAGGCCGCCTGCTGCTCGACGAGCCGACCGACCTCCCGGAGGGCGGGGAGGTGGAAGTTCACGTCTCCGGCGACAAGGAACTGGACGTGATGGCGAGAGCGGTGTCGAAGGTCAGAGGCGAGAATTTCCACCTCGCGCTCGCGATGGGCTCGGACCGCGACCACCTCATCCGCGGCCGCGGCGAACTCGTCTTCGCCGACTTCAGGGCGTACGGTGCCTTCCTCTTCTTCTTACACCTCGGCGCGTACGAGCCGCTGCAGACGATCGTCGGCGAGAGCGCACGGCTCACCCTGATGTCCGAGGGCGAGGAGGAAGTCGGGACCCACCACCTGGCAAGTGGCCCAAGTTCAGCGACGGGCATCATCTGCCTGCAGCTCGTCTCCTCGGTCGCCGGGGACAACGTCCGGCTTGAAGTCTTCAGCGGGCCGGTGAAGCTCTACGTCGGTCCGGACGATGATCGGCTCATCTCGAATGGCGCGCTATTGCTGCCTCCGGGCGAGTGGTCGGTACTCACGGCGGCACTTCAGGAAGGCGTCCGGCAGGATCGGTCCAACGAGGCGTACTACTACCATCTTGACGAGGACGAGACCGCCGCCCATTTTTTCGGCGCCGAGGCGCTAAGCTCCAAGTTCGCTTGGACCGAGGCCGACTTCGCGAGTGGTGGTGTCCGGTTCGTGAAGAAGTAGGTTGATGCTGGTGGGACGGTACCGCGTGGCATGGGTGGGAGGACCGGATGGCCAGCCCGCCGCGGTTTCGTGGAGGGCGGGCCGATCGACTGCTCCGCTCGCGGCAGGGACAACGCCTGTCTGGCGTTTCAGGAGGCGAGCCACCGACGCGCTCTTGACGCGCTGGTACCCCCGGATCCGACAGGAACAGGGCGGACGTTCAAGGATCCGAAGTCGCTCGCGGGCATCAATCCCGCTCTTGTCCGACACGCAGTGGAGCACTTCCAGAGCGAGGACGTGATGCGCTTCCTCGGTCGCAAGGCCCACACCAACTTCACCGGCGACTTGAACACGAGCTTCAAGGACCGCCCCGAAGGAGTCCGCGTCAAACACTGGGCGCGTGTCCATCAAGATTTATGACAAGGCCGGCAGCATCCTGCGCGTCGAGACCACCATCGCACGCACCAGCGACTTCAAGGTCCTGCGCCCTCTGGATAGCAAGCCGGACGGCAAGCTCTCCTGGAAGCCTCTACGCAAGGGGGTGGCCGACCTGCATCGCCGAGCGCAGGTGTCGCAGCGCTCTAACGAGCGCTACCTCGACGCGCTCGCTGTCGTCGATGACGCGACCCCCTGCTCGCGCCTGTTCGACGCCGTCTCTCGCCCCATCGTCGATGACGGTCGCCGCTTCCGAGCACTGCGTCTGGGCGACCCCGATGCTGTCGCGTTGCTAAAGGCCATCTCACGGGGCGAGTTCGCGACCGCTGGCTTCCGCAATCGCGACCTCCGGGGCCTGCTCTGCTCATCGCCCAAAGCGACCGACGACGATCGGCGGCGATCGGGCAAAGTGAGCCGACAGCTTCGCCTTCTGTGGACTGTCGCACTTTTTGGAGCCAGTCCAGGCGGCACAGGGCATCGTACCCATCGTGGGCGATTACGATATTCGGAAGTCTCCAAGCACGCGCTCGACCCCCGACGAGTCAGGGGTTCTGCCGGGGCGCCCCGCTTAGCGGCGCAAAGTGGAGCTCATTCGTCCACTGTAGGTAAGCAAACACTTGCTGTGACACCTGATCCGTAGGAGGGTTGGGGCTCGCGCGCGCGATATCGAGCAGATGCGTGGTCGGCGCGGGGAAGAGCGGGAGGGGTGACGGGGGCCGACTGTTGGCTGCAATTGCTCGCAACGTTCTCTTCAGCATTCACGGAGCCGTCGCTCCGTATCTTCCTTGCCCTGGCCACGGGGCGGGTGATCTGCCCGGGCCGGCGCAAGATCACTCGTCTCTATCTGCTCGCACACCCGGAACATGGAGCAGCCCATGACGCCTTACACGCCCAAGTCAAACCGCTTCATTCGTCGACGCTTTGGCTGTCCTGCGCCGCAGCATTTGGCGTAGACGACTTTTCGACGGCTCCACTGTGAAGCCCCTCGTTGCGGAGTGCTTCTTTGAGTGGCCGTTGCGCGCAGTGTGGGACGCACGGAGGCGTTGCCGTGGGCGGACAGGTAGACCAGCCGCTTGCAACAACATCTTGGGCTGCAGGCTGCCTCGATGCCAACCTTGCGTGTGGCAGCCCAGTACGGGCTCAGCTAAGCTCTCCGCACGAAGTGGCCTACTTCGACCGCGATCAGCAGGGCCGCGTCTCCACAAGGCTCCATTTTCAACCCCGGAGCCTGACGAAGAGCCCGAAGATCGCCGAGCGACTGATCGACGGTTGCCTTGTGCTGCGTAGGGGTGACACACTCTATGGTTCACTGTGCATCCACATGCGGTGCATTGGTCGAAACTGCGCTTGCGAAGGCGGGCCCGGAGTCGCGTACAGAGTTCCGCTTCCCACTGCTGGGGAAGCGTGACCGGACGGTGTTCGATCTGTCCGACCGGCCGGCCATCGGTGAAGAGTCTGTGGGATCGCACCGGCGATATCTGCTGAGGGCAACATAAGTGAGATTGGAGCAGGCACCGCGAGTGACATTGTCCCAGGCAGTCCGTCCGTCTAATTGACAGAACGTCGTTTGGGCGTCTTCGAGGGCAGGTGCTTGCACTGCCCGAAGCCAAACGCCAAGGACTGGCGGCCGTTTCGTCGAGCGCAGGAATCTATGGATCGGTCCGCAGTACTCTGAGCCGCTCCGCCTCGCGACCGAGCGGACCGTCCAGTGTCCACAGGCGCGTTGGCGTGAGCAAGGCGGAGGCGAGGAGGTGCATATCGGCGTAGCCGAGCCCAGTGCCGTGCAGACGGTTCCGCTCGATGCAGGCGAGCACCTCGTCGTCGGTGGCCGTCGTGGCCATGGGCAGGGCCTGAAGGTACTCGAGAATCTGTTCGCGGTTGTGGAGGTTCCCGCAAGCGAGTTCCCCCACCACGAGTGGGTGGGAGAGCACCTCTCCATTCTCAAGCGCGCGCTTCAGCTCGTCTGAACCACCGCGGAAATGGACGATCCAGAGCGAGGTGTCAGCGAGGATCACGCGTGCTCCTCCGACCGGCATCGGCGAGGGCATCGAGCTTGGGTTCGGTGCTGCCCAGGACCGCGAGCTGCCGGGTAGACTCACGCGCGATCAGAGCCTCGAAGCCCGCGTGCACGGGCGTCGTCTTCTCTGCGATGCCGATTGGCGTGGAGGACCTCTGGAACGGTTCTTCACGAGGCTCCATGGTGCTCCACATGCATATGAGTATGCATACACGGTATGGCGAAGTCAATCGCCCCGGGCGTCACGAGGTGGCGAACGGGACAATCGCGCGAGGCGACTCGACCAGAACGTATATTCTTGCTCAGGACCGAACCAATCGTCCGGAAAAACGGACGATGCGCCCAACCGGAGCAATGCTCTGTGCATAGGCATGCGTACGTCCAGTAGATTCTGGCTGGCACCGCGAGCGGTCCGGGAACTCGGCTTCGCCGCTGCGGAGGAAGACGCTGCGCAGGCCCGGGGGCTCTGGCTCACGGATCGAAGTCGACCGTGAAGCAGGAGACGCGAGGACGACCCGGTAGAAGAGCTCCATGGTGTAGAGGTCGCGCGCCTCGATTCCGACTTGGCCAAGCGCATGCGCCTTCCCGCACGCAGGATGGTTCGAAAGGCTTGGCCTTTCGATCGAGCGAGCAGGGAAGGATGGTCACAGCGGTTCGGCAACAGGGACGTGGCGACGTGGAGCCCGGGCCTGTTGCCGTCCACAGGCGGTTCGTCCGAGATGCTCCCGTGCCTTCCGCAGTGAAGGAGTGACGGAGTACGCCAACGGGCCCTCGCAGGCCAAGGTGGGCCGGGTCGCATGAATAGACGGAGAGTTCAAGAGTTGCCTCGCAAGTCGAACATCGTCGGCCATCGGCCGACCTGGCTCTCGGATGGCAGCCCTGACTCGCTCGGGGCCCGCCGCGCATCTTGCGGACTTGTGGGCAACGGCGCGACGCGAGGTGACGGCTCTGCCGACGCGCTGCTTTCTTTGGGGGCAAGCGGGGGAGCAGGGGCTCCCCGTTCGGGACCGCCTGGGAGGAGCGAAGGCGGCGCGCCTCGACCAAATTCGATTCTTGCCTTTCGCCCAGGGCTGGTCGCCGGGCGGCAGGAGGTCAAACATGCGCTACCGCAACCACTGGCTCGCGCTGGCGGTCATTCTCATCGGCTCATTTGCCATCCTCGGCGGCTTCGGGTCGGATATCCGCTCATCCGCTCCCCCAATTCCGGACCGGGTATCCACTAGCGGTGGACGCACGTTGTTCAATGGCGACGCTATCCGTCGGGGGCAGAATGTCTGGCAGTCGATGGGAGGCCAGGAGGTCGGGACGGTATGGGGTCACGGCGCCTACGTGGCGCCCGATTGGACAGCGGACTGGTTACACCGGGAGTCTATGTTCATGCTCGATCGCTGGGCGCGAGCCGGCGGGAAGTCCTACGCGGCGCTCTCTCCCGAGGTGCAGGCGGGTTTGCGGGAGCGGCTCGCGGGGGAGTTGCGCAGGAATACGTACGATCCAGCCTCGGGCAACCTTGTCGTGGACCCTTTTCGCGCGGAGGCGTTCGACGCCAACGCGGCGTACTACGCCAGGCTATTCCGCGATGGCAACGACGACTTCGCTATCCCATCAGGTGCGCTCAATGATGCCAGCAAGGCGCGCGATCTCGCCTCGTTCTTCTGGTGGACCTCCTGGGCATCGGTAACGAACCGTCCGGACCAAAGCGTCACCTACACGCAGAACTGGCCACACGAGTCCCTCGTGAAGAACGAGCCCACAGGCGGAGCACTCGTCTGGAGCGTGGTCTCCTTCGTTCTCTTGCTCGCCGGAATAGGTGGACTCGTTTGGTATTACGGCAGCAGAACCGAGCCCGAGACCGTGCCGGTAGCACTCCGCGAAAAAGACTCGCTCTTCGGCCTCCACCCAACTCCGAGCCAGCGCGCGACAGAGAAGTACTTCTGGACGGTGGCGGCGCTCTTCATCGCTCAGATTCTACTCGGCTCCATCACTGCGCACTATGGCGTCGAGGGCACGAGGTTCTATGGCTTTCCGCTTGCCCGCATCCTTCCCTACGCCGTCACGCGCACCTGGCATACGCAGCTTGCCATCTTCTGGATAGCGACCGCATGGCTTGCCACCGGCCTCTACGTCGCGCCGGCGGTGAGCGGAGTGGAGCCGCGTGGACAGCGCGCTCTCGTCAACGTGCTCTATGTCGCGCTCCTCGTCATCGTGATTGGTTCTCTCGCCGGCGAGTGGCTCTCGGTTCAGCAGAGGCTGACCCTGACAACGTCCTACTGGTTCGGCCACCAGGGGTACGAATACGTGGACCTGGGGCGGTTCTGGCAGATCGTTCTCTTTGCTGGCCTGTTTCTCTGGCTGTTCATCATGTTGCGGGCGCTCGTGCCGGCGCTGCGCCGCGACTCGGAGACTCGGCCGTTGCTCCTGCTGTTCGTGCTGTCGAGCCTGGCCATCGCGCTTTTCTACGGGGCCGGTCTCCTGTACGGCCGGCAGAGCAATCTGGCCGTGGCCGAGTATTGGCGGTGGTGGGTCGTCCACCTGTGGGTGGAGGGCTTCTTTGAGGTGTTCGCGACCGTGGTCATCGCGTTTCTGTTCGTGAGGCTGCGGCTGCTCCATGTCGACAAGGCGACGCGGGCGACGTTCTTCTCGACCTCGGTGTTCCTGGCTGGTGGCATCGTTGGCACGTTCCACCACTTGTACTTCACGGGGACCCCGGCGCCGATCCTGGCGCTCGGCGCCGTCTTCAGCGCGCTCGAGGTGGTCCCGCTCGTGCTGGTTGGGCTGGAGGTCTGGCAGAACATCCGGCTCGCTCGCGCGCGGACATGGGTGGCCGCCTACAGGTGGCCCATCTACTTCTTCGTCTCGGTTGCGTTCTGGAACCTGGTCGGCGCCGGACTCTTTGGGTTCTTCATCAACCCGCCCATTGCGCTCTACTACATGCAGGGCCTGAACACGACGCCGGTTCACGGTCACACCGCCCTGTTCGGCGTGTATGGCATGCTCGGCATCGGCCTCATGCTCTTCTGCTTGCGCGCGCTGCGGCCCGGCGCTGCCTGGAGGGAGGGGGCCGTCGCGGTCTCGTTCTGGCTCATGAACATCGGGCTTATGCTCATGGTCCTACTCTCGATGCTCCCAGTCGGCATCCTGCAGACCTGGGCGTCCGTCGAGGTGGGTACTTGGTGGGCGAGAAGCTCCGAATTCTTGCACGGACCGCACATGAGCGTGCTCAGGTGGATGCGCATCCCGGGGGACACCGTCTTCGCCATCGGCGCGCTCGTCCTCGGGTGGTTCGTGCTCGGTCTTCGTGTCGGCTGGTCGCTCCGACAGAAGGGTCGTGTCGAGCAGGGCTCGACCGAAGTTACCGGGATGGGTCGCGACCCGGCGCCCGCAGGGCGAGGCGCGTGAGTTCCCTGTAGCCGAGGGGCTCGCCAGGTTCCCCGGCAGCTGGGATCTTCCCGCGGGCGTTCCTTCCTATGGCAGCGGGAACCCGGGGGCGAGCATTCGCACGAAGGCCTCACGGTCGCCCAAGAAATCGTGCTCCTCTGCCTCGCGAGGGGGAGTGGGAAGTCCGCGCAGTCGAGCCAGCTGGAGGCGCGCAGCAGCAGCGTGCCCAACCATCTCCTGGCCGTCGAAGTCTCGTATCGCGCTCTCCAGCTC
>Ga0335081_10022974_pt1 | contig 10090 bp, 15 predicted proteins | sample Lox_Sample_35_FD_206713 | JGI IMG/M metagenome (GOLD analysis project Ga0335081, IMG submission 206713) | Soil microbial communities from Loxahatchee National Wildlife Refuge, Florida, United States - Lox_Sample_3.5 | ecosystem: Environmental > Terrestrial > Soil > Wetlands | place: USA... | reverse complement strand
TTTGCAATAGGGCTACCGAGAGGCCTCGAGGGCCCTCCATCGCCTCACACCGTCCGAGCCGGGAGCCACCACGGCGCGGCCCTCGAGGGCGAGCACCCGCAAGGCAGCCTCGGCGAGCTGCACCGACACACCGAGGGCGGCTGCCACCTGGCAGACCGTCGAGGGGCTCGTCACCTCGAGCTCGGCGAGGACGCGGCCGGTGAGGCCGAGGGGTGCCTTTGCGGCCGCGGTGCCCGGCGTCACACCGACCTCCTCACCGACGGGCGCAGAGCACTGGTAGACCGCACGCGCGCAGATGCTCCCTCGATGGCGAGCTCGGGGCGCAAGGCGACCCTGTTCAAGGGGACCTCTCGCTCATCCGGCGGCCTTTGTGGCTTCTGCTGCCTGTGCGTCACGCGCAGCGACGAGCCTCGGTGTCGGAGTCTGTCTGAGCCACCCTATCCACCAGCTGAGGCTCCCAGGCGTCACGCCCTGCTCGCGGGCGATGCGCTCGCATTCGCTAGCGACCCCGTCTACCCCCAGGTGCTGCAGGAAGCGTCCGAAGGTCACCCTCACCTTCTCCCGATCCCTGCCGATGTCCATCTGGTTACCGAAGGCGCTGCCAAGCTTCTGGCAAACCTCTTCGATCTGCTGCCAGTCGCCGCCGCCCTCAGCGTTGGCGGCGTCGTTCTCACTCTCCTTCTCCTTCTCTATCTCCTTCTCTTTCTGGGGGACGACATCGCGAGACGTCGCGCGACTCTTCTTTCGTAGTTCCGCCCGCTTGGTCCTCTTGGCTGCGCGGTCGCGCGAGAGTTTCTCGGAGTAGCTTCCACTCCATCGCTCCCAGTTATGCGCGCGCAACTTCTTGCCCCGACGTTCTAGAAAGCCCAAGTCGCTCAGTGCCGCGCAGAGTTCTCCAGGCGCTCCGCTCCAGCGCGCCGCGCTCTCGATGGCCCGGATGGTGTCATCGTCATGCGGCAGGACCCCGTCGATGTAGAAGCGGCCTAGGTACATCCACACTGCGACGAGGTAGAACCCGGCGCGGGTGTCGCCGAGCCGGTGCTCGAGCGCCTTGACCTTGGGGTGGTCGAGCAGATCCGTGGCCACTTGCACCCAGGGGAGGCCGCGCAGCTGCGCCATCACGCACCTCTTCCGGCGCAGGGGTCGGACGCAATGGACCTGCCCCACGGCAGGCCGCCGAGGACGAGCTGCTCGAGGTGGCCGTCGCCCTGGACCTGGAGAACGGTACCGTCGCCGGCCACGAAGAATGAGCCGCGGGGCAGTGCGGCTGGGGCACCGTGGGCTGCGCGAGCTCGGCGGTCGATGGTGACCAAGGCCCGGGTGCTCACCGGAGCTCCTCGACGGGCACGCCGAGGGCTACGGCGAGCTTCTCGGCGGTGGCCGGCGACATCAGCCCAGCACGTTCGGCGAGGTAGACGGTGCTGCTCGAGACCCCAGCCTTCACCGCGAGCTGCTCGCGGATCAGGCCCTTGCGCTCTCGCACCTCTCGGACCCGGTTCTGGATGAGTGCATTTGGTTTGTGCATGGTCGCAAGCTTGCGCTCAAAGGCAGGGGCAGTGCAGGGCTGCCGAGAGGCCACCGGAAGAGCAGGCGTCGGGTGGTAGCGGGTGGTCCAGCAGGACATGCCCCGCGGCCGGCTCCCGGTTCATGCCGCCTCCGGCGTCCGGTTGATGCGCGACGCCTCCCAAGCCGAGATGTCGCTCTCCAGCCACGCCCGCCGGTTGCCGAAGTAAGCGGGCGCTGGGAAGGTGCCCTGCTTCGTCCAGCGCCAGATCGAGCACCGGCTGACGCTGAGTCGGCGCTCGAGTTCAGTGATGCCGATCCAGCGTGGGCTGGGGATCGGCGAGGTCGAGGGTCCCATGTGCTCTCCTTCCGCCGCATGAGAGCGGCTGTGATGGAGAGCAGTATCAGGGGCTGCTGGAGCCGCTCTGATACCTGAGCGTGCCGGTTTCTGCGCGGACTACGCGGCGGCCTTCGTGGAGTGCAGCTTCGACGCTGCGGGCCGAGCGTTCACCTCGGCCAAGGCCTGGCGGATGCGGTTCTTCCCCACCCCTAGCCGGCGTGCGATGGCGTTGATGCTCAGGTCTTCCAGCCGCTTGAGCTGCAGGATCCTCTTCCTAAGAGTAGCGCGCTGCCTCTTCGCTTTTGCGCTCCTCTTGAGTCGAGCAGTGGCGACCCCGGCCCGTCGAGCCTTTCGCTGGTCCGCCCCCTTAGCAACGGCAGGATAGTAGTAGCGGGCCGCTCTAAGGGCGCCCTGCAGGGCAGCCTCGAGCTCGCGGTTGCGGTCCTCAAGGTTCTGCTGGCGGCGCGCCGAGCGGTGATGCCCTCTCGCAACGAACGCCAGGTACTGTTCGATCGTTGCCACCTGATCGGGCCGCAGCTCGCGGAAGAGCCTGCCCAGCGCGCGTGAGAGTCGCACACCTTCCGCGCCTGTCACCGGCCGCTCCCAGCTGCCGGCAGGAATGCCACCGATGCGCCAGGAGAGAGCAGTCTGTCTACGTACGCCGCCCACTTCTCGAGCGCGGCCCGGCGCTCGGTCAGATAGTCGCCCACGTCGTAGGTCTGCGTGATGCGCCCGATCGAGTGGTTGAGGCAGCGCTCCGCGATGTGCCACGACACACCGAGGGTCTCCCCGAGGTGCGTCCTCATGGTCCTGCGCAGGTCGTGCGGTGTTGGCCGAGGCTCTGTGAGGTCGAGGAGAGCCTTCTTGCCCTTGGGCGCCTCGAAGAGCTTTCTCATCCCAGCCACCAGGGCCTTGTCCGAAAGCACCTTCTTAGGCTGGAAGGGACTGGCCACCACCCACTCCGACCCCTGAGAGAAGGCCTTCATCTCCTTGAGCAACTCGACCACCCGCGGCGTGAGCGGGACGGTCCAGGGCCGGGCGGTCTGCTCCTGCTTCTTCGTGAGCTTCTGGTTAGCAATCGGGATCAGCCACAGGCCCTCCTCTAGGTCCACCTCCGACCAGCGGGCGCGCAGGAGCTCACAGGTGCGGACGCCGGTCAGGAGGATGATGCGCAGTGCCACCTTCACCGTCGGCGAGAGGCGGGCCTGGTCGACGGCCGCCCAGAAGAGAGGGATCTCCTCCTTCGAGAGATAGCGCTGGCAGACGTTGTGTTCGACGCCTAGAGCATCGGCCTCCAACGGATAGGCCGGGTTTGCAGCGGCGGCGACCTCGTCGCGCCCACAGGCGAAGCGAAAGAGCTGCTTCGCGTGAGCTAGGACCTTGCCGGCCTGGGTGGGCGAGCCACGCGCCACCACCGCCTCAACGACCAGGCGCACGTCGCGCGACGTGATGGAGGTGATCGGCCGGTCACCGAGAGCTGGGATGAGCTCGTTCTCGACCGTTCGCTTGACCTCGTCCGGTCGCTTGCGCCGACGCTGGATGTGCTTGAGGAAGTCCTTCGCTACCTCGCTGAACGTGACGGCGCCGTCGGCGGCCCCTGGCGCGGGAGCTCCGCGCCTCGGCCGAGCCGCCTTCAGTTCCGCTTCGAGGTCCGCGAGCCGTCCGCACCTGTGGGCGTCCTTCAGTCGCTCGAGGCAGGCTCTGGCCTCGCCCAGGGTGACGTGGCCAGACCTCGGCGCCTTCGACCACGGGCCGATGGTGATGGCGCGCCCGATGGATCGAACGTACCAGCGAAAGACCCGACTCCCCTTGTTGACGCGCAGGAACAGCCCAGGTGAAGCGCTGTCGCGGTACTCCCCAGGAGGGAGCTTCTCGATTCCCTGGGGCGAGAGTGGGGGCTGGGTGGTAGGAGTCTCGTCAGCCACGGGGACCTCCTCGACAGGTTCCTCGGCAAGGGCCTCCTGGCGGATTCCAGCCGCCTCGAGGCCCGCTTCATGTGTTCCCTGGCGATCTCTCGCCGAGGGTGCGAAATGTTCCCTGGCGAACCTGCCCAGGGAACATCTGGCGAAACCGTCTCACAGAATCACAGACGATTTCCAAGCATCGTAGCAGAAGCCTCCGACAGCGGCTTCCGCTAATGTGTGCGGCTGCTTATGCAACCTTCAGTGATCCTTAGCGCTGGTTCGCGGGAGGGTTGGGGTGCAAGTGGTCGCTGGTTCAAATCCAGTCGCCCCGACCATCAGAGGGCCGCGATGTCGTTCGGGTTTCCCGGCGCGTCGCGGCCTTCTCCTTTCGTGTTTTTCGGCGCTTGCATTGCCGGTGCATTAACCTGCGCCGATCCAAAGGAGAGCGCCCGCTCCAGGTCCTCGCGGAAGTCGTCGACATCGGTGTGGTCGTACACGGCCGCGGTGATCTCCGGCGACGAGTGGCCGAGAGCGCGCTGCACGACACCGAGGTCGACACCCGCTTTGCGAAGCAGAGTCGCATGGGAATGCCGTAGGTCGTAGGCGCGGAGCTTCCGAGGCACGGGTGAGACCCACAGACGCATGTGGCACTTGGGGCAGCGGTCATCGCTCGCCGCCTGGCGCGTCTCTTCGTAGCCACAGCCCTTACGCCGGCAGATGAACCGATACCCCTCGACGACGCCGGCACGCTTGAGCGCACGCCGGAGATGCGCGACGAGGAGCCACCGGGTCTCGGGAGCGTGCGGTGCGCCGTCGGGCCGCGGAAACATGAGCGCACCGCGGGATTCCTTCATCGCTGCGAGTAGGTATGGACGGAGCTCGGTCACCACCGGCACGTCCCGCGCGTCGCCATCCTTCGGTAACGGCACGGTCCAGGAGTGGCGCACTGCGAGGGTCCAGGAGCGCGTGTCGAGGTCTTCCTTCCTGAGCCCCAGCGCCTCGCCGGGCCGTAGACCCGCGTAGATGCACGTAGCAGCGATCCAGCGCCAGGGCGCCTCCAGGGATGGCTCGGGGAAACCTGCGAGCACTGGCAGAACTTCCTCGCGCTTCAGCACGTGTCGCAGAGCCTTGCTGGCCTTGGGAACCTTTCGCCGCTTCACCCAGCGAATGGGATTGTCGGTGCTCCAGGTCCGGTGTTTCGGGTCCCGTGCCGCGCACGCGGAAGGTGCGTATGGTCTGTGACCGCTAAGGGCCCGAGGAGGTTCCCGACCAAGCGGCACTTCGCAACAGTTCGGTACAGTAGAAGGGCGTCCACAAACCGCATCGGCCAGCCGATTCGTCCGGCCCTGATGAGGCCCCGACCTCACCGGGAACACATTGGCTACGACTCGCGCGCGAGAAGCGCATTCAGCAGGTCGAGCGGCGGCGGCTTCGCGAGGTGGTCATCGAACCCGGCCTCCTTCGCACGCTGCCTGTCTTCTGGCTGGGCGTACCCACTGAGCGCGACGAGGCGCGTGGTCGGGAAATCCCCGTCCGCGCGCAGCGCCCGCGCGACCTCGTACCCATCCACATCCGGAAGGCCGATGTCGCACAGGATCAGATCCGGCTTGAGTTCACGCGCGAGCGCGATCCCGGACCTGCCGTCATGGGCGATGCGGGTGCTATGGCCGCTGAAGGCGAGGACCTGCGCGAGCGTCTGAGCGGCATCGAGGTTGTCCTCGATGATGAGCACCGAGCGTGGCACCCCCGTCGGGGAGGCAGGCTCGCCCGAAGGGGCTGCCCCCTCGGGGGGGGCAGGGCTAGTGGTAGCTCGACGACGAATTCCGAACCACGGCCGAGTCCGCTGCTCCGCGCCGACACCGATCCGCCGTGAAGGCTGGCGAGCCCCTTCACGAGGGCGAGCCCGAGGCCCAGGCCTCCTTCCTTTCTGGCCCAATCCTGCCCCAGCTGCACGAAGGGCTCGAAGATGCGCTCGACGGCACTCGCCTCGAGTCCGACTCCATTGTCCCGGACGCGAAGTGAGGCCTGGCCTTCGTTCCAGATCGGCCCCGCAGGGACGTCCAGCCGCAGGTCGAGCTCACGCTGCTCGAACACAGAACGGAGGTCGTCGCAGGTGCGCCGCACGACGTCCCTCAGGTCGAAGCGTTCACGGTGCAGCTGAATCTTGCCGCGAGAGATGCGGGTCGCATCGAGAAGGTCGTCGACGAGCCGCGTGAGGTGCTCCGTCTGGCGATGAATGACGTCCATCGCCCGCGAAGCCTGGTCACTGCCCGGCTGGGCTCGATCGAGGATGTAGAGGCCGTTACGGATCGGCGCGAGCGGGTTTCGCAGCTCGTGCGAGAGCACGGCAAGGAAGTCACTCTTCCTCTGGTCCGATTCTCGCCAGAGATCCGCCTCCCGTTTCGCCATTTCAGCGAGGCGACGCTCGCGCTCGTTGACGAAGTACTCAACGGCGTCTGTGATCACGAAGTCGAGCCCCGCATTGAGGCGAGCAAGCTCCGTGACCCGGTCCGCCATGCCTTGCGTACCAGCTTGCACTTGCTCCGCGGCTTCGGCGGCGAGGAGCAGGCGCAAGATGGTCATCCGGAGCAGCCGGACCTCGTGGATGAGCTGGGTGAGCTGGAACGCCTGGTCGACACGATGCGCAGCGTGCGCAATCGCGGCGGCGCGCATTCGCGTGCCCGGCGGCCCTGTTCGCGCCATCCATTCCGCGAGCTCTTCCAGGAGCTCGGGAACATGGTTCCGGAGGACGGCGTCTGCGAGCTTGATGACCCGCGGCTCACGCTCGACGAGCGCCTCCCACTCGCGCACGATCTCGTCGCGCGATTCGCGGAGGAAGGTGTACGTCGCGAGCGCCAGGACTTAACAGCCATACCGGAAACGAAGGGCCACGTCACTCGGCCAGGAAGCCACCCGTCCGGGGCCTGCTGGAGTGACTGCTTGCAGGGCTAGGCCGGGACCAACCACACGTAGATGCAGTCCCCGGAAGGCCACCGAGGTGTCTTCGGTATCTCACAGCGCACGAGGCGCGGGCGACTGCTACAACTTCGCGTTGACGTACTTGGCGAGGATCATCTTGGCGGCGGTCTGGTACCCGACACCGAGTTCCTGACCGCGCTTCCGGAGCGCCGCCTTCAGCTCCTCGCTGAGCAGGATGGACGTCGGCCGGGGGCGCACGACAACGGCTGTCCCCGCGTCCTCGATGTCCCCACCGAGGTCGCGCTCCTTGAACTCGCGCAGCGTCGCGTCGCGGGTTCCCCGAGCGTTCTTCAAAGCCCGGTCACGGGCGGTCGTCTTACGTCGCTGCATCGTAGGTCTCCTTCTCCCGCCTCCGCATCGCGCGGCAGCTGATCGGGCGCAGCATGTCACCGCGCCGCGTGAAGATGAGCGCCGGCATCCGCGCCGCCTCCATCTAGACTTGAATGGCGTCGAGCGCTGCGAAGGTGTCCCGGTCATCAAGGTGGGCGTAGACGTTTGCGGTGAGGCGCGGGTCGCTATGCCTGAGGAGGCGCTGCCCCAGCGCAAGCCCCGAGTTCCGCACGACCGCGGTTCCAAAGGAATGCCGCAACCCGTGAAAGCTCACGCGCCGAGGCATCGGCATCGCGTAGGTGGTGGACCGGCCACACCGCGGACACGAATCGGGCACGTCTGCCGCCGGGCGGCTTTCTCGCCACCCGCACCGCCACGCGCGGCAGCGGTGCTCGTACCCTTCCAGCACGCCAGCCCGGACAACGGCGGCCTGAAGCATGCGAACGAGGCGCAGGTTTCGGGGCTGCATTGATCCGTCGGCCTTCGGGAAGAGGAACGGCCCAGGGGATCGCAGTGCCTCGACGAGTTAGGGCCACAGCGCTGGCGCGATGGGCACCGGGAGGGTCTTTCCACCCTTGGGGGTCGGCTCTTCCCAGGACCGGCCGACCATCATGCGCCCGCTGTTCAAGTCGACGTCGTCCTGCCGCATCCCGAAGATCTGGCCCTCGCGCAGAACCGCGTAGAGGGCGACCGCGACCGCCCCGTTCCACTGCTCAGGCACCTCGGCCAGAACCGCCTCCCATTCGTGCGGTTCCAGGATCTTCTTAGGCTTCGGGTCCAGCCGGGCGCGCGGTACGCCTTTCACTGGGTTCGGCCGCCCAGCCCAAGGGCCACCCGACGTGCTCGCCACACTGAAGACGTTGTGCAACAGGGCCCGGAGGTGATTCCGGTAGGAGGGCCCGAGCCCAGCGCACTCCTTGTCGGCCAGCCAGCGCCGTAGCCGCGCGGTGGTCACCTCGCGGAGGGGCAATGCACCGAGGTCCGGGCGCAGGTGGTGCCTGAGCAGAAGGGGCACGGCCCCGGACTTCAGGTTCTTGCCGTGGTGCTCCCACCACCTTAACCAGCTCGTCGACCGGCATGCCAACGCCTCGGTCGTGACCGGGTCGAGGCCCTACCGCTCGCGCCTTGCTCTCTCGCGGTACTCGTGCAGCCGTCGCTGCGCCTCCGCCTCGATGCTCTTCTGCGTGATTGGGCGCCCATCCCTCCCCACCGCCGGGATGGTCTCCTGGCGCTGGCGATAGTTGCCGTCCCCCACTGAATGACTGCCCTTCCATCAGCTCGCAGCGTCAGACCACGAACCCGGCTCTTCATATTCACTCCTACCGGCTCCGGAGGGGACGAAGGGAGACCTGCTCCCCCCGCATAAATGCGCGAACCGTCTCCGGATGGAATCGGAGAAGCCACCCGATACGAACGGCGGGGAGTCGCCCCTGTCTCTGCAGCTTGTAGATATGCGACTCGGACGCCTTGAACAGGGCAGCGACCTCTTTCGCCGTGAGCAGCGCTTCGGATCCGCTGGTCTGCGTTGCGACCGTGTTCATGAGGGGTCCACACCGGCTCCGACGCGCCCGGAAGCGCTACAAAGAGTTCGACGAGCTGGGTCAAGCGCGGGTCTTAACCGTTCTTGTCGTCGGTCAGATCTTCAAATGTTAGTCGTACCTACAACTGCTTGGCATGTTAAGAAACGCCTAACTCGTCGTCACGCAGGCGGGGAGCCTCTTCTGGGCTCCCACTTCGAGGAGAGACGTGGTTCTGCGCACGCGTGGGCCATCATGACCGCAGCGGACGCTTGGCCGCTCGCTACTGGGCAGAGGCCCGTACAAAGCCAGGAGTGCCCTCACGGCGCGGAGAGCTGGAAGCTGTAGACGCCGCTCTCGCTTTTCACCCCCTGAACCAGCTGGTTCAAGAATTCGCTCTGCACATCCCAAGTGTAGACTCCCGCCACCGGTTGCCCGGGCAGAAGCTGCGAAAAGTCGACCAGGTCGAACCAATGCCTGGGGTCAACTGTGAGCTCGAGAACCTGCGGCGCGGCGGAGAAGTTGAGGTCGACCGAGGCGCCCTGTATCGCCTCGAGCTCGAGACAGGGAACCTGCACGCTGGCCGTGTTCGGGATGGCAATGGGGCCATTAAAGGCCACCGTAGTCCCACCTTTCGTAGCCGTCCCGGCGACCATGCCAACCTGTTCTGCGAGCAACGAGCAGCCCGACGAGCTTACCGGAGTTCCGCCGGGAGGATAGAGGTCGATCTCGACCGCCACCGCTTGCCCGGTCTCTCCGTCCGCACCTCCCGGCACGTCCTGGAGCGAGGGGTCGAGCGCGTTCACGAGTACCTGCTCGGTCGCCTCGATGATGACGACGCCACTGCGAAACTCGTCGGTCACGGGAGGAAAGGCATTGAAGTAGAACGGGCCGAGCCAGAGCTGAGCGGTCTCGAGCTGCACGGTCCACCCTTGCGGGTTTTGAAAGGTGAGTGGGCCTTGAACCCCCCCGACTCGGAAGGGGACGGTGATCAGCGCCCCACCCGTCGTGCCGCCGCAACCGAGGAGAGCGAGCGGAGCGGCGATGGAAATGATCCGCCTAAGCAGGAACATCTAGTCCTCCTCTCGATCGAGCGCGACCGTGAGCGTGAAGAGCACCATCCGCGGCGGAGCAGCGGTGAAGTGTTCGGTCGGCGCGAGCGTCGGGTAGTTTCGGCTGTGGAAGTCCGACGCGTAGAAGGACTCCCAAAGTGCGAATTGCCGGTTCAGGAGGTTCGTGGCGGTGACACCCAGCTTCACCGGGCCGTAGCGCAGGGCTGCCGAAGCGTCGATCTGGAGGCTCGGGGCCGCGGACTGGCCGAGTGGAAGAGGACGTGTGCCCACGAGGCTCACCCCGAGGCCGAGCTCGCCGTGCAGGGGCCTTCCCCAGGGCCTTAGCCAGGGGATCACCCCGTTGAGTGCGGTATCGGAACGGGCGGTGACGAGCGGCACGTAAGGAACGAGCGTGCCATCCGTATCGTAGGTGGCATGCACGGTCGTCACGGAAGCCGCCTCGTC
>Ga0335081_10022973_pt1 | contig 10090 bp, 7 predicted proteins | sample Lox_Sample_35_FD_206713 | JGI IMG/M metagenome (GOLD analysis project Ga0335081, IMG submission 206713) | Soil microbial communities from Loxahatchee National Wildlife Refuge, Florida, United States - Lox_Sample_3.5 | ecosystem: Environmental > Terrestrial > Soil > Wetlands | place: USA: Florida... | reverse complement strand
CGCCACCGGGGCGAAGAGGTCGCGGCCATGGAAGCTCGCCGAGAGCGCCGCCGGCCGCCAGGTGATCTCCGCGACGCTGGTGGCACGGGCACGGCGGCGGACGAGCTCGAAGAGGCCGTTGTCGGGGCCGACATAGCGGCAGCCGTCGGCCTCGACGACGAGCGCGGCCCGCTCGCCGCCGACCCCGGGATCGACGACGGCGAGGAAGACGGTCCCCGCGGGGAACCAAGCGGCATACGCGGCGAGCAGGTAGGCGGCGGCACGGGGATCGCGTGCCGGCGCGTCGGCGAAGAGGTCGACGACCGGAACGGCCGGCGCCAAGCGATGCAGCACCGCCTTCATCTGCCCGAGATAGGGTCCGGCGAGGCCGAAATCGGTAAAAAGCACAATCATTGCCGGAGTATGTGAGTGCCGGCAGCGGTGCGGCAAGAGCTTGACCCGACGCGCGCCTCGCGCAAGCTTGGCGCCATGATGGAAACACCTTTCGACAGCGACCGATCGGCGCGGCCGCCGGTGCGGCGGCTTTGGACCGAGGCGATGGCGGCGGTGACGCCGATGCCGCGAGCGGTGGTGCGAGCGGCCGAGCGTCAGGCGCCACGCGGCGACGGGCATCCCGTATTGATTGTGCCCGGCTTCCTGCGCGGCGAGGGGTACATGCAGCCGCTCTACCGATTCTTGGCCGGCCGCGGCTACGCCATCGAGGGCTGGCGGCTCGGCGTCAATCTAGGCCCGACGGCGCATGTGCTGGATGGGCTCGAGGAGCAGCTCGGAGGGATCGTGCGGCGTCATGGCCGACGGGCGAGCCTCATTGGCCACAGCCTCGGCGGCACCCTGGCGCGCAACCTTGCGAAAAGGCGTCCCGAGGACGTGAGGCTCCTCATCGTGCTGGCGAGTCCGATCCGGCTGCCGACGGCAAGCCAGCTTGAGCCGGTCTATCGCCTGCTGGCGCCGTGGCACGCGCCGGATCTCCACATCCGCTATCGCGGCGTGAACGAGCCGCCGCCGGTGCCGGTGACGGCGATCCACACTCGGAGCGACGGCATCATCGCCTGGCAAAGCTGCCTCGAGGTCGAGGGGCCGGGGCGCGAAAACATCGAAGTGCGCGGAACGCACAGCACGATGCCGCGCAATCCCGCGGCCTGGCGCATCATCGCCGACCGGCTGGCGCAGCCCGAGGGCGGCTGGCGCCTATGGCGCACCGCGCGAGACTGCGAGCGCATGAAATAGGACGGATTACCGGCCCCAAGCAAAGACACGGGCCGTCGTTGCGGTGGTATGTTACGCCCTTAGACGGACGGTAAGACGGAAGGGCCGTCAGTGGCCGCAGTACAGCAAATCGGCGAATGGCTGGGAAAGCTCGGGCTTGGCGAGTACGAGCCGCGCTTTGCCGAGAACTATATCGACGAGGGCGTGCTCGGCGACCTGACGGAGGCGGATCTCGAGAAGCTCGGCATCCCGCTCGGTCATCGCAAGCGCTTGCTGCGCGCCATCGCCGAGCTCGGCCGCGGCGACGCACCGGCTGCGCGAGCCGATGCCGTCCGTCCCGACGAGGCGGAGCGTCGCCAGCTCACTTTGATGTTCTGCGACCTCGTCGGCTCGACGGCGCTCTCCGTCCGCCTCGATCCCGAGGAGCTGGGCGAGATCATCGGCCGGTATCACCAGTGCTCCGCCGAGGTGATCACCAAGTCGGGCGGCTTCGTCGCGGAGTATATGGGCGACGGCGTTCTGGCGTATTTCGGCTATCCGCAGGCCCATGAAGACGATGTCGAGCGCGCGGTGCGCGCGGGTCTGGCGCTGGTCGACGCCGTAGCCGCGCTCGACCCCGCCGCCGGCGAGGCCTTGCGCGTCCGCATCGGCATCGCCACCGGTCTCGTGGTCGTCGGCGACCTCGTGGGCGCGGGCGCGCACGAGCTGGCGGCGATTGGCGAAACCCCCAACCTCGCCGCCAGGCTGCAAGCGCTGGCGGAGCCCGAGCAGGTGATCATCGACGGCAACACGCGGCGCCTCTTGGGCTCGCTTTTCGAATTTCGCGCGCTCGGCCCGGTCGCCGTCAGCGGCTTTCGCGAGAAGCTGCCGGTCTGGCAGGTGATCGGGGCCAGCGCTGTCGAGAGCCGCTTCGAGGCCTTGCGCGCCAGCACCACGCCGCTCGTTGGCCGCGAGGAGGAGATCGACCTGCTGCTGCGCCGCTGGCAGCAGGCAAAGAGCGGCGATGGCTGCATCGTGCTGGTGTCAGGTGAGGCGGGGATCGGCAAGTCCCGCATCGCGCAGACGATCGTGGAGCGTGTCAGCGGCGAGCCACACACGATTCTGCGGCTCTTCTGCTCGCCCCACCACCAGGACAGCGCGCTCTATCCGGCGATCACGCAGCTGGAGCGCGCGGCGGGATTCCGCCGCGAGGACACGCCGGAGCAGCGGCTCGCCAAGCTCGAGAGCGTTCTGGCGCAGGCGACCCGGCGTCTCGGCGAAGCCGTGCCTTTGCTCGCGGCGCTGTTGTCGATCCCGACCAATGGACGCTACTCGCCCGTGGCGCTCAGCCCGCAGAAGCAAAAGGAAAAGACGCTGCAGGCGCTGGTGGCGCAGGTCGAAGGGCTGGCCCGACGCCAACCGCTCCTCATCATCGTCGAGGATGCGCATTGGGGCGACGCGACCTCGCGGGAGTTGTTCGACCTCCTGATCGAGCGCGTGGTCAGCCTTCCGGTGCTCGTGCTGGTCACCTTCCGGCCGGAGTTCACGCCGCCCTGGCTCGGCCGGCATCAGGTGACGCTGCTCAGCCTCAATCGCCTGCCGCCGCGGCGGCAAGCCGAGATGATCGCCTCCGTGACCGGCGGCAAGGCGCTGCCGCCCGAAGTCGCCGCGCAGATCATCGATCGAACCGACGGCGTGCCGCTGTTCGTCGAGGAGTTGACCAAGGCGGTGATCGAGAGCGGCGCGCTGATCGATGCCGGCGACCGCTACGCCATCGAAGGGCCGCTGCCGCCGCTCGCCATTCCGACGACGCTCAATGCGTCGCTGCTGGCACGGCTCGATCGCCTCGCGCCTGTGCGCGAGGTGGCGCAAGTCGGCGCGGCCATCGGGCGGCATTTCTCTTATGAGCTGATCGCCGCGGTGGCGGGCATACCGGCGCAACAGCTTGATGAGGCGCTGGCGCAGCTGGTGACCACCGAGCTGATCTTCGCGCGCGGCAGCCCGCCTGACGCGGAATACACCTTCAAGCACGCGTTGGTTCAGGATGCCGCTTACAGCACGTTGCTGCGAAGTCGACGGCAGCTGCTCCATGCGCGGATCGCGGCAGTGCTGGAGAAGCAGTTCCCCGACGTGGTCGAGGCCCAGCCCGATCTCTTGGCGCGGCATTGCGCGGAAGCGGGGTTGCTCGAAAAGGCGGTCGGCTATTGCCTCACCGCGGGCCGCCAGGCGATCGCCCGCTGGGCCTTGACCGAGGCGACGGGGCAGCTCCGCAAGGGTCTCGATCTCTTGGCCGGCATTCCCGACGGCACTCAAGGGCAGGAGATGGAGCTCAACCTGCAGACCATGCTCGGCAATGTGCTGGTGGCGACGAACGGCTATTCCGCGCCGGAACTGGGCGAAAGCTATGCGCGGGCGCGCCTCCTCTGCGAGGAATTGAAGCGGCCGCCGAAGCTCGCGACCCTCGTCGGCCAAGTCACCTTCCGCATGGTGCGCGGCGAGCTGCGGCAGGCGGAGCAGCACGCGGAGGAGATCCGGCAGCTGGGAGCCCTCACGACGGATGGACGCGCGCGGTTCGTCGGCGCGCTCCTAAGCGGCTCCGTCTGCTCTTGGATCGGCAAGTTCCGCGAGGCCCGCGCTCACCTCGAGAGTTGCCTCGCCTCCTGGGAGCCGAGGTACCACGCGCCGACCTCCTCGACGGAAGATCCTTACGTCTCCATGCTGCTGGAGCACTCGCGGGTCCTGGTGTTTCTGGGATATCTCGACCAAGCGCGGTCACGCCGCATCGAGGTTCTGGCAGCGGCGCGACGCTTCTCGCCCTATACGCTTGCTTACGCGCTGGGTCAGGCTTGGATCGATGACTGGGCCGTCGATGGGGTGAAAGCGGCGCAGCCGATGCTGGGCTGGGCGGAAGAGCTGATGGCGATCGCGAAAGAGCAGGGCTTCCCGACCTGGTCGGGCCTCGGCCATGTCATGCGCGGCTGGTCGCTGGCGGTGACCGGCGAGGCAACCGAGGGCATCCCGCTCATCCTGCGCGGCTTGGCGATCTGCCGCAGCGCCGGCCACAATCTGGGTCGGCCCTGTATCTTGACGATGCTGGCTGAAGCCTATGCGATAGCTGGGCAGCCGGAAGAAGGGGTCGGCCGGCTGGCAGAGGCGGCGCAGCTGGTGGCGACGACGCAAGAGGGCTGGGGCGAGGCCGAGGTGCATCGGCTGCGCGGGACGCTGCTGCTTTCGATGCAACAGGGCGCGGCCGCTGAAGCGAGCTATCGCGAGGCCCTTGCCGTGGCGCGCCGGCAGGACGCGAAATTCTGGGAGCTGCGCGCGGCGCTCGACATGGCGCGGCTCTGGTGCGACCAGGGCCGGGGAGAGGACGCGCGCGAATTGCTGGCGCCCCTGCTCGGCTGGTTCACCGAAGGCGTCACGACGCCGGTGCTGCGGGACGCCCGGACGCTTCTCGAGCGGCTGAGCTGAGGTCAGAAGAGCGCGAGCTGATCGCCCTTTTGCGGCGGGCGGCGGAACTGCGTCGTGTCGAGGCGCATGGCCTCGCGGCGCTGGTTGAGGCCGAGGCGCCGGCACGCCGCCTCGAAACGCCGACCGAGGAGCTCGGCGTAAGCGCCGGTTCCCGTCATGCGCTTTCCCCACTCGGCGCGATAGGTCTTGCCCTCGCGCGCTTGGCGAATGAGCGACATCACATGCTTGGCCTTCCCTGGCGCATGCGCTTCGAGCCATTCTTCGAAGAGCGGCGTCAGCTCGAGCGGCAAGCGCAGCAGGATGTAGCCGGCGGTGGCGGCCCCGGCGTCGCGCGCGGCCTCGAGAATGTGGTCGAGCTCGTGGTCGTTGAGCGCCGGGATCATCGGCGAGGCGAGGACGCTCGTCGGAATGCCCGCCGCGGAAAGCGTCTTCAGCGTCTCGAGGCGGCGCGTTGGCGTTGCTGCGCGTGGCTCCAGATGGCGAGCCAGCTCGCGATCGAGCGTCGTCACCGAGATGGCGACGCAGGCGAGGCGCTTGGCCGCCATCGGCGCCAGAATGTCGATGTCGCGCGTCACGAGCGCGGATTTGCTGACGATGCAGACGGGGTGATTGAATTCTTGCAGCACCTCCAAAACGCGGCGCGTGATGCGATACTCGCGCTCGATCGGCTGGTAGGGGTCGGTGTTGGCGCCGAGCGCGATGACGCGGCAGCGATAGCCCGACTTGCCGAGCTCGTCCCGCAGGAGCTCCGGCGCCGCGGTCTTGGCGAAGAGCCGGCTTTCGAAATCGAGCCCCGGCGAGAGCCCGAGATAGGCATGGGTCGGCCGCGCGAAGCAGTAGATGCAGCCATGCTCGCAGCCGCGATAGGGGTTGATCGATTGCTCGAAGGGTATGTCGGGCGAGTCGTTGCGTGCGACGATGCTGCGCGCGGTGTCGATCGTCACCGTCGTGCGCAAGGGCGGCGGGTCGTCGTCCTCGGCGCGGTGCCAGCCATCATCGACGGCGACCGTCGCCTCGCGCTCGAAGCGCGGGGCGGGATTGCCGACAGCGCCGCGTCCCTTGCGCGGCGAGGGTGGAAGCTCCTGGTCATCCATGACAGGCAAAGGTTAGGACGATCGATCGAACATAACAAGAACAAAACACAGAATGTGCGGCCCGCCGAAGTTGTGTTAGGCCTCGGCCATGCTTCCTCTGGTGCAAAAGCGCGAGACGACCCTCAAGACCGGTCCTGCGGGGTGGTCGGGGATCGGCATGCGCTGAGCGAAGCGACATCGCGATTTCCCGCGGCCCCGCCGAAGACGGTCGGGGGGCCTTCCGATTTTCAAGGCGCTCATCTCTTCGGCTGAACATGAAGAAAGAAAGAGCATGACCGCCAACGCCAAGATCGCACGCCGCCCACCCGTACTTGCCATCATCGGCGCTACCGGCGCCGTCGGCGTCGATCTCCTGCGCTGCCTGGAGCGTCGTCGCTTTCCCGTGGCGGAGCTTCGCCTCCTCGCCTCGCCTCGCTCGGCCGGCAAGCGGCTCCCGTTTATGGGGTTGCCGCACGTCGTCGCGTCGCTCGGCGAGGAGAGCTTTGCCGGCGTCGACATTGCGCTGTTCTCCGCCGGCAGCGCCACCGCGAAGCGGTTTGCCCCGGTGGCCGTGGCGGCCGGGGCGATCGTCATCGACAACTCATCGGCCTTCCGCATGGCAGAGGACGTGCCGCTGGTGGTGCCCGAGATCAACGCGACGGAGATTGCGCGCCACGCAGGCATCATCGCCAATCCGAATTGCGTCGCCATCACCACCGCCGTCCCGCTCTGGCCGATCCATCGGCGCAATCCCATCCAACGCATCGTGCTGGCGAGCTATCAGGCCGCCTCGGGCGCTGGCGCCGCGGCGATGGAGGAGCTGTTGCAAGCGACCCGCGCCTATCTCGACGGCCGTCCTTACGAGCCCCGGGTGTTCGGTCATCCCGCCGCGTTCAATCTCTTCAGCCACGATACCGCCATCGATCCCGCGACCGGCTACAACGCGGAGGAGACGAAGGTGATGGCCGAAACGCGCAAGATCTTCGCCGATCCCGGTATGCGCATCTCCGCTACTTGCGTTCGCGTGCCGGTGCTGCGCGCGCATTCCCTGGCGATCACGCTCACTTGCGCGCGGCCGATCGGCGCCGACGAGGTGCGTCGGCTCCTCGCCGATGCACCGGGGATCAGGATCGTCGACGACGGCGCAAGCAACCACTTCCCCATGCCGCTCGAGGCCTCGGGCCGGGACGAGATTCTCGTCGGGCGCATCCGCCGCGATGCCAGCGACGACGACGGCCGATCCGTTGCGCTCTTCGCCGTGGGCGACCAGCTGCTGAAAGGGGCGGCGCTCAACGCCGTTGAGATCGCCGAGCACCTCCTCTGACGGCGTCGCCTCAGGGCGTCGGGCGGAATACCCAAAGGGCCGCCGGAGCGCCATTGACCGAGCGGGCGGCGACATAGAGCCGGTCGAGCGCGTCGCTGAAGAGCGAGGTGCGCGCGCCGGAAGACGTCAGCACGCGCGCCAGCCGGTCATATCCCTCGCCCTGGCGCTGGAAAACATCGAGGACGCCCTCGCCGCAGCTCACATAGACGCGATTGCGGCGTTGATCGACGAAAACGTCGTCGGCGTCGCCGCAGGTGGGGATGTTGGCCAGCACCTTGCCGTCGGCAGGGGAAAGCGCGTCGAGCTGCGGCGGGCGGCGGTAGACGATGAGGATGCGGCCGCTTGCCTCGTCGAACGCCATCGGAAAGTTCTCATGTCCGTCATTCGTCGGCCAGACGGCCACCTGTTTTCCGATCGTGCGATCGAGGACGGCGACTTGGCGCGCGTCCGGCACATTGACGAAGATGCGATCGCCGTCGGGAGCGAGCGCGAAGCCCTCCGGGTGCTCGCGCACCGGAATGTCCGCCTGCTTCGTACGGCTCTTCGGGTCGATCACGGCAACGGCGCCAGTACTGTGACCGACGAAGACCAGGCCGCTCTTGGCATCGATCCTCATATTGTCTGCGTCGCGCCCGAGCGGAATGACGTCGGCGGGCTTCAGCGTCATGCCGACGAACGGCCGCACGGCGCCGTCGAGACCGCTCGCGACATAGAGCGTGTCGGTCTCGGCCTGATAGGCCACGCCCTGCGGCTCCTTCATATGGTAGAGCGTGCGGATCACCTTGCCGTGCGCGAGGTCGACCACGCCGACGCTGTCGTTGCCGAGCTCGGCGACGAAGAGGCGCTTGTGAGCAAGGTCGATCGCCATGTGATCGATGCGGCCGTCGACGTCGGGGAGTGGGATCTTCGTCTCCAGCACCAGCGGATCGTCGGCCATCGCGGGCGCGGCGAAGAGGATCGCGCCGACCGCGACAAGGATGCGTGCGGCTCTCATGCGATGCTTTCTTGGGTTACGTCTCTCGGCTCACGCGCTCGTCGGCTAATAATTCATGTCAGCGAAATCCCGAGTAAACTGGACAGCGAGCCGTCGTGGGAAGGCCGAGTATCGCCGCTTCCCGACCAGCCGACGATAAACCCGCCCGGCTTGTGCCGCAAGCGCTCTCCGGTCACGCCAACCTGCGCCATTGGTGGCTGCGGCGCCACGCAGTAAGTTGCGCCTCGCCCATGCCCGCCGCCGCCGATCTGCCGTTGTCGATCGTCATTCCGACGCTGAATGCTGCGGCTTCGCTCGGGGCGGCGCTCGATTCGCTCGACGAGGCGAGGGCCGATCTGCTGCGCGAGATCGTGGTCGTCGATGGCGGCTCGACCGACGACACCCCTTCGCTCGCTCGCGCGGGCGGCGCCCATGTTATCGCTGGACCGCCTGGCCGGGGCGTTCAGCTCGCAGCCGGGGGCGCGGCCGCGACCGGCGAGTGGCTCCTCTTCCTCCACGCCGACACGCGGCTCGGGCGGGGTTGGTCGACGCCGGTTGCGGCCTTCATCGCCGATCCGGCCAATCGCGCTCGCGCCGGATATCCGCGTTTCTGCCTCGACGATCCCTCGCGCGCGGCGCGCCGGATCGAGGCGGGCGTGCGCTGGCGCTGCCGCCGCTTGGCTCTGCCCTTCGGCGATCAGGGGCTGCTCATCGCCGCTGCGCTCTATCGCGCCCTTGGCGGCTTCCGTCCATTGCCGTTGATGGAGGACGTCGATCTCGTGCGCCGGCTGGGTCGACGGCGACTCCTAGCGCTCGAGGCCGATGCCGTCACCTCGGCGGAACGCTACTATCGCGACGGCTACGTGCTGCGACCATTGCGGAATTTCGTCTGCTTGACGCTCTACTTTCTCGGCGTGCCGCCAGCGTCGCTGCTGCGGATTTACCGTTGATGCGGCCCTCACGCCATCTCGTGCTGTTCTTGCGCGCGCCGCGACTGGGCCGCGTCAAGTCTCGGCTTGCTGCCGGCATCGGCGCTTTGGCCGCCTTGCGCTTCTATCGCCTGGTCAGCGAGAGATTGCTGCGCGATCTCGGATGCGACCCTCGCTGGCGCTGCCATCTCTGCGTGACACCCGATCGCGCGGTGCGGGGCCGGCGGCCGTGGCGGGTCGCCGCGCACTATCGCGCTCAGGGCGGCGGCGATCTCGGCGAGCGAATGGCGCGCGTCTTCCGCTCGCTGCCGCCCGGTCCAGCCGTCATCATTGGCTCCGACATCCCCGCCATGACCCGCGCCCATGTCGCCGGCGCCTTCGCTGCGCTCGGCGGCAGCGAGGCGGTCTTGGGGCCGGCCGAGGATGGCGGGTATTGGCTGATCGGCCTTCGCCGTCGGCCGCGAGTGCCGTGGCCGTTGCTGCGCGACGTGCGATGGTCGAGCCCAGACGCGCTCGCGGATACGCTCAAGGGGCTGCCGCGCGGCATGTCGCTCGCGATGCTGGAGACGCTCGAAGATGTCGACGACGCCGCTGCCTATCGGCGTTGGCTCAGCGCGCGGCGGGCTTCAGATGCTCCTGCAGCCGCGGCATCAGCTCGGTGAGATTGCAGGGGCGGTGCCGGTTGTCGAGCTGGTGCTTGATGATGTCGTCCCAGCCGTCGCGGCAGGCGCTGGGCGATCCCGGCAAGGCAAAAAGATATGTGCCGCCGGCGACGCCGGCGGTGGCGCGGCTTTGGATTGTCGAGGTGCCGACCTTCTGGTAGCTGAGCCAGCGGAAGAGCTCGCCGAAGCCGGCGATCTCCTTTTCATAGACGGCATGGAAGGCCTCGGGCGTCACGTCGCGGCCGGTGACGCCGGTGCCACCGGTCGAGATCACGACGTCGATGGCGGGGTCGGCGATCCAAGCTCTGAGCTGGGCGATGATCGCGTCTTTCTCGTCGCGGACGATGCGGCGCTGAGCGACGCGGTGACCCGACGCAGCGATCAGCTCCGCGAGCGTGTCTCCCGACTTGTCGTCGGCAGGAGTGCGGGTATCGGAGACGGTGAGGACGGCGATGTTGACCGCGAGAAAGGGC
>Ga0335081_10022972_pt1 | contig 10090 bp, 5 predicted proteins | sample Lox_Sample_35_FD_206713 | JGI IMG/M metagenome (GOLD analysis project Ga0335081, IMG submission 206713) | Soil microbial communities from Loxahatchee National Wildlife Refuge, Florida, United States - Lox_Sample_3.5 | ecosystem: Environmental > Terrestrial > Soil > Wetlands | place: USA: Florida... | reverse complement strand
CCGGCAAGACGCACACGGTCAGGTACCTGCTCGGCAAGCTGCCCGGCGTCACGGTCGTCGTGCTGTCCGGCGGCTCGCTCGGCATGATCGCCGAGGCGTGCTCGGTGGCCAGGGCGCTGCAGCCGTCGGTTGTGGTGGTCGAGGACGTCGACCTGATCGCCGAGGAACGCGGGCCGCGCCGTGGCGAGCATCCGCTGCTGTTCCAGCTGCTGGACGAGATGGACGGGCTGGGCCGGGATGTCGACGTGACATTCCTGCTCACGACGAACCGGGCCGACCTGCTTGAGGAGGCACTGGCGGCGAGGCCGGGCCGGGTCGATCACGCGGCGATGCTGCCGATTCCCGACGCCGACGCGCGGCGCAGGCTGGTCACGCTCTATCAGGCCGGCCTGAACCTCGACCTCGGCGATCCCGATGTCGTGATCGCGAGGACCGAGGGGGTGACCGCGTCGTTCATCAAGGAACTGCTCAGGCGGGCGGCGCTGGCCGCGGCCGAGGACGAGAGCGCCCCGTCGGGCCAGCGCGACGCCGACGCGCCGCTTCGGGTCACCGACGCGCACATGCGAGCCGCGCTCGACGAGCTGCTCAACGCGCGCAACGCGCTCACCAGGACGCTGCTCGGAGGCTCGCCGGGCTCCCTGCCAGGCCCGTCAGACCCGGTACACCCTGGGTGAGCGCAGCACCCCCGCCTCGGCCAGCCTGGCGATCTGCTCTCGCGTCAGCCTGGCCTCGGTCAGCACCTCCCTGGTGTGCTGGCCGACCTGCGGCGCTGGCCGGCGCACCGAGGCCGGCGTGGCGGAGAAGCGCGCAGGAGGCGGGATCTGTCGGTACCGGCCAGCCTGCGGGTGCTCGGCCTCGGGCAGTTCCCCGATGATGTCCTCAAGCCCGGCCGCCCGGGCGGCGGGAATCCCGTGTTCCGCGCAGAACGCCAGCCACTGCTCGGTGGTCCTGGTCGCCAGCACCCGGCTCAGCGTGGCGTAGCCGAACCCGGGCTCGCGCCACAGGCTCCGGTTCGACAGGCGCGGATCGCCGACCAGCTCGTCGAACCCGGCCGCACGGAGCAGCGCGTTCCAGTGCTCGTCCCGGTGCGGCTGCAGCGCGATCCAGCCGTCGGCGGTGGCCGCCGTGGTGCGCAGGGGCGTGAGGATGCGAGGGTAGCCGGCCGGGCCGCGCGGCGGCTCGCTGATCGCCGAGGCTCCGTGCTCGACCAGCACGAACGCCCGCAGCGCGTCGATCATCGGCACCTCCACCCGCTGGCCGCGGCCGGTGCGCTCGCGGTGGAACAGCGCGGCGATGATCGCGTACGCGGCCACCAGCCCGCTGACCTTGTCGGCGAGCAGCATCGGCACCAGCGCGGGCGGCAGGCCGGCCAGGCTCATCACGTCGGCGATCCCGCTTGCCGCCTGGATGATGTCGTCGAAGGCCGGCTTGTCGGCCTCCGGGCCGTCCGACGGGAACCCGTTGGCCAGGCAGTAGACCACGTCCGGCCGGACCGCGGCGATATCGTCGTACTCCAGCCCGGCCCGGCGCAGAGACATCGGCCTGAGGTTCGTGACGAACACGTCACAGCCCGCAGCGATCTTCAGCAGGGCGTCACGGCCCTCGGGCTGGCTAAGGTCGATGCACACGTTGCGCTTGTTGCGCAGCAGGTTCAGCGAGACGCCGGACAGGCCGCGCACCGGGCCGGCGCTCATCGTCCTGTTGATGTCGCCGTCCCTGCTCTCCACGGTGATCACGTCGGCGCCGAGGTCGCCGAGGATCTGGGTGGCCAGCGGGCCCATCACGACCGAGGTGAGGTCGAGCACCCGCACCCCGGCCAGCGGCCCGCCCTCGGTGTCGTCGCTCTTCATCGCGTACCCTCTCAATCTGCGCTTTCGGGTGGACGATACCTGGCGCACGACGAAGGGATCAGCCATGGACCAGGCCAGGCCGGGGCACGAGACGGCGATGTGGAACCCGTTCGCGAACATGGCCACGCTGGCGGGGCACGCGATCACCATCGTGCGGGGCGAGGGCTGTACCGTCTACGACGCCGACGGCCGCGGCTACCTCGACGCCCTGGCCAGCCTCTGGTACTGCAACGTCGGCTACGGCCGGACCGAGCTTGCCGAAGCCGCTGCGGCCCAGATGCGCCAGATCGCCGGATTCCAGGTGTTCGAGTACTACGCCAACCCGCCCGCCGAGGCACTCTGCCGCAAGATCGCCGACCTGGCGCCGCTGCCAGGCTCGAAGGTGTTCCTCACCCCGGGCGGCGGCTCAGACGCGGTGGACACCGCGGGCAAGCTGGCCAGGGCGTACTGGCGCGCGGTCGGCGAGCCGGCCAGGCAGGTGATCATCTCCCGATCGCACGCCTACCACGGCATGAACGCGTACGGCACGTCGCTGGGCGGCATACCGCTGCTGACGGAGGCGTTCGCGCCGCTAGTCGGCCAGGTCGAGCAGGTGCCGTGGGACGACCCGAGCGCGCTGGAGAAGACCATCGAGCTGCTCGGGGACAGCCGGGTGGCCGCGTTCTTCTGCGAGCCGGTGATCGGGGCGGGCGGCGTCTACCCGCCGCCCGAGGGGTACCTGCACGCGGTCCGCGACATCTGTCGGCGGCACGACGTGCTGTTCGTGGCCGACGAGGTGATCACCGGCTACGGGCGGGTGGGCGAGTGGTTCGCCAGCGGGCGGTTCGGCCTCGAGCCCGACCTGATCACCACGGCCAAGGGCCTGAGCTCGGGCTACCTGCCGATCGGCGCGGTGATCGCCGGCCCGAGGGTGGCCGAGCCGTTCTGGCGTGCCGGGTCGGCCGAGGTCTTCAGGCACGGCTACACCTACTCCGGCCACCCCGCGTCGGCCGCGGTGGCGCTGGCCAACCTCGAGCTGATCGAGCGCGAGCGGCTCGTCGCCAGGGTGGCCGGGCTCGAGCCGGTCCTGGCCGCGGCGATGGCCCCGCTGGCCGGCCACGGGCTGGTGAGCGAGGTGCGGGCGGGCACCGGGCTGCTCGCGGCGGTGGAGATCGCCGAGGAGGCCAGGGCGGCCGACCCGGCGATCGGCCAGCGGCTGGTGCTCGCGGTCCGGGCCAGGGGCGTGATCACCAGGCTGCTGCGCGGGGTGGCGCTGCAGGTCTCGCCGCCGTTCGTGATCACCGAGGCCGAGATCGGCAGGATCGCCGAGGCGTTCAGCAGCGCGCTCGACGAGGTCGGCAGGGGGTGAGCCCGGGGCGGGCCGAGGGCAGTGCCGAGCCCGGGGGGGGCGAGGGCAGCACTAAGCCCGGGCCCGGCCGCACCTTGCGGCCGTGAGCTGCCACGGGGGATAGCGTTATCAGGATGTGATTGTCCAGGAGTAGTCGAACCACGGCGCCGTGGCGTCTGAAGTAGTAGGTGATGGCGGCGCGTCAGGCGGAGGCCAGGGCCGTGATCAGCTGCAGGGTCATGGCCATCAGCTGCAGCGGGCCTCCATAGGCAGCCGGGGCGCTGCCGCCGTCACCGCCTCCATGATGGCAGGCCCGCTCACCCGCCGTTGGTGATCGACGCGCCGGGCGGCAGCTGGAACGCCGACGCTGGCGGCGTCGCCGTGTAGCTCTTGATCTCGAAGCTGGTGGTCTGCTGCGCGACGCTGACGTAGCCGAGGATGTTCTGCGCGGTGGTGCAGATCGTGCTCGTGCCCTTGACTCCCTTGGCCGTGAAGTCCACGCACTTGAGCGAGAATCCGTTCACGGACATCGTCGAGGTGGTCACGTGGTCGCCGGCGATCCCGGCCGCGATCGAGAACGCCTCGAGGAACGAGACCCAGTGCGACGGGGTGTAGATGCTGAACAGCTCGTTCTGGGTGGCGGCGGTGGCCTTGGCCAGCTTCTGGCAGGTCCAGGCCGATCCGGATGAGGCCCGCGAGCAGGAGTATTCGCCCGAGGCGTTGCCGATCAGGTCCACCTGCGACGTGCCGCCGTTGGCCGAGGTCTCCTTGAACGAGATGTCCTTGGGCGGCTGCACGGAGTAGGTGACGGTGGTGGGCGAACTGCCCGTGGTCACATAGGTGGCCTGGAACGGGGTCGCCTTGCCGCTCTTCAGCCCCGCGGTGAAGCCGTCGATGACCGTCTTGTTGCTCTCGATCGCGTGCCGGATGTGGTTGATCTTCGAAACGACCGCGCAGCCAGCCGAGGCGAACAGCAGGGCGGCGGCCGCCATCGTGACCGCCGGGAGAGCCGGGCCGCGGCGGCGGGCGATGGCGACGGCTCGGCTGGTGCGTGCGGACATCGGGGGCCTCCTGTGCATGGTTCGATGGCGAGAATACGGGCTCTGGTGGCCATACGGAGCGGCAATGGCGGGCTCCGCGGGCCGGTAACAGCCTCCGCGGGCCGGTAACAGCCGCGGGACGAAGACCGCGAGGGCGACCCCGACCGCCGCGATCGAGGTGACGAGCACCGCGCCGGCCGCCCCGTCCTTGGCGGCCTTGGCCAGCGGGTGGAACTGCGTCGTCTGCAGGTCGATCAGGGCCTCGACGACCGTGTTCACGATCTCGGCGGCGATCACCATGCCGATCGCGAGGCTGACGCACGCCCAGTCCACCGGGCTGATCCCGAGCACCGCGCCGGCGGTTACCGCGGCCGCCGCCGCGACAAGCTGCACCCGGACGTTGCGCTGGGTGCGGATCGCGTACCACACGCCCTGTCCCGCGTACGAGAAGCCGCGCAGGAACCGTCGCAGCGGGCCTGGCGGCGGCCCGCCCCAGCCGTGCACCCCGCTCACCCGGCGCTCACCCTGCGCTCACCCGGTTACGCCGCGGCCGGATCGTAGTAGTGCTCGTACTGCCAGACCCCGTCCCTGATCAGGGCGTCCCTGGCCACCCGGCCGAACCTGGCGGGGGCCAGTGCGGTCAGGTCGAGCTCCGGCCCGCTGCCGGTGCCGGTGATCTGGCCGGCCAGCGCCTCACCGAGCCCGAGCGAGGAGGAGAACCCCGAGCCGTTGCAGCCGGTCGCGACCCATAGCCCAGGGACGCCGGGCACCGGCCCGGCCACGAACCGCCCGTCCGGGCTCATCGTGAACAGCCCGCCCCTGAACTCGGCGACCGGCGCCTCCGCGGCCGGCACCTCGGGCTGCACCGCGCGGGCCAGCCGCTTGAGCACGCCGAGGTCGAGCGGCATGTCGTCGGTCGACACCGGCGGCGGGTCCACGGGCAGCGGCGCGGCCTCGAACCCGCCGACCATCAGCCCGCCCCTGGCCGGGCGCAGGTAGACGGCGGCGTCCACCACGCGCAGGATCGGGTCCCGGTCGCTCACATCGCCGACCGGCTCAGTGATCACCAGCTGGTGCCTGACCGCGGCCACCGGCACCCGCTCGCCGGCCTCCGGCGCCGCCAGGGCGGCGACCTGCCTGGTCCAGGCGCCCGCGGCGTCGACCACGACGGCAGCGGCTATCGACCGGCGGGTCGTCTCCACGCCGGCGACGGCGCCCGCCGACAGCGTGACCGCGGTTACCGGCTCGTGCTCGCAGAGCACGCCGCCGTGCATCTCGCAGGCCTGCGCATAGGCCATGATCAGCTCGATCGGTTCGGCGATGTAGATGTCCCGCGGGCACCACAGGGCCAGCTCGGAGCCCGAGCCGTGGAAGTAGGGCGCCCGCTCGGCAAGCTCGCCGGCCCTGACGTCGCGCACCGGGACGCCCCAGCCGCGTGACTGGCGCTGCTCGGTGCGCAGGAACTCCTTGTGCGCGCCGGTCCTGGCCACCAGGTAACTGCCGGATCGCGTCACGTCAAGGGCAACCCCGGCCCAGTCGGCGAACGTCAGCGCCCGCTCGATGCTGCGCCCGGCGATCGTGGTGCGCAGCTCGTCCGCCTGCACCGACTTGAACAGGCCGGCCGCACGGCCGGATGCCTGCGAGCCGGCGGTCTCCCGCTCGACCACCACGACCGAGCGGCCGGCCAGTGCGCAGTGCAGCGCGGTGCTGAGGCCGAGCGCGCCAGCTCCGACCACGACGATGTCGGCTTCCATGCCGCCAGTCTGCCCCAGGCGGCAGCGCTCTGCCCCAGGCGGCCGCGCTCTGCCCCTGGGCGGCCGCGCTCTGCCCCAGGCGGCTATGCCGGGGTCACGGGCCAGCCGGCACAATGACGGGATGGACCCACGGCACGCGATCTTGTTCGAGCCCGTCCGGATCGGCCCGAAGACGCTGCCGAACCGGTTCTATCAGGTGCCGCACGCCTCCGGCTTCGGCTCGCACCGGCCGCGAGCCCAGGCCGCGTTCCGCGCGGTCAAGGCGGAAGGCGGCTGGGGCGGCGTGTGCGTAGAGTACGCCGCGGTGTCGCCGGACTCCGACGAGATCCCCGAGATCAGCGCGGACCTTTGGGACGACCGCGACGCCCGCGCCCTGGCGCTGACCGCCGAGGCGGTGCACGCGCACGGGGCGCTGGCGGGCATCGAGCTGTTCCACGGCGGCGCGGCCAGCCCCAACGGCAGCTCGCGCGCACCCAGGCTGGCCCCGAGCCAGGTCGCCTCCGAGCTGCAGTGGGGCGGGCTGGCGAGGGAGATGACAGCCGACGACATCGCGCGGGTGCAACGGGACTGGGTGACCGCCGCGCGGCGGGCCGCCGACGCCGGCTTCGACATCGTCTACGTCTACGGCGCGCACGGGTACCTGCTGACCCAGTTCTTCTCGCCGGTCACCAACCGGCGCACCGATGGCTATGGCGGTGACCTGGCGGGCCGCGGCCGGTTCTGGCTCGAGACGCTCGGCGCGGTGCGCGGCGCGATCGGCGGCCAGTGCGCGATCGCGACCAGGATCGCGCTGCACGGCGGCCGGGAACTGCCCGGCATCGAGATCGACGACATGCTCGAGCTCGTCGGCATGGCGAGCGACCTGGTCGACCTGTTCGACGTCACGGTCGGGTCGTGGCCGGAGGACTCGGGCACCTCGCGCTACTACCCGGAGGGGCACCAGCGGCCGTGGACCAGGCGGATGCGCGAGGCGACAGTCAAGCCGGTCGTCGCGGTCGGCCGGTACACCAGCCCCGACCTGATGGCCGAGGTGATCAGGTCGGGCGACGCGGACCTGATCGGGTCGGCCAGGCAGGCGATCGCCGACCCGTTCCTGCCGCGCAAGGTCGCCGCCGGCGAGCTCGACCAGATCAGGGAATGCACCGGGTCGAACGTCTGCATCCTGCGCGAGGAGACGTTCAAGCACGTCGGGTGCGTGCAGAATGCGACCGCGGGCGAGGAATACCGCCGCGGCTGGCATCCTGAGTCTTATTCAGGCGTAACCAATCCGAACCAGCCGGTCCTCATCGTCGGAGCCGGTCCGGCCGGGATGGAATGCGCGGTCGTGCTCGCCAGGCGCGGTGTCGGCTCGGTGCACCTGATCGACGCGGGAACGCAGATCGGCGGCAGGCTCGCCTGGGTCAGGCGGCTGCCGACGCTGGGCGACTGGGGCAGGATCGTGGACTACCGCGCGGTCCAGCTGCGGCGGCTCGGCGTCCAGGTGGTCACCGGGCGCACGATGTCCGCGGCGCAGGTGCTTGACTACGGCGCCGAGTTTGTCGTGATCGCCACCGGGTCGCGGTGGCGGGCGGACGGGGCGCAGCCGGGAATACCCGGGCCGATGCCCGGCGCCGACGCCGGGCCGCCCTGGGTGCTCACCCCTGAGCACGTGATGGCCGGGCAGCGGCCGCCCGGCCCGCGCGTGGTGGTCTACGATGCCGACGGCTACTACACGGGGCCGGGCCTCGCCGAGTTGCTGGCCGCCGACGGGTTCGACGTGAGCGTGGTGACGCCGTACCCGGTGCTGTCGCCGGTCAGCGACGAGACGCTGGAGGGCGAGATGCTCCGCGCGCACGTGCACCGGGCCGGGATCGCCGTGGCGCACGCGACGACGCTGACCGCTATCGACCGCGCGGCCGGCGGTGATCTCACGGTCACTGGGACCGGCCGCTGGGGCGAGCCGTGGTCGGCGCGCTGCGACGGCGTGCTGCTCGTCACCCAGCAGGCCTCCGACGACGCGCTGCATCGGGAGCTGACCGCCGATCCCGACGCCCTGGCCGCGGCCGGGATCGCCGGGGTGTTCCTGATCGGCGACGCGCTCGCGCCGCGGATGATTTCCGAGGCGATCTTCGACGGCCACCGGCTCGGCAGGGAGATCGACCGGCCCGACCCGGTGCGGCCCGCGCCGTTCCGGCGCGAGCTCCCCGACCCGCGCCCGCTGCCGTGATCGCCCACGCGCTACGAGGGGAGCGGGCAGCTGATCGCGATGGTCCCGGTCTCTGACTTCGGGCCGAGTGCCAGCCCCGCTCTCAGCACATGAGACCATGCGCTCGCCCGAATGCCGCGCTGCGCGGTAGGAAGCGATACCGTACGCCACCGGGACGAATTGTCGGTGAGGGTATATTTCGCCGTTACGGTCGGGGAGAGCTCAAAGTAGACCTGATAGAGCAGACCGCTCCCCGTGCCCTTGTACGTTATTCGAATGTACTTCTTGTGCAGCCAGTTCTGGGGCTCCGTGAAAGGTATCTCGGCAAAGGTGTAGTACGGCCTGTTGCGCGCCGCCGTGTACATACCCACGGTTCCCTTCCCGGGAACGGTAGCTGTCTGGGAGATTGTGCTGTAGTCCGGCGGTGCGGTCCAGCACTGTGACGAGTACGACATCCATCCCTGCCTGACCGCCATCGCGCGCAGGTGCGTCTCGCGGCCGCAGCGGGCGCGCCGCGCCAGGGCGCGCTGCACGTTGTACCAGACGAGTGCCTGGCCGAAGGTCGCCGACGGCCTACCGAGGGCCGGCTTGAGGAATCCGCTCACCAGCCGCTGGTAGCTGCCGCTCGGCCACACGACGAGGGCGTCTGCGGAGAACTCCCGCAGCACCTCGGGGACCGCCTCGCACGCCTGGACGGCCAGTGAGGACCTCGTGATCGCGCTGGTCACCAGCGTACCCGCGCCGGCGCCGACGACCCCGAGATCAAGAAGGGTCAGCGCCTTGGTGGGCGCCACATGAAAGTACCCCCCTCCGGCCGGATTCGGCACGGTCGCGTAACCGCCGACAATGCGGAACCTCATCTGCGCGATCGCCTGCCATGCCATGGGCGCGTCCGTCGAGGAGGTGACGTAGGGCAGCGCGAGCACGACTCCGCCCTGCGGAACGGAACGCTGCAGCGAGCTGACGAGGCGGCCGGGCCAGGTGGTCGGCACGCTGGGCATCGGATACGTCCAGGTCAGCGGGATGAGAGCGGCTGTCGCGACCGCGAAGAGCGTGACCGGGACGCCAGTCCTTGGGATCCATTCCGCCGCGCGCGGCCCACCAGTTGCGAAGCGCAGACGACCGATGCGCCCGCCGGCCGCGATCTTGCGCAGGTCGTCGTGCAGCCGGTCGAGGCCGATGCTCAGCACCACGCTCGCGAACAGCATCATGAAGAGCGACCAGCGATTCCAGACGATGTCATCGGCCAGCGGAAGGCGCGCGAGCAGGAGTGCGGGCAGCGGTATGCCGGTGTTCTTCCCGTCCACCGACAGATGCGGGCCCAGTGTGAGCACATAGGAGACGAGGGCCAGGAATACAGCGAGCCGGATCGCTGTCGCCCGGCGCTGGTACATCGTCAGCAGTGCGAGCAGCACGAGCAGCGGGATTCCCAGGTAGTCCGTGTTATTGGTGAACGTGAGCCCGACGCCGTGTGAGGTCAGCGGACTGCCGTCCTGAGCCAGCAGATGCACGACGATGTTGTTCCGGATGGGACTGAGCAGATCGGCGTGCTCCTGGGAGATGAGCCAGACGGGCGAGATCGGGCCGTCCAGGTGCCGCGGGCCCGCGAGCAGGAACCAGGCGGGATAGGCGCACAGGGGCAGGAAGCATGCCACGGCCCAGCCAAGCCCCCGAAGGACGTGCCTGGCCCGGTCTTGCACCTGGCGGCGATGCGTGACCGCCAGTGCCAGCAGGCCTACCGCGCCGATCAGCAGGCAGTCGGCAAGGACCTCCGCGTGGATCAGGAATTGCGCGGCGCACAGCAGGCCAAGCAGAATGCCGTTTCTTCTGGCCGATCGCCCTGTTCCGGCTCGCCCTGTTCCGGCCCGACGCTGCGCTGTGAGTTCGGCGAGGCACCCGAGAATCAGCGGCGGCAGCGGCGTGAAGGCAAGCTG
>Ga0335081_10022971_pt1 | contig 10090 bp, 12 predicted proteins | sample Lox_Sample_35_FD_206713 | JGI IMG/M metagenome (GOLD analysis project Ga0335081, IMG submission 206713) | Soil microbial communities from Loxahatchee National Wildlife Refuge, Florida, United States - Lox_Sample_3.5 | ecosystem: Environmental > Terrestrial > Soil > Wetlands | place: USA... | reverse complement strand
ACTGCACGCTGTTCCAGTATATCGGCGAACTCTGCCGCTACCTCGTCAACGCGCCGGAACATCCGCGCGAGAAGGCGCATCGCTTGCGGCTCGTTTGCGGCAACGGGCTGCGGGCGGACGTCTGGCGAAAATTCCAGTCGCGCTTTGGTATTCCGAGGATGCTCGAGTTTTACGCGGCGACTGAGGGCAACGTCTCGCTCTACAACGCTGAAGGCAAAATCGGCGCGATCGGCCGGGTGCCGCCGTTTCTCTCGCACCGTTTCCCGCTGGCCTTGGTGAAGTTCGACGCCGTCCGCGGCGAACCGGCGCGCGATACCGCCGGACGCTGCATTCGTTGCGCCACCGGCGAAGCCGGCGAAGCCATCGGCAGGATCGCGAACGCGGATCCTAGCGCGGCCGCGGGCGGCGAATTCGAGGGCTATACCAGCGCCGCGGATACCGAGCGAAAAATTCTGCGCGACGTGTTCGAGCCTGGCGACGCCTGGTTCCGCACCGGCGATCTGATGCGCATGGATGCGCAGGGCTTTTATTATTTCGTCGACCGCATCGGCGATACGTTTCGCTGGAAAGGCGAGAATGTGGCGACCTCGGAGGTCGCCGCCGTACTGGCGGAGTTTCCCGGCGTCAAAGCGGCCACGGCCTATGGCGTCGCGGTTCCCGGAGCGGAGGGCAAGGCCGGCATGGCCGCGCTCGCCGCCGACGTCGCGCTCGATCTGGCGGAGCTGCGCGCGCATCTGGTGCGCCGGCTACCCGCCTATGCGCGGCCGGTTTTCCTGCGGCTGACGGACCGCATCGACGCGACGGAAACCTTCAAACAAAAAAAACGTCGCTTTCGCACGCGACGGCTTCGATATCACGATCGTGCGCGATCCTATCTATGTCGACGATCCGCGGCAGCAAGCCTTCGTGCCGCTTGATGCCGCGCTTTTGCGCCGGATCAAAAGCGGCGAAGTCCGTTTTTAGCCGCGATCCTGAAAATTTTTTCATCTTTGCTGCGGCACTTTATCCGTTCGCGCTCAAATTGCGGATGATGCCGGACGCCGCGCGGCCGGCGCGGGAACAACAACGCCTCGTTGCCATTAACGACGCAGGCGCCGCGGCTTGGCGGCGGCTGTGAGCGCCGGAACACATTCGGAACTTTTCAGAATCGGGAGAGCAATATGAGGTCGAAACTCTTGAGCGGCGCGGCAGCGCTCGCACTCACGGCATGCACGGTCCTGGCGACCGCATCGCCCGCAGCAGCTTGGGGATGGCACCGCGGCTGGCATGGCGGCGGATGGGGTTGGGGCGGAGCGGTCGCTGCCGGCGTGATTGGCGGCGCGGTCGCGGCGGCAACGTCGCCGCTGTGGGCGCCCGGCTATTACGATTATGACCCGGGCTACGCCTATGGACCCGGCTACGGTTACGGTTATGCCGTGGCACCAGCACCGGTCGCTCCCGGCGGCGGTGCGGTGGCGTACTGCGAATCCCGCTTCCGCTCCTACGATCCGGCGAGCGGAACCTATCTCGGTTACGACGGGATGCGGCATCCCTGCCCGTAAACGCCCCAGCTTGTAGAAGCCGTGCCTTGTAAGTCGTAAGACGGTAAGGCATATTGCTTGGATGAACCGGCCGAGCCGTATGTCTGCCGCCTTTTCGAAAGTCTCGGTCAAAAGCCAGACCGTGATACCGCGTGAAGTGCGTGAGCGGCTTGCGCTCAAGCCCGGCGATACGCTGCGCTATCGCCTGATCGAGGCCGGCGTGCTTCTCGACAAAGCACCCAAAAACGAGGCTGACGATCCATTCACGGCGTTCTCCGAATGGGCGGGCGAGGCGGACGAGAAGGCTTATGGCGGCCTTTAGTGACCGCCGTTTCGACGCCTTCGATGTCGTGGTCGTGCCATTCCCCTATGCCGACCGCCTGGCAGAGAAGCGCCGACCGGCGCTGGTGGTCTCCAATCGAAAGCTCGCCGCCCACGCGCTCATCTGGGTCGCCATGATCACCAGCGCCGAAAACGAGCGATGGCCGAGCGACGTCGCCATTGCCGATCTCGAACGCGCCGGTTTGCCTGCGCCATCGGTGGTGCGGCCGGCAAAGATCGCCTGCATCGAGCCCGCTCGGATCGATCGCCGTATCGGGCGGATCGAGAAGGCGGCTTCCAGGATTGTGGCGCAAAGGCTGCGCGGCTTTCTTGGATGACCACGCGAGCTGGGATTACGCGGTGGCGCCGGCGTCGACGGTGAGCACCGTTCCGGTAATGCTTTGCGCCTTGTCGCTGAGGAGAAACGCGACGGCGTCGGCGACATCGCCGACGCCGGCGAGCCGGCGCAGCGCGCTGCGGCGAACCACCTGCTCACGCTGCGCACCGGTGAGCCCATGGGTCATGTCGGTGTCGAGAAAGCCGGGCGCCACGGCATTCACCGTGACGCCGAGGCGGCCGACTTCACGGGCGAGCGAACGGGTGAAGCCGAGCATCGAGGCCTTGGTGGCGGCATAGACCGAGAGCCCGCTATAGCCGGTGAAGCCGATGATCGAGGCGACATTGACGATGCGGCCGGCGCCCTCCGACATCATGCCGCGCACCACGTATTTCGTCAGTACGATGGGCGAGAGCGTATTGAGGCTGACGAGGTCTTCGATCTGCGAATTGTGCATCAGCGACAGCGCGCCGTCGTGCCCGATCACGGCGTTGTTGACGAGGCCGAACAGCGGGCCGAATTCATCGCGCAGGTTGCGCACCAAGCCGGGAATTTCATCGATCCTGCCGAGGTCGAACGCGGCGAAGTGCAACGCGCCGCCCTTGCCGCGCTTGGCTTGCGCGATGGCGGCGTTCAGTTCTTTGGTGGGCTTGCGCGCCAGGGCGATCACGCGATAGCCGGCCGCCGCCAGCGCGCCGGCGATGCCGAGGCCGAGGCCACGGCTGCCGCCGGTGACCAGTACGGTGCGGATCTTTCTGACCGCCTTCTTAGCCATGGTAGCGCGCCAGCTTTCCGGTCGCCGCGACATCGAGCGACGGCACGATGCTGATCGCCGCAGGAACCTTGTGACGCGGCAGCACATCGCGGCAGAAGTTCAAGATATCGCCCTTGACCTCGCCCAGCGCGCCTTGCTGCTCGTTGCTGGAGGATTTCAGCACCACGTCCGCGATGACGACCGAGCCGGTGATGGGGCTGCGCTTTCCCCGCACCAGCGACATGCGCACCCGCGGATGCCGGTTGATCACCGCCTCGACTTCCTCGGGGTGCACCTTCAAGCCGCCGATGTTGATGATGCCGCCGCGGCGGCCGGCGAAGAGATAACGATCGCCGCGTAGTTCCACCATGTCGTCGGTATCGATGAAGCCGTCCTGCTCCGCGAGCGGCGGCGCAGCAGCGCCGAGGTAGCGCGAAGCCGCGCGCGGCGAGCGGATACGCAGCGAGCCCTCCAGTACTTTCATTTCGACGCCGTCGCGACGGTGCTCGAGGAGGTCGGCGGGAAATCCGGCCAGGCCGTCGCGAACCTCGAACGCCACGCCCGCTTCGGTCGAGGCGTAAGCGTGGCTGACGACGGCGTGCGGAAAGGCATTGTGCAAGCCGTCGAGGATCGCCTGGTCGGCGATTTCACCGGACAGCCGCACATAACGCGGCGAAATCTTGCGGATGGCCGGCGACATCAGCGCACGGCGCCAATGCGTCGGCGTTCCCAACAAATGCGTGACGCCGTGGCGGCCAAGGCGCTCCAGATGATCGCCGACCGGCTCGCCCGCGCTGGACAATATCAGCGAGGTGCCGCCAAGCACGGCACGCAAGAAAATCTGCAGGCCGCCATAGCGGCGGATGTCGTAAAACGTGCCCCAGACTGACTCGGGATCCGCCGGTCTGCCGCGAAACGCCGCGGTCAGGCCGGCGAGCATATGCGCCACCATTTTCGGCACGCCTGTGGTGCCGGATGTCAGCATGACCCATTCGGTTTGGCGCGACGGCGCGGGAAGCTCTTTGGCGATTGCGATTTCCGCGGCGCAGACGACCCGGATCGCCAGATCGAGCGCGGCGCTCTTCACCGAGCTGTGATCGACGACCACGGCGTCGATGTCCGCGCCGGCAACAATCGCGGCGAGATGCTCGGGATCGACATCGGGTGGCAGAATGGTGAGCCGACGCGCGACGCCATCGAGCTCGATCAAGGCGAGCGCCGTGGCCAGCTGGCTGCCGGTGGCGAGGAGGACGGACTTGCCGGCCAACTCCCCGAGCCGGCCGCCGAGGCTCGTGCCATGGGCAAGGTCATTGTCATGGGCAAGATCGGTGATGCGCGCGCGCGCCTGACGGTCGAAGACGAAGCGCTCGGCCGGGCCGATATAATCGCGCAGCGGCCGCGCCTCAGTGCACGCCATTTTCGTAGACTTTCACGAACTCGCCGAAAGTCGCGGGAAACAGCGCGTCTTCCGACGCCGTGAATGGATCGACGCCGAGCTTGTCTTCGAGCCGCGCCACCAGCACGGCAAAGCCGAGCGAGTCGAGACCGGAGTCGAGCAACACGAGATCGTCACGCAACGGCGCCAGCATCTTGCCGTGCTCGCGCGCGATCTCCGCCATCTCGTCCATTATGGTTAATTTTATCGACATTGCGTTCGGCCTAGGCTTTGTTCACTCAGCGCCGATATATTCCGGCAACGATTACGATCAAGTTCACGAACGGGACGTGGTCAACGCGAATGGTTTCCGCTTCACCGGCAGTCCGGTGCCGCCAGATCGACGCAGGCGACGTTCCAGGCGTCGCCGAAATGCTGCGGCACGGATTTCCAAACCGCAATCGCCGGTTCTGGCAGCGCGCGCTCGACGCATTGGCGCGGCGTGAGCCGCCGCCCGGCTTGCCGAAATATGGTTACCTCCTGGAATCCGGCGGCGCGCCGGTCGGCGCCATTTTGATGATTTGCTCGGCGATGCGCGCCGGCGACGCGCTCGCGCCGCGCTGCAATCTGTCGAGCTGGTACGTCGAGCCGGCGTTTCGGGCCTATGCGCCGCTTCTGGTGTCGCAGGCGCTGCGCCACAAGGAAGTCACCTATACCAACGTCTCGGCCGCGCCGCATACCTGGCCGATCATCGAGGCGCAGGGCTTTTCGCGCTACAGCGACGGCATTTTCGTCTGTGTGCCGGCTTTGCAGCCGACGCCGAGCGGCGACGCGGTGAAGGTATTCGCGGCGACGGCCGCAACGCCTATCGCGGTCGATGCCTTCGAGCGGGACACCTTGCTGCAGCATGCCGGGCACGGCTGCATCAGCCTGTGGGTGGTCGACGAACGGCGTGCTTATCCGTTCGTTTTCCGGCCGCGCCTGGTCAAAGGCTTCATACCCTGCGCGCAACTGATCTATTGCCGCGACATGGCCGATTTCACGCGGTTTGCCGGACCGATCGGCCGCTATCTGTTGCGGCGCGGCCGGACCGTCGCCATCGTCGACGCCAACGGCCCGATCCCGGGGCTGATCGGAATTTTCCGTCCCGGCAGCAAGCCGAAATATTTCAAAGGTCCGCAGCGCCCGCGGCTCGGCGATCTCGCTTATACCGAATACGCCATCATGGGCGTTTGAATTGTCATGCTCCGCGAAGGCGGAGCATCCAGCAAACGTCGATGGCGAAATAACAATGGACGTCACGGAATACTGGATCATCCGCTGTCGCGGATGATGACAGCCGAAATTACACCATCAGCGCCTGGCGCACCCGCGTCGGCCATTGCATAAGCTCGACACCGTGGGTGGCGAACAAGGCCAGCGCCAGACGGTCGACGCCGAAGGCGACGCAGCCGGTATGCGCGGTCGCGCCGGACGCGAGGCGCAGGTTCCAGGTCGCGCCGAAGTGGTCGCGGTGATAGTTGAAGCTCATGCACGCGGTCGGCTGTTCCTCCGAATGCACCGGAACGAGCAATTCGAATTTCAATTCCTGCTCGATCTGGCTGATCGCCATCATCTTGCCGCCGCGTCCGAAGAACGGATCGCTCGCCTGCTCGATGCGGTAGGGCAGCGCCAACTGACCGGCAAAAGCTTCGGCGCGCTTCATCCAGCGCGCGCGGAATTCCTGGATCTGCTCAGGCGCGCCAATGCAAACATATTCGCGCATGCGGAACGATTGCAGCCGGTCGAGCATTTTCGACGGTTCGCGGCGGAAGCAGTCGCAAGCGACGTCGAAAGTAAGCCCGCCGGCGGGTACGCTGCCGCGGCTCGCGACCAACGGATAGAGCGGGTAGCAGGCGGCCGGGCTCAAGACGAGATCGGCGGCCGCCAATGCGGACGTCCAATCCTCGCCCGCCTCGCAGCGCTCGACGCTCGAACGGACCTGCGCCTCGTCGCCGGCCAGGCAGCTCACGCAGCCGAGAAAATGCGGAAAGCTCTTGAGGTAGCCGGATTTCTCCAATTGCCGGCGGCTCATCACCGGCGGAAAGCGCAACACTTCGGTGTCCGCCTCGCGGTAGCGCGTAACCAGCGCGGTAAGCCCGTCGACCACCTGCTCGAACACGGCGGTGCGCGCATACACGCCGTCGATGCCGCTCGGCAGCAACAGCGCCTCGGCGATGGAATCAAGCGAATGTCTCGGTCCGGCCGGTTGCTTGAATGCAACATTCATTGTGTTCACGCCTCATTTTCTTAGTCTTGCCGCAACGAAAATTCAGCCGCTGATCGTCTCCGGCGCGCCGCTCAAAAGCGAAGCGGCGCCGATATTGGCAAGGATACGGTCGTTGCTGATCATGATCGGCGAGGAGAGGATGTCGCGCAGATGCCGCCCGACGCTGAACTCGCCGTCGTTACGATAGCCGGAGAGCCCGCAGGTCTGCATCGCGCTCATCACGGTCGTGACGGCGAGCTCGGAAGCGTTGACCTTGAGCAGGTTCATGCCGGTCTGAAAGTCTATGGTTTCGAGGATCGCCGGGTCGGCGCTGGCGGCTTCGAAGCGCTGCCGGGCGCCGGCGATCAGCGCGCGCAACGTGCGCAGCGAGGCGTTGGCGCGAGTCAAATGCGCGGCCGCCGGCGGCATGGCGCCGCCGCTGCGCTGTACGGCGGCGCGAACGAAGCCGCGGGCGCGCTCGACCGCGGCGGTGGCGATGCCGGCCCAGGCCGCGCTCCATAGAAGATGCGCGACCGGCATCATGGTCTGGGCGTGAATCTTGTCGTAGCTCGCCGGCACGATCTGCTCGCTTGAACCCTCGGCGACGAGCTTGAAACCTTCGCTGGCCGTGCCGCGCATGCCGAACGCGTCCCAGCCAAGGAGCGGCTCGAGCGTGTAATCGCGCTTGAGGAAGGTCACCAGAACCTGATCGGAACTGGCGGCCTCGTCGGCGCGCCGCGCGGTGGTGACGATGGCGTCGGCGGCCTTGCCGTAGGAGATGACGGTCGCCTGCCGCGTCAGGGCGATGCGCGCGCCGTCGCCGGTGATGGCGGCTGCGCTGTTGCGCAGGTCGCCGCCGTTCTGGCCTTCCGTGGTCGACGAGGCGAGCAGCAATTGCTCGGCGGCGAGCCGGCGCAGCAAACGCGCATACCACGGATTGCCGCGGGCATGGCGGATGAGGCAAGCGACCTTGGTCTGGTGCATCGCATAGATCATGGCGGTCGACGCGCAGGCGCGGCCGAGCGCGTAGCAGACGTCGACGAGCGCGGCGATGTCGGCGCCTTCGCCGCCGAGCTCGCGCGGCACGGCGGCGCCAAGCAGACGCTCGGCGCGCGCAGCGGCGATCGCCGCGTCGGGGAACCTGGAGTCGCGATCAACCGCGGCGGCGTGTTCGGCCGCGATCGCGGCGACCGTCTTGGCGCGCGCCAGCAGATCGGCGGCGCCGCCGGCGCGCAGATTGTTCGCCGCGGCGACGATGCCGCGCGCGGCGTTGCGCGCCGTCTTTACGTCTTGATCGACCTCTAGAACCGTCGCGGTTCGCACGTTCATGAAAAATCTCGCGCTGAAAACTCCGCCGTCGCATTCGACGCGATATCGTTACACGATAGCTAGCGCAAAACCGCCAAATCCTCGTGGCTTTTATGCGGAATTAGCGCGCTTCTTTGGCGTAAAGGTTACCAATCGAAAACCCCTGACGCGCTGGTCATTCCGGACGCGCCGCATGCGATGATGGTTGCGTAAAGCAGCGATCTTTCGTCTTTCGATTTTGGGAAAAATTCACCGTGCTCGATCGCAACACTTCGACGGCCGACCAAATTGCCGAGCTCGTGCGGCAGCTCCTCGCCAAGCGCGGTCTCGAACGCGCGGTGGATCATCACGCCGATTTGAGCGAAGCCGGGCTGTCCTCGCTCGACACCGTCAATCTGATGCTGGCCGTCGAGGCCGAGTTCGACGTGAAGATCCCGGAACGCGACATGACGCCGGGGAATTTCCGCAGCGTCGCCCGGATTGAGGCGCTGGTCGGCCAATTGCGCAAAATCGGCAGCACCGCCCCGCGTGATTTGCGAACAGTCCAGATCTAGAGAAAGAGCCGGGATCGGGGGGGACGCTCCCGATCCCGGGCTTCCATGCAAGACTAAGCGCCGACAGTTTACTGGCGGCCTTGATAGCCGTTCTGGTTCTTCATGACCTTCTGCGTATTCGAAGCCGAGCCGGTCTTCACCGCGCTCTGATGCGTGCCGGAGCCGCCGCTCGCCGCGGCATTGCCGGTCGTGGATCCCGCCGGCCCGCTCATTTGCGCCAGCGCCATGGACGAAGTGCCGGCCAACAACGCCGCCGCGATCGCCATCTTGATCGTCGCCTTCATTCTTGTTTTCTCCTGCTTGTCGCCTTTGCGTCGTCGCACCGAAGGAAACCGATTGGCCGGGGGCGCCGTTCCGGACGGCGGAGCAAATAAAACGGCTCTCAGGACGGGAACCTTTCGCAACGGCGCAGCCGTTCGCCGGATGTCTTTTGACGCGTCGGTATCAACCATGTGCCTTCTTGTTCGCCGCGCCCGGTTCCCCATTTTGCCGGGAGCAAAGTCCTTGCAGGCAGTAAAATCCTTCCAGGATAAGGGGAGAACGCCATGTCCATCCGGCCCGTGAAAAGCATCGTCACGGCGAAACCGACGCTCGAGGGCGCCGGCGTCAAGCTCAACCGCGCCTTCGGCTTCGGCAACACATCCGAATTCGATCCGTTTCTGCTGCTCGACGATTTCCGCAACGACCGGCCCGACGATTATCGCGCCGGCTTCCCGTGGCATCCGCATCGCGGCATCGAGACCATTACCTATGTGTTGGCGGGCACCGTCGAGCACGGCGACAGTCTCGGCAATCGCGGCAATCTCGGCGCCGGCGACGTGCAATGGATGACGGCCGGCCGCGGCATCCTGCATCAGGAAATGCCGCAGGGCGACGCATCCGGCCGCATGCACGGTTTTCAGCTCTGGGCCAATCTGCCGTCTTCGCTGAAAATGACGGCGCCGCGCTATCAAGACGTCAAGGCCGCCGAGATTCCCGAGATCGTCGACGACGACGGCACGCGCGTGCGCGTAGTGTGCGGCGAGTTCTGGGGCAAGCGCGGCCCGATCGAGGGCGTCGCCGCCGACCCGCGCTATCTCGATATTTTTGTGCCGGCGGGCAAGCGCAAGACGTTGCCGGTCGAAGTCGAGCGCCATGCCTTCGCCTATGTGTTCGAGGGTGCCGGCGACTTCCGCGGCGCGTCGAAGCCGTTCGGCGTGCTGACGGAGAAGACCGATGGCGCCAACGAGAACGTCGTCCGCGAGCAGACCGGCAACCGCTCGCTGGTGCTGTTCGACCGCGGCGACGAGGTCACGGTGGCGGCCGGCGAACAGGGCATTCGTTTTCTGTTGGTGTCCGGCAAGCCGATCGAGGAGCCGGTCGCCTGGCACGGCCCGATCGTGATGAACACGCAGGCCGAATTGCAGCAGGCGTTTTCCGAGCTGCGCCAAGGGACGTTCATCAGGTAGGCCGCCCTCGGCATCGATGAATCCCCTGCTTCTGATCCGTCATCCTGATCCGTCATCCTGAGGTGCGCGCCAACGGCGCGCCTCGAAGGAGACGGCCGAGGCGCCCGGGCCGTCGCCCTTCGAGGGCCGCTTCGCGGCCACCTCAGGGTGACGGTAAAGACCACCCGTTCCCGCGCGCGGCTTCGCCTGCGGGTGTTCAAATCTCAGCCACGTGAAGCGCGAAGC
>Ga0335081_10022970_pt1 | contig 10090 bp, 11 predicted proteins | sample Lox_Sample_35_FD_206713 | JGI IMG/M metagenome (GOLD analysis project Ga0335081, IMG submission 206713) | Soil microbial communities from Loxahatchee National Wildlife Refuge, Florida, United States - Lox_Sample_3.5 | ecosystem: Environmental > Terrestrial > Soil > Wetlands | place: USA... | reverse complement strand
GAAACGTCAGGATGGCCGTGCACTTTAATCGCCTCATACACAAGAGCAAAACAAGGCGAGGTCTCCGGTCCACACCACACGGTCATTGCGAACTTTCCATCGGGACGAAGAACCCGCCGCGCTTCCGCAAGAGCGCGAGGTTGATCGGGGACGTGGCAGACGCCCAAATTCGATACGACGATGTCAAATTCAGCGTCGTCAAAAGGAAGGGCCTGCGCGTCCGCCTCAATAAAGGTTGCCTTTGGAGCTCGTGCCCGTGCGAATGCGAGCATCGCTGGCGAAAAGTCGATGCCAATGACCTGACAGCCACGGCTCAGCAGTGCCGCGGAAACATTGCCATGTCCGCAACACAGATCGAGCGTTTTTAGATCACGATTGGCGCGGGCTGCATCCAACAGACTTTCGATTGCCTGGTCTGGTGCGGAGGCGAACAATTCGACGTATCCAGAAGCCCGTGTAGCATCGGACCAACTGCTGCGCTCCATCTCTGCAAAGGTAGAAAAGTCGCTCACCCCTCGAGTCTCGCTTTGAAATGCGCTTTGGCAAGCCATTCTAAACTTGCTCTTACCCGGTCTGCACTAGACCTCGGGGGCCGATAACCGCGAGCTGTAGCTGCAACTCGACCAGCGACTATGGGACTTTCAGGAAAGCGCGGGCATTTGTTGCAGACCTTCAAGATCGATGAGTGCGCCCTGCGCGCGTAAGGTTGCGCGAAGCGCATCGGGCACCACCGATCCGCGCTCGGCGAGCATAGCAGCGGCTGTTGTTCCCATGACCCGCAAGCTCGCGCCCGCCATCTGGTCGGCATCCGCCGTCCGGCCGGCCGCGAACAGTTTTGTCGTGTTCTCGCTGATGAGGCAACGCAGCGGGATTTCGTAAGCGCCGCCGTTCGGCGGGGCGACAAATGTGCTGGTGAAAGTCGCGCGGTCGTGCCACTCCGCGCCCCAGGCGCCGAGCGCGATCGAATCGGCCGCGCGCCTGCCGCCGACGATATCGTTCCAGGTGAGCCGATAGACCGCATTGATGTGGCGGGACTCGCGCGTGCCGAAGTCGGGACCCGTAGAGACCAGGTATGCCTGCTCGCAGCTGGGCAGCCCGCGCAGAATATCGAGATAGATCCAGCCCTGTTGCCGGCCGTGCCGTTCTGCGGCGCTGATGCTGGCTGGATAGCGCGGATCGTAGTCCTCGGAGACCAGATAGCAGCACAGGTCATTCGAGATCGGCAGCCGCGCGACCACGCTGCGATCCTTGCTCAGCGGGCCGACGCCGCGCGCTTTGGCGGCATCGATAGCGGCGTGGATTTGTTCGCTCGTGACCACGACCTCCCTAGGGATACCGCCAAAACGGGCGCCCAGCGTGCCGAGATTGACGGCCCCGTTATTGCCGTAACGGGTCGAAGCGCCGCAGAAAAAGGCAAGATCGCAGTCGCCGCTGGCGTCGACGAAAGCTTTCGCGCTCAGGCGATGCAGGCCGCCGTGTCCGCGGAAGCCGATCGCGGCGATGCGCTCGCCGTCGCGCGTCGCCTCGCTGACGAGGGCGTGCAGGAACACTGCGACGCCGGCATCGTCGCAGAGTTCGTCGAGCGAGCGCTTCACCGCTTCCGGATCGAAAATGACAAACACGCCGCGATGCCGGACCGGCGCGGTGACGGCGTTCAGGCGCCGCAGTTTGCCGAGCAGCTCGCTCGCTATTCCAGCGACCGCCTGGCGCATCGGTTCGCCAAGCGTATAGAGGCCGCAATAGGTGAGCACGTTGCGCGTAGTCGATGCGCCGCCGAGGCAGCCGGCCTGCTCGATGAGTGACGTACGGGCGCCGCACCGCGCCGCGGCCACAGCCGCGGCGACCCCGGCACTTCCGCCGCCGACCACGATGACATCGAAATTATCGGACGCGGTCATCGAGCCTGATTCCTTTTCGACGGCTACGCTTGTTGAAGATTAGGCGTCCGCGAGCCGCAAACCGATCAGCCGCTCAAGCGCACTGTGATCGGTAAGAAGCTCTGCCGACGCGCCGCGATGCACGATGCGGCCGCGTTCGAGCACGATCACGTTCTCGGCCAGCGACAGCGCGATTTCGACGTGTTGCTCGACCAGCACGAAAGCATTGACGCGTTCCGCGATCATCTGCCGGATCGCCGCCGTAAGCTCTTCCACCACGATCGGCGCCAGGCCCTCGAACGGCTCGTCCAGCAAAAGGAGATTCGGATTGGTCATCAGCGCACGCGCGATCGCCAGCATCTGCTGCTCGCCGCCGGACAATTGATTGCCCGGATTGCGGCGGCGTTCGGCAAGCCGCGGAAACAGTTCATAGACGCGCGGCAGCGACCATGGACCGTTCCGGGCGGCGACAGTGAGATTTTCCTCGACCGTGAGCGTCGAAAAGATCTCGCGCTCCTGGGCCACCCAGCCGATGCCGGCGCGCGCCCGCCGGTGCGGCGATTCATGGGTGATGTCGGTGCCACGCCAAAGGATGCGGCCGCGGCTCACCCGCGTGTAGCCCATGATGGTGAGTAAGAGCGTCGACTTACCCACGCCATTGCGGCCGAGCACGGCGAGGCCGCCCTGTGATGCGAGATCGAACGACACGCCGTCGAGCACGACGGCGGAGCCGTAGCCGGCCCGCACATCTTCGATCGCAAGCAGCGGCTCAGCCATGGTGAAACCATTCTTCTTTGAGCATGACCTTGTCCGAAAACCGGTATCCACTTTTCGGGGTCATGCTCTAGTTGCTTTGCCGAGGTACACGGCGCGCACCTGCGGATCGGACGCAATCTCGGCCGGCGTGCCCTCGACCAAAATGCTGCCGCCGACCATCACGATGACTCTGCTGGCGAAACGAAACACGAGCTCCATGTCGTGCTCGATGAACAGCACCGCGATGTCGCGCGAAAGTCCGGCGATGGCGGCGAACAGTTCTTTGCTTTCCTCGCGCGGCACGCCGGCTGCGGGCTCATCGAGCAGCAGGACCTTGGGCCGGCTCGCCAGCGCCAATGCAATTTCGAGAAGCCGCTGTTGGCCGTAGGCAAGTTCGCGCGCCGGGCGATGGCAGACCTCGCCCAGCATCAGTGCGCCGAGAATCTGGTGGGCTTCCTCGATCTCCTCGCGATAGGCGATCAGGCCGCGCCACCAGGTTTGCGCGACCCGTCGCCGCTCACAGACCGCCAGTGTCACCGATTCGAGCGCGGTCAGATGCGGAAACAGCGAATTGATTTGGTAGGTTCGGGCAAGTCCGCGCCGCACGCGCTCTTCGGGAGCAAATGCCGTCACATCCTTCCCGCTAAGCAGGATCTGACCGGCATCCGGACGCAGCATGCCGGTCATCAGATTGATAAGCGTGGTCTTGCCGGCGCCGTTCGGGCCGATCAGCGCATGACGCGCGCCGGGCGGCAGAGCGAGGTTGACATTGGCGGCGACCACGAGCGAGCCAAATCGTTTGTCGACGCCGCGAGCGGCTAGCGCGCTCTCACTCACGATTTAGCCTTCGCGGGTCGGGTCAGGAGCGAAAGACCGCCAAGGAGTCCATTCGGCACCACCACTACCACCGCGATCAAGAGAAGCCCGATCCAAAAGTACCAGTACTGTGGATTAAGCCCAGAAAACTGATCGCGCGCGACCATGTAAACGACAGCGCCCAGGAGCCCACCATAAAGGCGGCCGGCGCCGCCGAGAATGAGCATGACCAGTACATCGGCCGAACGCTGAAAGCCCAAGACTTCGAGCGAGACGGTCTCGGTGGTTTGCGCCAGGATAGCGCCGGCCGCGCCCGCGATCATTGCTGCGATCGTATAGATAGTGCGGATATGCGAATGGGTCGCCGCCCCGATCGCGCGCATCCGCTGACTGTTGTCCCGGATGCCGCGCAATGCCAAGCCGAACGGCGAATGAATGAGCCGCCGGGCGCCGAGAAAGATCACAAACAAAGCAGCGAGCGCATAGCCGTATGCGGCGTAGCCGTAAAGATCGAAACGGAACCTGCCGAGAATTGGCCAGATATGGATGCCTTGGAGGCCATCGAAACCGCCGGTGAGCCAGCTCGCACTGTTCGCCGATTCCTGTAGCAACAAGCCGATGCCGAGCGTGATCATGATCAGCGGCAGGTGGCGGAACCGGGCGATGATGAAGCTCGTCACATAGCCGAATAAGCCGGCCGCCAGTGCTGCGATGACGAGTCCGGTGAGTGGCTCGCCCCAGCCCCATTTGGAAATCAATCCGGCAGTGTAGGCGCCAGTGCCGAAATAAGCGGCGTGTCCGAGCGATACGATGCCGGCGAAGCCGAGGATGAGATCAAGCGACAGCACGAACAGCGCGGCGATGGCGACTTGGCTCGCCAGCAGGAGATAGTCGGGCGCAAGGATGAAAGGTAGCAGAGTGGCGAGCCAAAAGGCGATTTCGCCCCAACGCCAGCGCATCTGCGCTTGCAGATGATCGCGCGGCTCGGCGATCGTTGTGCTGGTCACGCTAGCGTCTCCCGAAAATCCCGGCGGGGCGCAGCATGATCAGTACCGTCATGACTAAATAAATCAGGATTGAGCCGATCGCCGGCACATAGTATTTGCCGGCGATATCGCTAACGCCGAGAAGAATCGCGGCGGCAAGCGAGCCCCCGATCGAACCAAGGCCGCCAACCGAGACGACGATCAGGACGTAGATCAGGTAAGTGAAGGCAAAGGACGGATCGAGGCCGATCAAGTTGATGGCGAGCGCCCCGCCAAGCCCGGCAAGCCCACTACCAAGCGCAAAAGTGACGGCGAACAGCGTATCGACATCGATGCCGAGCCCGCGCGCCATGCGCTGATTGTTGACGGCGGCGCGGACCTGTGCGCCGAAGCGTGTCATCTCCAGCGTGGCGACGAGCACGGCAGTGATAATCAACGCTATGCCTATGAGGAACAGCCGATAGATCGCGAAATTCAAGCCGGCAAAAGCAATCGAGCCACGCAAGAACGCCGGCAGTTGAACTGGCTGCTGGTCGGTGCCGTAGATATAGGCCGCCGCCGCGATCGAGACGAATACGATGCCGATTGTCAACAGGCACTGTTCGAGGTCGCTGGCATTATAAAAACGGCGAAAGAACGCGCGCTCCAGCACGACGCTTACCGCGGCGGCGGCCACGAAGGCGGCCGGCAGCGTCGCAAAAAAGGGCCAGCCGAGCCGGTTCATCAGCGTGACCGTGACGTAACCGCCCAACATGGCGAAGCTGCAATGCGCCAAGTTGACGAAGTTCATCATGCCGAGCGTGACCGATAGCCCGACCGACAACAGAAACAGCAGCACGCCGTAGGCGAGGCCATCGAACAGAACGCCGAAGACAGGAGGCATCGACGCGGCCACCGTCGCTGTTACTGCCGACTCATAACCCCGAGGCCCTCAAAATTCACTGGGCCATGTGGCCGGGATCTTTCACGTTCGGCACCTTGTCGATCTCGACATTGCGCAACTCGCCGCCAACCTTTTCAACCTTAAAAATGTGAACGGTTTGGACGACGTCGCGGGTTTGCGGATCGATCGACATCGGTCCGCGCGGGCTTTCCCAAGCCATGCCCTTGGCCGCGGCGATCAGCGCGTCACCGTCGGTCTTGCCGCCGGTCTTCTGCAGCGTCGCGTAAATGAGGTGCATGCCGTCATAGCCGCCGACCGCGAAGAAGTCAGGATTGCGATGAAACTCGTCATTGTACGCTTTGACGAAGGCTTTGTTCATCGGCGTATCGAGATTGTAATCGTAATAGGCGACCGTGATGATTCCGAGTGACGCGTCGCCCATGCTTTTAAGCGCGCTCTCGGCGGTCAGCGCGTCCTGTCCCAGAATCTTGGTCTTCGATGTATCGATGCCGCGCTCTGCCAGCGCTTTGCCGATCGCCGCAGGCTGCGCGCCGCCGGGCACCCAGATATAGATCGCGTCCGGGTTTGAATCCTTGGCGCGCTGGACGAAGGCGGAAAAGTCCGGATTAGCGACCGGGAAACGCACCGAGCCGACAATCTCGCCACCGCCGTCTTTGAAGCCTTTCTGGAACCAGGTCTCGGCGTCAATCCCAGGACCGTAATCGGAAACCATGGTGTAGATTCTTTTGATCCCGTTTTTGGCGGCCCATGCGCCCAGCGTGTGGTTGAGCTGCGGCGTCGTTACCGAGGTGCGCGCGATGTAAGGAGATTTCGTGGTGATGATCGAGGTCGCCGCATTCATCACCACCATGAATTTTTTTGCTTGCGCAGAGACGTCGGCGGCGGCGAGCGCGTTGGGAGTGAGGACAAAGCCGCCGAGAAGGTCGGCGTGGTCGCGCACGATGACTTCTTGCGCCAACCGCTTGGCGACGTCGGGAGCGATGCCGCCGGTATCCTTGCGAATGAGCTCGATCTTGACCTTTCCGGCGCTGTCGCCGTTTTGCTTCATATAAAGCTTGATGCCGTTGTCCATTTGCGTCGCGGTGTCGGCGAACTGCCCGGAATAGGGCATGATGAGTCCGATTTTCGCGGTGTCTTGGGCGTCGGCTGCGGCGGCACCCAAGAGCAGCGCGAACGCACAGCCAGCGAAGCCGCAAAGCAAACGTTGCATCTTTCCCTCCCGGTTTTTCTGATGCGCGGACCTTTTTCCGGGCCTATCCTCGTTCAGGTCGGGAGCGAGTGCAACACTCGCCGAGGTCGCGTATCTTTCGCGGCGTTCGAGGGCAAGGTGGGCTGCGGCCCCGCAGTGCTGGGAGCTGAAAATGGAGCGGCGGCAAACCCGCGCAGACACGGTCGATGATGACGAAGTCACGCGATTTTCGCGGCTGTCAGGCGAGTGGTGGGATGCGCGCGGCCCCATGGCTGCGCTACACAAGTTCAATCCGGTGCGGCTCGCCTTTATCCGCGATCGCGCGGCCCGCCATTTTCACCGCGATGCAACCCGCCTCAACAGCCTCGCCGGGCTCCGCATCCTCGATATTGGCTGCGGCGGTGGTATCCTGGCCGAGCCCTTGGCGCGGCTTGGTGCGGCTGTGGTGGGCGTGGATCCATCGGAAAGCAATATCGCCGTCGCGCGGCGCCACGCCGACCAATCGCAGCTCACAATCGATTACCGCAACGGCAGCGCCGAGGCCTTGGCCGCGGCCGGTGAAACATTCGACGTGGTGCTGGCGATGGAGGTGGTCGAGCACGTCACCGATCTTAATCTGTTCATCGATGCCGCTGCGGCGCTGGTGAAGTCTGGCGGGCTTTTGTTCGTTGCAACCCTCAACCGCACCATCAAGAGTTTCGCGCTGGCGATTGTCGGCGCCGAATACATTTTACGCTGGCTGCCGCGCGGCACGCATCAATGGGACAAGCTCGTCACGCCCAACGAGCTTGAGATCGCCATCGAGCAAAGCGGTCTGCGCATCGCTGGCGAGACCGGCGTGATCTACAACCTTTTGGCTGACCGCTGGCAGCTCTCCAGCGACATGGATGTCAACTACATGGTTGTTGCGGAGAAGTCCGCGTGACCGCGACGCCCTGGCTCTGGGCCGCTTTTACCATCGCCGCCGCCTTCGCCCAGACCATCCGCAATGCGATGCAGCGCGAATTGACGGCCGGGCTCGGCACCGTCGGCGCGACGCAGGTGCGGTTTCTGTTTGGTTTTCCCTTCGCGCTGGCTTTTCTGGCGGTGCTGCTGGCGGTCACCGGCGCGCCGTTGCCACGGCCCGGATTTTACTTCTGGCCATGGGTCCTCGCCGGCGCATTGACCCAGATCGCCGCCACGGCCTTGATGCTTGCGGCGATGGGCGAGCGGTCGTTCGTTGTCACCATCGCCTATATCAAGACTGAGCCGATCCAGGTCGCGATATTCGGCTTCATCTTTCTCCACGATACGGTGACGTGGTCGATGGCCGCGGCCATTCTGCTGGCGACGGCCGGCGTGATTGTCACGTCGACAAAACCGGGCGGCATGATCGGCGGAATGAAGCCGACATTGTTGGGCTTGGCCTCGGGTGGTGCCTTCGCGCTCGCTGCAATCGGATTTCGTGGAGCGATCCTCAGTCTAAACCTGCCGGACTACTTTATGGCGGCGACGTTCACGCTGATCATCGGCTTGGCCATGCAATCAGTCACGCTTTCGCTATATCTGTCGCTGCGGCGGCCTTCGGTGATATTTGCGCTGCTGCGGGCCTGGAAACCGTCGCTGTTCGCTGGCTTTATGGGCGCGCTCGCTTCGCAGTTCTGGTTTCTCGCCTTCGCACTCGCGACCGCGGCCAGTGTGCGCACGCTGGCGCTGGTCGAAGTTCTGTTCGCGCAGTTGGTGGCGCGTTACGGTTTTGGTCAACGCACCAGTGCGCGCGAAGCTGTCGGCATGGTGCTCGTGGTCGCCGGCGTGGCGTTGCTGATACTGGCCTATTGAAAAATAATTTCCACGCCGCGCAGCTGCGATCTGGTGTCAATTCTGGTCGTCGGGCAGGATCGGCAGCGGGTGAAATTCGATGCCTTCTTCGTGCAATTGCTGCGCTTCTTCCTGTGAGGCTTCGCCGTAGATCGAACGATGCTCGGCCTCGCCATAGTGAATCTTGCGCGCTTCCTCCGGAAACCGGGGGCCGACATAGTGCGCATTCTTGGTGATGTGATCGCGCAGTTCTTTAAGCTTGTGCCGCAGCTCGCGTTCCGCGGTTGACATCATCGCGACGGGCGTCTTCGGCGGGATTGGCGGCATCGGCGCCGGCTGTAGCGGCGGCGGTGGTGCAGGCGGGGTAGGCGGCCGCGGATCCGCAGTCCCGCTCTGGCCGAGATTAGCGGCCAGATTGGGCGCCAAGTTTGGTGCCATGATCGCCTTTTCCACCTTCGCCGAGCCGCACATCGGGCATCTCACCAGTCCGCGCTTTGACTGCTTGTCAAAGGCTGAGGAATTCGCAAACCAGCTTTCGAAAGCGTGGCCTTGGTCGCAGTTGAGCGCGTAACGAATCATGTCGGCTCTCGCACTGCGTGGAGGTAGGTCGGCTCGGCCAGTGGTTCGACGAGTTCGAAACGACGGCCGTGATGGAGTGAAGGAATTCGGCTGCGTGCGGCGACGACCTCGGACGGGTCGACCTGCGCCATGACCACGCCCGGTTCGGTGCCGCCCTCGGCCAGGATGCGGCCCCAGGGGTCGACGACGAGCGAATGGCCGTATGTCTCGCGGCCGTTTTCGTGCTTGCCGCCTTGGGCGGCGGCGAACACGAAGCAGCCGTTTTCGATGGCACGCGCACGCTGCAGAACATGCCAGTGCGCTTCGCCGGTTTGCCGCGTGAAAGCCGATGGAATCGCCAGAAACGATGCGCCGGCTTCCGCCAGCGCGCGGTAGAGCGCCGGAAAGCGCAAATCGTAACACACGGTCAGGCCGAGGCGGCCCCACGGTAGATCGGCAACCATGGCCAACTCGCCGGAACGGTAGCTATTGGATTCGCGGTAGCTTTCGCCGCCGGCGAGATCGACGTCGAACATGTGGATCTTGTCGTAGCGCGCGGCCACCTCGCCGCGGCGATCGATCAGAAAGGAGCGGTTGGCGGCCTTTTCCGGCGATGCCTTGATCGCCAGCGAGCCGATATGGATGTAGATCGCAAGCTTGCGCGCCACTTCGCGCAAGGTCGTCAACGTCGCATCCTGCTCTTCAGCGACAATCTTCGCGAACAACTGCTCGCGCTTTGCTGCCAGGATGTTCGTCATTTCCGGAGTGAGCACGTAATCGGCGCCGGCCTCTTTGGCCTTGTCGATCAACTCCAACGCCGCGGCTAGGTTGGCTGCCGGATTGAGCCCCGAGCGCATCTGAATCATTGCGGCGTTAAAGCTCAAACGCTCTGCGGCGCTCATGATCCCTTCGCCTCGGCAAGCAGCGAATCGAGCTTGCCCGCTCGCTCCAGCGCATAAAGATCGTGGCAGCCCCCGACATGGGTCGCGCCGATGAAAATCTGCGGATAAGTGCTCCGGCCGTTGGCACGCTGGATCATTTCCTTGCGAACGTCCCGTTTTCCTGTGACGTCGATCTCATGGTAGCTCAGGCCTTTGCTTGAAAGGAGCTCCTTGGCGTCCTGGCAATAGGGGCAGTAGCGAACCGTATAAATATCGATATTGGCCATGGTTGGTCTTAAATTTTAGCAAAGCCTTATATGGACGTT
>Ga0335081_10022969_pt1 | contig 10091 bp, 9 predicted proteins | sample Lox_Sample_35_FD_206713 | JGI IMG/M metagenome (GOLD analysis project Ga0335081, IMG submission 206713) | Soil microbial communities from Loxahatchee National Wildlife Refuge, Florida, United States - Lox_Sample_3.5 | ecosystem: Environmental > Terrestrial > Soil > Wetlands | place: USA: Florida... | reverse complement strand
CGACACGGTTTCGGGCATCAGCTTCCATCCGGTGGCGTTCACCGGACGCATCGCGAAACATGAGCTGCTGGCCAAACGGTTCACCCTGGCCGACCTGGCGCGCTGCGTCAGCGAGCAGACCGGCATCACGGATCCGCGAGCGGACTGGTTTCCGCTGGCCTGCGTCACCCCGTTCTCGAAGCTGACGGCGGCGCTGCGCGGCACCGGCGTGCCGACGATCTCCTCGCATCCGCACTGCTCGCTGGGCACCTATTTCTTTGTCGACGAGAGGTCGAAGCAGGCGGTGCCGATCACACGCTTCGTCGATGTGCCGAACATGTTGCAGGACATGGAAGAGCTGTCGCGGTCGGCAGGCCAGGCGCGCTTTAAGCTGTACAGCAAAATGAAGGCGTGGAACGCGCTGCAGAGGCATTTCAAGCCCGAATTTGCGCCGCCGGGACTGACCTTCACCAAGTTCCTGCAAACGCTGCAAGGCATGACGAACAAGAAGCTGGGCCGCGATGGCAAGGATGGGACGTTCACCTATCGCACGCTGCTGGTGGCGGGCATGCATTTCCAGGACGCCTACAACTACGATATCGAGCGCGTGAAGCGCTGTGTGATTCACTACGCCACGCCGGATGGGAAGCTATACCCGTTTTGCACCTACAACTCGGGACCGTGCTATCGGGAGAAGATCGAGCGGCAGTTTGAGAAGAAGCAATTAGCGTTTAGCAGCTAGCAACTCGACATCGTTGCAACACGGCTGCGAGTGGGCAGTGGCGTGAAGGCGAAGTTTCCAGCCGCCCCAATGCCCTCCTGTCTCACGGATCGTTCATCATCAAGGCACTACTTCAGCTGCTTCGCGTCCACGGGCTCTCCCTTCATGTCCAACCCATATCTGCCGATAGGAAGATCAGAAGCTTTTTCCCTGGGAAAAGGAGCCATACATCATGATTCGAAAAATCACACTACTTCTTGCCGTGGTGCTGCTGGGGAGTCTATTGGCTCAAGCCCAGCAGGACGCCTCGAAGTTCGATCTGTTTGGCGGATACTCCTATTTCAGCGGCAGCACTTCAGGAGCGAATGGCCGCTTCAGCCTGAACGGCTGGAATGCGCAGGGCAGCTACAATTTCACCCGCTGGCTGGGAGGCACGGCGGACTTCGGCGGCTACTACGGATCGCCGTTCCGCTTGAGCAGCAACGATTACACCTTCCTGTTTGGGCCGACCATCAATGTGCGGACGCCGCACATCACGCCGTTTGTGCATGCCCTGTTTGGGGTGGATCGTTTTCATACCACATTGATCGGGGGTTCGGTTACCAATAGCGCGTTTGCCATGGCGCTGGGCGGCGGTGCGGACATTCCGGTGAAGGGCATCTTCTCGATCCGGGCGGGGCAGCTGGATTGGCTACGCACCAATCATTTCAACAATGGGCAGAACAATTTTAGATTCTCCACCGGAGTGGTGTTGCGGTTTGGCGAGTAACAGTCGGCAATGGGGAAGGCGCAGACGAGGTGCCCGGTCTCCTAACTGCCGTTTGGCGGCCCGGCTAAACGCCCTGCCCTGAGACAAAGTCTCTAATTTGCCGGGACAAGCTTGGCCTTCGGCCATTCGACGTTCTTCTGATGTGGCCGGCGCGGTCCGCAGGTGGTGCTGCGCACGAACTCCGGCGCATGGTCGTCGTCGCGCTTGAAGATGTAAGCGCGGATCTTGTAGCAGATGTCGTCGGACGGCAGGACGGCACTGTCGTCGCGCGGGCTGGCCGGCGTTAGCTGGAAGGATTGCGTCGCACCGCTCGAATCGAGTGATGGAAGCGCCTCAGCGGTCGCAACCATCGGCGCAGGTCCGGATGACTTGGTTTGCGCGACGCCGGCGGTTGCGATAAGGACGATCGCAAGCAAAAGGAGGTTCGTGCGAGGCATAGATAACCCCTCCTGAGGCGAATCATAGCATTGCCACAAGAGGGAACGGCGGAGATGGGACAACTTGCAGGAAATTTTTTGGCTTCGCCGGGCTTGCCTGGCAGAGGACCGCGAACCGCTATTCCGTACAAAGCCGTGTGATATCTTGCCACTCGAGAGAGTCAAGAGCAAATGCGCCGACGCACCTTCCTGCATCTCACCGCTGCGACCTCGACGTCGCTGGCCCTCGAACCGTTGGCATTCGCTACCCAGCACGAGACCAAAGCTCCCACTGCTTACCCTGATCCAGCAATTGAGATCGTTGATCCGAGGTTTGCCAAGTACAAGATCGGCAATGCTGCTGTCGAGCGACTTTATACCGGTGCGCGCTGGGCGGAAGGCCCGGTCTGGTTCGGCGACGGCCGCTACCTGCTGTTTAGCGACATTCCCAACAACCGCATGCTGCGCTGGCTGGAAGACACGGGCGAGGTCAGCGTCTTCCGCAGCCCGTCCAATTGCAGCAACGGCAATTTGCGCGACCGCCAAGGCAGGCTCTTGACCTGCGAGCACGATTCCCGCCGACTCACTCGTACCGAGTACGACGGCACCGTCACCGTGCTGATGGATCGATTTCAGGGCAAGCCGCTGAATGCCGCGAACGACCTTGCGGTGCATTCCGACGGGGCCATCTGGTTCACCGACCCGGGTTACGGCATCATGTCGAACTACGAAGGACACAAAGCGCAGTTTGAACTCCCAACCAACGTCTATCGCCTCGACCCTGCGACCCGCGAGGCGACGGTCGTGGTCTCCGACTTGGACAAGCCGAACGGCATTTGCTTCTCTCCCGACGAGAAGAAGCTGTACCTGGTAGACACGGGAGGGGAGTGGCGGGCGGGAGATCCCCACCCGATTTGGGTTTACGACGTCGAAGATGGCCGCCGCCTCAAGAACCGGAGGCTCTTCGTGAACATGGCTCCAGGTTCCTCCGACGGTATTCGCTGTGATGTGGATGGCAATCTCTGGTCAGCCGCAGGATGGGCAGACCCGAGCTTCAACGGGGTACATGTGTTCGCGCCCGACGGTACTCTCATCGGCAGGATCCATCTGCCGGAAATCTGCGCCAATCTCTGCTTTGGCGGAACTAAGAAGAACCGCCTGTTCATGGCGGCCAGCCAGTCCTTGTACGCGGTGTATGTCGGCACCGAGGGAGCGCAGCTACCATAGGTACTCTGACGGTTCCGTTCTAGGCCGCGGGCTTGCGGCGGGACTTGGTCTTCTTGGCCGCGGCCACCTTCACCTGTGATTCGCGCTCCGCTTCGGCAACGCGTTGCGGTGGACGCTTGGGAACATTGGCTAGGCTCTCCTTGAGAGCGGCCATCAGGTCTACCACCGGAGCCATCTTCTTGGGCTTCTCGACCGGCGTGACCTCCTCGCCTTCCAGACGGGCCTTGATCAGCGTCTTGAGGTTCTCTTCAAACGTGTCGTGATATTTCTCCGGCTCCCAATCGCCGGCCAGAGCTTCGATCAACTGATGAGCAACTTTCACCTCGGCGTCCTTCAGCTCAACATCGGGGCGTCCGAAGTTGTCCAGATCGCGCACCTCTTCCTTGTAATACATGGTGTGGAGCATCATGCCGCCTTTGTAGGGGCGCAGGAAGACCGTGTATTCGCGGTTATGCATGGTGAGCTTGGCAATGGCCACGTACTTGCTTTCTTCCAGTGCCTGGCACAGCAGCGCATAGGGCCGGCGGCCGGCTTCTTCCGGCGTGACAAAATACGACGACTCGAAGTAGATGGGGTCCACGTCATCGGACTTGACGAACTCGAGAATCTCCATCGCCTTGGCGGTCTTGGGCTCGATCTTCTTGATCTCCTCGGGCTCGATGATCACGTACTCGCCCTTGCGATACTCGTAGCCTTTGACGATTTCGCTGCGCTCCACCACGCGCTCGTCGTGCGGGCACCAGAGCTGCTGCTTGATCCGCGTGTTGTCGTCACGATGCAGCATGTGGAAGGAGATGTGATTGCCGCGCGCGCCGGAAAACAGCCGCACCGGCATGGAGATGAGACCAAACGTCAGATAACCAGACCACACAGAAGATGCCATAGAGTCGTCCTTTTCTATCAGCGCCACTGTGGGGGAAAGAAGAGCCTTCCCCGACTCACAGGGAATTTAACCACAGAGGCACAGAGTACACGGAGGAAGCGAAAGGTGAAATGCGCCTTGTGCGCTTCTTGCGGCGTAGGAAAATCCAGGTCCTCACGCACGCGCCGTTTTCAAAGATGTCGCCGGTGGAAAACTGGGCACAATATGATCGGGCGCTTCGCCAAGCTTCGTCAAGCCTTATTCTGCGAACAGCTGTCGGCGTCAGACCGATTGCAGCCCCTAAATGGGATGCCGGATGAGTTGCGGTGTGCTGCATATATCGCCTGTCGCTACTCGCTCTTCGCTTTTCGCCAGAGGGTTGCCGGGAGCTGGCGGTCGCACGAAAGAGCGAAGAGCGAATTGCGAAAGGCGGTCCTTTGTGCGTGCGATACTGAATGGCGCGTGACAAATCTCATCCATGCTAGAGGTTTGCCTGCCGCAGTGATCGCCATCGGATTCGCCCTGGTGGCGCGCTTCATGGGGGCCGTAACCGACGGCGGCGCCTTAGCCGGCATCCTGGTGGCCTTTGTGCTCATGCTGGCCGCTGGATTCGCAGGTTTTATCCCTCTCTTGGTTCTCTTTCTACTGACCGTGATTTCTACCCGCTGGGGGTACGCACGCAAGCAACGGCTTGGAGTTGCCGAGCGGCGACGCGGGCGAACAGGGGCACAAGTGATCGCCAATCTCGGCGTGGCAGCGGCGTGCGCCTTGCCGGCGATCTGGTATGCGGAGCTTCAGCAGTTACTGCTTGCCGGATCCATGGCCGCGCTCGCGGAAGCGGCGGCCGACACTGTCTCCAGCGAGTTAGGCCAGGCGACGGCGCGCGGCGCCTACATGATCACCGACTTTCGCGACGTGCCGATCGGAACCAACGGCGCTATTAGCGTCGAAGGCACGATCAGCGGCTGCCTGGCCGCCTGCATCGTTTCCTGGGTGAGCGCTGCCACCGGCGTCTTGGATTGGCGGTGGACCTTGGTCATTGCCTTCGCGGGCATCGGAGGCATGTTCCTCGACAGCATCATGGGCGCGACCTGGGAGAACGCCGGTAAGATGGGCAACAATGCCGTGAACTTCGTAAGTACAGTACTGGCCGCTGACGCTGCGTTGCTGGTCGTGTTGATTGCGCAGCGGATGGGTGGATGAAATTACAACTTGGCGCGAGTCACGAGCCTGTGACGGGTTGCACGATCTCGAGTAATTCCACCTGACATAACAGGACTTACGGCGCAATGGCAGTTCCGAAAAGCCGCTACCTCCAACCATTTAGCACGTCGAACAGATAGGGCCTTCGGTTAAGCGGTGCGCCCTAGCCTGGACGTGTCGGCATGCTGAATTGGAAGACATTTGCGGTAGGCTGTAGTCTTGCGCTGGCGCTGTTTCTGTTTGCGCAGTACAGGCCCGTGATGCCGGAGACAAACCAATTCCGCGGCGTGATCGATCTCACGCACAATCTGAATGAGCGCTCGCCCAACTGGGAGGGGACGGAGAAATCCCCTTACGAGGCGAAGGAATTAGGGAACCTCGAGCGTGACGGTTATTACTCGCGAGTGTTTGCGACCCAGGAACACTACGGCACGCATTTGGATGCGCCGGCGCATTTTGCCGCCGGAGCGTGGACGGTGGACCAGATTCCGGCAGAGCGGCTGGTGCGGCCACTGGTGGTGATCGATGTGCGCAAGCAGGTCAAGAACGATCCTGACTACGAGGTGACCGTCGACGACATCGCGGCATGGGAGAGCGCGCATGAGATGATTCCTTCCGGCGCCGTTGTCATGGCGTACACCGGCTGGGATGAGCGCTGGAATTCACAGAAACACTTCCGCAATCAACAACCGGATCGTCTGACGCACTATCCGGGATTCTCACTGGAGGCGGCTGAGTTCCTGGTCAAGACGCGTGGTGCTGTGGGACTGGGCATCGACACCATGAGCGTGGACATCGGCGCGACCACGACCTATCCGGTTCACGTCTTCACAGCGAAAGAAAACGTTTATCACCTGGAAAACGTCGCGAACCTGGCGCTGGTGCCTCCGGCGGGAGCGACGGTGGTCGTCGCACCCATCAAGCTGGAGGACGGCTCCGGCGCCCCGGCGCGGGTGCTGGCGCTGGTGAAGTGAGGCCGGTTTTCGCTCTTGGCTCTTGGCTTTTCGCTCTTGGCTCTTAGCCTTGAGCTCTTAGCAAGCACGGCGCGACCGTCTCCTGCTAGAAGCTAGGGAGACTCTGATTAAGTCAATGCCGATGCCCTTAGCGGCTAAAGCCGGGTTCATTTTCTCGACTTTGCGGACCGCCTACAGGCGGTCCCTTTCAAAGCAATCTACTCCGAGCTCCCCTAATAGCTAAAAGCCGGCGCAGAGCGAAAGGCGAAAAGCGGAAAGCGGAAAGCGGAAAGCGGCAAGCGGCTCCTACGTCACGTGCGCCTTATACAGCAGATAGCTGACGCTCTCGCGGAGGGCGGCAAGGTAGCGGCCGACAACGGTCTTCGGTATCGAGCTCGGCCGCGGCGAGATGTAAACAGTGATGCCTTCGGCGGCCATCATCTGCTTGGCGCGGAACATGTGATAGGCGTCGCTCACCAGCAGACAAGAGTGCATGTCGTTGGCGCGCAGAATCACTGCGACGCGCCTGGCTGATTGCTCTGTGTCGCCGCCCTGAGTTTCGGCGATGAGATTCGAGTCAGGAACGCCACGGGCTTCCAGATAATCGCGTCCAACCTGTCCCTCGCTGAAATGCGGATCTTTGCCGGCGCCGCCGGTGGTAATGATGACGGCCGCCAGCCCGCGCTCGAACAAGCTGTAGGCGTGGTCAAGACGAGCGCGAAAGACAGGCGATGGGTGGCCGACATATTCCGCGGCTCCGAAGACAACAATGGCATCGGCAGGATGCTCTTCATCCATACCGGCCTCACACATGATCTGGCGGCTGATGAACAGCAGGAATGCCAGCGCGGCGGCGGCAAGGAGCGCGACGATCCAGCGGATGGGATGAATTTTGGATTTGGCTACCGCAGTGGGCAATCTACTCCCGTCCCAAGAGTTCGACGATTTGTTCTTCGGGAATGGTGCCATGGCGCAGCAGACGCCAGCTGCCATCGCCGGTCAGATCGACGATGGTAGAAGGCATGACGCCGGGGGATGGGCCGCCGTCCACAATGAGGGACAGGCAATCGCCCAGCTGATCGCGCACCTGGATGGCGGTGGTGCACTCCACTTCGCCGTGCAGGTTGGCCGAAGTCGCGGTTGATGGCCAGCGGCACTTCGGCAGCGGGCACGCGCAACGCAACGTTGCCGGTGTTGGCGGTGACCTTCAGCGGCAGCTTGGGGTCGGCCTTGACGATGATGGTGAGCGGTCCTGGCCAGAAGCGGCGCGCCAGCAGATAAAAGATCTCGGGAACGGGCCAGGCTAGATCGGCGGCCTGATCGACGGACTCGATCAGGAGCGAGAGCGGCTTATGGCGGGAGCGGGACTTGATGTCGTACACCCGGTCGACGGCATGGAGGTTGAAGGGATCAACCGCCAGGCCGTAGTAGGTGTCGGTCGGCATGCCCAGAACCTCGCCGGCGCGGATCTTCTCGGCCGCGTAGGTGACCAGGGAGGACTCCGGCTCCTTACTGTTAATTTTGACGATTTCGGGACGCAACCGTACCTCTTTCGTTCGCGAGGTGCTTGCGGAGCGAAACCCTACCACATTGCTCCGGGAAACGGCAACAGAGCAGATTACCACGGCGGCGCGGGCGGTGCGGTGACCTGAGGGCGGCGCGGTGTAGGATAGACGCCGGTTGAGTCCGATCATGGATCGCTCAGGCTCGGAAGACGCTTTGCGGCGCGTCGACAGCCGCCAGAATGCGCGGGTGAAGGAGTTGCGTCGCGCGTTTGCCGCGGCTGCTCCCAACCCGCAAGGCGAGGTTGCCGTCGAAGGCATGCATTTGGTGGAGGAGGCGATTCGCAGCGGGTTGCGGCTGCACACGGTCTTCTTCAGCGAGTCGGCACGCGAGCGGGCGCACCGGCTGTTGCCGCAACTGTCCGCGCAGACCGAGGCCTTGCTTGTTGCCGACAGCGTCTTCGCCAGCGCGGTTCCGAGCGAAACTCCCCAAGGCGTCGCGGCGCTGGTGCGGGTGAAGTCGTATGCGTTGGATCAAATTCTCGCATCACAGCCGGCACTGCTGGTGATTACGGCAGGTCTGCAGGATCCCGGCAATCTGGGCACGGTCGGGAGGTCCGCGGAGGCATTTGGCGCCACCGGCCTGCTGCTTGGTGAGCACACCGTGAGTTGCTGGAATTGGAAGGCAGTACGGGCTTCAGCGGGATCGCTGTTTCGCGTGCCGACAGCGAAGATCGAGCTTGCGAAAGCATTGCCCGAGATCAAGTCGCGAGGTATGCGCGTGCTGGCGACCTCGTCGCACAAGGGAACACTCATCTCCGATGCCGACCTGTGCGGGCCGCTTGCAATCGTCGTGGGCAGTGAAGGCGCAGGGGTTCCGAAGGGCGTTCTCGCCCAAGCCGACGGGCTCATTAGTATTCCCCAGTCGCCAAGAGTGGAGTCGCTGAACGCCGGGATTGCGGCGTCAGTCGTGCTCTACGAGGCGGCAAGGCAGAGAGTGGCAAGTGAACCACAGAGACACAGAGACACAGAGGTTTAGAATTTCTGAGTCATCGTGGTGGTCCGTACCTATGGTTGCTGCATCAGAAGAGGTCAATTCGCAGCTTAGGCTGTTCCATTCCAGACTCTGCGCCTCTGTGTCTCTGTGGTGAAAACGCCTTGAGCCTCTTCCAGAACAACCCGCCTGCTGACGAAGCCGTCGACAAGTCGCGGCCGCTGGCGGACCGGATGCGGCCGCGGACGCTGGATGAGTTCGTTGGCCAGGAGCACATTCTCGGGCCGGGCAAGCCGTTGCGCATCCAGATTGAGCGCGACGACACCGGATCGCTCATCTTCTGGGGACCTCCCGGCGTCGGCAAGACGACGCTCGCGAAAATCATCGCCCGCATGACGCATGCGGATTTCATCGAATTCTCCGCGGTGCTCAGCGGGATCAAAGAGATCAAGCAGGTGATGGCCGACGCCGAGCGGGCGCGGCAATATGGCACGCGGACCATCATCTTCGTCGACGAAGTGCACCGCTTCAACAAAGCGCAGCAGGACGCGTTCCTGCCTTATGTCGAGAAGGGCAGCATCCGCTTCATTGGAGCGACCACGGAAAATCCTTCGTTCGAGGTGATAGCGCCTCTGCTGTCGCGCTGCCGCGTGTACATCCTGAAGCCGCTCAAGGAAGAGCAGATCGCCGGCCTGTTGCAGCGCGCGTTACAAGACGAAGAGCGCGGGCTCGGCGACTTGCACATTGAGGCGGAGGAGGGTGCGCTGCGGAAGATCGCGACCTACTCCAGCGGGGATGCGCGCAGCGCCTACAACGCGCTTGAGGTGGCGGCGACGCTGGCGAAGGAGCAAGCCGCCGGCGGGCCGGCGAGGATCACCGATGCCATCGTCACCGACGCACTGCAGAAGCGCGTGCTGATGTACGACAAAGCCGGCGAAGAGCATTACAACCTCATCTCCGCGTTGCATAAGAGCGTGCGCAACAGCGATGCCGATGCCGCGCTTTACTGGCTGGCACGCATGCTGGAAGCCGGCGAGGACCGGCTATATGTCGCGCGGCGTGTGGTGCGCATGGCGGTGGAGGACATCGGGCTTGCCGATCCGAAGGCGCTGGGAATTACGCTGGCGGCGCGCGATGCGTTCGCCTTCCTGGGCATACCGGAGGGCGATCTGGCGCTGGCGCAGGCTGTGGTTTACCTCTGTGCTGCGCCGAAGTCGAACGCGGTTTATCTCGCTTATAGCGAGGTGCTGGCCGATGTCGAGCGCACGGCGCAGGATCCCGTGCCGCTGCATCTGCGCAACGCGCCGACGGGATTGATGAAGGCGTTCGGGTATGGTCAGGGGTATCAGTATGCCCACGACCTGGAAGGCAAGGTCGCCGACATGCAGTGCCTGCCCGACAACCTGAAGGACCGCGTCTACTACCATCCGACAGAAGAAGGTGTGGAGAAGCGGATCAAGGCGCG
>Ga0335081_10022968_pt1 | contig 10091 bp, 6 predicted proteins | sample Lox_Sample_35_FD_206713 | JGI IMG/M metagenome (GOLD analysis project Ga0335081, IMG submission 206713) | Soil microbial communities from Loxahatchee National Wildlife Refuge, Florida, United States - Lox_Sample_3.5 | ecosystem: Environmental > Terrestrial > Soil > Wetlands | place: USA: Florida... | reverse complement strand
GCCTTTTATGCCCTCTTTCTTCTCTACGCCCTGAACAACAGAACCGGGTTCCTGTTCATTGATTACGCTTTCGTGCCCATCCATGAGGGCGGCCACCTGCTGTTCGGCTACTTCGGCCACACCCTGATGGTAGCGGGCGGAACCATCCTTCAGCTCGGCGTGCCGCTGCTGTTGGCCATCTATTTTGTGTTTCTGCGCCAGCCTACCGGCGTAGCCTTTTGCTCCTTCTTCTTTTTTGAGAACTTCCTGAACGTCGCCACTTACATGGCGGATTCGCGGCGGATGGAGTTGCAATACGTTACGGTGGGCGACCCCGACTTGGCGGAGCACGATTGGTTCACCATGTTCTCACAGATGGGCGTGCTCGAATACGACACGAGAATTGCCGCCGTCGTCCGGGTGCTGGGCTGGCTCGGCATGATTGCCGTAGTCATCTGGCTGGGCTGGAAGACGAAAACCCCGGATCGCCCCGCGGATTCTCACTCGCTTCGACCTTATTGAGCTTCGCGGAATGTAGTGCTCATCGGAGATTCGCATCGAGATCAACGAACCCCACACCCGGCTCGCTCCGGCGGATGAAGCGCCGGTCGCAGGGCACTCTCTCCCCGGGAAGGCGTGAAAAAAATGAAGAATCTCTCACAAAGGCGCCAAGGCGCAAAGACCCGCGAAGCGGAGTCTCTTGTCTTCTTTGCGACTCTGCGCCTTTGCGAGAGATGTTTTTGCTTTTCCGATCATTTCTTCACGCCTTCCGGGGGAGAGGGCTAAAATCAGGGGGGAAACAGCCCTCTCCTTTTTTGCGGAGAGGGCCTCCGACCTCCGTTTCCCCCCAACGTCATCATCGCCTCACCGTAAACGTAGCTACAGCCGCCAACGGGAGCGCGGGCCGTTATCGGCCTCGCCTCACAATCCTGACTTCGCCCCTAGACCGTAAATCGTAAACGGTGCCGCGCCATTCGATGCGCCGGGTGAAGGCGGAGACCAGGAAATTAGCCAGCATGATCCAGGGGACCAGCACCGACAGCTGCCAGTAGCACGAGGCGTATCGCGCCAGGCTCTCTCGTTCCTCCGGAAACAGCTCCCGCGCTACGACAGTGCGTGTTGCCGCTTTCGCCATGCCGAGAGCTACAATCAGAGCCAGCGTGGCGATGACCCCGGCGCGGGCAGTAGCGGGAGAAAATGCGGGAGCGAGCACCCGAGGCCAAACCACCAACGCCAACCCAAGCAAAAAAGGGGCCGCGTAGAGCAAGTAGGAGACTAGTCCCATCCCCCAGAGGCGCGCGTTGTAGACCCGGGTCAGCAACACCTGGCGCGTGGCCCAGCCGAAGAAATCGCCAAAACTCGAATCTTCACGTGACGCCACCAGGCAGCGCGGCTCGAAACGGATTTTGCCGTGAGCTTCGCGAACCGCGCGGGTGAGCGCGTAATCGTCGCTCACCGTGCCGGCCCAATAGTGCTCGGCAATGCGCAGGCGCCGGAAGTCCGTGGCGCGGATCGCTGTCGACCCACCCCAGGCAAAGTTCTCGCCGTGATCGCCGAGCATGGTTGCCACGGTGGTGTCCCACGCGGCGCGCAGGCGCGACGTGAAGCCTGGGCCCGGCAGGTACCAGCGAAAGCCGGTGCTTACCGTCACCGCCGGGTCGGCGAGCGGAGCCACCAGCGTGAGCAGCCAGTCGCCATTGGGCCGCGCGTCGATATCCGCAAACACCAGGACTTCGGTTTCCGGTCCGACCTCGGCGAGCCCGCGCAGCAGGTTCTGCACCTTCTCGCCGCGCGCATTGGAATAGCCGGCCACTACCAGCATCACCCCGTCATCGGTGCTCCCACTGCGTCGGGCGGCAGCTTCGGATTTACGGACACTGGGGCCACCGCGCGACGCGGTTATGATCGGGGTCAAACGAGCGTGAGCCGGATCGTCGGTGGAGGCCACGGCAAAAATCAATCGATAGCTGGGATAATCCTGCGCCAGGAATGCCGCGACGTTCAGATCGAAATCGGCGTCGATACCCTTCACCGGAACAATCACCGCCGCGCGCGGCCGATAGTCGCCCGGGCGGCGCCGCAAACTGGCACGCAAATAGCGAAGGTAGCTGAACCCGCTGCGCAGCGAGACCAGGCACTGAATCAGCAGCAGGATCGACAGAACCTCAAAGACTCTTATCGCCAGAAAAAGCCCCCATCATATTTACGATTTACGATTTACGATCGTCGATTCCAAAGGGTTGCAATCGTCAATCTGCGATCAGCAACCGGCCATCCAGTGAGGGGGCGGGACGCCCTCGCTTGGTTCGGCATTCTACCAGTCAGCTCTTCCTGATAACATAAAGCGTCGATTCGAGGCAGCGGATGTTTGCGCGTCACAACCGGATGATCGGCCTGCTTTACATGCTGGCGGATGCCGCACTCGCACTCGCCAGTTTCTGGGTGGCGCACGCCGTCCGCGCGCGACTCCCCGACTTGCGCCCGCTTTATCCCGCCTACGACTACCTTTGGATTGTACCCGTTGCCGTATTGATTTGGATCACGGTGGGAGCGGCTACCGGCGTCTATCGTGACATTCGCGAGGAAGATCTGCGGCGCGCCTTCACCGACCCGCTCCAAGTGTCGGTAATCTCCGCCACCATCCTGTTTGCCATCACCTTCGCTTTCCAGTTCGCTTACATCAGCCGGCTCCTGCTGGGTCTTTACGTGGTGACGGACCTGCTCGCCATGATTCTCCTGCGCTTGGTGGCCCGTCGTCTGGGCGGTGCACTGCGCCGCTCGCTGGGTGGCTTCCGTCACTTCCTCCTAGTGGGGAACACGCCGGAAGCCGTCGAGATCGCGCGTATCATCGAGGCGAGCGAGGCCAGCGGAATGGCTCTCCAGGGATTCATCCTGGTCAACGCCCCGTTGGTCCACTCGCCAGCCGAGCTTCAGTCGCAGGTGGACCAGCACAGCCTCCGTCGCCCCTATCCTGTCCACCCGCTCAGCGAGCTTGCCAGCCTGCTGCGCCGTCACGTGATCGACGAGGTGATCTTTGCCGTGACCCGCGAGGAGATGGACCAACTGAAGGAACCATTTTTGGTATGCGAAGAGGAGGGCGTCAGGACGCGCGTCCTGGTGAGTTTCTTCCCTCACCTCATTTCCAAGGTTACGCTGGAGCGGCTGCGCGAAATGCCGCTGCTCACCTTCTCCGCCGCCCCGGAAAACGAAGCCCTCCTGCTGGCCAAGCGGCTGCTCGATTTCCTTATGGCCGTGGCGCTGTTGCTGGTGCTCTCGCCCCTCTTCTTCATCCTGGCCCTGTTGATCAAGCTGACTTCGAAAGGCCCCGTCTTCTACCGCCAGACGCGCTGCGGCTTGGGAGGCAGGAAATTCACCGTTTACAAGTTCCGCTCCATGCAGCGCGATGCCGACCTCCGGCGCGACGAACTGGAAGCGCTGAACGAGATGGATGGTCCCGTCTTTAAGATCGGCAACGACCCCCGCTGCACCACGGTCGGTCGCTTGATGCGTAAGTTCAGCCTGGACGAGCTGCCCCAGTTGTTCAACATCCTCCGTGGCGATATGTCGTTTGTCGGACCGCGCCCGCCCCTGCCCGAAGAAGTGGAAAAATACGAACCGTGGCAACGCCGCCGCCTGCGCATGCCGCCGGGTCTTACCTGCCTGTGGGCGCTCGAAGGCCGCAGCCGGCTCAATTTCCGGCGCTGGATGGAGCTGGACCTTCAGTACATCGACAACTGGTCGCTCTCACTCGACTGGAAGATCATGCTCAAAACCATTCCGGTGGTGTTGATCGGACGAGGCGCAAGCTGAGCGTCGATTGGCGAGTACCCGGAAGAAGAAGCGTCAGTGAGGACAGCCTTTTTGTACCTCCGGCTGGCGCAGTAAGCTCCGCGACTGGAGCTTCCAAATTTTCGGCCTTCTCCCTTGAGGTTAGAAACTCCGATCCCAGAGATTTCGCTCTGCGCCTGGAGTTTGGACATTTTAAGTAGGTAAGTGTACTGGGCTGGCGCATAGCGCAGCTATGCGATTCGCAGGGCTTACGCTCTGCGCCAGCCCGATCGTTGAAGTGATGCCGGCGTAAAGCCGCCGCTACTTCGATCGACAATCGACAATCGTTAATCGTCAGCGCGCAAGAGCGCCTTGGCGCATTGACTTGCGCGGGGAAGACCACTTATCTTAGTTAGGAGGACGGGCCAATGGCCGGTCTGCTAAGGCAGGGGAATGGCACGACGAGGAACGGATTCTGCCAGTCGGTGGAGGGTTGCGTGGCCGGCCCTGGCAGCGGTTTGCGCCGGCATTTTGCTGCTTTGCGGGGTACTTTCACTCGGCAACCCCACTCCGCCTCCGACATCACCCAACCAGTTCTCTGACGTTGCCCGCAAGGCAGGAATCGCTTTCACCCACTTCAAAGGAAGCCAAGGCGTCTCGACCATTCTGGAGGAGATGGGCCCCGGCGTCTGCGTGGCCGACTACGACGGCGACGGCTATATTGACATCTATTTCGTCAGCGGCCGCGATCTTTACAACCGCGGGATCACGGTCCGCAACGCCCTCTATCACAATAATGGCGACGGCACCTTCACCGACGTCAGCGAGAAGGCGGGCGTGCCCGGCACCGCTTACGGTTTGGGCTGCGTCTGGGGAGACTACGATAATGACGGCTTCCCCGATCTCTACGTGTCGCAGTACGGGAAAGACATCCTTTATCGCAACAACGGCGACGGTACCTTTACCGATGTCACCGACAAAGCTGGAGTGGGGGCTACGGAATTAGGAACGATATTCCATAGCGGCGCCACGTTCTTCGACTACGACAAAGACGGCCGTCTGGATCTTTACGTCGGAGGCTACGCCGACTTCCGCCCCGGCAGCCAGCGAACGTGCGACATTGGACATGGAGTTCAAAGTAGTTGCCGGCCTTCCTCGTACCCGGGCAGTCCTGATGCGCTTTACCACAACAACGGTGATGGCACCTTTACGGACGTTACCAAGAGCTCGAAGATCTACCAGCCCAATGGCGCCAACCTGGCGGTCGAGGCCGCCGACTATGATAACGACGGCTGGCCGGACCTCTTCGTGACGAACGACGGCGTGGAAGCGTATCTCTATCACAACAATCACGACGGCACCTTCACCAATGTGGCCATGATGAGCGGCATGGCGCTCACCGCCGACGGCAACGCGATGGCCGGGATGTGCGTTTCTCTCGGCGATTACAGTAACGAGGGCAACCTGGGCCTGTTCATCACCGACTTCCAGATGATGTCGGACCACCTCTGGCACAACGACGGCAAAGGGTTCTTCGACGAGGTCAGCGAGCACGCGGGAATCTCCGGGGCCACTCGCAACGTGCTCAGCTTCGGAGGCGGCTTCTTTGATTTTGACAACGACGGGTGGCTGGACCTTTTCATCGCCGACGGCAGCGTCTACCCGGAGATCGAGCAAGTCTCCAGCGAAATCAAATACAAGCAGATCAACAAGCTCTTCCACAACGAGCATAACGGCCAGTTTGCAGACGTAACGGCCACGGCAGGGGACGGTTTCACCGTGCCCCATGCGGGGCGGGGCGTGGCCTTCGCGGATTTCAACAACAGCGGCTTGATCGACGTGGTGGTGGGAAACGATGGTGATCCTCCGTTGTTTCTCCGCAACAGCGGACCGTTAGGCGATGCGCCGCGAAATCACTTTGTGACCTTTAAGCTCGTGGGCACGCGCAGCAATCGGGACGGCATGGGAGCGAGGGTTAGACTACGCGCGGGAGGGATCACCCAGATGCGGGAAATCGCCGGCGGAGGGAGCTACCTTTCGCAGAGCGATTTGCGGGCCCACTTCGGGTTGGGCAGTAGCACCGCGGCTGAGTCGGTGGATGTTACCTGGCCAAGCGGGGTTCACCAGGTGTTTCGCAATGTCGCCGGTGATCAGTTTTACGTGATCACCGAGGGCAAGGACGAGCTGCAGAAGGCCGTCTTTAAGGCGCGAAGGCTGGGCAATGGGCAATAGGGAATGGGCAATATGCAAAGGGCAATAGGCAATAGGCAAGGGGCAATAGGCAATCGGCAACCGGCAATCAGAAATTTGGGCATCGCCCATTGCCCACTGGCCCTCGCCTTTCCTCTTCTTGCCTTTCTTCTGTTGTCCTCCAATCCATCTGCTGCCGCCCAGACCCAGCCGGCGAACCCGGCTGTCGTCTTCGCGCAGGCTCAGCGGGCGCTGACCGCCGGGGACTACCCCGCCGCCGAGCGGGGCTTTCGGCGCGTGCTCGAACTCGACCCGCGCTCCGCTGCTGCCCACGTCAACCTTGGCGTCACCTACCTTCGCTGGGGGAAAATCGATCCGGCTATTCAGTCGTTCCAGGCCGCCCTCAAACTCGCTCCGAAAATGGCCGGAATCGACCTGAACCTGGGCCTGGCGTACTATCGCAAGGATGACTTTGCTACCGCCATCCCGTACTTCGGTCGCGTGCTCGAGGCCGATCCATCCAGCGTTCAGGCGCATTACCTGCAGGGGATGTGCCACTTCATGATCGACCAGTACGAGCCCGCCGTCGCCGCGCTGGAGCCGATTGCGGCGCAGGAGCAGGACGATCTCGACTACTTGTTCGTCCTCGGCATCTGCTATGGCAAGCTGAAGCGCGAGGACGATTCCGCGCGCACCTTCAGCCAGATGGTGAAAGCTGGCGGCGACACTCCCCACCTTCACTTGCTGCTGGGCAAAGCCTACCTCGATCTCTACGAGCACCAGAAGGCTCAGGTGGAGTTGGAGGCGGCGGCAGCCGGCGATCCCAAGCTTCCTTATCTTCACTTCAATCTCGGCGTCCTCTACCAGCGGCTCGGGAAGCTCGACCGCGCGGGCGAGGAATTCGACAAAGAGATGGTGATCACGCCGAGCGAGCCCTGGAGCTATGAGAATCGCGCCACCATCTGGCTCGACCAGGGTGACTACGACAAGGCGATCGCGCTATTTCAGAAGGTCCTCTCGCTGAATCCCAAGATGCCGCTTTCTCTGGCCGGCATCGGAAGAGCCTACATGCACGAGTCGAAACCGGCCGACGCCATTCCCTATCTGAAACGGGCGGTTGAGATCCAGCCCGATAGCGCCAACTTTCACTATCAACTCGGGCAGGCATACCTCAAGCTGAGGCAAACCGACGAGGCCAAAGCGGAGTTTGCCGAAGCGTCGAAGCTCCAGGCCGAGGTCCGGCAGGGGCAAGAGGAAAAGATCTCCGGAAAACTACCGCCGCCCGCGAGCCCTCAACCTTAGAGGGCCTAGCCCGCCCTTCCGACCAATTATTTACAGAACGATGGTCTAGTGAAAAAGAAACGAAGCTCCATCATTTCGGGTAGATGCTTCCCAAGGAAAGCTAAAGTGTGAAGTAATGTACGAAAGGGGCTCCGACACAGCAACAGAGAGACACAGCGCGGACCTCTAGAGGTCGCAACCAAAACAAGACTCCAACACGGCGCCGCGAGGCCGCCCCGAAAAGAAGACCTCAACACGCAGGTCACGGAGGCTCCACGGAGGCCACGGCGATGAGGGCCAAGCTTGAGTGGGCGCCTGCCTCTTGCACGCGCTTCGTCTTCTCTGTGGCCTCCGTCAATCTCTATTGCCTCCGTGTTGAGACTTCTTTTGTTCTCGTGGTGCGAAAAATCGACATTTGCGAGAATCCTGACCAAAAAGCAAGAACTTACGACCGCGGTTTACAGGGCACTGCGACGAGCGAAACGTCCGGAAGCAAGCGACATCTTCACGTGATCCTCTCAATCTTCTCAGTATCTCTCCGCCTCTGTGCCTAGTTTTTCACACCTTCAGGCGGTAAGGGTACGCCGTCACACTTCCCTACAGGCCGCCCGCCGCCTTGGGATGGGATGCGCGAAGCTGGGCCGCGTCTGCGCTGATCTCGGCCAAGTCGTGCTTGATCTCGGCATAGCCGTACCAGTGCTGATAGTCAGGATTCATGTGGAAAGCGCCCTGGTAGCTGCGCATGCGGTCCACGAGAATCATGGTGTAAAGCTTCTGCTCGATGGGGGCCTTCAGGTCGTAGAACAGCAGCAGGTCGGAGACTGGAGGCCGGTCCTTGGGCCGCTCCAGGATGCCGTCGTTGTAAAGGCCCTCCACAATATCGATCGCGTCCGCCACCAGCTTATCGGAATCCTTGATTGTCGAATCCGCCTCCGCCAGGTTCTGCTCGGCGAAGCTGCGAGCGTGGCAGTTGACGCAAACGCTGATCCTCCGGTCGCGCTCCGCCTGCCATTCCGCGGCGGTGAGCGCCGGCCCGCCCAGCTTCACCACTTGCGCGCGCGGCGTGGGCTGCCCGTCGGGGGTCAGGATGCCGAGCGCCACCAGGATCTTCTGCCGGTAGCCTAGCCACTCCGGATCTTTCTCCGGCAGTCGCAACCCGAGGAAGCCCCAAGCCGCCTGCACCCCATGGTCCCCATTGGGCATGTGGCAGGTAACGCAGACCGGCGTACGGGGCCGGTCCGACGCGGCATGAGTGGGGTCCTTGAACCAGTCGCTCAGGCCCAGTTGCCAGTTCCAGTGCGCCGCGCCCTCGACGGTATAGATCACTCCATGTTTCGAGGTGGAGTACATCTCCCACTGTGGGTGATCCACCCCCATGTGGCACGGGAGGCATGCCTCGGGCCGCCTCGCTTCGGCGGCGGAGAAACGGTGCCGCGTGTGACAGGAATCGCACTTGCCTTCGTCGAGTCCCACCCGGTGGCAGCCGCCACACCCCCTCATACCTTCCACGAGGGCATGCGGTGCCACGGCGGTGGTCGGCATGGATACCATCGCTCCCCAGGCAACCGAGTGCCTGCCACTCGAGAACTGCTGGAACTTCTCGGCGTGACAAACGGCACAATTGCGGGGCGAGACGGCGCGACGCACCCGCTTGTCCTCACATGCGGTGGAGGCAGTCAGTATGCCCGGCGCCGCGTCCTTCACCGGAATGTGGCAATTGGCGCAGGCGACGCCGGCGCCGAAGTGCTTGCTCAGTTGCCAATCGCGAATCGCACTACCCGTGATGCCTTTGGAGATGTGACACTGAACACAGGCGCGACTCTCCGCCGGCACGGCGTTCACGTCAAGCTGAGGCGGTTCCGGCGCCGTCTCCTTCGCCCCCAGAGGGGCCGGCCGCCAAACACCGACCAGGATTCCTAGAAAGACAATTCTGACTACCTTGAATAATCTTTGCATAGCCCTCCCTCTATAGCCGCTCAAGATACTTGCGGGATTGTAACACAGAAGAAAGGAGCCAGGAGCCAGGAGTCAGAATGAAGGCGCTATACAGGGGGACAAAAGTTGTAGCGCCGGGCTTCAGCGCGGCGTCTTTCGCCCACGCCATACGCGCCACCTGCACCAGGTGCCGGGCTGAAGCCCGGCGCTACGACTCATGTCGCTCGGTACAGAAGTCAGGTAAGGAGTCGAAACACAGGAGAACGCTTCATTCTGACTTCTGAGTCCTGGGTCCTGACTCCTTTTTTCTCCCCATGTCAGCGTACACATCGACGATCTGACGGGCCACGTTTGGCATCGCCAATCGGGCAATGCGCTCGCGGCCCTGCGAGCGCGCGCCCCTGCGGCACACTTCTATAATCCCCGCCGCGATCGCCTCCGCGTTGCGTGCCACCAGAACATTGCCCTGTGCCGACCCGAACAGGTCGGCCACGTCACCTACATCGACAGATACCACGGGCAGGTTCACCGCCATCGCCTCCTTGACAGCGTTGGGAGAGCCCTCGAACATCGAGGCCACCACCAGCACATCGGCGGCATTCATATAGAGCGGCATGAGGTGGCGCGGGACGCCGCGAGCGAGGAGTATCTTGATCCCGGGAATCTCGGCGCGAGCGAGAGCCTCTGCAGCTTCGACCAGGTCATAACGTTTGCGCGCCTCCGCGGGATCGTAGGGAAATAGGATGAACTTCTTCGCCGGATCGAGTCCGAGGGCTCGCCGCGCCTCCGCCCGATCAATGGGGTGGAACAAGTCAAGATCGACTCCGTTGGGGATGACATGCGCCGATTCCATTCCCAGCCTGTGTTTCATCTCCGGGCTCTTGACGATGACCGCCGCCACCAGGCGAGCCAACAGGAAGCTGGAAATTTGGTAAAAC
>Ga0335081_10022967_pt1 | contig 10092 bp, 9 predicted proteins | sample Lox_Sample_35_FD_206713 | JGI IMG/M metagenome (GOLD analysis project Ga0335081, IMG submission 206713) | Soil microbial communities from Loxahatchee National Wildlife Refuge, Florida, United States - Lox_Sample_3.5 | ecosystem: Environmental > Terrestrial > Soil > Wetlands | place: USA: Florida... | reverse complement strand
GCCTCACTGTCGCTACCGAGATATCCCCCGAGCGCCTTGGTGCCCCAGGGCACCTGCGATGGCGCGACGATCGGCGAAAAGGCGCTCGCCGCGCGATAGCCGTTGGGATGGCTGAGCGCAATGGTCAGCGCGCCATGACCGCCCATCGAGTGCCCAAGGATCGACTGCCTCCTCGCGTCGATCGGAAATTCCTCGGCAAGGAGCGCCGGAAGCTCCGCGGTCACATAGCTCCACATGCGGTAGTTTTTCGCAAAGGGCTCTTGCGTCGCATCCACGTAAAAGCCGGCACCAAGGCCGAAGTCATAGGCGCCTTGGGGATCGTCAGGCACCCCCTCGCCCCGCGGGCTCGTGTCCGGGGCGACAAAGATCAGGCCAAGTTCAGCGCACGCGCGGCGGAACTCGCCTTTCTCGGTCACATTGGCGTGAGTGCAGGTCAGGCCCGACAGGTACCACACGACGGGCAACTGTACGCCGGCTTGGTGCGGCGGCACATAGACCGAAAAGGTCATCGGAGTTTTTGTCTCGCGGCTGGCGTGCCGGTATACCCCCTGCACGCCGCCATACGACCTGTTGAGCGAAACAGTTTCGAAAGCCATGGTCCGGTGTTTCCCACGCCGGCGCGGCGCGAAGGTGTCAAGCAATCACACTCCGCCGGCGATGGGCCGCCGCCGGCGGAGTTCAGATGGGCTGTGCCGGTTCAGGCTGCCGCCTTCGCCTTGGACTTCGCGACATGGGTTGCGATCGCATCCATCAACGGCGGCGACAGGCAATCATAGGGCTCAAGCCCCAACTCCTTCAGGCGCGCCCTGATGCCGCCCATCTCGGACGGATCGACACCGGATTCGATGACCGAGGAAACGAAGGCGGCAAACTGCGGCGCCTGCGACCCGCTCTCGACGAACAGCTCGGGATGCACGAAATCGAGGCCGTAGAACGGATGCCCCTTGTTCTCGATACGGCCATACATGTGCGTACCGCAGGCCTTGCAGGCGTAACGCTGGATGACGGCCGACGGATCGACAATCTGCAGCTTGTCGCCGTTTTCCAGGACTGTGAGATTGTCGCGGGGAACGACGGCGACCACAGAGAAGACCGCCCCTTCCGGCTTCCAGCATTTGGTGCAGCCGCAGGCATGATTGTGGGCGACATCGCCCTTGATGCCGACCTTGACCGGCCGGTCCTTGCATTTGCAGACGAGCGTGCCGCCAGCGAAGCTGCCCGAACCTTTCTTCACTCCACTGTCAATTGATGGGTGGATATGAGCAGTCATGGATCTATCCTCCTTGTGTTTGACGTTTCTGACTTAGTAGACGACGACCGACCGGATCGATTTGCCTTCATGCATCAGATCGAATCCCTTGTTGATGTCCTCGAGCTTGAGAACATGAGTGATCATCGGATCGATCTGAATCTTTCCATTCATGTACCAGTCGACGATTTTCGGCACGTCGGTCCGACCCCGAGCGCCGCCGAATGCCGTGCCCTTCCAGACTCGGCCGGTCACGAGCTGGAACGGCCGCGTGGCGATTTCCTTGCCGGCCTCGGCAACGCCGATGATGACCGAAACCCCCCAGCCGCGATGGCAGCATTCCAAGGCCTGGCGCATCACGGTCGTATTGCCGGTGCAGTCGAAGGTGAAATCCGCGCCGCCGTCGGTCAGCGTCACCAGATGCTGGACGATATCGCCGCTCACCTTGGTGGGATTGACAAAGTCGGTCATGCCGAACTTGCGTCCCCACTCCTCCTTGCCGTCATTGACATCGACGCCCACGATCTTGCCGGCGCCGACCATCCGCGCGCCCTGAATGACATTGAGCCCGATCCCGCCAAGGCCGAACACGACCACATTCGAGCCCGGCGTGACTTTGGCCGTGTTGATCACGGCGCCGACGCCGGTCGTCACACCGCAGCCGATGTAGCAGCTCTTGTCGAACGGCGCGTCTTCCCGGATCTTTGCCACTGCAATTTCAGGCAGCACAGTGAAATTCGAGAACGTCGAGCAGCCCATGTAGTGGTAGATGGTCTGGCCCTTGTAGCTGAACCGTGACGTGCCGTCCGGCATCACGCCCTTTCCCTGCGTGGCACGAATTGCGGTACAGAGATTGGTTTTCTGGCTGAGACAACTTTTGCATTGACGACATTCCGGTGTATAGAGCGGGATTACATGGTCGCCGGGTTTTACCGAGCTAACCCCCTGCCCGACCTCGCGGACAATACCCGCGCCCTCATGTCCGAGGATCGAGGGAAAGATTCCCTCGCTGTCAAAACCGTCAAGCGTATAGGCATCTGTGTGACAGATTCCTGTCGCTTTGATCTCAACAAGAACTTCGCCGGCTTTCGGGCCGTCGAGATCGAGTTCGACGATCTCAAGCGGCTTCTTGGCAGCGAAGGCGACAGCTGCGCGTGTTTTCATTGACCCTTTCTCCACTCAAATCTCTTCTTTAGCCCGAAATAATTGCGGTCTTTCAATGCCTTCAGCCGTCTGGAAGATCGATGAATCGACATGCGCGACCATCACGCGCGTCACGCAAGATGTATCCGGGCAATACTTTGTGCGGACGAAACATTGCACGCTTGCGCTCAATGTCAAGCATACATGGATATACCATGATCGCGACGACCGTCCTCTCACTCACTCGATGCCGTTGCGACGCGGCAGATGCGTCAGCATCACCGACCAATCCGCGGCTGAATTCAATCTGACGCGCGCGCTGTTGGCCTCGGGGCATTTCCCACTTCCGTCGATAGCGGGCCCGAGATGCACCTATTATGGGATCGCGGGTGAAATATCGTCGAAATTTGAAACGTGAGCATCAGGCTGGCGTAGTTTCTCCGCTCGCACCTCCAACAAGGAGACAAAGGAATGATTGAAATCATTCTCACTGTCTGCGCCGTTTCCAACCCGACCTACTGTGAGGAGAAGTATCTCCAGTTCGAATGGCAGGGGTCGATCCGGCAATGCATAATGGGCGCCCAGCCTTACATCGCCGAGTGGATCGGCAAACATCCAGAATGGATGGCCCGAAGATGGAGTTGCGACTATCCGGGGCACGAGAAGCGTCAAATCTAGTGGCGCGATGCTAACATTCGCATCCCTTCTCGGCGGGCAGTTTTGCGAATGTTAACATCAAAGGACCACTAGCAAATTATTGATGCTTGTGGAGCTTTGGTTTGACGTTCGCACGAGGGAATCGCGGCGGACGCGGTGCGAACGTCAAATCCGCTCCATTAGTTCGGCCCGAAGGCAACGCCCCTGGGCAATTCGCCGACCTGGATCGACTTGACGACGCGTAGCGATGCGACGTCGATCACCGAGACATCGTTGGAGACTCCGTTGGCGACCACTAGGTATTTCTCGTCCGGGGTGAAAGCGCCGTGCCAAACGCGCTGTCCCACCAAGAGATACTTCAAGACGGCGTGACTCGTGCCGTCCACGACCGCCACGCGATTGGCGGGCCCAAGATCAATGAAGCCGAGCTTGCCATCCTTGGTGATGTTGATTCCGACCGGCTGGATGGCCTCAGATCGCAGTCCGGGAACCTCGAATGTCACCGTTTGCTTCAGCTTTCGTGTGGCCGGATCGACAATGGCAAGGCTGCCGCCAATTTCGGACGTCACCCATAATTCCGATCCGTCGGACTTGTAGGCCGAAAAGCGCGGGCGGTCGCCAACGAGGAGGTTGCCGACGATTTTGTGGCTTGCCGTATCGATGAAATGCACCAGGCTCGCGGTCTCCGACGTGCAAATCAATTCCTTCGAATCCGGACTGACCACCATCCCTTCGGGCTCGGTACCGACCGTCACCTGGCCCACAGCCGCGCGTTTGGCCATGTCGATGATGGTCACCATGGCGTCGTTTTCGTTGGCGACATAGAGGAACTTGCCTGCGGGATCGAGGGCAAACTGCTCAGGATCCGGGCCCGACGGTAATTCCCCGGCGTCACTGAAGCTCTTGGCATCGAACATTTGGATCGTGTCATCGTCACCCAGCGCGACGATGACGAATTTGCCGTCCGGAGTGACCTCTATGCCGCGCGGCCGCTGTCCGGTCTTGATGGTTGCGACCGTTTCCATCTTGTCGGTATCGACGACGGAAATCGAATTGCCCTTTTCGTTGGACACATAGGCTAGAAAGGCAGAGGCGGCCTGCGACGAAAGGATGAGCCCAATTGAGGCCAGGGCCGGCACAACGATCCAGCGCAAATCGCGCATGCTGCGTTTCTCCAACCTATGATATGGGGCGACCTAGCAATCCGGCTTCAGCGCGCAACTGGATCATCGCATGCAACCCGTCGACCAACTCCGGCGTTTCTTGCGCACGAGGATAAATGATAAATAAGGTGGCCTGAAAGCTCAAACGACGCGCATAGATGTCCAAACTTCGCTTCGGAGGTTCGATGCTCCGCCTGCTGTTCGGTGTTCTCGTCCTCGTCGCTTTCAGCGAGACCGGCCTGTCCGATCAGCCAGCGGAGATCAAGGTCGGCTACCTTCACCAGCCCCTCTCGAGGATCAAGATATCCTTGATAGATGTTCCGGCAAGCAACGATGGTCTTGCGGGTGCGGAGCTTGCGATTGAAGACAACAATGGCACGGGAAGCTTTCTCAATCAGCATTACACGCTCGTCGAAAAGTTGGTCCGGGAGAACGACGATCCGGTCGCGGCGATGACGTCGCTTGCGGATCAGGGCGCTTCATTCATCGTCACCAGCCTCGATGCTGACCGCCTCCTCAAGGCAGCCGATGCCGGCAAGTCGCGCGGCGTGACCCTGATTAACGCATTGGCGCTGGACGAGCGCCTGCGCGAACAAGATTGCCGGGCCAATGTCTTTCACGTTGCGCCGACGCGCTCGATGCTCGCCGACGCGCTGGCGCAATATCTGGTCTGGAAAAAATGGCCAAAATGGCTGCTGATTGCGGGCTCCCACGACAACGATAAATTGTTCGCCGATGCGTTGCGGCATGCCGCTACGCGCTTCGGCGGGAAGATCGTCGAGGAGCGCACGTTCAAGGACACAGGCGGAGCGCGGCGGACCGACAGCGGCGTGACGGAGATTCAGCAGCAAATGCCGATGGTCACGCAAGGGGAGGCGGATCACGATGTCGTTCTCGCCGCCGACGAAAACGAAGTGTTTGCCGGCTACCTCCCCTATCGCACCTGGGATCCTCGCCTCGTGGCCGGCTCGGCTGGTCTGGTGCCCACCACGTGGGATGCAGCGTTTGATCAATGGGGCGCCGTACAGTTGCAAAATCGCTTCACCAAACAGTTCCAGCGGCCGATGACCGCCCATGACATGCAGGTCTGGACGGCGGTTCGCATGATCGGGGAAGCCGGGAGCCGCTCCGGTTCCACAGATGCCGGCAAAATGTTGGCTTACATGAAAAGTCCTGATTTTTCGGTCGCAGCCTTCAAGGGGCAAAAGCTGACCGTCCGAGACTGGAACCTGCAGCTGCGGCAGCCCATCCTGCTGTTCGACGGCAGGAATACGGTTTCGGTCTCTCCACAGGAGGGGTTTTTGCACCAGGTCTCGACGCTCGATACGCTCGGCCTTGACCGGCCTGAAACCAAATGCAGCCTCAAATGAGGACTGCGGATCCGGTGGGAGTATCTTTTGGTTTAGTCGCGCCTGCGTTAGCTTGCACCTCTTCGAGCAGAGTTCTATGTTCCCCTCGCGTGGTACGACTCCAAGATGATGCCAAGGGAGGTTTGGAATGGCTTGGAAGGCTCCGAAAGTTATCGAAGTTCCGGTGGGCATGGAAATCAACATGTACGCCTGCGCGGCCCGCAAATAGACGACCGCAAGAACTTCGCAGATACCAGTGGAGGTGGATCGCCTTTGTCCTGCGCGAGCGTACGGCCAGACGAACCACCTCCGAAATATTCTCAACGCGATCTGAATTGCCGTCTCGGTTGGACTCGACCGCCACGCGACACCAAAATGTTAGGGTGCGGGCGAGTACACCTAGACGTTCGCGCGTGAGTTTGGAGGATTCTTCCATGATATCTCGACGCAGCATCCTGAAGGTGATCGGCATCGCGAGCCTGTTTGCGACCAGCGTGCCGGCGTTCGCGAAATCGAGGACATCAAATCCCGTCAAGGCACTGGATACCGATAACGACGGCACGGTCGACCTTGCGGAGGCCAAGAAAGCTGCCTCGAATGTGTTCGATCGGCTCGACCGCGATCATGACGGCACACTCGACAAGCGGGAGCTCGCCGGCCGGCTGAGTGCAAGGGATTTTGCCGCAGCGGATCCGGATCACGACCGCACGTTGACCAAGGACGAATATCTGGCCGTCGTCGAAAAGCACTTCAATGCGGCGAATAAGGACGGAGATGGCACGCTGGATGCCAAGGAGCTTTCAACCAAGGCGGGCCGGAGCCTGTTGCGACTGTTGACATAGTCGCCAAGCAGAGGGCGTGGGCGCGGTCAGGTCGAGAACAAGCGGCCATAGTCATTGACCCGGTCATTGATGCCGCTTGATCTCAGCAAATACCACGCCATGCTCTGATTGCTGGTGAGCACCGGCAAGCCTGAGGTCTTCTCGAGTTGCGCAATCACGGGCGCGGATTTGATCGCCGTGCAACTGATCAAACAGGCGTCTGCGCTTGTATCGACGGTGCGCGTTGCCCAGTCGAGAATCGTCTCCGGCCTAAGGGCCGCCATCTCGCCATTGGTATTGATACCGAGATTGGCACTGCCTTTGATGGTAAAACCGTTGGCCTCGAGGAAGGCGACCTCGCGCTCATGGACGGCGTCGATGTACGGCGTCAGCAGTGAAACGGTTTTGGCATTCAGCCGCCTCAAACCTTCGAGAATCGCGTCTGCGGTGGTGAAGCACCTGATCCCCGATGCCGACTGAATCCTCTCCCGGATGTTGCCCGCGAGCTCCGGCGCGAATGTCGAGACCGCCGTGCAGTGAAACACGATGCAGCCGACCCTGGCGTCTGAGAGAAGCTCGCAAGCCGTCTCCAGGCGATCGAGCATGCGCATGAGCTCGGTTGACGAGCTGCCGCGCAATGCCAGCCGTGTCACCAGTGTCGAAACGCCCCGCGGCAACATGGCGCGAATTTCCGGCTCGACCACTGAGTTGCCGGAGGGAACGAGCACGCCGGCGCGAAGACGGCTGCCGTAGTCGATATCTGGCATAGCGGACATGATGGCCCTCACGCCTTGACGCTCGCAACGATAGGGCGTTGGGCGGCATGCAAGTAGCAGCGGTTGATATAGTCGGAAGCGCGCGGTTTGGTCCGATTCGGCGCCGCGCGGATCAGGGAGCTGATCTCGATCAGCGCCTGCACCGCGGCATCGTTGGCGTCTCCATCGCGCGGAAAGATTTCACCTGCGGTATATCATCCCACGCGCGCATTACGTAGTCTTTCGTGATCCCTGTTTCGGCCATGGCGATCGGCGCAACCCCTTCGCGGTTTGCAAAGAACCACTCGTGCGCGCGCACCAAAGCGCGCATGAACCGATACATGACCTCGACGTTCGCCCGCGCCCATCTCTTATCGACATTCAACGAAGTGAATTGAAAATAGGGCACTTCCTGACGCGGCTCGCAGAGGCTGGAAAATCCTTGATCGATCGCGATGTAGTTCAATGGCGCACCCTGCAATCCCGCGTCGATCTCGCCCGATTGCAACATGTCCCATCGCGCTAGGATCGGACCGACCGCGCGCATGTTGTAGTCGCGTGGATATTCCAGGCCGCGCGCGGCAAGAAGCTGTATGACCAGCGAGGAGCTGCCTGCCTCGATCGAGGACACACCAACGGTCTTGCCGCGAAGATCATCGAAGCTCCGGATATTCTTCCCCGCAATGAGAGAAAACGGAAGCCGGTTGACGTTGCCGCCTACAATCTCGAGAAAGCCGCCGGCCTCGCTGTCGAGGGTCACATGCTCGGTGATCCCATAGCCGATCTGCGCCCGGCCGTCGCGCAGCCGGTTTGTGACTTCGTCGACACCTTCGTAGAGCTCGATCGCAACATCGAGCCCTTCATCGGCGAGCATGCCGCGATGTTTTGCGATCCATATCGGCAGGTTGAAGTAATTTCTCGACACGGCGGCAAACGTCAGTTGCTGCATCCGGCTTTTTCCTCAAGCAAAAGCGGTCGCGCGATCAACCAGCCTGCCGCCCTCGACGATGATCTGCTGGAGCAACCGGTCGAGCGTCGCCATCTCGTGGCTCGACATGTTGGCAAACAGCCGTTCGTTGACGGTGCGGAGCGCGGGCGCGATATCCTGGATCAATTTTTCACCCTTCTCCGTCAATGCTACCTTGATCGCGCGCCCATCCTCGGGATCGGGAAGCTTTGTCAGGAGCCGCGCCTTCACCAGCTTACCGACATCGGCGGTAACATTGGACGCCGACACATGCAGATGATCCGCGATGCGCCGGACGCTTGGATTTGAATTGATCTTGGCGACAGCCACCATCACCGCAAGCTCGGTCGACGAAAGTCCGAATGGTTGCGCGGTCAACCGGCGCAGCACCTGCATGGTCGACGCCGCGGCAAAAATGTCGGACATGAAATCGCGGGAGGCCGGCTCGTCGCCATTGGCCGTCAGCGTATTCAATCCAGCGATGCGCATACCGCCGACGCGTTTGCGCGAGGCGCGCTTTGGCTTCTTCAGCTCCATCGGCTCACGCGCGGTCACTCGACACCTGCTCGATACGACAGGGGATACCGCGCGTGTCGGCCGAGCCACTCGCAGCGTCCCAGCGCGCCGAATAGCTCATGGCCGCGTTGATGTTGATGTCGCGCGCGCCGAAATGCGGCGCCGCAGTCTCCGGCGACCACCAGCCGACGCCCGTGGTCAGGACATCCACCATCGTATCCGTGGTAACCTTCGCCTTGAGGCGACAGGTGCTGGAGGTGCCCGGCGTTCGCACGCTAATCCAATTCGCGTCCAATATACCGTGGCGCGCGGCCGTCTCCGGATGGATGTAGACCAAAGGATCGGGCGAGACCTTGCGCGCCCAGGCCTGCTCGCGAAAGCGCGAGTGATGATAGGTCTTTTCGCGCAAACCCGTCTGCAGCACGAGCGGGAATGCCTCGCCCGCCGCGTCGCGATCGAGCACGTAGCTCGGCGGTACATAGGCGGGCAGCGGATCAAGGCCGGCGCGCGCCATGTTCTCGGAATAGAGCTCGACCTTGCCGGTCGGACCAATGAACGGCTTTTCATCGAAATTCCCGCGGGTGTGGGCGAAACTGACAAAGCCGTCGCGTCGGAGGTCGTCGAGCCTGATGTCGCTCTCTTGCAGAAGAAATGAATTGAACGCTGACTGATCGCGCCACGGCAGGAAGCGCTCCTCGGCCATTCCCTTCCGCGCCAAGCGCTCGACGAGACCGCGCGCGATGTCGAGATCGGATTTGACGTCGCCGTCGCGTTTAGCAGCCGCGCAGGTATAGGTCACACAGGACCCGCCCTTGTGGACATGGACCTCCTCCTCTTCAAGCGTCGTCGTCTTGGGAAGAACGAAGTCGGCCCAGGCCGCCGTCGGTGTCATGGTGTGAGCGGCGACGACGAACAGGTCGAGGCCCTTGAGCGCCTCGATCGTCCTCGCCGTGTCCGGATAGGTCACTGCGATATTGACCCCGCTCGCATAGAGCGCCCGCACCGGATAAGGGCGTCCTGTCAGCATCGCCTCGATCACGGACGGGTTGTGGCAGGCCATCTGGAATCCGAGCGGTCCGGCCCACAGCGGAAACGCGCTTGCGCCGATGCGTTGCGCCTCGACCTCGGGCGACAGCCGAAACGCCGAATCGAACAGGACGTCAAAATAGCTTTTGAAGCCGCGCGGCTTCTTGGCCCGGCGGTTGCCGCCGATGCGATCGATATTGCCGCTGATCCCGACGAGCGAGAAATACGCGCGAAAAGTCTGGACGCCATTGGAGGCGGCATCGATGCCGTGACCGCTGACAAAACATGATGGCCCCGCGCCATACATGCGCGCCGCCGCGACGATATCGGCCGCGGCTACACCGGTCTGTGCTTCCGCCCATTCTGCGGTGCAGGAGTGGACGCGTTCCTTCAGCTGTTCGAAACCGTGGCACCATTTTTCCACGAACGGGCGATCGTAGAGCCTC
>Ga0335081_10022966_pt1 | contig 10092 bp, 5 predicted proteins | sample Lox_Sample_35_FD_206713 | JGI IMG/M metagenome (GOLD analysis project Ga0335081, IMG submission 206713) | Soil microbial communities from Loxahatchee National Wildlife Refuge, Florida, United States - Lox_Sample_3.5 | ecosystem: Environmental > Terrestrial > Soil > Wetlands | place: USA: Florida... | reverse complement strand
CTCCCGTTCGCGTCGTAACGCTGGTGCTGGTGATTCATGCCGCCCTGTTCTACACGCTTTCTCACGGCGAGGCCGTTCTCGAAACGCGTCCACTGGTGGATTTTCCGAAACAGATCGGCGACTGGCGCGTGGTACGTGAAGGAACACTCGATGCCGAAACCCTGCAGATTCTCAGAGCCGACGACTACCTGACGCGCGACTACATGGGACCGGCGCCCGACGGAGTGAATCTCTATGTCGCTTTCTTCCGGACGCAGCGAACCGGCCAGACGCCGCACTCACCGAAGAACTGCCTGCCCGGCGGCGGCTGGGTTCCGTCGGAGTCGTCGATCGTCCCCATCGACATTCCCGGACGCAGCCACCCCATTCGCGTGAACCAGTACATCGTCGCCAAAGGGGCTTCGCGGGACGTGGTGATGTACTGGTATCAGTCGCACGGGCGAGTTGTGGCCAGCGAGTACGCGGCGAAGATTTATGTGGTGGCCGATGCGCTGCGCTACAACCGCACGGACACGGCGCTGGTGCGGGTGGTGGTGCCCATCACCGGCAGCGATCAGGAAGCGATTCGCATCGCGCGCGAGTTCTCCGCGACGATCTACCCGCCGCTCGCAGATTACCTGCCTCGCTGAAATTGGTGACGCACACCTAATTTCGATGCAGAATTGCTACGCCGAAATTAGGTGTACGTCACCAATTTCTGGCCCGTCTTACGATCCAGAATCACGTGTGCGGCGCGGCCGGGTGGGAGCGTGAGGTCAATCTTCGCGCCGTTTTCGCCGTGCGTCAGGCGGATTTGCTTTTGCTGGCCGGATTCGGAGATCAGCGTGTACAGGACGCATTGCGCGAACACGCTGGGGCGAATCAGAATCGCGGGGTCGACGGGCTCAACTGAGAAGATCGGACGAATTCCGGCCTGCTGCAAAGCGTGACGATACAACGCGGCAATGGGCGCGCTTTCGTTGCTGGTTTCGAGCGGCAGCGGACACCAGATCAGTTTCCCCTTGCCGAGAGACACCGTCCTCCCGGTCGCGATCTCCTCGCCTTCCACGACCGCTTTCTCGATCCGCTGGAAGACGTCGCCGTGAAAGCCGATCTGCCAGTCTGCGCCGGCGATTCGAAGAGTCTCCTCCTGGGCTGCCGGCTCGACGCCTGTGCGCACGCCGAATAGACCGGAGCGGTCGACCGCGATCCAATGCTCATCGCGATCGATTACCCCCGTGATCAACAATATCGCGCCGTTTCGCACGGCACCCAGCAGCACCTCCCAGGCGGCGGTGCTGAAGACCTGCGGACACGGCAGCACGATCAGCCGCGCTGGAACAAACTCGCGCTCCAGCGCGTACTCGCCCGCCGCGCGCATCGGCGTCAGGCATTCATAGTGCATCACCCGCACCGCACGCTTTGTCGCCACGGACGCGATATCGCGAACCGAGAACAGGTGCGACTGCGGAACGATCATGAGCACGTCCTCCAGTTCCCTGCCCACCAGCAGCCGCCCATGCTCGCGCCAGAACGCCGCCATCCCCAGAAACGCGTCGAATTCCGGCTTGGCCGTTCCGTCCGCGCGGAAAAAGCCTATGCTCGCTTCGTTATCGTCGGGGATGTACGCGTTGATGTTCCACAGCCACTGGATGAAACCCGCGCCGTTGGCGCCCATGGCGAACGCCATCTTCCGCTCCAGCAGATCGCGTGCCTGTTCCTCGGTGCGCCCGGGCGTGCGCCGCATGGTCTCGTAGAACATGATGCCGGACTCTTCCACCAAGTTGGGCTTCGACGGCGATTTGGTCAGGAGGCTGTCCCAGAGCAGATCGTCGTTGAGCCACCAGTTGTGCACGCAGGTGAAATCCACCACCCGATCGTGGAAGAGCGGGCTCGGCTGTACCGACAGTCCGCCCTCGTCCTGGCCGACGGTGATGAGCTGATGCGGGTTGCCCGCGGCGCGAATCGATGATGAGATCTCGCGCACCCAGCGGTTGAACATGTCCTGAGCGAACAGGTGGTAGTCGAGCACCGGCAGCGGGTGTGTGCGCTCGAAGATGTTCTGGTCGGAAAAGTCCTCAAGCGCGGGCAGATCGATGGGATCGAGCGGCGTGAGTCCCCACATCTCGCGCAGCTTCGCTTCGTCGGGATAGCGTTGCTTCAGCCATTCGAGCCACGCGGCGCGCTCGTATTCGTCGTAATTGGGCCGGCACTCGAAGCGGTGCGCGGGCGAGCAGAACTCCGGCTCGTTGATCAGGTCCCAGCTCAGGTGATTCGCGCCGCGGCAGCGTTCGGCGAGCGCGAATACAAACTCCTTCTGCGCCTCGACCGCGCGCGGATCCAGATAGGGATTCACGCCGCCCCACATCTCCGGCAGAAACGCGAACACGTTGAAGATGACCGCGATGTCGTGGCGAGCGGCGATGGTGACAAACGTCTCCAGCGCGCGCAGGCAGCCTTCATTCACGCGCCCGATTTCCGGCATGATGGTTTTCCAGCCGGTCCAGATGCCGGTGCGGACGACGTCCACGCCCGCGCCCTTCATGCGCGCGAAGTCGCGATCCCATACGGCCGGGTTCGGCTCCAGCAGGAACTTGCGTTGGGCGTCCGCGGCCATGTAGGTTGTGCCGGTGAGGACGAACGGCCGGTCGTCGCGGAGGAAATAGTCGCGATTGCAGGTGAGCGGGGCTCCAACGGATGCGCCGGGCGCGGCGGCGACGACAAAGCCGGTTTCTGCGCGGAGGCTGCCCGAGCGGGCTTCGACTCGATAAGACCCTGGGGAGAGACCCGCGGATATTTGTGCCTCGCCGATGGCGAGAACGGTGCCCGTGAGGACGGCCTGTGAGGCCGCCGCGGGCTGGGAGCCCGCCCCACTTCGGCAAACCGCGATTTCGGCGGGTTCGGGCCGCGTGACGCCTTTCGGCCGTTTCAGACGCACCGTAAACGACGGGCGCTCTTCGCCGTAATAGCAGGCAAAGCTCGGGCTCACCTCGAACTCGCTCGCCCCTTCGGCAGCAATCTGCACCAGCGTGCGAATGGCTGCCGGCTCCAGCGACCCGCGCAGGCTCGCCAGCACCCAACGCCCGCCCGCGAACGTGCCTTCCAGCCGGTCGATCTGCACGAACGGTGCGGCAACTCGAGTCCCGCGCGAATTCAGCCCGTAGAGCAGCGCCTGCATGACCGCTTCGCGCATTCCCGCCGAGCCGATCTCATCGGGATGATCGCGCGCGCTGGTGAGCCGCACATAGAATTCGAAGACCGCTTCCGCTTGAAACGCGCTCGGATCGACAGCGCCGCCCGCCTGCCAGGCCTTGATTCGCACACCAGGCACCTCGAACGCCTGCGTTATCGCGAGCTCCTTGTGGTAAGCAGTCTGGCGGATCTCCTGTTTCCATTCGCGGCCCTCACGCACCACCGGCACGGCGAAAGGAACGCCACCGAGATTCAGCCAGTTCCCGCCACGCTTCAAATACTCGACGATCGCCGGCCATGCCGACACGGGGAAGGCGGATCCGTAGGGCGTGACGAGTACATCGTACGCTCCGGGCTTCACCTCGGCGACCATTTCGACATCGAACCCACCGAGGGCCGCTTCGAGATTCACCGGAGCGATATCGACGCTGGGGAACCCCGGTCGGGAGAGCACTCCCACGTGCAGCGAACGCGGCGCTACTGGCTGGCCGCGCACCGCCAACGCGGAGCTCGCGAGAAAATCGCGGCGCGTGATCACTTCGGGCCGGTTTCCTGCCGCGCTTTGTCCAGCGCCGCATCGGCCCAGGCGATCAGCGGCACTTCGTATGGCAGAACGGCGTCGGCATGCCACGGCAGCACTCGCACCGTGAAACCGCATTGTCCGCTGTCCGCGCAGGCAACGCGGCCGGTGTACCTGTAGACGTCGCCCTGATTTCCGCCCGGCTCCATCAGCGCCTTGCCGGCAATGGGAATTCCTCCGCCCGGATCCATGTGCCCGTAGTAGAGCTCCACGTGCACGTCGGCGGGCGTGAGCGCGCCCAGCTTCACTTCAGCGGTCACGTCGATTGAGCCGCCCACCGCCAGGTCCTTCGGCAATGCCGGAATGATGCGCTGCACGTTCACCTGCGACCAGTTCCCCCGCACCCGCCATCGCCACTCCATCAGCGCCCGTGCCCGGGCTGCGTGCTCCGCCGCAAGCTCGGTGTGACGCCTGGCCGAGGGCAGATAGAATCGTTCGGCGTACTGCGCCACCATGCGATTCGTGTTGAACAGGGGCGACAGCATGGCCATGGAAAACTTCATGCGCGCAATCCAGCGCCGCGGTACATCCTCGCTGTCCCGTTCGTAGAACAGCGGCACCACGTCGTTCTCCAGCACGTGATACAGCATCTCCGATTCGACGCGGTCCTGATAATCGAAGTCGGTGTACTCCTCACCCTTGCCAATGGCCCATCCCACTTCCTGATCGTAGGCCTCGGCCCACCAGCCGTCCAGAATCGAGCAGTTCAGCCCGCCGTTCGCCAGCAGCTTCATTCCGCTGGTACCGCTGGCCTCCATCGGACGCCGCGGCGTGTTCAGCCAAAGATCGACGCCCTGCACCAGGTAGCGCGCCACCGACATGTCGTAGTTCTCGATGAACACAACGCGCCGCCGCACTTCGGGGTCGCGAATGAACTGCAGCAACTGGCGGATGAGTTCCTTCCCGTCGTGATCGGCTGGATGAGCTTTACCCGCCACCACGATCTGCACCGGGCGATTCGGGTCGTTCAGCAGCTTTTTCAGACGGGCCGGATCGCGCAGAATCAGCGTGGCGCGTTTGTAGGCGGCAAAACGGCGCGCAAAGCCGATGGTCAGCGTTTCCGCGTTGAGGACGCCCTGCGCCCTGGTGGCTTCCTGTTCGGAGGCTCCGCGAGCGCGCAACTGCACGGCGAGACGCTGCCGCGCCCAGGAGATCATCCGCTCCCGGCGGATCTGGCGCACGCGCCACAACTCTTCGTCGGGAATGTCGTGCACGCGATTCCATACCGCCATGTCGGTGGGGTCCTCGGCCCAGCGGGGCCCGATGTAGCGGTCCAGCAGATTGCTCATTTCCTGCGAGATCCACGAGCGGGTATGCACGCCGTTGGTCACGTAGCCAATGGGAATCTCGTTGTCCGGGAAACCGTGCCACGTGTTGCGCGCCATGCGGCGGGTCACCTCCGCATGCAGCTTGCTCACGCCATTGCAGCAGGCGCTGTGACGCGCCGCCAGAACGGCCATGTTGAACGGCTCTCCGTGGTCGGCTCCGTTATTGCGCCCCAGCGCCATGAACTGGTCGAAGCTGAGCCCCAGCCTGCCGGCGTAATCGCCCAGGTAACGCTGGACTAGTGCCGGATCGAAGCGGTCGAACCCAGCCTCCACCGGCGTGTGCGTGGTGAAGATGTTCCCCGCGGCGGTTGCCTGGCGCGCCACGTGGTAATCCACATGGTCGGCTTCCATGAACAGGCGTGCGCGTTCCACGCCGAGGAATGCCGAGTGCCCTTCGTTCATGTGGCATACGGTGGGATGGAGACCCATTGCCGTGAGCGCGCGCATGCCGCCAATGCCCAGCACGATCTCCTGCTGGATGCGCGTTTCATTGTCGCCGCCGTAGAGCGCGCTGGTGATGCCGCGGTCGTGCGGTGTGTTGCCGTCCACATTGGTGTCCAGCAGATAGAGCGGAATGCGGCCAATGCGCGCCACCCAGACATGCGCCCTGACTTGGCGGCCGGGGAACTCCAGCAGGATGGCCAGCGGCTCGCCGTCCGCGCCGTTCACCGGCTCCAGCGGCAGATTATAGAAGTCGTTCAGTGGATAGGTTTCCTGCTGCCATCCATCGGCGTTCAGGTACTGCTGGAAGTAGCCGGTCTGATACAGGAGGCCAACGCCTACCAGCGGCATCCCGAGATCGCTCGCCGATTTCAGATGGTCGCCAGCCAGGATGCCCAGGCCGCCGGCATAATTCGGAAGACACTCGGTGAGACCGAATTCGGCGGAGAAATAGGCGATACGAATGTCTCCCGCGCTGGGATGCCGGCGAGCAAGCCACCCCGGCGCCTGCAGATATTCCTGCAACGACGCATAGGCGCGCCGCATGTGCGCCAGAAACGCCTCGTCGAGCTCCAGCTCCTCCAGCCGCACCTGATCCATGTTGCCGAGCATGAGCCGCGGATTGTGACCGCTCCTTTCCCAGGCATCGCGATCCATACGGCGGAAGAGGCTGATGGTGTCGTGATCCCACGACCATCGCAGGTTCATGGTCAGCTCGCTGAGCGGCGCGAGCGTGGACGGAATCGCTGGCAGCACTCGATAGGGAAAAAGACTGGGCATAGGAAGACTCGCTAGATCGATAGTGCCCGCAGGTGCTGATAACTCACCCGCAGACTTTGCACGGGATCGCCGGGCGTGTGGTCCTGCTCGACGAAATAATGAACGGCGCCAGCTCTGCCGGCCGCGCGCAGGATGGCCGGAAAGTCGAGTGAGCCGTTGCCGACCTCTTTGAAATCCGACGGCTTCGCCTTCGATTCGTCGAAGATCACGGACATCTTCCTTGACTTGTCCTTCAGATGGAGCAAGCGCACGCGCGCGGCATGGCGGTTGAGAAACTCCACCGGATCGAGTCCGGCGGCGCTGACCCAGAAAACGTCCACCTCGAGCCCAACCAGGACGGGGTCGGTGCGGTCCAGAAGTGTGTCGATCGGGCGCTCGCCTGGCTGTCCCGCGAATTCAAACGCGTGGTTGTGGTAGCAGAGCGAGGCGCCGGCCTTTCGCGCCGTTTCTCCGGCGCGATTCAGTCGATCGCAGAACGCGCGCCAGTCGTCCGGCGTGCGGCGTTCGGCGGGGCGCACGTAAGGGACAACCACAAACTCGACGCCATGCGACTTCGCCTCATCGGCCGCGCCCTCCAACGTGAGGCCCACCGGCAGATTCCACTCTTGGCGATTGCCGGTAAGCAGGCCGGTTTCAATGTGCACGCTGGGAACGGCGAGATCGTATTTCTTCAGAATCGGCGCGAGCATGGCGAGGTCGCCGCGAACAGCCTCTACTTCCGTGTAACCGATATCCTGGATTCGTTTCAGCGTTGCGTCGGCGGCTTTGGGAAGCTTCGCCCGCACTGTGTAAAGCTGAACGCCAAGCGGCTTCCGGAAGCGCTGGCTCTGCGCGATGGCGGGAAGGGCGGCGGCAACGGAGGCGGAAACCGTGCGAAAGAACGAGCGTCGGTTGTACGGCATCGCCGTCAAACATCATATCGACTTGTCAAAGCTGCCGCCGGGGGCGGGAACAGCGCGCGCTCACGAGCCCGCCCGCACCCTTCGCTGCAGTTCCTGAAAGCGCGGATCGGCGCTCAAACCGGCGTATTGTCCGTAGAGCTGGAGATACAGCATCATTTCCGATTGTTCGTTGTAGCCGGCCTGGAGGTACTCCAGCGCCCGGTCGCGCTCTCCCAGCGCCGCGTAGACGAATGCGAAATCCACCGGCGCGACGTATTGCCGCTTTGACATATCGTTCATCCGCGCCACCAGGGCAAGCGCCTCGTCTCGCCTGCCCGCACGGGCGTACGTTCCCGCGAGCCCCGACAAACTAATTATGGATTCCGGATTGAGAGAGACGGCTTTTCCGAACTGCGCGATGGCCTCGGGATAGCGCCTGAGGGCCAGCCAGTTGTAGCCATTCTCCATATAGGCGAACCAGAAGCCGGAGTCCAACTGGATGGCAGCGTCCGCGGCCCGAATTGCGCCCGCGTAGTCGCCCTTGAGATAAAGGCACCAGCTCACCATGGTCGGAAGAGCGGGCGACAACGGATCCAGTTGCCGGGCCTTCGTCAGCGCGGCGACACCTTCGTCATACCGGCCCACCGCCGACAGGTATTCGGACCAGGCGAAGTAGATGGAGGTGTTGTTCGGATTGAGGGCCAAGGCGCGCTGGAACTCGCTTCCGGCCTCCCTCAGCCGCCATTCATGCATGAGGGCGTGGCCGAGCGATCCGTGAGCTTCGGCAAGGCGGTCGTCGAAGCTCAGCGCTTTGCGCGCGGCGGCTTCGGCCTTGGGAAGGGCTTCGCGCGGCGGAAGCACCCAGTCGGACGCGGTGGTGTACGCATCGGCCAGCCCCGCCCAGGCGATGGCATAGCCGGGGTCGAGGGCAATGGCCCGGTGGAAGTACTCGATGGCCTTGTCCATGCCTTCACGGGTGAATCGGAACTCGGAATAGCGGCCCTGCAGATAGTCTCTCCAGGCTTCCACATTCTCGGTATAGCGCCGCGCCAGTTGCGCCTTCTCGGCGACACCGAGGCGGAGCGCCATTTTTTCGGCGACCTGGGACGAAACCGAGTCCTCAATATCGAACAGGCCGGCAGGGGACTCGTCGAACGTTTCCGCCCACAGCGGCCGGCCGTCGGCCACCCGAATCAACTGAACGGTGACGCGAATCCGGTTTTCCGACTGTTGAATGCCTCCGCTGAGGAGTTCTTCCACCTTCAGCTCGCGGCCGGCAGTCAGAGGATCCGCCGGAGCGCTGGCATAGCGGAGGACTGCGTCCGTGGGTCGTACAACCAGCTCCCGCACATTGCTTAGGCGGGTGATGACCGCGTCGGCCAAACCCACGCCGAGATACTCGTCGCCCGGACGCGGAGTCAGTTGCCGGAACGGAAGCACCGCCAGCGAGCGTGGTCTGGCCGCGTCGGCCAAACCCTGGCCGCGCCAGCGCAGAATCGCGACCGCGGCAAAAGCTCCAGCCAGGACCAGCACCAGCGCAAGGGCGAGCCAGCGGCCACGCTTCGCGAACAACGGGGATGCCTTTTCGCCGGCGGACGAGGTCTCGATCCGGGGTTCCCGCACCTCGCCCACGAACCGGTAGCCGCGCCCCGGCACCGTGGCAATGTAACGATGCTCGCCCGGCAGTTCACAAAGCGCCTTCCGCAGAGTCGAGACGTTCTGCGTCAGATTGGCCTCTTCCACGAAGCTGTCGGGCCAGATCGCCTTGAGCAATTCCTCCTTTTCCATCACCCGGTCCCGGTTACGCAGCAGCGCCTCGAGGGTGTCGAACGCCTTCGAGGTCAACGGAATGGGGACGTCATCGCGCAGCAGGATCCTTCGGAGGACGTCCGCCCGGAAAGGGCCGAAATCGTAGAAGTCCTTTGTTTGCTCAGGCATGTAATCGCGCGATCTGTCGATTTTAGAAGATCCTGGAAGATTTCACAAGCTCTTGCAGGACTTTTGAGCGGGCTCCCCGGCAGAATCCCTTCGACGGCGGCAACACCCGCCGGACATCAAAACCTGAAGAGGAGAACAACAATGAACGCATCACGAGTGAAGAGCGCACAGGACGCGGTGGCGTCCTCCCTGAAGACAGGAAACCGGACGTCGACCGTGTCCGTTGTGCGCGGATTCATGGGTAGCCTGGGCGGGGTGGCCTTCGCCACGGCCGCCGTAATCTGTCTCACACTTACGCCGAACGCCATGGCGTGCAAGATTCCTGGCGCTCCCGGCCGGACGACCGGGTCCTTTCCGAACACGTCGGCGATCACACAGGCGGCCAGCGTGCCCGCGGGCGAGGCTCACGATGCCGCGGCGCCTCCTATCCCCGCCCGCAGCGGCGGCAATTCCGTTTTGGGCGGCGTGCAGGGGCTCTGGCAGGTCAACTTCATCTCCGGTGGCCAGACCGTGGACATGGCTTTTGAGGTCTTCCACAGCGACGGCACCGAGATGATCAACGACATCACGCCGCCAGCGGAGGGAAACGTGTGTCTCGGAGTCTATGTTCAGACCGACCGGACCACCTACAAGCTCACTCATCCGTCGTGGACCTTTGACGCCAGCGGAAACCTGACGGGCACGGGCATGTTCAGCGAGACGATCAACATGACCAACGCCGACAAGTTTACGGGCTCGTACACGCTGAACTACTTCGACACGAACGCCAACCCGGTGGGCACCTATAACGGGACGTTCACCGCGACCCGAATCCTGCCGAATTACTGAGGTCTGGAAGGGAACTGCCATGACGAACCGATTGGCGAGACTCTATCTGGCCGGACTGCTGATTCTGGCAGCCGGCCAGCTCCCCGCGCAGGATAGCGCTGGCCACCGCGCTCAGACGCAGACCGTCCGCGAAATTGAGGCGAGC
>Ga0335081_10022965_pt1 | contig 10092 bp, 15 predicted proteins | sample Lox_Sample_35_FD_206713 | JGI IMG/M metagenome (GOLD analysis project Ga0335081, IMG submission 206713) | Soil microbial communities from Loxahatchee National Wildlife Refuge, Florida, United States - Lox_Sample_3.5 | ecosystem: Environmental > Terrestrial > Soil > Wetlands | place: USA... | reverse complement strand
CTCCATCCTTCCTCTCGGCACAGCTTATCTCAATAAACCAATGGCTTCTGTTACTTCTCCAGGAGGAACATTGTGGAATTTATGGTTCATCTGACCTGATGGTGAATAATCCCTCATCAGTTCTCGGAGTTAATCGATTCACATGAGTTCTCTTGGCGCAAGCCATATTTTGAAGCTAACCCACTCAAGATGGACCGCGGTTCCAAATGTAAGCAGGATGGCCAACTTCGAGTACCCCAGCCGAGTGCGAGCTGGTTTCGTCTAAGGAAACAAAAGCATTTGAGATTGAGACAGGCGAGGGGCGAAATTTGGGATAACTTAGGTAAAGTCGAAGACAGGAGCATGTCATATGACATCGGAAATAAGGTTGCAGGTTGGAAAACAGAAGGGAGAGATCCTGGGATACCTGAACTGCCACCGTCGGAGGGAAGGGTTGTTTGAAAGCAATAGTTTTGAGTTATCTTGAGAATGTGGTACAACTCGTGGGGTAATAGGGATTCCACCAGACTGTCACCTCCCATCGCGATCAAAAGCGAAGTAAAATACTTCCAAGAGTCATCCGCGCGGGTGGGGGCCCCCATTGGCCTATAGCGAACAACCCAATCATGCCCGCAATTTTCGCGTATTGCGGAACACCTCGGGATGCAGACCGCGTGGGGAACCATCCACGGGCCAACAAACTTCGCGGGGGCCACCATGAAATGCCAACTGAGAACGGGCCATTGAAGAATAATTGCAAATTCCATTCCTAATTATACAGACCACAATAATGATACGCCTAGTGCAGGGCGTGGGGATAATGATGACTCAAGCAGTTCAAAGACAAACAAATACTGTACGATGCTCTATCCCCCCCACATCCACTGTCCTCCGCAAAAGTCCCCCCACCTAAAGGATTCTCGGATGGGGGGGATTGTTAAACTCCTGAGCCGACAACCATAACGACTAATACCGATGAAAAGTCTACACACATTATACAAACGAATTGAATAAAAACCAAAAACTCCCGAAATGAGCGTCCAAACGCGAACGAAAACCCATAAAAAGGTTAAAATTAGAACGACCGCGACAAGGACGACGAAACGCTGGAAGGGAAAAGCGACATGGCGTATCCAAATAATCCCGATACAAAAACTAGCCTGGTGTCACAAGAAGGAACGCTAATCTCTCTCGCCGGGAACGTAAAAAACAGGAGCAAATGTCTGATATTTACAGAAAACGCTGAGGAAGTCTCACGTATATCGTCTATTGTAGCTGGCCCTGGTAACGTCCGAATGAAGGTTGAAAATATCCGAAGAATAAGTGAAAATTGACGAGGCTTGGATCCAACGGCGGATCGCAAGAAACCAACTCGAGGATGATAAAGTCGAACGATGTTGAATAAATGGTGACATAAAAATGATCTCAATGATCCGATGTCAAAAAGTAGACCAACTCCAGTCTCTTGGAACGCTGGCAGCAGCGACTCCATCAAACGCTACCAAATCAGCATATATCCCATACATAATAGGAGAAAGCAACCATTTTGATCATCTGGTTGTGAAGTCTTACGGATAAGAACACCCGCTGACTCACCACCAATACAATCGCTCTTAATTGAATTCTCCCGATTGCGCTTCCTCATCAGCCATTCCTGGTACTTTGCAAAACAGGTTGGACACCCTCTTACGAGAGGAAACGACGGGTTATCCGTGAATTGCAAGGTATTAGGATGGAGACGTAGAGATGTTGGGGAATGTGGATCACAGAATATTTCGCCGCATTTACGACAATGGTGTCGACGTTGGAAGATGGTGAATTTTAAGTGACAGGATGGTAAAGTACATTCCGTAGCTGCCGCGTCGGGCTATCACGACATTAGTCTGGTTACAAAGCAAGAGATAGCGAGAGAAAGAGAGAGTTCGATACCTTCCAATGGTCTCGCTTTACTGGGGGTGTAGCATCTTTGAACGAGAACGAGTTTCGTCGTGGAAAGGGCTGTGCGGGAGCCGGATGATCGGCACTTCTCAGGGCAGCTGGCCGATACAACGGCGCAGTTGGTTTATTCGAGGGATGAAACTGAGTAAACGTGGGCGGGAATTCATAGGACGAAGAACTAGACGAGGTCTTTGTCGGGGACGAGCCCGTTGAGAGAGTTGTTTGCGGGCGCTGTGGCGAGGATGGGGACGACAGCGTTTCGTGTGGCGACGGTTTTGTTGGCGGCACGGCGACAACGTCGGGAGGGATGTTGGCGGTAGGCGCAAACGGGAATTTCATCTTGGGGGAGATGCTGTTGTACGGCGGCTGCTGCAGTGGCGGTTGGGGGGGGATAGCGGGGGTGGTGGTGGTGGAGGTGGTGGAGGGGATGGCGGCCATGGTCGGGTGCGGAGGTCTCTGGTGTCGGGCAGCTAACGCTGCATATACGTCCACGTCCATAGGGAGAGAGGAGAATTGACGATGCAACCAAATTCTCCGGGACCGGTGCCGTATTTAGTGCGCTCCTTCGCTGATGTGGCCCGAGATAAGAAAGGGGGGCGGCGTTGGAAGGCTGATCCCGATTGGGTCCACTGCCGAGGAATTATGGGGCCCTTTGTTAACGATCGGTGGTTCTGTTGAAGTCGCCTCCTCTGTTGGCCCCGTCGGAGACGACCCTGGTTGGTGCAGTCCCTTTCGTAGTTCAGTGGAAGCCCCTTTCCCCGTGGGGCTGTGGATTTGTTGGACCTGTGTATGGAGGGCGAGGAGTGTGCGGCCTTCCGTCGGGGAACTTTTTCTGTGTGGTAATACAACACGAAATAAAAAAAAATTCGCTTGAATATGTGTGGTGCGCCAAAATTTTACAACCGAGTGCCACAGATTTACCGCCGAACTGTGCCGTCCCATTGGACACCGCGTTGTGTGGCAAACAAAACCGGTCCATCCTGATGGGGCCGCTGACGTAATGACTATCTCTTATCAGCATGCAGAATAAGGGTGATTTCAATCTCGAATCGATCTCGTGATCGCCATGCGCCTCCGATCTTTCGCGAATATTGGGTCTCGCTTCCTGTTGCTTCCAAATCCGCCGGAAGCGACGTCTTCGCAATTACCCTTGACAACGATGCATGCCCATCAACGGAGGACCAAGGGAGGAATATGGAAAAATGTGGAGTTATGCGATGCAGTGATAGGAATTTCGCCTTTCCCTTCAAGCGAGACGCTGCGCCCTCAAACATTCGGGTAGCGCTTGACTAAACGGAAAATTCGGACCGGATAACCTGAAATTAGCACGAGCCTGTTTTATTTATTTTAAATTTCCTTTTTGGCTCTCGATCGGGTATCGAGCGCTGGGGCCGAGAATATCCCCCGGTTCGGTATGGCATGTGCTGAACGGTTCGGTCAGCATTTCAAATCACCCTTCCTCGGTGGGGTGAATCACGACAACATACGATCCTTCAAAGTATTATGTACTTTTGGTTTATTCGGTCAGCAGAGAATAGTGTACATACATAAACACGTTTTGCATTTCATCCAAATGACGTCGAATCTTCAATTCTCCACTGTTTGCGTGCTCAGCCAATTTCCAACCTGACATGGCGGAGTATTGTCAAGAATCTTACAAGCGCGGGGTTCCAAGCCAAGTCGCAAAGCGAGTGGCCCGTGCACTGTTTCGTTTACTAGACCTAATTGGAGAACTCGCCCTTGTCTTTTGGCACGCTTTTTGTAGCATGTTCGGTTTGGAATATCTGGCATGTCTGAAGCCCCTGAAACAATACGGGACATTTTGTACAACTGAGGCCCTTTGCTATGTATTGATTCATGACGTACGGTATATTGGAGATCCATGAATTCCGTCGACATCTCGAAGATGGCGAAGTTTTCAGAGGCCGGTGTTCGTCAAAGTCCAGTAAATTTAATTTTCGCCCTCCAGATTCCTGCTGCAATTAATCGTCGATGATTGCAAGCAAATTTGAGGCAGAATATTTTTGGAGTTGGGGATGGATTTGGGCGAATAAATCTCTGGAAACCGCCATTTACGTGCAATCCCACGTTTGGGGGGCCGCGAACGCCATCGACTTCCAACCAGGGCCCCGCCGGTCGCCGCGAGCTTGCCGAAACGACGACACGGCATACCAACGACGATGGTCTTCCATTCGCACAAGAGTATCCAGGTTAACCACATTCCCGACGATGCTATCATTTCTGACCTCATTTTCGACCCCCGCTATGGCCGACGTCCTCTCTCGCAATCGAATCAATCCGCCCTGATCGACGCCCATTCGGCAACCGCTTACGATGTCCCTACCATGAAAGAGAGGACCGAGTCTCTTGCAAAGGGCCTCGCCAAGGAGCTCGGAGTAAAAGTAGGTTGGACCGGAGTGGTGGGAGTCTTTGCTGCCAACAATGTACGAGTCTCTTCCTAACCCACGCTTAACCCTGTATTTAGATCGACTCCCCGACTGTCTTTTGGGCTGTTCATAGGTTGGGCGGAGCCATTTCTCCAGCCAATCCGGCATATGCTGCTTGTGAACTTGAATACCAATTAAGGGACTCTGAAGCGACGGCATTAGTTACGTCCTCGAACCTGCTACCCACCGCCCTTAAAGCAATTGAGAAACTCCCGGCAATTCGCGCCGATCGAGTGTATGTGATCGATGGAAAACGCCATAAATCGCAGAAAACTATCCAGCAACTCATCGAAGCTGGAAGGCAATCGAAGTCCCCTCTGCGGCCGCTGCAATTGGCTAAAGGGGAGGGAAAAAAGAGATTGGCGTTTTTGAGTTACTCGAGCGGAACAACGGGGCTCCCCAAGGGGGTTATGATCAGCCACTATAACGTTATCTCAAATGTCCTTCAACTGACTCTGTATATCAAATCGGAAGACAATAAACGGGATGTGACTCTAGGTCTTTTGCCTCTCTTTCACATATACGGTAAGATCTAGTTCGAAAGCTGGCTGATCTCAAGGGTTGGTGTATGTTCTTCATTTGGAACTTTTTATTGGGAACACGCTCGTTATAATCTCCGCTTTCGACTTTGATGCGGTGCTCTCGTATGTTCAAAACTATAAGATGACAAAACTTTACCTTGTTCCACCAATTGTGGTCCGCCTGGCAAAGGATCTGGCGACAGCGAAATACGATTTGTCGAGTATTGAACAAATCACTTGCGGCGCAGCACCTCTCGGAAGTGATACGATGGCTATGCTCCGATCAAAATTCAAGGGTATTATATTCAAGCAGGGTACGTCCAATTCATGCTTATTCTAATCCCAGCGTATGGAATGACGGAGACGTCCACTGTCATCACCGCCCAATTAGCTGAAGATCAAGTTGATGGATCATCCGGCCTTCTCATTCCAAGCATGAAAGCCAAGCTAATGGACCCTGACTCTGGTAAAGAAATCACAAAGTATGATACACCCGGTGAGTTGTGGGTTTCAGGGCCAAACGTCACATTGGGATATTTGAAGAAAGAAACGGCGACAAATGAAACGTTCACATACGATGAGAATGGGGTGCGATGGTTGCACACCGGAGACGAAGTAGAAGTCCGTCTTTCCAGAAAGGGCTACGAGCATTATTGGATCGTCGATAGGATTAAAGAACTCATCAAGGTCTCTCTCCTTCTACATCAGACTTGCTGACGACAGGTTCGAGGTTACCAGGTGCCACCTGCAGAATTGGAGGCTCTCCTACTCACCCACGAACTTGTCGAGGACGCCGCGGTGATAGGAATCCCGGATGAATATTCTGGCGAACTTCCGAAAGCCTTCATAGTGTTAAAAGCCGGAAAAACGGGGACCAAGAAGACGGTAGGGGAAATCCAAAAGTGGGTTGAGGAAAGGAAAGTGCGGTACAAATGGTTACGCGGCGGGATTGAATTTGTGGACTCGATACCAAAGACACCAAGCGGCAAGATTCTGCGCAAAGATCTGCGATTGAGGGAGAAAAAGATGGCTAAGCTATAGGATGGTACAGATGTAGGAGTAGTTGTTTGAATTCGATTATTTCCGCACATCGACGTATTTGCGCGGTAGAGATCGCAAATGCGAGGCATCCCAAGGGGGCGGTCCCGCTAGCGATTCCTTCCACCATGGCCTCTGTCGTAAACTAATAAAATTACGACCCTCGCCAGAAAAACGATTGCCCGGCATTGCTTAAATGTTTGCGGGGTACTAATCCCCGTAGTTGCTTGGACGCTAACAATGACAACAAAAAGTAGCCCTTATTACACAGGGAATTGGATACACGACCGTGACAATATTCCTCGTGGAAGGGGCTCGGGTAGTCATCAATTCAGCCAAACTCGCAAAGAAGAAACTTCTCTCAATTCGCTACGCAATAGCATCATCTCTACTCGAGTGAAGTACTGGACGCCGGCGGAGACAAAGGGACGCGACCTGCCTTTGCAAATCAACGAGTTTGACGTGGCAAAAAATCGATGGCGCGGGGACATGATCGATCTAATTCCTAAGGCTACCGCGACGCGTACATGCTAATAATCCAAATGTCAAGGTGTTTGTTGACAATTCAATCGCCAAGTATAGGAAAATCGACATCGGGATATTGACTTCTGGAGTTTCGCATGATCAGTATGGATACTTCCGAAGACATCTGAGATCGACAGATAGGTGTCAACGCCGGCTCACCCTACTTTGGAATGCACCCTACTGATAGAGCCTGGAAGAAAGGGCGCCCTGTCCTCAATATCGCCCGTGGGTGGATGGCGAGGCAAGCCAATATAGTGCCTCCAGATGGGCTGTCAAATGTACTGCGGGTCCCCGCAGCACAAGAACTCGGTGCAAAGAATTAATTGCCTTTGTCCTGGCGAAAACGAGACCCCGATATTGGCTGGCCGAATTTTGACAAAAAGGCGAAGAAGGCGATCCTTTCCGAGCTTCCACTCAGGTACTTGGTGCACCCAAGTGAGATTGCGGCTCGAATGGCCTTCCACTCGAGAGGTATGGTTTAACTTGATCCCGTGATGCGTGCTAATTAAAAATTGGGTACGCTTAAAATTGATTGGGAATTAGATTTGTCACTAAAGTTCCGCTTAGGAAACTGTAATGATTCGTCTTGGCCGAATGGCCAGGAGGCCAGCTTTTCCAATATTTCTTCCAAATTTTCATAAGCTACATCGGCATCATCGGTGGGAGCGCTACGGTCCATTGAATTTCCCTATTTCTCAAAAACCTTGCGTAAACCGCCATATCCATTCTGGGTCATCGACGCCAAGTTTTATTTTAGCCAGGAATGGTGGATTATACCACGTTTAAGCATGCGAATTGAAGGGTGGACAACGGAGGATAAAAGCAGGATCCCGGTTCTGGAACGTTTTTGGAATCGAATACATGACAGAAGCATGCCAAAGATTTGTAGGTAGACGCCAATTCTGAGCCCGAGGCCCTACATATCGCCGGCGATACTTGGATTCCTGTTTTGTCCCCGGAGTACATTGATCGGATGCATAGGAAGCAAGCCGATCTTGGAAAGGCAGTGGCAGTGAAAAGGTAGGGATTGCTATTCAAAGGGTCAGGAGGAAGCCGTTGATCTCAAAGCAATTAGACCAGGATATTATTCCTTTGTCACGAACTGACAAAATGTACGATACGTGTTAATGGGATCGAGAAATGTGATGGAATCCCCAGAGGTCGCATGACAATAATAGAATATTTTGGCCGTCGGATTTGTACGACTTTTCTCCCAATGTCTAAGATGTCGCCATGCTAGGCGATTGATGTCGGAGAGGCCGCAGTGACGGGGCCATGACGTTCCTAAATTTTAGGATCCCATATTCCCTATGAGGGGCGAGATTCGGGCGCTGTTACTATAGGGTCCCGGCAGTTCATCCCCTCAACACGTAGACAACCTTGATGGTTCCGCAGAATACAGGGAATTATATATGAATTATCTTAACGTTACGATCAGGTATGAATGTTTGACCGTTGATATACTTGTTCCTTTTCTTCGTCCTGAGCAGCTTGCGGCTCGCTTGCCTTGTCTGGCTTGGGCGATGCATTCTCCGAACTCTCCCCTTCCCTCCTCTCCCGAACGTCCTTGGACTCATCGGCGTCAGGCGGAGGTTTGGTGTTGGCATTACTCGTCTCGTCGCCAGCCTTGACAAAATTACGTTTTAACGTGTACTTCCTTACGAACAAAACACAAATCAACCCCAGTCCTGCCAGAGGCGTCATGACAATCCAAATCGTATCAATACTCCTTTGAATCGTTAGTGCCGCCACAAAGGAAATGTAACAAGACGCACGGGGGGGAGAGATACGAAGCAAAAGCAGATAAAACTTGGGATTTAATAGGCTCCGGCAAATTCACAAGTTCTGAAACATCCTGTAAATTGAAAGTAAAGGATCGACTTCCATTAATATCGGCGAGTCGAGAGGAAAGTTGATTGTTGAGGACGGAGCCGCCGATGGCGATGCCGGTTGCGCTGCCCAAAAGACGGAATAGGACGAGGGCACCTGTGGCGACCGCCATATCTCGTGTGGGCATGGCTGCTTGAAGGGCTATGAGAGGAGTTTGGAAGAGGCCTCCTATGCCGACTCCTGTAATGAGCAGAAAGATGACGGACTTGGCTGTGTTGTAGGGGTACTTCAGATCAATCAGTAATCCCATCCCTAAACCCCGTTAGACGCTGCAACAAAGATAGATGTCGGTGTTCCGAAGGGGAAGGATGGGGTACCCAGAGTGAGGATGATCCAACAGATCCATAGAATCCATCTATAATCCCCCGTTTTGGAAATAATGAATCCCGAGGCTGTAGCAGTCACCGCCGTCATCAAACTCAACGGCAGCGATTGAACGCCCGAAAAGGTCGGACTCGATCCATCGACGGCCTGGAAATACAACGGCAAAAAGAACATAGCAGGCATAAACACAGCTCCATGTAAAAAGACACTAATCAGGACTCCCGCCGTGGTCCTCGTCTTAAACAAGCGTTTCGGAATTAGAGCCTGACGTTTGGTATAGAGCTCATTGAAGACGGCTGCGACGAGACAGACCACACCAGGGACGATGGTGCCGATGACGACGCTCGAGTTCCATGCAAATGTGCCGTTTCCACCAACGGCGAGGGCAGTTAGGAAGAGGACGATTCCGGAGACGAAGAGGGTTAAGCCGATCCAGTCGAAGGTATGGATGAGTTCGGAGAAGGTGATGCGTTTGTGGGGATTGAGTTTGAGGAAGATCACGAGCACTGCGATGGCGAAGCCTCCAGTTCTACACGTCAGCAAACAATGAAACTAAGAGGTTGAATACGGGAGGTTGATCCAGAAACACCAGCGCCAGGAAGCGTGTTGAGAGAGTGCCCCGCCGATGATTGGACCCAACACACTGGCAATGGCCCACTGGCAATGAGTCTACTTCAAAGCAGAGTAAGGATACAGTAGCACCGATGAAGCCAGAATACTTTCCTCGTTCCTCGAGGGAAACGATGTCGCTGATTACGATTAGAGTCATACCCAAAATACTCCCGGCTCCGATCCCTTGGACCGCTCGTGCGACGATAAGCCACACCATCGCTACACAGTTGAATGCGTCATTTGCACGGGGACCATACTTTGCGCTGCACCACACAATGCTGATCCAAGCAAGAAAATGATAATTGAGCTGTAGAGAATCGGTTTACGTCCGAAGAGGTCGCTGGAAATCAGCCCTTTCAGTCTCGATTAAATTGACATTACCTCGCCCGTCCATAGAGGGGCGTGAAGGAAGCAGACGCAAGGAGATAACTTGTCCCCACCCAAGCATAATTTGCAGCACCGCTCAAGTCGCGTACGATTGTCGGCAACGCCGTCGCTACACGCCGACCGTGGTTAGCATCTGCCATGATACGACAATATGGACCGAGGGAGATACAAACGATTGTCAGGTCCAAGGCCGCGAGAAAAGTGGTGAGCATGAGGCCAATGAAGACGAGGAAGAGCCTGTTCTTCGGGAGCACGACTTGCTCGTTTGTCTTGTCGCCCGTTCGTACACGGCGCTTCTCGCCCCTGCCTGGCCGACCCCCTTCGAGATCGGTCACAGCACCACCTGCCGTCCCCTCCGTTGTTTGACCCGAGGACATGTCGATAAGGCAGGTACTATTGTCCTTAGTATCGACGAGGAAACTGCCGATGCT
>Ga0335081_10022964_pt1 | contig 10092 bp, 10 predicted proteins | sample Lox_Sample_35_FD_206713 | JGI IMG/M metagenome (GOLD analysis project Ga0335081, IMG submission 206713) | Soil microbial communities from Loxahatchee National Wildlife Refuge, Florida, United States - Lox_Sample_3.5 | ecosystem: Environmental > Terrestrial > Soil > Wetlands | place: USA... | reverse complement strand
TTTTTTCCTCCCTGGAGCCGGTCGCGTCCGCGGGCAGATAACCGCTGGCACGAAGACAATCGAGCAACATGGTCGTAATCCGCTCAACCTCTTTCGCAGTAGCTGTGTCCTGCTTCTTTGCTCCTCGCGAGGCCTTCGGGTTTCGCATCAGTTCATATAGGCAAACCGCGACCGCCTGTCCCAGGTTCATGGAGGGATGTTGTTCACGCGTGGGAATGCGTAGCAGAAGATGACAGTAGCTCAAGTCCCGGTTGGACAAGCCGACCTTTTCGGAGCCGAAGAGCAAAGCAACGCGGCCTGTTCCAAGATGCTTCCGGATGAGCTGTGCCCCCTGCTCCAGTCGCTCGACAGGCTGTTGCGGCTCCCGCTGGCGGACCGCGCTGGTTCCCACCACCAGGGAACAGTCGGCGAGCGCTTCGTTCAGACTGCTGTATTTCTCGGCATTTGCGACCACTGCCGACGCGCCCACGGCAGAGCGCGCCTCTCGGAATGAGTCCTCGTAAGGATTCACCAGCCGCAGATGAGGGAAGCCGAAGTTGCTGAGCGCGCGGGCGGCCGCCCCGATGTTAAGGGGATTGCGCGTTCTCACCAGCACGACGCACAAGCGATCGAGTTCGGCCGGAGGCAACAAGGAACAGTGATTTTACGACAGACGTCAGGGTTGCTGGTTGGCGCTCCCAGCCTCGAATGGCACTTCTGCCGATCACTTCTGAGTGTTGGCGTAGATGCCACCGCCGGGCTGGGTCGAATGGATCACGCCGGATTCCACCGACAAGATGTAGGCGATACCGTCGGCGCTCGACCATGCGCGAAGGTTGAAGACCTGCCCTGCATGCAAGCTCCGGACCTCGATTCCACGAAATGTCAGAGGAACTCCTTTCTCGCATCTCACCGGACGTTTGCCGGCCCGCATGAAGTAGACATGTCCGGCCCCCACAACGCGGCCCGTTCCTCCGCGATCGACAAGGACGGCGGTGTGCTCGTCTACCGCGATGTCGCGTATCTGCTTCACCCTGTCGTCTTGCAGAATTCGTGCCATGAAGACCAGGCTGCGCCCCATGCGGTCACGCGCCGCAAAATGCGTGTCCGTAATCGCGTCTTTCAAGATCCCGTTATTCAGGAATTGATGAGCGATCGTGACCCGCGGGTTGAACGGATCGGCCAGAGTCTCCTTCGAACTCAGGTCGTTATCGGCGGAGGCATCTCCTTGGGCGGAATAGATGAACTCTCCCTGGACAGCGAGCCCGGCGCTGGTGCCGCCGACCGGCACGCCGCGTGCGATCGCCCCATTGATGGCGTCCTGCACCGGCGTTCCCATCCACCAGTTGATGTAGCGTGCCTGATCGCCGCCGGCAATAAAGACGGCCTCGGCGTTCCCGATTACGGTCGAGACAAAGGGGGCCGCCGCAGCCTCGCGACTGGGGATCACGAGTGTAGCGACCGAGTTCGGATGACACAGCCCCTCAACGTATGAGTTGTATTCGTCGTCACCGCGCGCACGCAGTACCACGAAGTCGCCTCCACCCGACAGTTCGCACATCCATCGGAACGCGGCATCCAGATCATCGCCGCCGCCCATGAGGGCGAATCCGCCAACCGTCCTGGTGTGAACGTCGGCTGTATTTCCCGCCCGAAAATACTGATATTTGGCCTGAGCCGAAGCCGCGGACGAAGTCAGAGACACGGCGAACAACACACACGTCAGCGTGAAACAAGGATGAGCTTTCATGGGCACGTACAGCAGTTTAAACGAGAAGGGGCTGTGCGATTGCTAGTCTGATGAGCCTTGCGGAGTCGCGAGTCTGAAGTAAGAAGGGGGAGGGGTGCCAGCCCTGCTGGTGCTCTTTAGTTGCTGATCCGTCCAGCGACCAAGTTGAAGGGGTTGGACGATTGCGAATTCCCAAACTCCGCACTGGCCCCGACCAGAGGGTTGTAGAATAGGAGCCCGCGCACTCGCACGCTTTGTCCGTTTTGAATTCCTCCGGACAAGTTGTGAACGTCCGTTCCCGCCTGCTGGTAAACGTGCACGGTTTGGGTTCCGGGATTCGCGGCACTCACGTAGGAGCTGCCATCAGAAGGCAGGTTGAGGTCGAACTCGCCAGTCGCCGAGGAGGATCCCGCAACATAGTTGCTGACGGTGCCGCTGAGGGTCTGCTGTTCGAGCACGACGGTTTGTGGCGTGATGAGCCCGGCATTCTGGTCGGGATCAGAGGCCATCGTAGTGGAACTTTGCACTTCGACACTCTGGCCCGGAGTCGAATCGGAGATATCGAAATTGAACGTCATCCCGGTCATATCGATCCCAGTGGTGTTGACGGCGTAGTCCGAGGTGTTGACGTCCACGCTCACGGTGGCACCCACCAGAGCGGGCGTGATACCCGAGCCAATTCCGTCTTGCGGGATCAGGGCGAGATTGCCGGAGTTCGTGAAGCCGCTCAACATGCCGTCCAGAACCAGTCCGGTTGAACTCTCGTAGGCATTGACGCTCTGGGCGTACCAGGTCCCATCAGCGTTGGTGCTGCCGTCTACCCCAATAATCATTCCGCTCAGGGTGTTGAGGCTCGCATTCGTAAATGCTGTCGAGTCATCTGTCTGAAAGCTCACGGGCAGTCCGCTCTGGCCCAGCGTCATCGTGAACGATGTGCCGGAAACATTGGTGACCTGTCCGACCAGATGATTCAATTGGCCGGTTTCGACCAGTTGCTGATTCGCGGCCGCCACGGTCGCTTGCGAGACCTTGATGACCGGCGTGTTCAAACTGAAAGCGCCCGTCGCCATGTTGAGACTGATCGTGTCCTTCAAGTCGAAGTCGAGGGTCAGGACGCTGGGGTCGGTGCCCACAACCAGGGCCGGATTGAGAGTAACCGTGACCGGCGACGCGGGGGCGACCACTCTCTTAACCGGGGCCAATGTCGTCGGATCGAAATACGTCACCACGGCGTTGCTCAGGGCTACTTGAATCTGCGTGTAACTTCCTTGGGGGACGGCGAATACTGTGACCGGCTCGCTGGTGCTTGAGAGATGCGCCAAATCGAGTTGGGTAGGATTGGGAAGCAGGTTCGTGCTCTTGCCGGTGCTCGAGGTGAGCGTCAAAGAATTCAGCGTGACCGCGAAAACCATGACCAGATCAGCCGGATCGTCCCCCAGTCGGACTTGGACCGGACTCTTCGCTTGGGGCGGATCCGCCGTCGACGAACCACCGCCGGAACCACTACCGCTTCCGCTGCCAGATCCAGATCCGCTTCCGCTTCCACTACCAGAACCCGAACCTTGCGCCACAGGACTGATGGTGCTGCTGCCGCATCCCAGGGTTCCCAGCAACAACGCCGAAGCTATGGCGATCGCCAGTAACCTCTTGAAATCTAAGAATTGTGACTCCAACCGCGAAAACATGGCCATTCCCCCCGCCGTTACCAGTGCAAGGAGCAGGCCAGTCGTCGCCAGTGGTTCCGATCGTCATTAACTGCTTGGCCGTCAGTCTGATGGAGGGGGGTGGTAACACTTACTGCAAACCTCGAGGAGGCGCGATTCTGTCGGATATGCGGACTCTTGTTTGAAATTCAAACACACGCCCAGCGCGTGCCGATCCAGTGGCCTGAGTCCTGGCTAGTTTTCCGATTTCCGAATCCAGAATACGAGCCGAGATCGACCGCCCTTCGCCGAAGTTGTAAATTCAGGAGGGAAGCCGCGGGTTTTACGAAAGTGGAACAGGTCATCCACGGTTGCGCCATACACTTACCCTGACTCAAGAAGCGGTGTCCGGGAACACTACGTCGAGACCTCGGATGGAGCCCGAAAGGAGCGTTACAAAAAACGAACAGTTTTGTTGAAGAACACATCGCGGGTAGTGTATACGTAAGGCCTCACGTACCTCGCGCCTTGCGTCGGGCGTGAGTGCCGGAATTCAGGCATCTGGGAGGGGGCGATGCTCTCGGCGGGGCAGAAGCTTCGGGCGATTCGGGATCAGTTGGGGCTCACCATGCGGGATGTCGAAAACGCCAGCGTTCGAATCGCGGAGCGACATCGCAATGAAGAATTCGCGATTCCCCCGAGCCGACTATCCGATATCGAGACGAAGGGAATCATCCCCAGTATTTATCGAATCTACGCGCTGGCCGTCATTTATCGCCACGACCCACGCGAGATGCTTTCCTTATATGGAGTAGATTTCAACCACATGGCCGGCGATCTTGGCCTATCTATACCTCCCAAGTCGCACCTGCTGAATGCCTTTCAGAGCATCTCCGCGGTGCAGGTACCGGTGAAGCTGGATCCGAGCTTTGACCTTCGCAAGACAGCGAATCTGGGTCGTATGGTGGAAAGATGGGGGCTCGTCCCCATGGCTTATCTGAGCCACTTCGCCAACTACGAGTTTACTTACGGATACATCGGCAGTGAGGACTTTACGATGTACCCCCTCCTGCAGCCGGGAACGTTCGTACAGGTGGATGAGTCCAAGAACAAGGTGTCAGAGGGGGTATGGCGGTCAGAGTATGAACGTCCGATTTACTTCGTGGAGACTCGCGAAGGCCATGCCTGCTGCTGGTGCTCGCTGAGGCGCGACACTCTGGTGTTGCAGCCGCACCCGCTATCTCCGGTCCCCCTGCGAGTGTTAAAGCATCCGCAGGAGGCAGAAGTGATCGGACAGGTTGTGGGTATTGCTATGCGGTTGGGTGACTGGCACCACGCCGAGACCGCTCCAGAGTCAAGAGCGCGTACAGCACTGAATTGAGGTGAGCGGCCGAGCCTCCGGCTGGCTTGACGGGCAGAAGCATTTCTTTGTGGTTGTATAGCTTCTCCAAATAATCGGTTGGAGTGAGTCCCTGGGCACTGCTGGACTCTCCCACACTCTCCGATAGTTCTCTGAGCGGCATCTTCAAGATTCTAGCGACCGTGGCCCTATGTGCTTCTGCCATAGCCTTTTGCGCGGCCTGCTCCCCGTGGACTTTGGCCAATCCCCAGTGCTCGTAAGCCCCCCCCTCTGAGCGCAAGCCTGATACGTATTCCAGTCGCGCCCACAAGCCGGACACGGCTTGCAGGGTGGTCGACGTCAGATCGTCAAAAGCAGACTTAAGAGTCATTAAATCTTTACACTTCCGGAAACTTGAACCGTTACCTTGGTGACGTGTTCAGGCCCCCTTTCGCCTGACATTATCACGGTGCAGCCCACTTGAAAAGGAGACGCACCGTGAAGAGACTCGCTCTGTCGTTGGCCACTATCGTTTTGTTCTTGACCGCACTTTCCGTACCAACCAGCCTGATGGCGGACGGCAACCCGATGCCGATTTGCTCGGGTGGAAGCCCCTGCAAGCCTCAACCTCCCACCAAGAAAGTGGCCCCGGAACTCTTCAGGAAGTAAGAACCGAGGTGCCCGGCGCGATGTTTAGTTGTGGGCTACTGCATTACGCGGTATAGTTTCCAGGCAGTAGCGCAGTAGCCCATGAACTTCCGGCGATTCTTTTGGTATTACCTCTGGATCGCGCCGCACCTGTTGCAGATCGCGGTGGCGGTGTTAATGATCCGGCGCAAACTGTTTCGAGATTTCCCTCTATTCCTGTCCTATACCCTTTTTGAAGTAGCGAATTTCTCCGCTCTTTTTTGGCTTTACAATTCCTCGCGGTTTACGGTTGAACAGTCCACCTATGTGTATGTTGCAGGAGATGCGATCGGCATCGCCCTACGCTTTGGCGTGATCCACGAGATCTTCGAAAACGTTTTTCGCCAGTATCCGGCCTTGAATCAGCTCGGCAGATTGCTGTTCCGCTGGGCCACCGGAGTGCTGTTGGTGGTCGCCGTTGCCGTGGCATTGTCGACCACCGGGGCCGACACCGACCGGGTCACCGCGGCGCTGTTCGTAACCAGCCGAGCCATCAGCATTGTGCAGTGCGGTCTGTTGATGTTCCTTTTGCTGTTCTCCCGCTACTTCGGTCTTTCCTGGCGGAATTATGTATTTGGAACCGTTCTGGGGTTGGGTGTTTATGCCAGCGTGCAGCTTGCGACCACTGCGATCCTGACGCAGTTCGGCCCGAACTTCCGCTCAGAGACATTCAATCTGATCCTTATGGCCACGTATCACTGTTCGGTGCTCATTTGGTTGGTCTACTTCCTGTCCCCCGAGCCGGCCTTGCGCCCGGTGAAAACCGTACCCAGCCATGACCTGGAAGGCTGGAATCAGGAGCTTCAGCGACTTTTGCAGCAATGACTCTACTGTTCATTCTCGTTGCCGCCTCACTCTTCAGCCTGGCGTTCTTGTTTCTCGCCGCCAAGGGAAGACTGTTTCCGGCCAACGACCTGAGTGACATCACTACGCAGGTGAAGTCGGTGGATCTGGAAGCTTTCCGCAACTTGATGAGTGCAGACGACGAGGAGTATTTGCGCGCCAGCTTGCCTTCGCGGCAGTTCCGCTCGGTGCAGCGAGCCCGCTTTCTGGCAGCCGCACAATACGTGAACTGCGTGGCCACTAACGCCGCCATTCTTCTGCGCCTGGGTGAGGCCGCGCGCAGCAGTTCAGACGCTGCGATCGCCGCGGCCGGACAGGAATTAGTGGACACGGCGCTGCGGCTCCGTTTGTACTCCTTGATGGTCGTGGGCAAGTTGTATGTCGGCGCCGTCATGCCGGGCGTCAAGCTCTCTCCGGCAGCCATCGCCGATCGTTACCAGCATATGAGCGGACTGGTAGGCCGTCTTAGCCGCATGCACTATCCCAGCCGCACCGCCCGCATTCCCGCCTCACTCTAGCCTGGTCGATCCTCAATGCGTGAATGACACGTTCAGGCCCGTGCTGAGAATGATGTCGTTTTGTTTCTTGCCCGCGGGCGGGTTGGTCACGTAGACGTCGGCAAATGTATTCTGCCAGCCCAGCCACTTGCTGATTTTCGTGACCGTGCCAAAGTCGAACGTGGCGCGATACTCGCCGGTATCGGTTAAGTCGGGGAAGAAGTACATCTTTTGGGTAATCACAGTACTGGCGCGAATCTTGTGCATGAATTCTTCACCCACCTGAGCGGCGGAAAAATCGCGGCTGAAGAGCGAATACTTTTCATGCGTATAGTTGGCGCCGCCGAGCAGATCGAGGGTCGTGGTATCCCGCTTGATGACGTGGACACCCAGGCCGCCACCGAACACTGAACGGAGATCGAGGCTCTGCAAAGCATCGGTCATGAAGTCGGCGTTGACGAAGCCGAACAAGCGCGGAGTCACATCGTGATCGTAACGGATACCGCCCTGCACCGTGTTGGCCGTGGTGCTGGGAACCGCTCCAGCCGCGTCATTGCTGGCATACACGGTGTTGGCGTAGAGCCCCAGTTTGTCGTGCAGTCCGGTGCGGGCCGCCAGGAATGCCAGAGCCAGGTTCTTGGTTTCGCTGTTGCCGCGAGTCAGGGCAAAGCCGACGTTGGCGCCTCCGTTCCAGCCTTGAAGCAGCCCCGGATGCTGCGACAGTTCAAAGGACTTCTGCTCTGCATCATTGCGCATGGCCACGACGTTCTCTCTGGGCGCCTCCACGGTGCCGGCAGTCTTGGTCGCGACCTCGATCTTGCCGTCCGAAGTGGTCACAGCGCCCACTACCGTCTTGCCGTCCTTCAACCCGACATGCAGGTCCTGGGTAGAGGTGACTTGGTCGACGGCATCCCATTGCACCGTGACTTCCCCCTCGAAGTCGGTTTTGATGACCACACTCTTGCCATCCGACTTGGAAATGTTGCCGCTGAGCCGGTCGCCATTCTTCAGGACGAGCTGATCAGCATACAGATGAGTCGTGACTAGCAGAAACAGCACTGCAAGCGATCGTTGCGGACGCGGCACGGAAGCCTCCCTTGAGGAGCGAATAAATTTTTTCAATTTTGGAGCCAAGCTTCTTCAGATTTCGTTGTTTTGACGGCAGGCGCGTACAGAGAGAGTGTCGAAGAAGACTGTCTTTGACCAAACAACAAGCATACCTTCCGGCAAAATCTCTACTGTCAGGAAAAACAATAGGGAATTATAACGGGGACAAGCGCAAAGGTTCACTTTTGGAACGGTTGCGAGCCCGGGCGGTAGCCGTCTCAGTTGCCTTTCTTCGCCAGACTCTTTACCAGTTCGTACAAGAAGGTCTGACCCTCGTAGAAGGACTGGACGCCCATCCTCTCGTCCCGCCCGTGGAAGCGAATGTCGTCACGGTCCATGAAGAAGCCCTGGATGCCATATGTGGGAATGCCGGCCAGGCGCAGGTATCGACCGTCCGTGGCGCCCATCACCATCGTAGGCACGACCGGAACACCGGGCCATTGAGCATCACTAGCGCGTTTCACGGCGCTCAGGACGTCCGGCCGCAAGGGCGAGGACGGACCTTTCCCGGCTTCGCCCCCCTCAATCGTGATGGAGACCTGGTCATCGGCCACAACTTTCTGCAGCGTGCTCTGCACGTACTCGGGCGAATCCTCGGGCAGCACGCGGCAGTTGACGTTGGCCGCCGCGAGCTGCGGCAACGCATTCCGGGCGTGGCCGCCTTCGAGTTGAGTGGCGACACAGGTGGTCCTCAGAGTCGCGTTCCAGGCGGGCGTGGCAGCGGCCACCTTTTGCATGGCCCCTTGCGATCCCTCAGCAACCTTGGCGAGATCGGTCCTGATTGGTCCGGTTTCGATCTTTGCCATCTGCCCGAAATAAGCGGCAGTCACTTCGTTGGTCTTCAAGGGGAAGCCGAACGTCGAAAGCCGCTCCAGAGCGCCAGCGAGATGATAGATCGCGTTGTCGGGCACCGGAATGGAGCTGTGGCCACCCTTGTTCCGCACCTCGAAGCGGAAATTGATCACGTACTTCTCACTGACCTGCAGGTCGTTTGAAATCTTCTTGCCGCCCGAGGACTCGCCCCAGCCGCCCTCGTTGAGTGCCAGCTCCGCGTCGATCAGATCGCGATGGTTCTTGATGAGCCAGTCGATTCCGTTGAAAGGGCCCCCGCCCTCTTCGTCCGCCGTGAGCGCGACGATGATGTCCCGGTCCGGCTTGAACCCCTCGCGCTTGTAGCGGATCAGGTTTGCAATCCAGACGGCGGCTTGCGCCTTGTCGTCGCCCGTGCCCCGGCCGTAGAAATAGCCATCTTTTTCGATAAATTGAAATGGATCGGTGCTCCAATCTTCGCGCTTCGCTTCGACGACATCTTCGTGAGCGAGCAGAAGGATCGGCTTCGCGGTTCCCGTGCCGTGGTAGCGGACTACCAGGTTTGCCTTTTTCGGACTGGCCCCGCCTATAAAGATGTCGGAGTCGGGGAATCCAGCCGCTTTCAGCCGGGCCGCCGCAGCCTCAGCCACCGGAGTGGTCGAGCCGGTGGTGAAGCCGGATTGGATTTCAACAAACTGCTTGTAGATGTCGTGAGCTAACTGTTGGTCCGCCTGCGGCGGCATGGTCTGCGCGCCCAGCGTCAGCGCACAGAAAAGGAGAATGAGAGGCGGTCGAAGCATTCGGCATTTTTCCACGACGAAGGGTTTGGCGCAACTAGACCGGGCGGCGGGTTAGTGTGCCGTGTGTGGTTACCTGCGCTTCGGGATGACGGGATCCGATGATTAACGATAGGATGGCAACGGTAGGAGGTCTGTGATCATTCGCACGGAAGCTTGTGCAAACGCGGGAGTATAAATCACACTCCTAGCGTCAAACTACAATCGACTCGAGTCTGAATTTAACGAAGAGGAAACTGGAAAAAATAGGACGAGGTCGTCTCCCGGATTTTAGCTCTTTACTTCTGTGCTCGCGGTTGGCGTCGTCTTCGCTTCCTCGGCTGGGTGGTCCTTCATGCCGTCCTTAAGCGCGCGGATCCCTTCGCCCAGTCCCTTACCCAATTCCGGCAGCTTCTTCGGGCCAAAGACCAGAAGCGCAATAAAGAAGATCACCAGCAGGTGCATCGGTTGAAACAGGTTTTCGAACATTAGATCCTCCCCGGGGCGGCGGGCTATGGGCAACAGCAGTGATCACGTTATCAAGCCCCGGCTGCGCCGTCAATGTTCGCCATCACAACTGCCCTCTATCTGATTGTCTTGCATGCACTTACCTTCTCGCGCCGGCCGCTCCGACCGGGCCGTTCTCTGCTTTCCCATTACTTCCGTGACCTTCCGCAGATTA
>Ga0335081_10022963_pt1 | contig 10092 bp, 10 predicted proteins | sample Lox_Sample_35_FD_206713 | JGI IMG/M metagenome (GOLD analysis project Ga0335081, IMG submission 206713) | Soil microbial communities from Loxahatchee National Wildlife Refuge, Florida, United States - Lox_Sample_3.5 | ecosystem: Environmental > Terrestrial > Soil > Wetlands | place: USA... | reverse complement strand
GGCCGACATCGAAGGTACACGTGTGCTCTCCCGCGTTCACCACGTAAATCGTGAATACCGGGTCAGCCGGCTGCGGGTAGGCCTGCTGGCTTTCGAGCAGGCTGATGACCACGTCGCCAGGAGCGCATGTGCTCCCGATCCGAAGCGCTGCATGCACTCTCGGGGGCGCGCTCTTGCTCGGGGTCGGCCGCGGCCTTACAGTCCCCGTTGGTACCCCCGTCGGCGTAGCGCTGGACGCCGGGGTGGCACTGGACGCCGGCGCACTGGACGCCGCCTGCTGAACGCCGGCGGACGTCGGCCCGGGCGCCGCCTGCCCGGGCGTCCCCGGAACACTACCGGCCGCTGAGCACGCCCACGCCAATAGCCCCAGGACACCAAGAACACCCGCGAGCACGAAGATCCGCCGCCGCCAGTAGGACTCCGGACCGCCTTGCCGCCAATCGCCATCAGGCATATTCGGATCCATACCGGAAGTATGGCGACCAATGGGCAGATCCTCCCGCCGACGCGCCGATCTTGAGGGAAGAACAGGGACATCGGCGCGCCGCAGCCGACGTTCGTACGCCTAGCGGACCGAGGCCTGCGCTGCGGCCGGGTACTCGACGCGGGCTGCGGCACCGGGGGGCACACACTGCTGGCCGCCGCTCACGGAGCGGACGCTGTGGGCGTCGATGTTTCGCCGCGAGCCATCGCCCGCGCACGCGTGGAGGCAGCCGAACGAGGCGTGTCAGGCCGGTTCGAGGTCGCCGATGCGCTGAAACTCGGAGGGCTCCAAATGATCTTCGACACGGTCATTGACAGCGGGTTGTTCCACGTCTTCGGCGACCAGGACCGAATACGGTACGTGAGCAGCATCGCGTCGGTGGCACAGTCAGGCGGCAGTTGCTACCTGCCGTGCTTTAGCGACCGCCAGCCAGGAGCCCTGGGCCCCGCCGGGTTCGCCAGGACGAACTCGCACAGGCGTTCAGCGACGGCTGGGCCATCGCAGACATCGTCGCGGAGGAGTTCGCGATCAACCGCGGATCAGGTGCCACGACCGCATGGGCCTGGCTGGCCACTATCCGCCGACTGTGATCTTCGGTCCCGAGAATCTGCACTATCTCCAGCAATCAAAACCCCGACGGTTGCCTGTAGCCTGCGGAGGCGGGAGAGCCATCTTCGTTCCTGGCCGTGATCGCCGCGAGCCTCAGGTATGGCGCGGGCTGAAGAAGATCACCGCGACGCCTGCCGCGACGATGGCGGCTCCTAGCCAGTCGTAGTTGTCTGGCCGGTGCCCGTCGATTCCCCAGCCCCACAGGAGGCTCATGATGACGAACACCCCGCCGTAGGCGGCGTAGACACGGCCGAAGTCGGCGGACGACTGGAACGTCGGGATAACGCCGTACGCCACCAGGATGACAGCGCCCGCAGCCCCGACTGGCCACGGAGATCCCTCGCGAAGCCACCGCCAGACCAGGTAACCACCGCCGATCTCGGCCAGCCCGGCGGCAACGAACAGGCCGACACTGCGTATGACATCCATCAGGGGACCTTAGCGGCCTGGCCAAACGCGCGGAGAGACCCCGGACGCCGTGAGCCCGAAGTGCCGACCACGGGTCACCGCGGACGGGCTGTCCTCGAAGAGCGTGCCGCGCCGCCTGGCACGCCGAACCGCAGCCGCGTGCAGCGCGCAAGTAACCGCGGTCGCGCTGCGCTGTGATGGCGAAACCCGGCCCGCGGCCTGCCGTGTGATGTCGCTCGTCACTGCACGCCTGGTTCCGGGCGCTCTGCGGCCACATGCCGCGACCAGCTCTTGGCCCAGGCGTCGAGAGGCTCGAGCGCCGCGCCGAGTCCTGTTCCTAGCTTGGTCAGCGCATAGGCCTCGTTGTCGTCGCGGCGCAGCAGACCCGCGTCGGCGAGCTCCCGTAGTCGCTCGTACAGCACGCTGGAGGACATCCGGTCGCACCGGGCCTGGAGCGCTCGTGCCCCGAGAGGGCCGTCGCGGAGCTCCCACAAGATACGCAAGGCCCAGCGCCGGCCGAGTAGGTCGAGCGCCGCCATGAGAGGCCGGCCGGTGGTAGAACCCCGCACCGCCACTCCCGGTCGCGGTGTTGCTGACGCCACGGCGAAGAACTCCATTGAGGTTTCGGTATCCGAAACGATAGCATGACGCCAGCGCTTCGGAAATCGAAACATCAGGAACAGGAGAAACCATGACCCGGATCGAGCCTGTGCACCCTCCATTTGGACCTGATGTCGCCAGACAACTCGAAGCAATGATGCCGCCCGGGGTGCCGCCCATCCTGTTGTTCCGCACGTTCGCCCGCAATCTCCCGATGACCGTCGCCATGGGCGGATGGGGCGGGTACGAACTGAGCAAGCAGCTGTCCCTCACCACACGCGAACGTGAGATCATCATCGACCGGACATGCGCTCTCTGCCGCTGCGAGTACGAATGGGGCGTCCACGTCGCGTACTTCGCCGACCGAGCCGGGCTAACCCGCGAACAGCTCACATCCTTGACCCACGGGGACTCGGCAGACCCATGCTGGACCGAAGAGCGGGAACGGCTTCTCATCCAGGCGGCCGACGCCCTGCACGACACCGCACACATTCCCGACGACCTGTGGCAGCGGATCGCGCTTGTGCTCAGCGATGCCCAGGCCCTCGACATCCTGCTGCTGTGCGGCTGGTATCACGCCATCAGCTTCGCCGCGAACGGCGCTCGTGTCGCCCTCGAAGATGGCGTCCCCCGCTTCGACGACCTACGCTGAACAGGGCACTGCGAGGTCAGCCGGCCGACCACATCCCAGGCCGCAGCGAGCCGCGTGTGACCATGCGGCAGCCGTTCGGTATCAGCATCCGGCGGCTGCCAGCAGCGGCGGGAGCGCTTGCGCCGGGCCCAGGCAGCCGCCGCGCGCGTAGGCTCTTCGCGTGGCTGCGATCGACTTCGAAGAACGAGACCTTGAGGCGAGAGTGCCTGATCTGGCCGCTGGCGGGACGTGGACCAGAGTGCGCCTGCGCTGGCGGCGGGATCCGCTGACGGGGGCGAGCGCCCGGATCCTCACGGGGGTGAAGCTGCGGCCCACGAGCCGGCCGGACCTGACGGCACTCACGGCGAAGCCCGCCTTTTGCCCATTCGATATTGAGCACCTCGAGACGGCTACCTTCCCGTTTCCCGCCGAGCTCACGACCGAAGGCCGCATCCGCCTCGGCAAGGCCGTGGTGGTGCCCAACATCATGGCCTACGCGACCCACAGCGCGGTCGGTATCTATGACCCAGAGCGACACTTCCTCGACTTGGACGAGCTAACGCCTTCCATCGTGGGGGACGCCCTCGCCGTTATGGTCCGCCATGCTCAGGCGGTACGGCGCTTGGACCCGACAGCGCTGTGGAGTTCGATCAACGCCAACTACCTTCCACCGTCGGGCGCTTCGCTGGTTCATCCCCACCTCCAGTCCGCTCACGACGCTTACGGCCTGACAGGCCAGCGCCTTCTTGTCGAGCAGTCCAGAGCATGGAAGGACAGGCATGGATGCTACTGGGCGACCCTGGTCGAACAGGAGACCGGCGGCCCTCGATGGGTGGGACAGATCGGCCGGGTTGCCTGGCTTACCCCCTTCGCGCCGAGCGGGTTCCACGAGGTGTGGGCAGTGGTGAGCGGGGCAGCTGATCTGACCGAACTGACCGAGGAGGACAGCCGGGCCCTGGGACAGGGGCTGTCCCACATACTGGCGGCCTTCAAGGCCTGGAACCTGACCTCATTCAACTTCGGCATGATCGGTGGCGGGCCGCAGGCGCGCGAGCACGGACACCAGGTTGTGCTCAAGGTGCTCAGCCGGTCGAATCCGGATCCGGCTTACCGCAGCGATGCCACCTATTTCGAGCGCCTCTACGGCGAGGCATTGATCGACCTGAGCCCCGAAGAAGTGGCGGACTGCATCCGGGGCAGATTCTGATCTGCGCCGCCGTCTGCCGGGTGCTGCCCGCCGGCGTGCATGATGGGGAGTCTGTGAGCCGATAGGCCAATATCCTGTGATGTGGGCAGGACACGACATAAGGCGGAGGCGCGATGGACGATCGCCAGAAGATGCGAGCCTCGGACGGTGATCGGGAGGAGGTCGTCGAGCGGTTGCGCGCCGCTCTTGAAGATGGCCGCCTGAAGACGGATGAGTACCTCAACCGCATGGGGCTCGCTTACGAAGCGGTGACCTACGGCGATCTCGCCCCCCTGTACAGCGATCTGCCGGAGTCCGGCTCGATGGCAAAGCGGGAGGCGACGGCACCCGCTGCGATGCCGCAGCCGGTGATCGCCCCGTCAGGTGTGTTCACCGGTCTGCCGGCAGCGCTCAGGGTGCTGTGGACGATCTGGTTAACCGCCGTGTCGATCAATGTGGTGGTCTGGGTTCTGGTCAGCGGCACCACTGGCCACCTGATCTACCCCTGGCCAATCTGGGTTGCCGGCCCGTCCGGCGCCGCCCTGTTCGCGGTGTCGGCTGGTGTGACGGAAATCCGGCGCAACCGCCGGCCCGCTCCGCGGCGGCTGCCGGCCGGGAAGGGCTGACTCCGCCGTCCTCCGGCACCAGCTCTGCCACAGCTCCGCAGGCCAGGACTGCGCCATGCTCTCGCGGGTCCGCTGACATTCACCCATACCTTCCCAGGCAGAAGAAGACGTTGACAGGTAAGCGATCAAGATCGGCTGCCTCCTGGCGGATGCCAGAGGCTTGCTTGAGTCATAAGGGAACGGAGCCCTGCCAATGACCGAGACGACCAAGGAAACATGTGTGTATCCCGGCTGCGAGAATGAGCCGCGGCGGGGTGCGGAGGGGGCCGGAGCGAAGCCGGCGTACTGCGGCCTGCCGGACCCCGTGAGCGGGAAGCCGCATACCGCGCTGACGGCGTTCCTGCGGCGCCAGGAGATGGCCCGGCACGGCAGCGGGGTTGCCGAGCCGGAGGATCTGGACCGCCCGGGGCTTGGGTTCTGGCATCCGATCCGATACCGGCGCGCTGACCAGCAACGCCGGCAGCAGGCCGAGGCTGACGTCGAGGCGGCGCGCGCCGCGGTGTCGGAAGCCGACGCGCAGTTGACGGAGGCGCGCGCTTCGAGCGCCGCCGCCGAGCAGGCGCGCGAAGCCGCGCAGGCACAGGTTGCCGAGGCGCAGCGGGCCGCCAAGGAGCAGGAGCTGGCCGCGAAACAGGAGCGGGACCAGGCGGTCAGCGGCGAGCGCCGCCGGGCCGAAGAAGCCGAATCCCGCGCCCGGAAGGCCGAAAAAGAGACGGCCCGGGCGCGCCAGGCCGCCGAGTCGGCCCGCGCGGAGCTAGCCGAGGTTCGCGACACCGCAGACCGGCAAGCGGACCAGATCCGCGCAGCCGCCGCGCGGGAACAAGCCGAGCTGCGAACGGCCCTCGAAAGCAAGGTCGCCGCGGCCGGCGACGCCCGCGCCGGCCTGCAGGCCCGCGCCGAACACGCCGAGGCTGACGCCGAGGAGGCGCGCGCCGCAGCACTGGCGGCAAAGACGCAGCTGACGAAGGCGCGGGCTTCGAGCACCGCCGCCGAGCAGGCGGCGGTGGACGCGCGCGAAGCCGCGCAGGCACAGATTGCCGAGGCGCAGCGGGCCGCCAAGGAGCAGGAGCTGGCCGCGAAACAGGAGCGGGACCAGGCGGTCAGCGGCGAGCGCCGCCGGGCCGAAGAAGCCGAATCCCGCGCCCGGAAGGCCGAACAAGAGACGGCCCGGGCGCGCCAGGCCGCCGAGTCGGCCCGCGCGGAGCTAGCCGAGGTTCGCGACACCGCAGACCGGCAAGCGGACCAGATCCGCGCAGCCGCCGCGCGGGAACAAGCCGAGCTGCGAACGGCCCTCGAAAGCAAGGTCGCCGCGGCCGACGACGCCCGCGCCGGCCTGCAGGCCCGCGCCGAGAACGCCGAGGCTGAGCTGGAGCGTGCCCGCGCCGACCACGACCAGGCCACCGGGCAAGCCGCCGCACGACCCGGAGGCCAGACGCGCGGCCGCCGACGCTCTGGGGGAAACCGCTAGATCATCTATTTCTGACCGGGTCCCTACGGGCGCATGGCACCGGGCGCAGGCACGGGTGACCGTCGGCTCGAGGACGGCGCGGGTAGCGTAACCAAGCACCACCCGGCGGTACCAGCCGGAACGCGCCGATCATCACCCGCTGCGGCGCGGTCTGGGCGCAGGAGACCGCCGGGTCCAGCTTGATCACTCCTGGCCGGCGGGATCACCCGTGGCCGCTGGCACACGATGGGCCATCAGGACGCGACACGTGATGGCCCATCGTGTGTCCGACATGCGAGGCCCATCGTGCCGCGGTGGACCCGCCCTCAGGCCCACAGGTTCCGGCGCAGGCGCCAGCCGGCAGCCCGCAGGCCCGGCCACTGTCCTTGGGCCAGTCCGCGTACGGCAGTGCACCGGTCCCTCCATGCCGGTGGGTCCGCATGTTCGCCATGATGGCGAACGCTGACGCTCACGTTTGAGCCGAAACGTCGCGGGCTGCCAAGGCCCTTATGCGCCGAGCGACTACGGGGTCGTCCGGGCCAGATAGGAGGGCGGGCCGCTCATGACCGACGTGAAAGCACACCGAAGTGGTGCGGGCGGCCTGACCGCGGGCGTCGTCGGAACCATGCCCGTGGCGTTCAAGTCGATCGCCAACATGGCCCCGCCGCATCGGTGGCGTTCTCGCTGCTGTTCGTGGCCCGCTATGCCGGTGGATCGACACCGCTGGCGATCGTAGTGGGCCTCGTCGCTTGCATGCTCGTGGCCGTCACCATTGGTCAGCTGGCGCGGCATCTGCCGTCGGCCGACGGTTTTTGCACGCACAACGCGCGTGGACTCGGTGCGTCGGCTGGGTTTCTGGTCGGGTGGGCATTCGCGCCCGCCGAGATCACGGTAGCACCGGGCGGCCTGCTGATTCCTGGTAGCGTCGTGAGCAGCGCTCTGCACACCGGGCTTGGCTGGCCCGCTTGGACCTGGGCGCCGTCGGTCGCGCTCGCTGGGCTGCTGATCTGGTACCTGCCTCACCGCGGGATCCGGATGGCGACGGCGGCCGGAGTGGTCCTCGGCCCCTTCGAGATCATTGTGTTCGTCGTCCGCGGTGAGGATGATCGGCCGCGCCGGGCCGCACAACAAGCCCGCAGACCCAGCGCTCAATCCGCGAGCGTAGTCCACCGGTTCACCAGGCACGTAATATCCCCCGCCGGAGATGTATTTGATGCTGCTGCGCAGGTAACCCCGCACGCGTGGTCGGAGGCGCGCGGTGTACCTCCCGGGTTCGTTTTTGAGGATGGCAGCGGACGGGCCGGGAAAGTGGAGCACTCGGTACCCGCGCGTGCGTCGTTTCGCGCCCTGCTGTGGCACCAGGTCCGCTACGTGTTGTGAATGGCACCGCTCGTCCAAGGCACGTCATGGGTACGACGCGGCGTTCGGTGTGTACCAATGCCCCGGCGCAAATGGCCGCGCCGGTCCAGGACGCCGATACGCGACGGCTGACAGGCAGCTAGGGCGTAGCAATGCGACTACCCTGGTGTGGCGATGCCCGCATGAAGGATGCACTCTCGGCTGAGGACCCCAGGAATACTCTCGGCTGAGGACCCCAGGAATACTCTCGGTGGAGGACCCCAGGAATGGAGTCAGCCAAGTGGGTGTCCAGCGGCGCCGGTTGACTGCAGCTAGCCTAGCGACCTTGTGCATATTGGGCGCGGTCATGGCAACGACCGCGGGCACCATCAACCCGGCAAGCCCCATCAGTAAGGCAAGCGCGTCCCTTTCGCCCGCCGCAGTATCTCTGAAAGCCACGATCCGGCCGAGCGCACCTCCCAAGCCGGCGGATTCGCCGATGTCGAAGCCAGCCACGCCATCGCCCTCCAAGGCAGCGCCCTCCAAGTATGCTTCGCCCTCGCAGTCGAAGGCAGCCTCGCCCTCGCCCGAGCCCTCTCAGCCTGCCTCGCCAACGCCCCTCCAAGGCAGCCTCGCCCTCGCCCTCGCCCTCGCCGTCAGCCTCCTCCCCCGCCCTCCAAGCCAGCCTCCCGCTCGCCCTCACCGCCAGCCCCGGCATCGAGATCGTCGAAGAAGGCGAGAAGCGGGCCAACCTCGACGTTGGAGCCGAGCAAGACTCCTTCGATACCTGCTTCGAGCACGCCAGAATCGAACGAAGGGAGCCTGCAACCCGGGTCGCTGCCGCTTGTGACCTTGGGGCGCGCCACATCAACCGCCGAAAGCAACGTCGGCCCACTGCTCCCCGCGATCGCGGCGGACACCCCCAGCCCAGCCGCAAAGCCAGCGACGCACCGTCGGGCGCCCGGACCGCTCGCAGACTTTGGTACCGTCGACACGCACAAGATGGATACCCTGCGGATCGCGCTCGCCGTGCTGTGCGCAGCGGTTGGCGTCGTGATCGCCAATCTCACTGCGCACGCCGCGATCCTCAGCTGGGGGCAGAAATGCTGCAGGGCCGCGGAGCCGCCGCTACGACCTCTGTCGCCGTCGAGGAGACTAGCAAGCTGGGGAATCGGGCAACAGCGTACGCGGCAACTCGCCCGCCGGCTGCCGCTAGACCTCTTCCCGTTCGGGCCAGCGTTTAGACGCGTCGCGGCGCACGCATGCGCGCACTCTCCGCGCGCGCGGAGAGTTGCGCTACTCCTGGACTCACGTTGGATGTTGCCGTCGGCCAAGTGCCGCCCCACCCTCCACCGCACCAGCCGCGAGCAGGTCGGTGATGGTCGGCGACAAAAACGCGCGCTGCAAGGCTCGCTCGCCTGCGATGGTGGACGGGTGAGTGCTACCCGACTTGTGACTGGTCGATGATGTGCTGGTCCTGGCGGAGCTCGTCCGCGTCAATCGCGAGTTCCTCGCTCCGTGGGAGCCAATCCGGGACGATCGCTACTTCACAGCTGAGAGCCAACGCGCTGTCATTCGAGACGCGCTCGAGCGGTACGAGCTAGGGTCGACCCTTCCTCACGTCATCCTCGACGAGCCCGGCCGCGTGGTTGGCCGCGTGGTTGGCCGCGTGGTTGGCCGCATCACGCGCAACGGCATCGTGCGCGGCCCGTTCCAGTCGTGCAATATGAGGTACTGGGTGGGCGCGAGCGACAACGGGCGCGGTCTCGCCACCGCGACCGTCCGCGGCATCATGCGTGTGGCCTTTCGATGAGCTGGGGCTGCACAGAATCCAGGCGGAAACCCTGCTGCACAACGTCGGATCGCAGCGGGTGCTAGAGCGCAGGGTCCGTCCGCTTCGCCGTGGCGCCCGCGTACCTCAAGCTCGCCGACGAGTGGCAGGACCACGCTATGTACCAGGTGGTGAAAGCGGCCACCGCTTGATCGACGGGCGGCTTTTGCGCCCCAGCGGCGCGCCTGCCCGATTCTAATCGCTCGATTTCATGCTTCCGGCAAGAAGATCGAGCAGAGCCTTGGCGGCGCCTGTCGGTGGCCGAGCCGCAGCGACGACGGCGGAAATTTCACGGCGAAGCGGCGGCATGATCGGGACGGCAGAAACGTGCTCGGCAACGGACTGGATGGCCATTGGCGGGAGTACGGCGATGCCGAGGCCGTGCTGGACGAATTCGGCGAGGTACTGCATGTTTTCCGCCTCGCAGCTCACCCGTCGGGCGAGCCCGGCCGCGACGCAGGCAGCGTCGACCTGAGCGCGTAGCGCCGAATCTGCGCGGTAGTCGACGAAGTCGCGGTCACGAAGCGCCCGGTCGCGGAGTCGGATCGTGGCGCGTCGGGCCAGCGGGTCGCCGGTCGGTACGGCGAGAATCAGGTCATCGCTGCCGAGTTCGGTCCGAGTGAGTTTGCGCTGGTCGACTGGGCCATCGATGAAGGCGATGTCGAGTACTGCATCGGCGGCTGCGCGTGCGAGCTCGGAAGCTGCGTCGTGGCTCAGTCGGATGGCAACGCCGGGATGCGCGCGGCGGAAATTGGTCAGCAGCGCCGCGAGGTCCACGACGCCGAGGGTCTGGATGGCACCGATTTGCAACTGGCCGTGCAGCACGCCCCGGACGCCGACAACGGCGTCACGGCCTTCGTCAGCCGCGGCGAGCGCTCGGCGTGCCGCTGGCAGCAGCACCCGGCCAGCTTGGGTCAGCGTTACGCGACGAT
>Ga0335081_10022962_pt1 | contig 10093 bp, 10 predicted proteins | sample Lox_Sample_35_FD_206713 | JGI IMG/M metagenome (GOLD analysis project Ga0335081, IMG submission 206713) | Soil microbial communities from Loxahatchee National Wildlife Refuge, Florida, United States - Lox_Sample_3.5 | ecosystem: Environmental > Terrestrial > Soil > Wetlands | place: USA... | reverse complement strand
ATCGGCACCGGCGGCCGGTTGCGCTGCGCTGACCCGCCCTACGCCGTTCACCCGTACCCGCCATCGCGGCGTCTACATTTGACGGCGGGTTGCGCTGCGCTGACCCGCCCTACGCCGATCACTGCATCCGCCATCGCGGCACCGGCGGCGGGTTGCGCTCCGCTGACCCGCCCTACGCTGATTGCCCGTCATCCGTAGGGCGGGTGAAACCCGCCACCGCGAGGCAGCGGCACCGGGACGGCGGGTTGCGCTCCGCTGACCCGCCCTACGCCCTTCGCCCGTACCCGCCATCGCGGCGTCTACATTTGACGGCGGGTTGCGCTCCGCTGACCCGCCCTGCGCTGTTTGCCCGCCATCGCGAGCTACCCCTCAACCCACGCAATACGCAGCACGTTCGTAGCGCCAGGCGTGCCGAAGGGGACGCCGGCGGTGATGACAATGCGCGCACCGGGCTCGGCGAAGCCGTCGCTGCGCGCGATGACGCAGGCCTTCTCGACCATGTCGGTGAAGTTGGTGACGTCGCTGGTGTGGATGCTGTGCACGCCCCAGACCAGTGCAAGCCGCCGCGCGGTCTCGAGCTTGGAAGTGAGCCCGATCACCGGTACTTCCGGCCGCTCGCGCGCGGCGCGGAGCGCCGTCGCGCCAGAAGTGGTGTAGGAGACGATCGCCTTGGCACCGATGGTGTGCGCGACCTGGCGCGCGGCGGCGCTGATCGCGTCGGGCGCGGTGTGCTCGGGCTCGGCTTGCGTTCCCTGCATCGCCACGCGGAAATTGGGGTCGCTTTCGACTCGGCGGATGATGCGGTCCATGATCGCCACCGCCTCGACCGGATAGGCTCCGGTCGCGGTCTCGGCCGACAGCATCACCGCGTCGGCGCCCTCGTAGATCGCGGTCGCGACGTCGGAGGCTTCGGCGCGCGTCGGCACCGGCAGCCGCACCATCGATTCCAGCATCTGCGTCGCGATGATCACGGGCTTGCCCGCGCGCCGGCAGCTCTGCACGATCTGTCGCTGGACGGGCGGCACGTCCTCGGGCGGCATCTCGACGCCGAGATCGCCGCGCGCCACCATCACCGCATCCGAAAGTTCGACGATCTCCTGCAAGCGGCCGATCGCCGCCGGCTTCTCCAGCTTCACCAATATCGCCGCGCGGCCGCCGACCAGCTTGCGCGCTTCGGCCACGTCGTCCGGACGCTGCACGAAGGAAAGCGCCACCCAATCGACGCCGATCTGCAGCGCGTAAGCGAGGTCGGAGCGATCCTTCGGTGTGAGCGATGACAGCGGCAGAACCACGCCCGGAACATTGACGCCCTTGCGGTCCGAGAGATCGCCGCCCGCGATCACCGTGGTCTCGGCGGATTTACGGTCACAACGATCGACCCTGAGCCGCACATTGCCGTCGTCCAGCAGCAAGTCGGCGCCGGGCTCGAGCGCCGCGAAAATTTCCGGGTGCGGGAGTGTCGCGCGCTGTTCGCTTCCGGGCACCTGATCGAGGTCAAGGCGGAACTTTCCGCCGGGTTTGAGCGTGATCTTGCCCGATTGAAAGGTGCCAAGGCGGAGCTTCGGCCCCTGTAAATCCGCCATCACGCCGATCGGACGGCCGACTTTTCCCTCGAGCTCGCGAAGCGCTTCGAGGCGGCGGCGGTGATCCTCCTGCGTGCCGTGGCTGAAGTTGAGACGGAACAGGTCGACGCCCGCCGCGAATAATTGTGAGAGCCGCTCCGGCGTCGAGGTCGCGGGACCGAGCGTGGCGACGATCTTGGCACTCCGCAACCGACGCATCGATCAATCCTCTTATCTTGATGGCAGCAGTAGCGCTGAATTTTTTTCACCACGAAGGCACGAAGGAAGCCCCTGGCGCGAACCAGCAACGAATGTGAGATAGGATTCCACATGAAACCGCGCCATAGTCACCTTGGATACCATGTTCCTTCGTGGTCTTCGTGTCTTCGTGGTGATCCCTACCGCGCGTATTCAGTTATGAGGATGGCACGGAAGTCGTTGACGTTGGTGCGCGTCGGGCCCGTCAGCACCAGATCGTCAAGTGCCGCGAAGGCGCCATAGCCGTCATTGTCGGCAAGCCGCGCCTTGAGGTCGATGCCCTTGCTCGCGGCACGCCGGGGCGTATCGGGAGCGATCAAGGCGCCGGCGTTGTCCTCTGTGCCGTCGATGCCGTCGGTGTCGCAGGCGATGGCGTGGATGCCGTTGGCGCCGTCGAGCGCGATTGCGAGTGCCAGCACAAATTCCGCGTTGCGCCCGCCACGCCCCTTCCCGCGCACCGTGACGGTTGTCTCGCCACCCGAAAGCAGGACGACCGGCGGCTCAAGCGCCGCGCCCCCGACGACGAACCGCCCCGCCGCCACCTGTCGCGCCATCGCCGCGTGCACGAGCGCCACATCGCGCGCCTCGCCTTCGATCGAGTCACCGAGGATGACCGGTAGCACGCCTGCCGCTCGCGCCACCGCGGCCGCGGTTTCGAGCGCACCTTGCGGTGTCGCGATCAGTCGGTATTCCGTGTGCGCGAGGCGCGGATCGCCGGGCTTGGGCGATTCTTGCGCGGCGGCCGAGAGGTAGGCGGCAATCGCCGGCGGCGGTTCGATACGGTATTTGGCAAGGATCGCGCGCGCCTCGGCAAAGGTGGTGGGATCGGCGACCGTCGGGCCGGAAGCGATGACCGCGGGATCATCGCCCGGCACATCGGAGATCGCGAGCGTCACCACGCGCGCGGGTGCGGCGGCGGCGGCGAGGCGCCCGCCTTTGATCGCCGAGAGATGCTTGCGCACGCAGTTGAATTCGCTGATGGTGGCGCCACTGGCGAGCAGCGCGCGCGTCACCGCACGCTTATCATCGAGCGCGATCCCTTGTGCCGGCAGCACCAGCAGTGCGGAGCCGCCGCCCGAGATCAGGCAGAGCACCAAATCATCGGCCCCGAGACCACTCACGCGCTCCATCATCGCTTGCGCCGCGCGCGTCCCGGCGGCATCGGGGACGGGGTGACCGGCCTCGATCACCTCGATCCGCCGGCAGGGGAGGCCATGGCCGTAGCGCGTCACCACCAAGCCTTCGAGGGCGCCTTGCCAATGCTGCTCGACCACCATCGCCATCGCCGCCGCTGCCTTGCCCGCGCCCACCACCAGTGTTCGTCCCTGGGGTGGCGTCGGCAGATTGGGCGGAACCACACGCGCGGGGTCGGCCGCCGCCAGCGCCGCGTCGAAAAGACCGCGAAGTAACGCGCGGGGATCAGAGACGGCGGGTCGGGTCATCTCAGGCTCGTTGTTATGGCCACGAATACCTAGCATCAAAGCTTCCGCCGTGTCATCGCGAAGAGCCCTGCACTGGCCGAGGAGCGGCTGGTTTGGGTTGCTCGGTTCGCTCGCAATGACCGTGAATAGGGTATGCTAGCACGAACGAGCGCGGGAATATTCCGATGACCGAACGACGCATCGATGTTGGCAGCAATGATCTATTCCTGGCAGTCGACGTGCAGAACGACTTCTGTCCCGACGGTGCGCTCGCGGTGCCGGGCGGCGACGAGGTGGTGCCCGTCATCAACCGGTTGGCCCGCGTCTTCAGCCATGTGGTGCTGACTCAGGACTGGCATCAGAGCGGTCATCTCTCCTTCGCGTCGAGCCATCCGGGCGCCAAATCCTTCGGACTGATAACACTGCCGTATGGTGAGCAGGTGCTGTGGCCGGATCACTGCGTCCAAGGCAGCACCGGCGCACAATTTCATCGCGACCTGGATGTTCCGCAGGCCGAGCTCATCATGCGTAAGGGTTTCGACCCCACGATCGATTCCTACTCCGCCTTTCGCGAGAATGATCGCCGCACGCGCACGGGGCTCGCCGGATATCTGCGCGAGCGCGGCATCGCGCGTCTCTTCATTGCCGGCCTGGCGCTCGATTTCTGCGTCCGTTACTCCGCGGAGGACGCAAAGTCCGATGGCTTCGAGATCATCGTGATAGAGGATGCGTGCCGGGCCATCGACGTCGCGGGTTCGCTCGACGACGCACGCCGGAGCTTCAAAGCGTTGGGAATTCCGCTGATTGCCGCGGACCAGATTTATTGACAATTATAGAACGATATCAATCGATTGAGATCGACACGGCAACGCGGACGTGCTTCCCTCGAGCGTCTTCTCCGATGCGGCGGAGGTTGTCGGGTGATGGTGCGCAGCAGTAAGCTCGCGCGCAATAGGCGCCGCTCTGGCGCCGGCATTTCCCTTGGCGTGAGGAGAAAGCGATGAGCGCGACTTGGCGCGGCGTGTTCCCGGCGATCACCACCCAATTCCGTCCCGATTTCTCGCTCGATCTGGCGGCGACCCAGCGTGGAATCGAGGAACAGATCCGTGCGGGCGTGCACGGCCTCATCATGCTGGGGACGGTCGGCGAGAATTGCTCGCTCGAGCCAGCGGAGAAGCGCCAGGTTCTGGCGGCGGCCAAAGAGGTGGTGGCTGGCCGGGTCCCCGTGCTCTCGGGTGTTGCCGAGAACACCAGCGCCGCGGCGGCGCAATATGCGCGCGACTGCGAGAAGATTGGCGTTGACGGGCTGATGGTGTTGCCGGCCATGGTCTACAAGGCCGATGAGCGCGAGGCGCTCGCCCACTTCCGCGCCGTCGCGGCTGCAAGCGGCCTGCCGATCATGATCTACAACAATCCGCCCGCTTATAACGTCGATGTGACGCCCGAGGGATTCCGCGAGCTCGCGAGCGAGCGCCGCGTGGTCGCGATCAAGGAATCGTCGGAGAACGTGCGGCGCCTGACCGATCTCGTGAACCTTACCGGCGATCGCTACACGCTGTTTTGCGGTGTCGATGACCTCATCCTCGAAAGCATGATGCTAGGCGCCACCGGCTGGGTCGCGGGCCTCGTCAACGTGTTCCCGCGCGAGACCATGCGGCTCTGGGACCTCGCTTCGAAGGGCGAGTGGGAAAAAGCACGCGCGGTCTATCGGTGGTTCATGCCGACTCTGCACCTCGATACCTCGACCAAGCTGGTGCAGTACATCAAGCTCGGCCAAGCGATGGTCGGCAACGGCAGCGAGGTGACGCGCCCACCGCGGCTCCGCCTCGAGGGCGAGGAGAGGAAGCGCGTCACGCGCGTCTATGAGGAGGCGTTGGCTGCAAGGCCTAGTTAATATGCTCGCGCGCCTTGCCGCGCCCCCAACCAGCCTTAGGGGTTGGTTTTGGCCGGCCCAAGGCCAACCCCAAAACTGCGCGAGCAGGGTTGGAGTGGCGGCTGCGAGCGCGCCTTGAAACGGAATAACCATGCCTTCCAACACCTTCTTCTGCATCGACGCACATACCTGCGGCAATCCCGTGCGCGTGGTGGCGGGCGGCGCGCCGCCGCTGGACGGCACCACCATGAGCGAATGCCGACAGGACTTCATGCATCGGTTCGATTGGATCCGCCGCGCGCTGATGTTCGAGCCGCGCGGACACGACATCATGTCGGGTTCGGTGCTGCAGCGGCCTTTGCGTTCCGACTGCGACCTGGGCCTCGTATTCATCGAGACCTCGGGCTGTCTCCCGATGTGTGGGCATGGCACCATCGGCACGGTCACGGTGGCATTGGAACAAGGGCTGGTAACGCCTCGAAGCGAAGGCAAGCTCGCGCTTGACGCGCCCGCCGGCAAGGTGGAGGTCGAATACGAGCGCGACGGCCGCTATGTCGAACGCGTCAGGCTCTTCAATGTCGCGAGTTACCTTGAAGCCAGCGAAATCGCGATCGACGTACCGGGTCTGGGTCCCCTCAAAGTTGACGTAGCCTATGGCGGCAACTACTACGCGATCGTCGATCCGCAGCCGGGATTTCCCGGCCTTGAAAGCTTCTCGGCGGATCAGGTGTTGCGCCTGAGCCCGGTCGTGCGCCAGTTGATGCGCGAGAAGCTCGAGCCCGTTCATCCCGAGGACCGCACCATCCGCGGCGTGAGCCACGTCATGTGGACCGGCAAACCGCGCGATCCCAAGGCGCATGGCCGCAATGCAGTCTTTTACGGCGATCACGCGATCGATCGCTCGCCCTGCGGTACGGGGACCTCCGCGCGGATGGCGCAGCTCGCAGCCAAGGGCAAGCTCCGGCCCGGCGACGCCTTCGTGCATGAAAGCATCATCGGCAGCCTGTTCGAAGGCCGGGTCGAGGGCGAGACGCGGATCGGAAACAAGGCCGCGATCAAGCCCAGCATCGCCGGCTGGGCGCGGATCACCGGCTACAACACGATCTTTGTCGACGACCGCGATCCCTTCGCGCACGGCTTCCAGGTCGTATGACGGGGCGGCCGTTCAAAGCGGCCCGCCGGGCGCCGCACAGATCACGTTGAGCAGGGCCTGGCGCCGCTCCCGCGTCACGACGGCAAGGGCGCGACCGAGCGCCGGGATCAGCTCTGCCGGATCTTCGACGCGCTCGCCGTAGCCGCCCGCCGCCGCGCACACTTGTTCGAACGCCGGAAGGTCGTCGAGGTGAATGAGCGGCGGATCATTGCTGCCGGCGGTTCCGCCGTCCGGGTACATCGTGAGCGTCGATCGACGCACCGCGTTCCACATCGCGTTATTGAAGACGACGACGAGAATCGGCAAGCCGTGTACGCGCGCCGCATGGTGCGCCGCCACCGGATTGGAGAAGAGATAGGCGCCGTCGCCCAACGTTGCGATCACCAAGCGTTCCGGCGCCGCCAGCTTCGCGCCCAGCGCCGCGCCGAAACCCCAGCCAAGACCCGATGCCGAGCTCGATCCGAAAAAGCTTCCCGGCCGGGTGAAGCCGCAGTGCTCCTGCATGAGCGTGTATTCGTTGACGACGATCGCGTCCTCGCCCTTCACCTGCTCGATGCAGCGGCTGACCCAAGCGGGATGAATCGGACGTGCCTCTTGTGCGGTCTCGCGCATCCGCCGCCATTGGTCGTGCAACTCGGCCCGCTGCTGTGCGACGCGGGCGCGTCGCGCGGCAATCCGCACCTCGTCCACGCGGCCCGCCATCAGCGAAGCAAGCTCGCTGAGCGCGCGCCCCGGTTCCGCCGTTATCGCGAGATCGCACAGAAACCCTCGGATCGGATAATTCTGGAACAACGGATCGAGGCCCATGTGAATGACCTTGCCGTTGCTCGGCGGGTTCGCTCTGCTGGGTATCCAGGGCACATCGGACTCGACGGCGAGCACGACATCGGCATCGGCGATGAAAGGCGCGGGGCTGAAACCTAGCTGCATCGGATGGTCGGCCGGGATCGACAGATGCCGCGGTGAGAATTGCACGACCGGAATCGCGAAGCTCTGGGCTAGTTCCGACAGGGCGCGAACGGCGCGCGGATTGCGGCCGGCGCTGGTCGTAACGATCAGCGGACGCTCCGCCGACGCCAACAGAGACGCCGCTTGATCGAGCGCCGCCTCGTCCGCGCGCGGCGGTTCCGAGCCGACCCGGCGTGACGGCTGCTCGTAGTGAAAATTTTCGGCGGGCGCCGCCAGCACCTCCCGCGGCAGCGTCAGATAGACGGGCCCGCAGGGTTCGCTGCGGGCGAGGCTCAGCGCGCGGTCCACGACGACCTCGACCTGTTCGGCGTTGCGCAGCTCGTAGTCCCATTTGACGATCTCGCGGAGCATACCCGCCTGGTCGAACATCTCCTGTCCCCAGTGGATATAGGCGTCGCGAGCGCCGCGAAGGCCTTCCTCGGTGAGCGGGGTTCTTCCGGCAGTGAGCAGGATCGGCACGTTCTCGCGCGCCGCGTTTAGCGCGCCGCACACGATATTCGCCGTGCCGACGCTCACATGCACCATGACGGCCGGTGTTCGTCCAGACACCATGGCGTAGCCGTGGGCCATCGAGATGGCGATGTTCTCGTGCGCGGCGATCATCGGCTTGGGCGCCGGCGCGCCGCGCGCCTTGGCCGTCGCCAGCGCCTCCACGATCGGCGCGAAATCAGTTCCTGCATTGGCGAAAAGATATTCGACACCGCGCTCCGCCAGCAGCGCCAGATAAGCTTCCGCGACGCTGGCAACGCGAAGCGATTTCACTGCCATGGTTCCTCCCGATAACGCGGCCTGTCGTGCCGGCTCTCAACATCCGCATTTCGGCGCTGCCGGGCAACAAACGGTCTTACGTGGAATGCGCGCGAGACATGCCGAAATGCCGACTCTCGGATTGCTCTTCCCGGCGGGTTCTAAGATTATGCCGCACCGGCCGGATAATATCGTGCCGAGAGGATGGAGTAATGAGCGACCGCGCCGCAGAGGCGTTGCATGCCGGGAGCCTGTTGACCCCCCCTGACCCACGGGTGGTCGAGGTTTGGAACGGCGAGGGCAAAGCGCCGGTGCTCGCGACCTGCGATCATGCGAGCAACAAAGTGCCGCGTAGTCTCGGCAGCCTCGGCCTGTCGAACGAGGAACTCCGGCGCCACATCGGCTGGGATATCGGGGCCGCTGGGGTAACGCGGCTGCTGGCGCACCGCCTGGGCGCTCCGGCGATCCTCGCGGGTTATTCACGCCTCGTGGTTGACTGCAATCGCGATCCCGCGGACACAACCTCGATGCCGGCGGTGAGTGATGGCGTCGCGGTGCCCGGCAATGCGGCGCTTACGGAGGCCCAGCGCCGGCAACGCCTCGATGCGCTGTTCCGGCCCTATCACCAGGCGATCGAGGATGCGCTCGACGGCTTCGCCAAGCGCGCCGTGCACCCCGCGGTGCTGTCGATCCACAGCTTCACTCCGACCATGAACGGGATCGCGCGCCCTTGGCACATCGGCATATTGTGGGACAGAGACCCGCGCATTCCGGTGCCGCTGCTGGCGGCGCTGCGCCGCGAGCCGAGGTTGGTGGTCGGCGACAACGAACCCTATTCCGCGCGCGAGCCCGCGGGCTATACCGTCAGGACGCACGCGGTCAAGCGAGGCCTGCCGCACGTTGCGGTCGAGATCCGACAGGACCTAATCGCCGACGGCGCGGGTGAACGCGAATGGGCCGAGCGTCTCGCTGCGGCCCTCACGCCGATCCTCGAAGACCCCGCGCTCTATCATGTGAAACACTACTGAGCCAACCCGGAGTATCGCCCATGGATGACAAGACCCGGACCGAGCTGGAAGCGGCGGCGTTCCGCCGCCTGGTGCAGCATCTGCGCGAGCACACGGAGGTGCAGAACCTTGACCTGATGAACCTCGCGGGCTTCTGCCGCAACTGCCTCTCGCGCTGGTATCGCGAGGCGGCGGAGGAGCGGGGCTTGGCTTTGCCCGATCCCGAAGCGCGCAAGATCGTCTACGGCATGCCTTACGAGGAGTGGAAGGCGAAGCATCAGAAGGAGGCGACGCCGGCGCAGAAGCAGGGGGCCAAGAGCCATCGCCATTGATTGCAAGCCATTGCCGTTGATAGGGTCGCGGCTTTCGCGGGTGCTGGAGGGGCGAGATGGCGGAGCGGAGTAGCGGGGGCATCGCGGCGGAGCGGCTCAAGTCCTTCATCGAGCGCATCGAGCGGCTCGAGGAGGAAAAGCGCGCACTCAAGACCATGCGTCAGATCATCCGGATTCGCCGATTGGACGAACAGGACCGCGATGAGCAGGAGGCGTTGCTCGATACCTACATGCGCGCGCTTGGCATGCTGCCGCAGCGCGGCGGCCGTCGGGCGGCGGGGTAGGTGCCCGGCTCAGAGGCATTGCTTGATCCGCTCGGCGATCTCGGCGATGCGGGCACGGTCGCCGGGCTTCGGGATCCAATTGAGCAGCAGCCCGTCGTCGTGCCGGCGCGGCAGCACGTGGATGTGCAGGTGAAACACCGATTGGGCGGCGCCTGGCCCATTCGCCTGCAGCAGATTGATCCCGTCGGGGATCAGAGCCTTGTTGACGGCATTCGCGACCTTGACCGCGGTCCGGCTCGCCTGGGCGAAATCCTCCGCGCTAGTCGCGAAAATGGTGGGATGATGCGCCTTGGGAATCACCAGGCAATGCCCGTCGTTGGCTGGATTGATGTCCATGAACGCGAGCGTCTGGCCATCCTCTTATATTTTGAAACTCGGAACCTGGCCGGCGACGATCTTGCAGAAGATGCAGGTGGGATCGCTGGTCATGGTCATTTCCCTTCTCGATGCGCGCAAGCGAGAGGGTAGCTATCGAGCGGCGGCCGCG
>Ga0335081_10022961_pt1 | contig 10093 bp, 10 predicted proteins | sample Lox_Sample_35_FD_206713 | JGI IMG/M metagenome (GOLD analysis project Ga0335081, IMG submission 206713) | Soil microbial communities from Loxahatchee National Wildlife Refuge, Florida, United States - Lox_Sample_3.5 | ecosystem: Environmental > Terrestrial > Soil > Wetlands | place: USA... | reverse complement strand
CGCCGCGGCCAGCGGCGGGAACGCCATGATGACCAGCATCGAGGTGAGCAGCGCGTTCCAGGTGAACATCGGCATCCGGAACATCGTCATGCCCGGCGCGCGCATGCAGAAGATCGTGGTGATGAAGTTGACCCCGGACAAGATGGTGCCCATGCCGGACAAGACCAGGCCCATGATCCACATGTCGGCGCCGATGCCCGGCGAGTAGATGGCGCTGTTCAGCGGGGCGTAGGCGTACCAGCCGAACGACGCCGAACCGCCCGGGGACAGGAAGCTGGCCAGCAGGATCAGCCCGCCGAACGTGAACATGTAGTAGCTCAGCAGGTTGAGCCGCGGAAACGCCACGTCGGGCGCGCCGATCTGCAGCGGGAGCAGCTCGTTGGCGAACCCGACGAACAGCGGGGTGGCGAACAGCAGCAGCATGAGAATGCCGTGCATGGTGAACAGCTCGTTGTACTGCTGGTCGGACACGACGTGCTGATCCGGCCCCAGGAGCTGGATCCGGATCAGGAGCGCCATCACCCCGGCGCAGCAGAAGAAGAAGAACGAGGTGATCAGGTACAGGTGCCCGATGATCTTGTGGTCGGTGGAGGACAGCCAGTCGGCGAGGATGGAGCCCTTGCGCTCGGTCTTCGGCGTCTCGTAGACGCGAACCGGCTGTTCGATCGTGCTCACTGCGCTTCCTCCCGATGTTCGCTCCGTCCGGATGCCCTTCGGGCCACCGGCCGCTCGCACGGGCTGTGCTGCCACGGGGGGACGACCCCCCTGGCACCCCCCGCAGGAAGGCCCATGCTCGCTAGCCGGTACAGGGAAGGGGTTATGGGGAGGTGGGCGGGGCTCACTGGGTGCTCCCGGATGAACTCTGCGCCGCCTGCTGCGCGGCCATGTACGCCTGGAACTGCTGCGGGGTCACGACCTTCAGCGTAAACAGCATCTTGCTGTGGTAAAGGCCGCACAGTTCGCTGCAGTGCCCGATGAAGGTCCCTGTCTGCGTGGCGGTGATCGTGAAGTGGTTCGGGTGGCCGGGGATGACGTCACGCTTGAACAGGAACTCGGGCACCCAGAACGCGTGGATGACGTCTTGGGAGGTCAGGTTGAACTGGACCGTCTCCCCGGCCGGGATCTCGAGCACCGGCAGCGGCCCCTCGCCGAACATGTTCCCGGTGTTGGTCACGTGGTACTGCGGGTAGTTGAACTGCCAGCTCCACTGGAACCCGAGCACGTTCACCGTGACGGCGGGATTCTTCGGCAGCTCGTTGATGTAGTTCTCGTCCTTGGCGGTGAAGTAGAACAGCACCGCGATCAGCACGAACGGTATCGCCGTGTACGTGATCTCGATCGGCATGTTGTAGCGCGCCTGCGGGGGCAGCCGGTCACCGCGCTTGCGGTGGAAGATCACCGCCCACAGGACCAGCCCCCAGATCATCGCGCAGACCGCGAAGCCCGCGATCCAGGATCCCTGCCAGAGCGTGAGGGTCGTCTTGCCCTGCTCGGTGATCGGGTTGGGGAAGCCAAGCCGGGTGAACGTATCGTTCGTGCAGCCGGTGAGGCCGAGGACCAAGAAGGTAAACGCGACCGTCATGCCAGTCGCGCGCGCGACGCGCACCCGGCCCGGACGGGGCTTTCTGCAGCCCTGTTCGGCGTTATCGGTAGTCAAGGCGAGGGCCTTCCTCGGTTCTGCTACAACGTGTCGTGCAAACAGTATCGCGCACCGCCTGCGAGCCTTCTAGGACCCCACATGTTTACGCCATCTTTGCGCGCCGGTGCGCGTACCAGGAGCGGGGGCGGGCATCATGGAGAGCGTGAGGGTGTGCTCATGAGGCGAGCGGGGGACAGGGCATGACCGGGCGCCGGGCCCGCCTGTTCGGGCGCGACCCCGCGGCGGCCCAGGCAGCTGCTGGCCAGGCGGCGCCTGGCCAGGCGGCGGCCACCCAGGCAGCTGCTGGCCAGGCGGCGGCCACCCAGGCGGGCCAGCAGGCCGCCGACGCCACTTCTGTTCCGTTTACCGAGGCCGAACGGGCCGCGGTTCCTGCCTCGGTTCCGGTGGCTGCCCTGACCATCGACGCCCTGGGACGCAAGTGCCCGATTCCCATCATCATGCTCGCGGAGCAGATCAGGGACGTCCCGCTGGGGGCGGTGGTGGCGGTGCTCGCCGATGACCCGGCGGCCTACACCGACATACCGTCGTGGTGCGTGATGAAGGCCCACGAGTTCGCCGGGCACCAGGAGCTGCCGGCCGGCGGCTGGGCCCTGTATATACGCCGCTGCCTGTGACCCTCAGGTCGGCTTGAAGCGGCTGGTGAAGCGCGGGTCGTCGTCCCACCACAGCTTGGCCTCCCCGGGGGCGCCGGCCGGCTCCTCCCCGGCCCCTCCCCGGGCGGACGCGGCCGCCTCGAGCTCAGCGTCCCTGGCGTCGAGCTGGGCGTCGATCTTCGCGGCGTCGGACTCGTCCTCGCGCATCAGCTGGATCAGCTGCGCGGCCAGGAACGGCAGGCCCACCAGGTCGCCGAGGATCCAGAGCACTCCCCCGCCGATGACCTGGTCCGCCTGCAGGGAGGGTCCCCAGGGCCGCCCCAGCGCGTGGTAGTAGGCCCCGCCGATGAGGGTCTGGCTGGCGATGACGGCGATGCCGAGGACCGCGTCGCCGATCACCTCGCCGCCGGTGATCCACATCGAGACCGCGTAGGAGTACTCCTTGGGCACCGGGTCGACCCGCAGCAGGGTCCAGAAGAACACGAAGCCCGGCGCCATCAGCGCCAGGTACGTCAGCTCCCGGACGGTGGCGCTGGAGAACACCGCCGTGTACCAGGACGTGAAGTACATGGCGAAGGGCACGCCCACCAGCGCGAACGTGGTGATCGCGGGGAAGGTGAGGACCCGGGCCGGGCGGGAGCGGATCGTCGCCTCGACGCGCGCGCCCGCCCGCGGGAACACCGCGACGGCGAGCGAGATCGGGCGTCCGAGCGCGAGGAACAGCGGCACCACCAGGACGAGCAGCACGGTCTGCACGGCCCGGACCCAGAACAGCACCGGCTGGTAGACGCCCACGAAGGACATCGTGGCGATGACCAGGAAGCCCAGGCCGAGGCCGAGGAACCAGATCCGCCGCGCCACCGGCCAGTTCCGCTGCCTGCGCGCGGCCACGAGGTAGCCGGCGCCGAGGATCAGCACCAGCGCCAGCATCCACGGGTCGAGCATCCACTCGGTGAACGCCCGGGCCAGCGTCAGCTCGGGCGGCCCCTGATAGCCGGACGCGGCGGCCCGGGTCAGCTCGGCCAGCCCGCCAGACGCCACCGCGGTTCCCATGCCAGCCACGCTACCGCCGCCGGGGGCGCCGGCAGCGGCCGGGTGGCGGCGCCCGGGCGGCGGGTCACAACTTAGTTGCTAAAACAAATAGATCTGGATCCACATAATCCGACACTTGTTGACAAACCGACCGATAAGCCCCAAACCATGTCTTGCGCGATCAGCAATTCGGGCGTACCGCTTGGAGGGGGCGATTAGGCCTGGTATCCCCCATGTCTGATCAATCCCCATCACATGGACACAAAGGAGCGGAACTAGTGTCATCAGTGAACAGACATCTGCGGTTCGTGCTGACAGCGGCGGCGGCTGTCACGCTCGGGGCCGCCGTGCTGACGTCAGCCGCCGCGGCACAGGCCAGCCCAGGGCGGTCGCCGATCGCGGGAACGCACCCCGCGTGGGCGACCGCCTCCGCACGCATGTCCCAGCGGGCGGTCACGACGGGGACCGTCAGCGCCCGGGTGTACCTGGCCGGCCAGAACGCGGCGGGCCTGGCCGCCTTCGCGACGGCCGTGTCCACCCCCGGCAATGCGCTGTACGGGCACTATCTCACCCCCGCCCAGGTCAAGGCGCAGTTCGGGCCGGCGTCCGCGCAGGTCAGCGCGGTCCAGAGCTGGCTCACCGGGGCCGGCCTGACGGTGACCAAGGTCGACGACGGGATCGGCGGCTATGTCGCGGTCCAGGGATCGGTCCAGGCCGCGCAGCGGGCGTTCGGCGTGACGTTCGGGACCTTCAGGGGACCGGACAAGAAGGCCGACCGCGCTCCCGACCAGGCCGCGACCGCGCCCGCCAGCGTGGCCAGCGCCGTCCTGACCGTGGCCGGCCTGGACACGGCGACGCACCAGATGAAGCCGGCCGACACGCTGCCGCCGCCGGGGCCGAACTACTGGGTCGCGCCCCCGTGCTCGACGTACTACGGCCAGAAGATCGCGGTCAGCCAGCCGTCCGCGTACGGCACCAAGCAGCCCTGGACGAACTGCGGCTACACGCCGCGCCAGATCCGCGGCGCTTACCATGTCGGCCAGTCCGGGATGACCGGCAAGGGCCAGACGGTCGCGATCGTCGACGCCTACGCCTCCCCGACCATGCTGGGTGACGCCAACCAGTACGCGAAGGTCACCGGCGACAGGCCGTTCGCTCCCGGCCAGTACAGGCAGGTGCTGGCCAGCGACTTCACCCTCACCGCCCCCAATGAGTGCGACGCGCAGGGCTGGTACGGCGAGCAGACCCTCGACGTCGAATCGGTGCACGGCGAGGCGCCGAACGCGAACGTGGTCTACGTCGGCGCGGCCAGCTGCGACGACTCGGACCTGCTCGACGCGCTCGTGCTGATCGTCGACAACCACCTGGCCAGCATCGTCAGCGACTCGTGGGGCGAGCCTGCCGACGATGCCAGCCAGACCACCGTCTACGATGCGGTCTTCCAGGCCGGCGCGGCCGAGGGCATCGGCTTCTACTTCTCCTCCGGCGACAGCGGCTACGAGAGCCCGGCCGAGGATCCCGGCTCGGACCAGATCCAGGTCGACTACCCGACCTCCAGCCCGTGGGTCACCTCGGTGGGCGGCACCAGCCTGGCCATCGGCCCGCGCAACAACTACGAGTTCGAGACCTCGTGGGGCACCCTGCTCGACCCGCTGGCCGCCGACGGCAAGTCGTGGCAGTACCCCCCGCCCGGCGTGTACCCGGACTGGTACGACGGATCCAGCGGCGGCGGCGTGAGCTACACGTACACCCAGCCGGCCTACCAGAAGGGCGTGGTGCCGAGGCGCCTGGCCACCTCGCTGCCCAACGGTTCCACCAGTCCCACCCCGATGCGCGTGGTGCCGGACGTGTCGGCTCTGGCCGACCCGAGCACCGGGTTCCTGGTGGGCCAGACCACGCTGCAGCCCGACGGCACGACCTACGCGTTCTCCCTCAGCCGGATCGGCGGGACCAGCGTGTCCTGCCCGAACTTCGCCGGCATCGAGGCGGACGCGCAGCAGGCCGCTGGCCACCCGCTGGGCTTCGCCAATCCGGCGATCTACCTGCGGGCCGGCAGCCCGGCCTTCCGCGACGTGACCAACCACCCGTTCGGCCCGCGTCCGCTGGCCGAAGTCCGCAGCAACTACACCGACCCCTACACCAAGACCGGTCCGCTCATCACGTACCTGCGCACGCTCGGCATCGACGGAGAGGGTGCCGCCGCGCTGCCGTCCGTGAAGGGCTATGACGACTCCACCGGCATCGGCTCACCTAACTACTACATCCAGTCCTTCTTCAGGCACTGACCCCGCCAGCGGCGCGCCAGCGGGGAGGGCGGCTCTACTGTCCCTCTCCGCTGGCGCCCGACATGGGATGAGCCTCCCCGTTGGCCTGCACCGCGCTGATGTACAGGGTCTGCACGGGCTTGGCGCAGCCGTAGGAGGTGTTCGCGAGGTAGACCGGCACGGTCTGGTTGGGCGGGTAGACCTTCAGGTTCGTCGCCTTGACCGGCCCGCACCTGCCGGCCGGGAAGTTCAGCGCGTCCACGATCTGCAGCGTGGCGGTCGCCGACCTGCCCGGGGCCAGGGTGACCAGCTTGACCGGCGCGGTGCTGACCCGCTTGGCGGCCAGGCCGACCTGCGCGTAGGGCGGCCCGGTCACCAGCGAGACGCCGGGATACCCGTACAGCGTGCAGGAGGCGCCCGAGGTGTTGGTGAACTCGATCACCTGGTACACGCCGCCGGCGTAACCCTCCGCGACCCCCGGCTTCACCTGCAGCGTGCTGGCCGGGCAGGCCGCGGCGGCGGTGGCGGGCGGGGAAAGGGCCGGCGAAGACGCCGCGCCCGGGGTACTGCCGGCCGCCGACGGGGCCGGGCTGCTCGAAGCCGCCCTGGGGCTCGGCGGCGTGGCCGGGCTGCCGGACGACGCGCAGCCGGCCGCCGCGAGTAGGCAGATGAGCGCCGCGGCGGCCCGCAGGCCCTGACCGCGGATCCCCGGGTCCCCTGTCGCTGAATTAGCTGCGAGTGACTTCATGGCCGTGCCCTCCAAGCGGTGCCTCGTGCGCGATCGGCCATTAGACGACCACGCGGGCCTGCTGGTTTCAGTCATGCCGCGGCTAGGCGGGCAACGTGAGCGCGGTGACAACCCGAGCGCGTTTCACGACGCCTCCCGCAGGAAAGCCGATATCAACCCTTGAGACGGCACGCACGGGCCTGGGGTTGCCCTAGGTAAATCACGCTTCGGTCACCGGAGCGTGAAGCCGGTCCGTTCGGCGTGAAAGACCGTGGATCAGGCGGGCAGGTGAGCTGCGACCTCAGCCGCCGCCGAGTCCCCGTAGGCGGCGGCGAAACGGTCGGCCAGCGGGCCGGGCTTGAGGTCGTATTCCTGCGGCCCGGTGGCCTCCAGGGCGTGCACGGCCAGCAGGTTGCCCAGCTGGGCGGCGCGCTCCAGGGACAGGCCCCAGGCGATGGCGGCCAGGAAGCCGGAGCGGAACGCGTCGCCCGAGCCGGTCGGGTCCACGGGCTTGGCGTCCGGCACCGCGGGCACCGTGATCGGCGGCTGCCCCTGCCGCTCGATCCGGGCGCCGCCCGGGCCCAGGGTGGTGATCCTGACTCCGACCCGGGCCAGCATCTCCGCGCTGCCCCAGCCGGACTTGCGCTCGATGAGGGCTTCCTCGTACTCGTTGCCGAACAGGTAGTCCGCCCCGTCGACCAGCGAGCGCACCTGCTCGTCGCCGAGGATCCTGGCCAGCTGCTGGGACGGGTCGGCGGCGAACTTCAGGCCGGCCTCGCGGCAGTCAGCGGTGTGCGCCACCATGGCCCCGGGATCGCCGGCGCCGATCAGCACCAGGTCGATGCTGCCGTGTTCGGCGGCCAGCGGCGCGAGCTTGATGTCCGCGTCCTCGGCCATGGCGCCGGCGTAGAACGAGCCGATCTGGTTGCCGTCCATGTCGGTGGTGCAGACGAAGCGCGCGGTGTGCCGGACCAGGGATTCCCGCACGCCCGCGGTGCTCACCCCGTGGTCCTCCAGCCAGCGCCGGTAGTCCTCGAAGTCGGACCCGACCATGCCGACGAGCAGCGGCCGCAGGCCGAGCACGCCGAGGCCGAAGGCGATGTTGGCCGCCACCCCGCCGCGGCGGATGGCCAGATCGTCGACCAGGAACGACAACGAGACCTTGTCGAGCTTGTCGGCGATGAGCTGGTCGGTGAACTTACCAGGGAAAGTCATCAAATGGTCGGTCGCAATGGACCCCGTGACGGCGATTCGCACGGCGCTACCCTACCCCACCCCCGGGCCGGCGTCAGTGGAAGGAGTCGCCGCAGGCGCAGGAACCCGTCGCGTTCGGGTTGTCGATCGTGAAGCCCTGCTTCTCGATCGTGTCCACGAAATCGATGGTCGCGCCCATCAGGTAGGGGGCGCTCATCTTGTCGGTCACCACCTGCACGCCACCGAACTCGCTGACGATGTCGCCGTCGATGTCGCGCTCGTCGAAATAGAGCTGGTAGCGAAGCCCTGAGCAGCCGCCCGGCTGAACCGCGATGCGCAGCTTGAGGTCGTCACGGCCCTCCTGCGCGAGCAGCGAGCTCACCTTGGTCGCGGCGACATCGGTCAGGATAACGCCCTGCGTGGCCTCTTGCTGAACAGTCACCTTAGCTCCCGCCTAGTTCGTGTACCGCGTTCACGCGGCGTTGGCGCTGGCCTTGCCCCAACGTGCAATCCAACGATATGCGGTGTCCCCGCATTCCAGCCACCCCGGAGACGTGGCTCACACCTGGCTACAGACCGGGTGCGCCCCAGACGGGGAACCACCGGGCCAGGTCCTGCTCCCACTTCAGGTCGCTGCCGATCACGCCCTGGACCTGCAGCTCGAGCGCGTTGTCCCGGCGCTCGCCGGACAGCGGGGCGAACGGGTAGAACGTGCCGCGCTTGTACAGGTAGATCAGGGCGAGGCGGCGCTCCTGGTCATCGCGGAAGGCGACCAGGGTGCACAGCAGCTGGGGGCCGAAGCCGTTGTCCACCAGCGAGGAGTTGACCGCGTGCAGGTCGGTGACCAGCGCCTCGAGCTCGTCGGACATGTGCGAGCTGACCAGCCAGGTGAAGCCGTAGGAGTCCTTGGACACCTCGACCGGCAGGCCGCCCTCGGCCTGCGAGCTGGCGTTGAGCAGGTCCTGGACGTCCTTCTGCACGTCGGCGAAGGACCGGCCCTCGGCCGCCCGGAAGCACACGGAGCCGGATCCGGTGGGCTTGAATCCGGCTCCCGCGTCCAGCGTGATCGCCGCCGAGGGCAGTGCGAACAGGTCGTCCAGCTTGGGCTGGACCGGCTTGGTGCGGCCAAGCAGCGTGTCGAGGAAGCCCACGACCGCGTTACCTGCCCCGGTTGAGCTGCTGCTGCACCTTGTCGAGCTCGGCCATCCTGCGCTCCAGGCTCGGGTGCGTGGAGAAGGCGTTGGCCAGGCCTGATTTGCCGCTCAGGTGCATCGCCGGGGCGAAGAAGAACGCGTTCAGCGGCTGCGCGGTGCGCAGGTCCTTGGTCGGGATCTGCGCGATCCGCCCGCTGACCTTCTGCAGCGCGCTCTTCAGCGCGCTCGGCTGGCCGGTGAGCAGCGCGCCGCTGCGGTCCGCGGACAGCTCGCGGTACCGGGACAGCATCCTGATCAGCAGGAAGCTGACCGCGTAGACGACGATGCTGACCGCCATGAGCGCGAAGAAGATGAGCGCGGTGTTCTGGTTGTTGCTGTTGCGGCGGCCGCCTCCGAACAGCTCGCCGTAGAAGGCGATCCTGACCAGCAGCGCCGCCACGATGGCCAGGAACGACGCGATCGTCATCACCTGGACGTCCTTGTGGGCCACGTGCGACATCTCGTGGGCCAGGACGCCCTCGAGCTCGTCGTTGTCCAGCCTGCGCATCAGGCCGGTGGTCGCGCAGACCACCGCGTGGTCGGCGTTCCGGCCGGTCGCGAAGGCGTTCGGCATGTCCGTGTCGGCGATGGCCACCCGGGGCTTGGGCATGTCGGCCAGCGCGCACAGCCGGTCGACGATGGCGTGCAGGCGTGCGGCCCGTTCTGAGTCGGTCGGGCTGACCTCCTTCGCCCCCGCCGTGGTCAGCGCGATCTTGTCGGAGTAGAACAGCGAGCCGATGGCGAACCCGCCACCGAGAACCACCGCGAACAGCACGATCACGGACGTAGACGCGCCGTACGCCGTCCCGATGCCGATGATCGCGGCGATGAACGCGACAAATACCAGCCCGAGCAGGAACATGGTCGCGGTCATCCGCACCGTCAGCCCCCGGTCAGGCGCATACCTGGTCCGCGCCGCCATGGCGCCACCTCCGTTCGGCCGCCGGGCGCGGTTATGCCTGCCCGGGGCCAGCAGCCATTTATCTATCTCAAATCTACCCGTATAACACTGAACGCCAGCCGAATGTTACCCGCGAGTATGCCTTGGGATTGGTCAGCCCGGGATGAGGCCGTCGTCGGTGAGCAGCTTGCGGACCTCGTCCATGCTCGAGTCCTGGTGAGGAAGGATCAGGTCCGACGGTTCCAGGATCTCCGGCGGCAGCGGCGAACCCTGCGCGCGAACCTGGGCCAGCAGGCCGTGGAGGGCGGACGAGAAGGCGGCCTCGTCGTTGTGCTCGACGGCCGTCTCGAGCTCGGTGTCCAGGCGGTTCAGCTCCGTGGTGTCCGTGTCGTCCACCCGGTACTGGCCCTCGCCGAGGATCCTGACGATCACGACCCCTCACCGTCCTGCGGCTCGGGCAGGTCGACCGCCGGGAAGCCGGCCGGCTGGGCCTGGGCCTGGGCCTGGGGGGCCGGCGGGGCGTACGGGC
>Ga0335081_10022959_pt1 | contig 10093 bp, 6 predicted proteins | sample Lox_Sample_35_FD_206713 | JGI IMG/M metagenome (GOLD analysis project Ga0335081, IMG submission 206713) | Soil microbial communities from Loxahatchee National Wildlife Refuge, Florida, United States - Lox_Sample_3.5 | ecosystem: Environmental > Terrestrial > Soil > Wetlands | place: USA: Florida... | reverse complement strand
TTCTATATTTGAATTATTATGAAAAGAAGGACCACACCAATCAAGCCGGTATTTGGGAAAAAGATACTGGGCAAGTAGTTTTCAAGATATTTGAAATCAATTCAAAAGAAGTAACGTTTACTGTTGGAAGGAAAGACAAATACTGTTATTCAAGAGAGTCATTTTTGAATGATACATTTGGGTACCCGTGCAAGAAATAATCAAAAATACGGACAAGAAATAAATCGATTCAAAAGGCTCTAACAACGCGCTAAATCATGACCGTCCGCATCTGCAAACACCCCTGGCTCGCGGTCGGTTGGTTCTTCATACAAGATTGGTGGTTTGCAAAGAGAAAATGCGGTCGTAGTCTGGCATATTAGCGCGGCGTTAGAGCTGGAAATTAATTATGAATATCTATACCGATTTGAAAGGAAAAGCTGGCCGAAGACAATTCCTTGGCGTAAGTGTACTGAATTACTTCATATGTATTTTGTTACTTCTAGTATCTAGACATTGGATTTCTGCAGAATATCGATTTGTCTTTGCCATCTTGTTTTTGGTGCTAGAGTTTCCAGTTTCAACCAGGCGAATTAATGATTTAGGAATAAATAGCAAATTCATTCTCCTTTTGCTTGTGCCAGGAGTAAACCTCTTATTTGCGCTCTATTTGCTGGTAATAAAAGCTCCTCGGTTACCAAGTCCGGAAACTATCGATCAAACTGAATTGGAAGCGGAACGTTGCCCAAATTGTAACTCAAACGAAACTTACTGGGATAAATCCATATTTAATGTTGGTGGAATTCTTATTCTGTTTGGCATAACCAAGAGAAAACTAATCAGAGATTACAAATGCTATGAATGCGGTCACAGTTGGCAAAAATAAAGACAAAAAGCTCTAACAACGCGCTAAATCATGACCGTCCGCATTTGCAAACACCCTTATCTCGCGGTCGGTCGGTTCTTTATACAAGATTCGTGGTTTGCGGAGGAAAAATGCGGTCGTAGTCCGGCATATTAGCGCGGCGTTATAGGGGCTTAAATAATGTAGTCTGTACGCTTATTTAAGAACCGGAAAGGTCAACGTCCCGAGCAGTCGTTCCGATCTCTGGAAAAGTAAGGCTATCGCACGAAGAAATTTTCAGTATTACTCTGGTGCATCGGCGGGTTTGTTGTCGTTGCCGGCGTCCGGTTCAAGAAAGCCGGTGCGTCATGGCGCGCAGGGTGGATACCCTCTCGGGCGCAAAGGCCGACCGCGCCACGCATCGCACCGCATTTGAAGACTTGCTTTCCGTCAATATGCCATCAATTTTATAACACATTTTTTTTCCCGGTGCGGCAATGCCCTTGTTATTAGTCACCCAGACTACTGTTTATTTTCGGCTGCCAAGGGCCGGGATCAATTTTGCAGAAAAGAATGAAACAAAAGGAACCGTAAGAATTACAGCAATGCCGCCTGAAACCGCCTGAATGACGTAAATGCCGATCATGTTGTTGTTTATCAATTGATAATACTTGACATCCCAGGAATAGAGTAGGACAAGAATATTGAGCGAGGTTCCCGTGAATGCGACAATCAGCGTATTGGCCATGGTACCCATCATGTCCCGCCCCACGTTCATGCCGGAGTTGAACAGCTCTTTTGTTCTCAGCCTGCTGTTGCTGGCGAAGACTTCATTGACCGACGTGGCGATGGAAATGGCAATATCCATTAAGGCGCCCAGCGATGAAATAAGAATGGCCGCGAACAGAAGTTCCCCGGCCTTCATGTGCGTCTTTCCCGCGATCTGGATAAGCATATCCGCCTCGTTGGTGCTGAACCCGGAAAGGTGGGTGATCTTCAGGACCGCCATCAGAAAAAGCACTGACACAACCACTCCCGACAACGTGCCAAGAATTGCGGAAAATGTCTTTGCGGTGAAACCTCCGAGCAGTAACAGGGTCACACACAGAGTGACCGTCACCACGCCGATCGACGCCAATGCGGGAGAATAGCCTCGGTAGAGCATGGGGATAAAAAGGAATAGTATTCCCGTAAAAGTGAAAATTATTCCCAAAACGGACCTGGCGCCCCGGCTTCCTCCGATAACGCACAGGATCGCGAAAAACAACAGGGCCAGCAGGTAAAGGTATGGCGCCCGATCATAACTGTAGATCCAGGCATCGTAGGTATTCTTGTTGGCGGTATCGATGCAGACGATTACCCTTGTGCCTGTCCGGGCCCGGACATTGGTGGTGTAGTTGAGCGTGTTCCTCACGGACATCACCTCGCCCTTGTGCTCGCCGGTGAGAACTTTAATGGACACAGTCTGGCCCCCCACGTCGAACCCGGTCGCGTTGTCTCTTGTCAATGACTCCTTCTCCACCGCCACCACGCGGGCCTTTTCATAGCGGACATACGATCCGGGAGCCGAACTATACAGATGATGAATACGGGTGCTACTGTAGAAAAGAAGTATCAGTCCCAAATATATCGCCAGTGCCGCGGCGCCTGCCAGAGCGTGCACAACCTTGCTGCTTGTTAAATCTCTTAGCTTCATGCGGAACGTTCTCTGATCGTTCAAAAGCCGACGGCAGCGCGTTCAAACAATAATCCACCCCATGTGGGGGTGGATTATTGCCAAAAATAACGGATCAGGGCTGGATCAACGCCAACGGCACGTTTCCATTACGAGATCCCGTGATCTTGAGCAGGTAGAATCCGGAACGAAGCGATCCTGCCAGGGGAACCTTTTGTGAGCAACCACTGAAGACCCTTTTGCCCAGGTCCATCACCCTTGCGCCCGAAGCGCTGAAGATTTCGAGACGCGCCGTTCCCTCCAGTCCTTCGACGACCAATGTGCCTTGGATCAGCCGTGCCGCGAGAGACGAACCGAGTCCCCTTGCTTTAATGGTCGGCATGGTCGGGACAGCGCCGTTCTTGACAATTGTGTAGCTGTCGATTGGCGCTGTCTGGTTGCTGCCGTTGATAGCATACGTGACAATGGAAAATGTGTCGGCATGCACCCTGACGCGAGAAAATGTCGGTTTGTTTTGCTGCCAATAGAATGCGGTATAGGCCGGGTAACTGGGCTGGCCATTCACTACGTACGCCGAGTTAAGCTGATAATATTTGCTGCCGCTGCCGGAATTAAGAGTCATATAAAGGGTTCCCTTAGGATTCACGGCAATGATGCTGTCACCAGCTTTTGACACGGACAAACCGCCGAGCATCTGATACGATCTGGTATATGAATGGTCATGGCCGGACAGGACGACGTCGATGCCATATTTATCAAAAACCGGCGGGTAGGCGCTTCTTCTAAATGCGATATCAGCGTCCAAGGCATGGTCTGCATCACTATAGAGGGAATGGTGGAAGCACACGATCTTCCACATGGCCTTCGGGTTGACCGCTATGGCTTGGCCGATAAAGACATCGTGCGTGGCGGCGCTTTGGGTGTTGCTGTTGATCACCATGAACAGGGTGTTGCCATAGGTAAACCAATAGTCGCCGTCGTTTCCGTAAGCGGTTGCTCCGTCTTGCGCCGACTGGTTGGGCAGGTTATAGTGGTACCCGTAATAATGGCCCAGACCATAATCATGGTTTCCGTCGATGGTGGCAACTGGGAGCCCAAGCAATTGCAGGGGGCTGAAGTAGCCGTTGTACTGCAGATCCACACCCGTTCGGGAAGTTGTGTTGTCAACCTGATCCCCGAGCGAAAGCATGAAACTGGCGTTTGAAACCATGGGCGCGGCGACGGACATGGCGTTCTGCCATCCCAATGTGTCGTAACGAAGAACATTACTGTCTTGAGCTGCTATGCCGCCTGTGGAAGCGCCAATCTGAGGATCACCTACCGCGATGATGGTAAAGGAACCGGTGTCCCTGGTCTGGATCGTGTGAAAATCGCTCCACGTCGAGTCGTGCCCGACGCGATATGTATAACTGGTGGAAAGCGCAAGTCCGGTCACCGTCACCCTGTTCTGAAACCATCCGGCCAGAATAATTCCCGTGGTCGAATCATACATCGCTTGCGACGACATATTACCGGTGAATTTCGCAGTGTCGCCGCCGCTTGTTTTTACAATTTGAACCGCAGGAATGTGAGCAGTGGTGGTGGCCCATGAGAAGCAAAGCTGCGAAGCATCGCTGCCGGGAGTGATGTTCAGCCAGGAATTGGGCGCATGGACTGCGTCGGGAACATCTGCAATTGTGGGTCGTGCGGTTGAGATTAGGACTATCGCTATTGGCGCCACCAGTAAATTCCTGAACTTTCCGAGTTTGACTGACATGATCTTCCTCCTTGATGAAATTTCTTTTTGCCCTTTGATTGTTTTTACGATTCAAAGCTTTTCAAACGAGCTTCAAATCATGGAAATGGTTTTAAGAATACAGAATCGACCATTCCTTTTATATTGAACCGAATCAAATGCAGAATGCTGGAATAATTTCTCCTTTTCTTGAAAACCAATAATCGATTTCGACTCCCCATCGTTGTTTCGCATTAAACCACCTCCTCCTTGCTTTGTTGCCTTGTAACAAAATGTTTCGGGCATTCCAAACACATCCATAGGAGCGCCAATGCCGGCATTACCGCCCCTTTTGCCCGCGTTAAAATATCGCAGGCAGGAATTAGAACGTGGTATCAATCCGGTTATTTGTTTGTTAGGAAGCCAGCGGTGTGTCTTTACCTGATAGGGATTTTCTTTTTTCGCGAGCGGGTGAATTTATAAAGAGAGTTTCTTTACAGATGCTCAATTCTTCCCCCGCTTTCCGCTCGAATCCAAGCAGGAAGCAATGGAAGAGAGCACAGAGTTCATGCGAAAACATGGTGGGTCGCTTCGAATCCACAAGCATAACGGAGTATTTCAGGAGGAACGGACTTATCCGAGGTCTGCCGACCCGCGCCAGTCGCCAGGATGAGCTTGCAGATAATCCAAATTACCCGATAATGCAATTGTCATCGTCGCCATTTTGAAACTATTCCCTGAAGCCGTTTAAAATTGAATATGATTGATTGCAGCAAATCAGGAACAATCCCCCATTTTTTTCTTGAGTGAATATAAGATTCTGTAAATTTCATAATATCATTTGTGAAATCTATTTTTCTATGACAAACTACAAATCGCGTGGCACTTTGCAATAGAAGTAGGTTGATTGGCGACGCATCATTATTATGTATTGGATAATACCTCCCTTTAGGTTGATCATGCAAATCATCCATCATTAATACTTTTTTAGGACTCATAGGAAATACTAGAATCGCTCCAGGAGTTCCAACTCCGGTAAAATCGGTTTTTTCATTCTGAATAATAACAGGCTTATCGCTTGTCATGAATATTGGTTCTTCAGAGAAAAGAACAGACCACCGCTTTTCAAGGAGTTTGAAAGCAAGTTCTGTTGCGCCGGTATTAATGCCATCCACAAACATCCTTTGAATATTATCCAACCCAGGATTTTTGTATTCGGCGAAATCAGACGTATTCATCGGCCGAAATTCACCATTAACAGAAATGCCATCGCAAACGGGATTCCCATTTTTATCTTTTGGAAGTGAATCAAATAATTCGACGAACTTTGAGTGCAGACTGTGTGATAATTCAATGTTATCTGGGTGGCGGAGAATAAGCAGTGATACAAAAAGTGCAATCGATTTTCGCAAGGCTTCCCAACCATACAAATCAATCTTTTGTTCTATTAACCCATCCCAAATTTGAGATAAATGGCTCTCCAGTGAAGCAAATTTCTCTTCCAGAGACCAATCTCTATTTCCTGTTCGATCTTTAGGCGAATACAAATAACGGCTTGTCGCAAATCCTTCAATACCGATTTTTTTTACTTCTCTTTTAATTTTATGAAAGACCCAGACTTGAGGATTCTTTGAGTTCTTGGTATTAGGGTCACAGAAATGTTTGAGATAAAAACGAGGAACCCAGTGCTGATTCTTAGGTTTAGAAATTGTCTGCATTTTATATATTATTTACAATTGATAAACATTTCAAGTAAACATCTCTTATTTTAATAGTTCCCCGTAAGAAAGATACCCCTTCGCACCCAAAAGCTGAACAAGCCTTTTTGCGTACTCACTGACGTGTGGCTCAATATTTCCAATTGCAATTGCCAATGTTTTTTTAACATGCCCTTGATAGTCAAAAGAAAACCAATCTCTCTTATCATGGTGAATTAGCTGTTCAAGGCAATTCAGTGTTAAGAGTGGCTTATCTTGCACAAGTTCCTCCATTCTCTCAGTAAGCCTATAATCGAACAAGAAATCGTTGTCGTGCTTTAAAATACCCAAAAGATTGTTCAATACCCAATCACCATCCAGAGTTTCTGCGCCAAACCATAAATCAAAGGCTTCGAATTCTTTAAGCTCTTCTGATATTTTGCATTCCCTCAGCGCAGTTAATCGCATTTCAAAAAGCTTCTTTGCCCTTGATATCATGTCTGAGGTCATCTCACTGCCTTCAAAATAGAGACCTCTTCCAATAAATCTCAATAAATGTTTGCGCATCTCAGGATCAGAGTTACTAATGAGCAACTTGAGAATGGAATCTTCATCGTTTGCATTAATCAGTCCCCATAGATAAAATAATGTGACATGTTCAACGAGGTTTTCACGGGGCGAAAGCTGTCTGAATTGCCTTTCCTTTTTCTGAGAGAAATGTTCAACGGCGTAATGGTATTCTTTTAGAAGCAATTCAAAAAGATCCTTATTTGGTTTGCAGTATGTAAGATATGTATCCCATGCCGCATGGTATAGCCTAGCCATTGATTCATTCTTCGGAAATATCGAATCAAGTTTCTTGGATACCCATTCCTTATCGAAATAAACAAGTTCTGGTAAATGTTGACCATAGACAGACCTGATAGCGAGCGATGAATCCTTTTTCGGATTCAAATGAGATTCCAATAGTTCCTTAAGTTCAGGAAATTCATTAAAAGAAAATGGAATATTTTGATTGGTTGCTTTCACATGATCGTATATCCACCAACAATAGCTGATTACCGCATGAAAGGCATTTCCACGTGTAGTGTTGATGCTTACCGTAAGTGGGTCCATGCTTGAAGAACCGTATTCTGCCTCATATTGTGGTGTTGGCTCAGCATCATTAGCAAGGGAAAGCAATATTTTCCAAACTCTGCCTTTTTCAGAGATTGCAATTCCATTCTTGCTCTCGGTTCTTCGAAGAACGTCGGTCAATAAATGCGCAATTTCGTTTCGTGTCCATTGCCAGCCAGGATCCATTTCATGCTGTATTACTTTTCTTCCTTGAATATTCACATCCTGACTTACAACCCACTCGCAGAGCTGAAGAATACTGTTCCACTGAAATTCCTTGTTTTCCTTTAATGATTCTCTCAGCCCAAACACAATTTCTCTGACATAGGTGGGATCAAGAACTCTAAAATCAAAAGCCCTTGAAGAAAACTTTCTGGGATTATCTTTAACAACCGCGCACAGTACTCTGCCAAGGCCTTCAGCAGAATCTCCAAAAATATCATCGCCGCTTTTCCATTCGGTAAGAAAATTGATTATCTCATCTATGCTCATCTTTGAAAGTTCATCGGCTTTCTTAGGGCTTGTGGGACCATACGTAATGCCTGAAGAATATGACAAGAAATCAGGATGATCAAGCTCTTTGAATTCACTTTTTAGCAATTGAAAGTCTATAAGCGTTTCACCGACAAGATACGCTTGTATAGGGTATAACCGAGAATACCGATTCCTACGAATATGCGATTTGAATTCCTCTTCGCTCAATTCTTTATTGAATCTTTCTTTATACCATTTCTCAAAATCTTCTTTATTTTCTTCCTCATATGCATAATCAATATAGGATTGCTTGGCTGCATCCGAAAGGTTATTGAAATTCTTCTGGAGAAAATTGTAGAGTTCATGATGCAATGCAAGCGATTTCAAATTGCCCTTTTCGAGAACTATTCTTGAATTACCCGAAGGATCAATTTCTGGGAATAGTGTTCGCAAGTATAGTGAAACACGAAGTAATGTCTTATAGTTTCTTTGTTCTATCAATGACAGGACATTATTTCGCCCCCTTGGAATTGCTTTTACCGCAGCGTCACGAAGGCATTCAATTAATTTATTCTCAATGTTGTCGCGATATTTGTTTTGCTCATGATCTTCGATAGCGGGCTGCCAAACAACAGATAACTCATCTTCATTATCGCCAGATATCTTGAAAGCAGTTTCGAGCAAATCACATAATAATTCTATGGCCTCTCGATAGTTTTTCTCAGTTAAGACAGGAATACATTTCTTTAATATTTCCTCGTACTCATATATCTCTATTTTGGGATGATATTTCTTTCCTTGTAGAAAGATGTTCGATTCTTTATTCTCACCAGACTTGCAAAGGCGCAAAGCAGATTTAAGAAGTATACGACTTTCATTAATGCAATTGTTGTTCAAAAGATTCCCAACTAGTGCAATTAATTCCTCGGACAAGAAATAAATGTATTCCTGCGAATCAATCCATTTTGCTTCGAGCGCAGCCCATTCCTTTGCAAATTCAACTGGCATTGTAGACGCTGCCTTATTGAAATCTGAATGAACTCTGGGATTATCTGTCTTCTGACAAAGGTCTTTCATTACTGACAAGACTAAAGCGGGATCCTTTGAAGCGACTCTCGCGAGATATTGTGATTCGATCCAGAATGGAAATTGCAAATACTTGCCTTCATGAATAATTGGTTGAGGACTTGTCAGATAGTCTTTTTCTCTCAAATATGGAATCCACTCAGGAGAAGTCAACTTGCTGAAGAAGAATTCGTATTGGGTTGTACCTTTTTTTATTAAGGAAAGTGCTTTTTCTGCAGTTTCTCTACTTAGCATTTCGTTCACCTTCCTCAATAATCTTGGCAAGCTTACCCACATCATCAAAGACTCTTGGCGATAGCCTATCTAGCAAGAAGATATTGAAATTGTCGACATAAGAATTGAATTCCTCAATGGTCACATTGCTACCACCGTGGTGCGCAACCTTTTTGAAGTAATCATCGTAGGACGTCCATTCATCAATTCTCAAGTTGCTAATTGGTTGCGGCAATTGCCGTTTCGCGACATCTAGCTCAGCCAAAATCGTAGCAGTCTCTTTCTTCTTAAGTGGATTATTTGTCCTGTGCCATTCAAAAAAGCCAGTACATTTCTTAATGAAGTTACTTAAGGACGTTGAAATATTCCCTGTATAATTTCCTTTTTCATCACAAGCTAAATGCCTATTTGCATTTTCCCAGGCCTGTTGCAACTCGTTTACTTTTACCGTCATTTTGCCATCATTATGCGCGGGAGTTGCAACATTAATAAAGCGAGGCAATTTTTCAATTAATTCCCGAAAGCTGTGGGCTGAGTGAACAATATATTCCGGATTTTTGGGATGAGATAATGAGTAGTATGCACCAAAATACATTTCACCCAGCTCCTTACTTTTCGCGTTTAGTAATTTGTGAAGTTGAAAGGATGGTCCTGATGGAAAAGGAGATTCGGGAGTTGGCTGAAAATCATCGTTCATTTTTGATTACTCTCTTGCATTTGCAAGGATATATTTAGAAAATATCGTTAATAGTATTAAAACCTTACGCTAATTTCAGGATAAAAGGGGAAGAATCGCCTCGTAAATATCGTCCTGCAATTTCTCGTCAGAAGTTCTTTCTTCAATTAGTTCACGTATCCGCTTGTCTCTTTTTGTGACGAAGTTTGAGAAACTGTCTTTAATCCTGGTGCATTCTCCCATCCTGACAATGTGGTCAGCGGCGTGGATATTCCATAAGAACTAATCAATTCGGAATAAATTACAGATTAATCACGGGTTTCGCGGGAATCGTTTCTCCCCCAACCGGATTAATCAAAACAGGACCAGATCAATTCGAAAAAGACAAAATACAAGAACAATGCATAACAACGCAATTGCAAGTGTCTTACTGTCCAGCTTTCTCCAATGTAATTAAGCCCGTGCTATGGAAAAATTCCATCCGTTATGCTACCATCCTGAAATAATGATGATGTAACCCATAGAGAATCGGGATTTTCGAGATCTCTCCCTCTCTTTGCGGAGAATATCCTCCTGGAATCTGTTGCTCAAGACCTTGGTGTGGTCGTTGAGAATTGTA
>Ga0335081_10022957_pt1 | contig 10094 bp, 5 predicted proteins | sample Lox_Sample_35_FD_206713 | JGI IMG/M metagenome (GOLD analysis project Ga0335081, IMG submission 206713) | Soil microbial communities from Loxahatchee National Wildlife Refuge, Florida, United States - Lox_Sample_3.5 | ecosystem: Environmental > Terrestrial > Soil > Wetlands | place: USA: Florida... | reverse complement strand
TGCAAGATTGAATAACTCGAGCCAGCCGTCTTCGTAGAACTCGATGAGCTTCCAGTCGCCAAGGCGGACTGCGCCCGCCGGCTTGCCCCCCTGATCGCTGTAGTGCGGATAATGCCAGAACAGCGGACGCTCCGGCATCTTGTTTCCTCGCAAAAGCGGCAGCAGCGATCTGCCGTCCACCTTCTCCGTCTGTGAGCGTACAACCTCACAGATCGTGGGCAGGAAATCGATGCTTGAGACCGGCGTGTCGATCACCGTTCCCGGGCGAGTAATGCCGGGCCAGCGGATCATCAAGGGCTCGCGAATGCCGCCTTCGAACAGGTGCCCCTTCCCCGCGCGCAGCGGGCTGTTGTTGGTGATGGGCTTGGGCTGCGTCGCCTGATACCGGACTCCGCCATTATCCGAGAAGAACATCACAATCGTGTTGCCGGCCTGGCCGGATTCGTCGAGCGCTTTCATGAGCTGGCCCATAGAATCGTCCGCACTTTCGACCATGGCGCAATAGACGGGATTCACGTCTCCGGTATCGCGTTTGCGATACTTCGCAATCACATCCTCGGGGGCTTGCAACGGAATATGAACGGTAAAGTGCGCTTGGTAAAGAAAGAACGGCGTACTCTTGTCAGCGGTCATAAAGCGGATGCCCTCGTACGTCAATCGCCGCGTCAGGAATTCGCCGGGCTCGAGCTTGAGACCAGGGAGTTCAAGCGGGCCGAAGTAGCTGGGCGGAGAGCCGGCGCCCGTGCCCGCGACATTCCTGCTAAAGCCCCGATCGGTTGGAAGATGGCCCTCGCCGCCGAGGTGCCATTTGCCGATGGCCGCGGTGCGGTATCCGCGCGGGGAAACTATTTCGGCCAGCGTCTTGTCCTCAACCGGCAGAAACTGATTGAACGCCGGCGTGAGCAACTTCGCCGTGGGCCACTGCTTGCGCCCGGGGATCCAGTCCGTGAGGTGCAGGCGCGCGGGATACTTCCCGGTCATGATGCTGGCACGGGTCGGCGAGCACACAGGGCACGCAGCATAGGCGTTGGTGAAACGGACGCTCTGTTCCGCAAATCGATTGAGGTTCGGGGTATCGATGAACCGGTTGCCGTATGGGCCGAGATCCCGCCAGCCGAGGTCGTCCATCAACACGAACAGGATGTTCCAGCGCGGCTGCGCGGCTGCGGCGTCAAGCCGGGAAATCGCCCCCGTTAGCGGACCGGCTGTCATTGTTTGTAAAAAAGCTCTTCTATTCAAGGAGTCACCGGCACCTTCGGCGGTTCGTAGAAATGAAAGTCCGCCCTTCGGTCATCATACGTGAAAGGATCGGTACAATCGCGACATTATGGAGGTGAGGTCACATGAAAAGCTTTGTTCTTCCGATCCTGTTTGCTGCGGCGCTGCCGGCGGCCGATTCCCGCATCATGCCTGCGATGAACGCCTTTACCATCGACTCCTACAAACAACTCATGCGAGGCGACGGGAACGTGATCCTCTCCCCCTTTAACATCGCCACCGCGCTCTCCATGGCCCTGGCCGGCGCCCGCGGCCAGACCGCCGAAGAAATCCAATCCGTGCTGCACGCTCATTACGACCCCTCGTACGATGCCGCCCTTGGAGCGCTACTCGTCGACCTCACCAAAGCCGGTAATGCCGGAGGCAACGAACTGCTCACGGCCAACGGACTCTGGGTGCAGAAGGGATTCGCCATCCTTCCCGCCTTTGAGAGCACGCTTGCCAACAACTACCACGCCCCTCTCACTTTGCTCGATTTCATCGCGAATTCCGAAGCCGCACGATCTCAAATCAATGGCTGGACCGATGAGCACACCAAAGGGAAGATCAAGAATTTGTTTCAGTCCGGCTCGCTCGATGCCCAAACCCGCCTTGTCCTCACCAGCGCCATCTACTTCTACGGCAAGTGGCAGGACCCGTTCGTCACCTCACGCACTCAGCCTGCGACCTTCACTCTGCCGGCCGGCGCCACCACCCAGGCCCCCTTCATGAACCAGACCTCGCATTTTGGTTACACCGATACGCCGTCCGCGCAGATCCTGGAAATGCGCTATGCCGGCACCGGAATCGCCTTCGACGTCCTGCTGCCGAAGAGTGCCGCCGGCTTCTCCGACCTTGAGAAATCGCTGACGCCTGAAAATCTGACCGGCTGGCTGGGCCACCTCGCCACGCGGAACGTGCAGGTGAGCCTGCCGAAGTTTCGCGTCGAGTCCGAATTCTCGCTTGGCAAGGCGCTCTCGACCATGGGGATGGCTGCAGCCTTTACCAGCCACGCCGACTTCTCAGGAATCGCATCCAAAGGGGGCCTCGCGATCTCCGAGGTGGCGCACAAGGCTTTCGTCGATGTTTCAGAGCAGGGAACCGAAGCCGCCGCGGCCACGGGCATTGGCGTGCACGCCACGGCAATGCGCATGCCCGAACCAGTCGTTGTGTTCCGTGCCGATCACCCATTCCTGTTCTTAATCCGCGACACACGAACCGAAGTGGTCCTGTTCATCGGCCGCCTAATGAACCCACGGTGAAGCGCTCGGAACGACGCCCGCAGTAAGATTGAAGTTCTGAGGAACGCACAGGAGGCAAGGTGAAAAGTCTTCTTCTAGTAGCTGTAGTTTCCACTCTGGCCGCGCAGCAGCAGCCGGCGCGTCCGAGAACGGCGATCCCCGAATCGGCCGGCGATGACAGACGCGGGTACAACGATACTCCGCAGTTGCCGGGACAGAAGTGGAAGGTGCATGACATGGACCGGCCGCATCCGCAGCGGGTGGACCCGGGAATGCCTCTGCTGAATGAGGCGCCCCCCTCGGATGCGATCGTGCTATTCGACGGCAAAGATCTCTCCCAGTGGGTTCAGATCCCAATGATACGGCCGCCCCAAAGCGCAAATGGCGGCCAGACTTCGGTTCCTCAAATGGGCGCCCCGCAGGAGCCGAAATGGAAGGTGGAGAACGGCTACATGGAGGTCGTGCCTCGAACCGGACGGCTGGTCACCAAGGAAAAGTTCGGCGACTGCCAACTACACGTGGAGTGGATGGTGCCCAAGGAGGCGGAGGGAGCCGGCCAGGGCCGGGGCAATAGCGGCATTGAACTGATGACGCGGTATGAGATTCAGGTGCTCGAATCGTATGAGAACAAGACCTACGCGGATGGACAGGCAGCCTCCATTTACGGGCAGTGGCCTCCCCTGGTTAACGCGTCGCGGCCGCAGGGCGAATGGAACGTTTACGACATCTTTTTCGAAGCTCCGCGGTTTGAAGGCGGCAAGGTGGTCAGGCCGGCCTATTTTACCGTGGTCCACAATGGTGTTTTGGTGCAGAACCACAAGGAGACCCTGGGGACGTCGGTTCACCGCCGGGTGGCGCAATATACTGTGCACCCGCCTGAAGAGCCGCTCAGTTTGCAGGATCATGGGCAATTGGTGCGGTTCCGCAACATCTGGATCAGAAGGTTGAAGCCGTACGATAATTAGTCAATTTCAGGGCGGCTCAGACGGTGAGCGTCACAAATTCTTGGAGGTCACGGAACCACGGCTCTGGCACTCCAGGGCCGTTTGCTCTTCGGGTGCCAACACGAGCCGTCGCCGCGCGTATGCGGCATAGTAGCCCATCCCCAACAGAAACCACACCGCCGCTCCGAGTACGCCTTTGTTGTAGTCAGTGTTGCGGAACAGCATCCAAAGCGTGAGGGCCGCGATCGCACCTGCCAGAACCGCCCCTGTGATCCCAATCGGGCTGCGGTAGGGCCGCTCGATACGTGGGAACCGCGCCCTCAGCAGGATGAACGACGCCATTTGAAGTACATACGCCAGCACCGCCCCGAACACCGCCATGTTCAGCAGTACGGCGCCTACCGGGCCGCCCTGCGGCGTCAGGCGGATGGCCAACGCAGCCCCAAACCCCAGCCCCGCTCCGGCCAACAGTGCCCGATGCGGAGTGTGGCGCGAACCGTGCGTCACGGAGAGCCATGTCGGGAAATATCCTGCTCGCGAAAGCGAATAGATCTGTCGCCCGTACGCAAAGATAATCGTGTGGAAACTGGCGATCAGTCCCGTGCATGCGAGCAGGGCGAGGATGCGGGTGGTCATACTCGCACCGAAGATCGTGTGAAAGCCTAAAAACAACGGTTCGTTCGATTTCGCCACCTGAGTTGCGCCGGGCGCAATGCCGGCGCTCAGCACAACCGTCAGGAACGAAATAGCGATCAGGGTTGCCAGGCCATAAAGGATGCCTCGCGGCATGTCCTGCCTGGGATCGTGACTCTCTTCGGCCGCCAGAGGCAACTGCTCGATCCCCAGGTACAGCCACAGTGCGAACGGCAGTTCCAGGAGGGTGGCACTCGCGGGATTGGTCCCGGCTGGAAAGTACGGCGACGCCCACCGCCGCAAGTCGAAATGCGGTGCTGCACCGATCCAGAACACCGCCAGCACACCCATCGCTACCACCGTCACGGCGACCGTGACGTGAAACGACATCTCGACGCCCCAAATATTCAGAGCCACAAAAATCCCGTAACATAGCAGCCACCATACCGGCTCCCATGCCGCGGGAGTCCCAAAGATCGCACCCAGGTATCCGCCGATCCCCACCACAATCACTGCTGGCGTCAGAATATACTCCATGTTCTCCGCCAGGCCCGTAATGTATCCGCCCCACGGACCCATCGATGTGCGGGCGAACGAATAAGCACCGCCGGCGTGCGGCAAAGCGGGCGACATTTCCGCGATGGAGCAGCACAACCCCACGTACATCACCGTCATGACGGCGACGGCCAGCAGCATGCCGCCGAAGCCGCCAGACGCCAGTCCATAGTTCCATCCGAAAAAGTCGCCTGAGATCACCGCGCCGACAGCCATCGCCCAAAGGTGCAAGACGCGGGCGTGACGCCGCAGCCGGCGCCGGGCCAAATATGCGGCATCAGCCGGGGTGTAGTGAATCGGCAATCTCCCAGTCTACAGCCGATCAATTCACAGGAGCCGGCGCGCCTCCAGCCTGGCTGCCCAATACCAAGTCTGGACGCATAAAACGCGAAGTTGTTCCCTTTCTACATCCACGCTGCCACCGCGGTGTGTCACTCCATTGGCCCTCTTGTTTTAGGCGGCGGGAAAGGGGTATACCGTATCATGCTCTTACGTTTCACCCTCGCCGCTGTTCTGGCGGCCCTCTGCCTGGGGCAGGACGCCACTCGCAAGGAGGTTACGCTTGACCCGCAGACGCTCAGCCGTTATGTTGGCGCGTACCAAATGGCTGCCGGCGCGAACATGCTGATCACCCGGGAGAACAACCAGCTTTTCTCCAAACTCGGTAACCAGCAGGCGATTGCGATCTTCCCGGAATCGAAGACCCTGTTCTTCCCGAAAGTGGTGAACGCGGAACTCGAGTTTACGAAGGACGATGACCGCGGACGGCCAACCGAACTGATTCTCCATCAGAATGGCCGGGACATCGTGTTTAAGCGGCTGGATGACGCTCAGGCGAAACTACTCGCCGATGCGGCTGTTGCGTTCGCCAGGAGGTTCAAGGACCAGACGCCGGCGCCGGGAGGGGAGGTCGCGCTGCGCAGCATGATTGAGGGTTTGCGGCTGGGTAAACCGGACTACGAGTCGATGAGCCCCAGCCTGGCTGAGGCCACACGCCAACAACTGCCGCAAATCCAACCGGAGATTAGCAAGCTGGGTTCGATACAATCGGTGACTTTCACAGGAGTCGGGCCCGGCGGCGCCGATATCTATTTGGTCGGGTTTGAGAAGGGAGCGTTGGAGTACAGGATTTGGCTCGGAGTCGATGGAAAAGTCGAGAGCGCCAATTTCCGTCCTGGGACGATAGAGGCGACGGCCGGGAGTTTGCGCCCGCGATTACCCGAAATTGACTCACTGATTTCGGCCGACTTTGCGAGACGGCCGATCGGAAGCGTGACGGCGGGCGTCATCGCCGGGAAAGACCTCATCTGGTCGAAGAGCTATGGCGACGCTGACATGGAAAAGAAGATTCCGGCGGATGCCGATACGGTGTACCGCATCGGCTCCATCACGAAGATGTTCACCGCCTTGATGCTGGAACAGTTGGTGGACGCGGGAAAGGTGCACCTCTCCGATCCGGTCGAGAAGTACTTCCCCGAGATCAAGACCGTGCAAGGCCGCTATGCGGACGCGCCCCCGATTACGCTCGTCCAGCTCGCCACCCATACCTCGGGACTGGGACGCGAACCCGACAACACCGAAACGTACGTGAAAGGCGCGGTGGCGGATTGGGAGAAGACCCTCATTGCTGCGCTGCCACATACACATTACATATTCGAGCCCGGAACACGCTTCTCTTACTCGAATATTGGATTCGCCATTCTCGGCGCGGCGCTGTCACGAGCCGCCGGCGAGTCCTATATTGAATACCTTCCGAAGCATATTTTCCAACCGCTGGGAATGACCCATTCGGCTTTGGAGCGGAATGCCCAGATGCTGCCCCATCTATCCAAGGGGTACCAGGTAATGGGCCCTAACGGCGGGGTTGACTCCGAAACTCCGCAGCGCGAGCACGAAACCGGACGGGGCTATAAGGTGCCGAATGGCGCTATTTACACCACCGTTGGGGACATGGCCCGTTTTGCATCTTTTCTGATGGGCAAGGGACCCGAGAGTGTGTTGAAGACGGCCAGCCTGGAGCGCTTTCAAAAGCAATTGGTGGTTCCGGCCGACATAGGACTAACCTCGGGCTACGGCATCGGGTTCCAAGTGGATCGACGCGATAACTACGTCGCCTTTGGACATGGCGGAGCCGTCGCCGGGTACACATCGATGCTCCTTATCAATCTCCCGAAGGGAGTAGGAGTGATCGTGTTTTCTAATGGGCCGGCGAACCCCGCCGGTATCGCGGAGCGAGCTCTCGACATCCTGTCGAAGTGATCCTCGATGGCGATCATCCATTCCCTATTGCGTGACCGGCAAACTTCGCGGAACTACCGATTGATTCCCGGCAGGTCAATCGCGTACACGTTGCCCTTGACCTCGGTGTACTCAAACGCCATCTGCTCGGTGCCGGGGCGCCAGGCGGGACTGCGCACCACCGAGCCATATGCCGTGTAGTTGGTGACCTGCCTGGTCTCCCCGCTGATCCGGTCGATCCAATAGACGTTCCATACGCCGTCCGGACAGGCGGTGTATGCGATGCGGCGATTGTCCGAAGCGAAAGAATACGGATAATGGACTCCCGGGCTGGCCAGGATCGTCTGCTGGTGTTCGCCGGCCCGGTCCATGATCGAGATGGTGGTGCCTTCCCCACGGAATAGTTCGTAGGCGATCCACTGTCCGTCCGGGGACAGGGCCGGGAAAGCGGCGCCTTCCCGGTCGAAGGTAAGTTGGCGGCCCGATCCACCTTGCAAGGACAGAATCCAGATATTCAATGGCCTGCCAGAGTCGTAGACCAGTTCCCGCTGGTCGGGCGTGAGGTGAGCGCGGGTGTGAAACTCCTTGGACGCCATCAAAACCTCTTGCGATCCGTCGGCTGGCTGGAACTTGCGTATCTGGAATTGGCCGGGGGTCGCGAATGTATACCAGATGGCATTGCTGTCCGCCGTCCAGCCCGGTCCGTTGGCGAAACCTTGATCGGACACCACCGGCGTGGCATTCGAACCGTCGGCATTCATCATCCACAGGTCCTGGGCGCGGTTTTGCGGCTGCACTACGTAGGCGAGATGCCGGCCGTCCGGCGAGTACACCGGGAGCTTCGCCCGCACCACCTCATCCTGATACAACGCTTTCGCCGGGCTTGCGTCAATGCCGGTTTGCCAGATTTGGCTGAGGGTTCTCAGGCGGGTGAAAAACAGCCGTTTGCCATCGCGTGAAAGCGCGATTCCGGCGGGAACGTCCTTCCCGGTTTTGTAAATCGCCACGGCCGAAGGAGTTCCAAAAAGCGGCACCGCGTAGATTCCGAACCCGTCCTTTGCCGTGGCGCCGAAATATACTGTCCGGCCGTCGGGGCTCATTACCGGGCTCACCTGGTTCACCACATTGCCGGTCGCAATCTGCTTCAACTCGCCCGACGTCACGTCCACCGTCCATAGCGTATTCACGCTGGCTACTGCGCCCATCAGCCCGAGCGAGGCAAAGATCAGGTGCCTGCCGTCCGCGCTCCAACTCGGGTCGGCGTGCTGTCCGGTGGGGTTCCCCGCGGTGGTTACCTGGCGCAGATGCGATCCGTCGGCGTCCACCGTGAAGATGGTAGATTGCCCTCCGCTCCCCCAATCGAACCATGCCAGGTCGTTCGGAGACACGGATCGAAATGCTAACTGGTGGCCGTCAGGGGACCAAACCGGCCTCGATCCGAAGGGCGCAAGTTGGCGCGGCGAACCGGATCCGGAGGCGGGAACCGTCCAGATGCCCTGGCGCGCCACCGAGTGGTAGGCGATGGTCTTGCCATCGGGAGACCAACTGGGTTCGATGTTCTGTTGCCCGTCGGAAGTAATCCGGCGCTCACTGCCCCGCGGACCGGTGGGACGCAAGTAGACTTCGAAGCGTCCGGAGCGGTTCGAGCTGAATGCCATCGAAGTCCCGTCGTAACTGAGGGATGCCCCCATGGAGAGGCCTGGCGAAAACGTGAGTTGAGATGCCTGTAGCGACCCTGGAACGGCGTGATCGGACGCCGGCCAACGGAACCGCCAGGCCGCGGCGCCTCCCGCCGCGAGTACGACCACTGCCGCGGCGATCAGCCCCCACCGCCGTCCGGGCCGCCGCTTCGGTTCCACCTCAACCCGCTGGCCTGTTTCGGATTCCTCCCTCACCTCTTCCAGCGCCACACCCAGATCCGCCATATGCTGAAAACGGCGGCCGGACTCTTTGCGAAGGCAGCGCGCGATAATGCGCGCCAGTTCCACGGGCGTATCTTCGCGGATTTCGCCCGGCGGCTTAGGCTCGTCGCGTAGCACCGAGGTAAGCGTCGAAACCCGGGTTGGGCCTTGAAACGCGCGCTGGCCGGTGATCATTTCATACAGTACCGCACCGAATGAGAAGATATCGGAGCGCCCGTCCAGCGGCTTTCCTTCCGCCTGCTCGGGAGACATGAAAGCCGCCGTGCCGACGATGGTTCCTTCCGCGGTGCGTTCCACCTCGGCCAGCGTCTCGGTGGCGTCGGACTCGCTGCCGCCGCGTTCCAGTAGTTTCGCCAGTCCGAAATCCAGCAATTTAACCGCCCCCTGCTCCGTAACCATGATGTTGGAGGGTTTGAGATCGCGGTGAACAATGCCCGCCGCATGGGCCGCCGCCAGTGCGCCGGCGATCTGTCCGGCATACCGCAGGGCCTCGCCCAGAGGCAGGCCCTTTCGCGGGATCGTCTGGTCCAGCGTCTTGCCGGCTACGTGCTCCATGGCGATGAACAGAACGCCACCGGCCTCGTCGATGTCGTATATGTGGACGATGTTGGGGTGGTTGAGCGCGGAAGCCGCCTTGGCCTCCTGCACGAACCGGCGCCGGCGGTCGGGATTATTTACCGTTTCCGGCAGCAGCACCTTCAACGCCACCAGGCGGTCAAGGTGCTGGTCCCGTGCTTTGTAGACGGTCCCCATGCCTCCCTGGCCGAGCTCGCCAGTGATCTCGAAATGGGCGATCGTTTTGCCGAGCATTGCAGCAGATAGCATAGCGGCATAAGCCCGCAGCATGCAATTTCATTGAAATCTCTATTGCTACCGGCCACAGAGGCTTTTTCGCACCACCCATGTGGTCATCGAGCGTTGATTCTGCACGATAGTGGTTTTTAGAGGGTCGAGCAACTGGCCACCGAACTCGTAGGTTAGCCGCAGCAGAAGATCCTCGTTGACAAGGTAGCGCTCTGAGTGGTCCGGCAGGACAAAGCGCTGTCCAGCAACGCGCGTCACCTGCTCTTCCATTCCAATGGAGGATGCCAGGCGGCAAAAGAACAGTCCGCCAGGTTTCAAGACGCGCCATGTGCCTTGCAGCATGGAAGCAAAGTGGGCGTCGTCGCGCGCAAAGTGTAATACCGCGCTGCTGATGACCACATCCGCGAAGCTATCCGCAAAGGAGGTGGCCTCCACGGCCTCCACGTGGAAATTGCTGGCCGGGAGAGCCGGCGCCAAAGAAGCGCTGAGGGCGCGGGTGG
>Ga0335081_10022956_pt1 | contig 10094 bp, 7 predicted proteins | sample Lox_Sample_35_FD_206713 | JGI IMG/M metagenome (GOLD analysis project Ga0335081, IMG submission 206713) | Soil microbial communities from Loxahatchee National Wildlife Refuge, Florida, United States - Lox_Sample_3.5 | ecosystem: Environmental > Terrestrial > Soil > Wetlands | place: USA: Florida... | reverse complement strand
CAACACGGAAGGCACGGTGGTACGCACCGGCCAGAGTGTTTACGAACTGACCATCGCGGGTAGCACCCAAGCTCCCGACGCCATGAGCCTGCAGCGCGATACCGGATTCACAGTGGGCAGCCTGAAAGAGCTTCCGTCGGCCAGCGATTTTCTCGCACGCGCCGCAAAGCTGGCCGCTACTTTGAAGGAACTGCGCGAGGCTCCCGTTGCCGAAGAGGAATACCGCGGTCCGGTACTGTTTTCGGCGCATGCCTCCACTACGATCTTCAGCAGCCTGGTCGGGGAGAATATTCTGGGACGCAAACCGGAACTGGGGAAGAATGCGCGGACGACCGGGGCCTTCGCCGCGAGTTACAAGAGCCGAGTGCTGCCTGACTTTCTTTCGGTGGTTGCCGATCCTACGCTGGCGGCGTATGGAGGCGAGCCGCTTCTGGGCCACTACGACATCGACGATGAAGGCGTTCCCGCGCAGCGCGTCCGGGTCATTGAAAACGGCACGCTGGTGAACTATTTGATCGGCCGCGAACCGATTCGCGACTTCCCTGCGTCCAACGGCCACGCGCGCTCTCAGGTTCCTGCGGGTGGCCCGGTGCCGCACAACAGCAATCTGATCGTGACTTCTTCACAGCCCACGTCCAAGGATGATCTGAAGAAGAAACTCCTCGACATGTGCAAGCAGCGCGACCTGATGTACTGCTATTCGGTCGAGACCTTTGGTCCCAGACTCGCACCCCGGCTCATCTACAAAGTCTGGGTCAAAGACGGACATGAGGAACTTGTTCGCGGGGCGGAATTCGGAGATCTTGACACGCGGGCCCTCCGCAGCAACCTGATCGCCGCGGGAGGAGAGGCGCACGTGGACAATCACGCCCAGACGATTCCTCACAGCATCGTGGCGCCTGCCATCCTGTTCGACGAACTCGAAGTGAAACGCGCCAACGCGAACAAAGACAAGCTGCCCGAATACCCGCCGCCAGCCATCGAGAAGTAGCTGGCAACCGGCAAACTGGTCGCGCTAGGAAGCTGCGACCATGACCGCCGCGCTGGCCGCATCCTCCTCGGCCTGCAGGACGCGATACCACGCGAACAGGATGAGCAGGGATAGCCGGTTTTGCGGCACCGCGCTGGCGGGCGGAAGATCGACTGTTTTCTCCCGCACGTATAAGCGCGCCACCAGTTGACGGTTTTCCGCGGTCACAGTCCACACCGGACGCCACCATCCCTTGCAGTGCAGTTGAAATACCTGGCCGTCGGTGAAGGTCAACACGCCTCCGTTGCCCCATGTGGATTTGAATGTCGCGATTGGCACCTGCGAAACAGTGTCTACGATCTGCGCCCCACTGCCGAGGAAGCCGCCCCGGCGAAACGTCCAATGGCCGTCTTCACTATCGGCAATAAATTTCGCGGACCAGAAACTCGGACGTTGCAAAGTGCCCACAACATCCGCACTCCGTTTGAGTTCGTATCTTCGGCCACAGGAGATTTTCGACCAGGTGAGCCCGCCGGAAATGGCGGAAGAGAGAGGAATCATAAACACCTCCGAAAAGGCATCTCGATCCGATTTCATGGTAGCAGAGGAGTGTGAATACGGCGTAAATGCTCAAGAGCCTGAAAAAACAGCCTGTTGCGCGCACCCTTCCATTTATCTGGCTGGAGCCCTAGGTTCACTCAGCAGCGCCTGCGCCTGGCCAGCGACCAGCAAGGCTCCGCCCGCCCGCGCATCTTTTTCGAGCTGGGCTAAATGCACGCGGGCCGATGCAGAACCGGACCACATCTCGATTTCGGCAATCGCCAGGCGGGTTTGAAATTCATACAGCCGGTAGCCGAATTTGTGCGCGGAGGCCAGAGTTGTCTCCAGTTCTTTGAGCGCTTCGGCGGTCTTGCCTGACTTGGCCTTCACCCGCGCATCGGCCAGCGCGACGTCGAAGTGAGGAGTCTGCAACGTTGTCTGCTTGACCAGCAGTACAGCTTTCTTCGCCGCGTTCTGTGCCTCTTTCAGATTGCCCTGCCCCAGAAGGTTCCGCGTCAGGATTGCTTGAGACCAGGCCGCGTTGCCGGCGGAATTGGATTTCTCGTAGCCTGCGACCGCCTGCCCGGCAAGATCCGCGCCGTCGGAATACTTCTTCTCCGCCAGCGCGACCACCGCGAGAGACGCGTGAACTTGCGCCGTGAAATCTTCGTCGTTCATTTCTTTCGCCAGGGCAAGCGCCTGCTCGTACTGAGTCCGCGCGCCCGCGAGTTCACCGCGGGCCAGGAGCGTATCGCCAAGACCAGCGACCGGATAGGGCTCGGCGCGGCGGTAGACAAGTTCGCGGGTCAGCGCCAGCGCCTGGTCGAAATATTTTTTGGCTTCGTCGAGATTGCCCATCTCGACGAACAGATTGCCCAGGTTATTGAGCGTGATAACGGCCCCGCGCCGGTCCCCGACTTTGTTGCACGCCGCCAGCGAGTCCCGTTGCATCTTCAGCGCGCCCGCCAAGTCTCCGAGACCATCGAGCGAATTGGCCATGTTTCCGTAGTCGGCGGCAAGCCCGACCGGATCATTGATCTCCTGATCAAAGCGCAGGGCCTGCTCATAAGACTTCACGGACTCGCGCATTTTCCCTTCGGCGTACAAGACATTGCCGATGCGCTCCTCGGTAGCGCGAGTGCTCTTCTGGGCGCCGATTTCACGAAAAACCGGGTCGGCGTCCTCGAACTGTTTCCGGGCGCCTTCGTAATCGCCCTGGTCGAAAAGCAAATCGCCCACCATGAGCAGATTCCGCGCTGCGCCGATGCGATCTCCCGCGGTGATGTACAGCTCCCTGGATTGGTTCGAGAGTTCAATCGTTTTCTGCGATTGCCCCATGCGTTCAAGCGCTTCGGCATCCAACTGCAAAGCCTGCGCCACCAACAGGTTTGCGCCTACGGATTTGCCCCGGTTGGCCGCCCGTTCCGCCAGTGCTTGCTGCCGTTTGAAATCGCTCAAGGACGCCGCAATGGTCGCTTCGGCCAGATCCACGCGAGCCGCATCTGCTTCCGAGAGTGGCAACTTGCGTAGTTCCGCGAGTGCACCCTCAGCGTCGCTGGCATGCCCTCCCGCGATCCGGGCCCGGATGAGGGATAATCCGTAGTCCACATTGTCGGGGAAAAATTCCCAGAGAGCCCGGTAGCTTTCGATGGCCTGGGGCATTTCCGCCAGGATTTCATGCGCGCGGCCTTCGATGAGCAGCCGCTCCTCCCGGGAGAACCGCGCCGAAAGTCCGAGTGCCCGTTTCGCCTGATCTTTCGCCTTAGCGTCATAGCCCAGAATCGACCAAGCTTCCGCCAACGCAGAGCGGGTGGGAGCATGATCCGGATCGAGGATGGAGGCCTTCTCCAACGATTCGCGAGCCGCGAGCGCGTCAAACAAGCGCAGCCTTTGCAAGCCATCGGCATACAACCGCGCGGCCTGGGGATTCGAGGGCAACGACGCGCGCACCAACGCCGATTGTGCGTCCGACAGGGCGCTCACTCCCAGCCTGGCACGCAACTCGGCGCCTGCCTGGGCGACCAGACTGTCGATCTCCGATTCGTTCCCTTTCTTCGATACCGACACCAGCGTCTCTCCGGCAACCGCATCCTGCAGGCGCACGTCGAGCCGTAGCAGCCCGTTGCCTAACTCGAGGTAAGAACCGAGTACGATGCTGTCGCTTCCCAGATTCTGACGGATGCGGAGCAAAGTCTGCCGGCTGAAGCTCTCCGCGTCGGGCAGCGCGAGACTCAGCTTCATCTGCGCCACACTCTCTCCAGGAATCGTGCGCAACTGATCGCCTTGGCTCAATTCGGTGGTCAACATTTCGGAGAGTGCTGTGGAAAGCCAAGCCTTGTCGGGATTCTCCGAAAGATTCTTGAAACCCAGTACCGCGACGGAATGGCGGCGGCTCACGACGGCGGTTGAACTCGCCCGCTGGCTACGGCGATGCAGATAGAAAATCGATCCGCCGAGCGCAACCGCCAGCGCCGCGGCGATGGCGGGGATCGCGAGACGGCTTGTCCGCGCACGGTTCGGGCTTTTCGGTTGAGTCACAGCGGCCGACGACGACGGAGCCACGGTCCGCTCCAGCGCCGCTCCCAGTTCACCAGCCGTCTGGTATCGAAGCGCCTGCTCCCGCGCCATTGCCTTTAGAATCACTTCGTCGAGCGGCGCTGGGACTTCGGGATTTTGTTTGCCAGGCGCCTCCGGAAGCTGATTCAGAATCGCGTTGATCAGGAGTGCCGGCACCGTCTGCGGGAATGGCCGCTTCCCGGTCGCCATTTCGTAAAGCACGGCCCCGGCTGCCCAGACGTCGCTGCGCGCGTTCGCCCCTTCTCCGCTCAATTGCTCGGGAGACATGTACGGGAGCGTGCCGCTGGTTTCCTGTGATTGCGTCAGGGTCAGCGTCATGCCGGGATCGCCAGACTGCGGCATCAACTGCGCCAGTCCGAAATCCAGAATTTTCAGGCGGCCGTCGGTGGTGAGGCGAAGGTTGCCTGGCTTCAGATCGCGATGCACGATGCCCTGCTGGTGAGCCGCCGCTAGTCCCGCGGCCAGTTGCACTCCGAGGCGCACTACTTCTGCCGGCGGCAGGGCCCCGCGCGCCAGCTTCACATCGAGCGTCATGCCCGCGATGTACTCCGTGACCAGAAAGTCGACGTCGTCCTGGCTGCCGAACTCGTGCACGGTCGCGATATTGGGATGATTCAGGCGGCCGAGTGACCACGCCTCTTTGCGGAAGCGCTTGCGGGCAGATTCGTCGGCGAGAGATCCCGGTGGCAGGACTTTGATGGCAACGTCGCGATCGAGTTGATCATCGTGGGCGCGGTAAACAACACCCATCCCGCCGGCGCCGATGCGCTCCACGATGCGGTAATGGGACAGCTGCTTTCCAATCATTCCGGGCGCCGCGAACGGGGGAAAGGATAACAGCTTAGTCCATAGTGAAATAGCGTGTACAGGCGTTGCAGGTTTGTCGCATCATGGACCGTTTCGGAACGAGCCAGTTGGCGCGCCCTTTGCTTCCGATCGTCTTCTGATCATCTTCTGATCATCGTCGGGAAAGCGATCCGCTGCTACAATGCCCTGTTTCACCGATAGGCTGAGGGACAGCGAACTTCGAGGCCCACAACCGCGTACTGTCTAGTGGGTAGGCTTGGTGGAAAGTCTCAAGCAGTCCTGATCTTGCAAGTCAAGAGCCCAAGCCCGAGTCTCGTTGGTTTGAAGCAGATTTCCGGGGAGTGCAAGTGGAAGACGTCCAGGTCGTTGCGATGCTGGTCCGGCGCTGTATCGCCGGCGACTCCGCCGCCTGGGAGGAAATCGTGCAGACTTATAACCGGCGCATTTACAACATCTGTTACCGCTTCGCGGGATCGGGCGACGACGCCGAAGACCTCACGCAAGAGGTTTTCATCAAGATGTACCGCACGCTTTCCAGCTACGACCACACCAAGGGCGCGTTCGTGACCTGGGTGACCACCATCACCCGGAACCTTCTGGTCGACCATTTTCGCAAGACCAAACAGGACCGGATGACCGACTCCATGGACACGGCCTCCTCGGAACATGAGGACGCCCAGCCCTTGAGTGAGCAGATTCCGGACCAATCCGCTCCCCCCGACGCCCACGTACGCAGCCGGGAGGTGTCGGAGACGGTCCATTCGGCCCTCGGGAAATTGTCGCCGGAGCTTCGGGAAGCAGTGATTCTAAGGGACTTACAGGATTTTGACTATCGAGAAATTGCCGCCGTTTTGAAGGTTCCGGAGGGTACCGTGAAATCTCGAATAAATAGAGGGCGGGCGGAACTTGCCAGGCTCCTACAACGTACCTATAGGCAGGTGATGTGATGCCAGACCTAACCAGAAACGGAATGCAGTGTAACGAGTTCGATCTCTTGCTCTCGGACGCCATTGACGGCGTTCTGGCGGGGAACGAATTCGACCGCTTCCAGGCCCACGCCCGGGTATGCCGGACGTGTGGACCGCTGTTCGCCGAAGCTGAGGCGGGCCGCAACTGGCTGAAGGGTCTCACGGAGGTGGAGCCTCCAGTCAGCCTGGTCGCTAATATCCTGGCATCGACGACGGGCGTTGACACCCAACGCCTGCGAGCTACGGTACGCGCTCCCCAGCCTCGCATTTCGTGGCTGGAGAGGGTACAAGCCTCGCTGGAACCGATCTGGGCCACCGTTCGCCAGCCAAGGTTCGCCATGTCGTTTGGCATGGCCTTCTTTGCGCTGTCGGTCGGCCTGACCGTGGCCGGAGTAAAACCTGGGGAAGCGGCGCAGACCATTGGTCAGATCGTTGCGCATCCTTCCTCGGTCCGGCACATGTACTACAGCACGCGTGCCCAGATCGTGCACCGTTACGAAAACATCCGGTTCGTCTACGAGGTGGAGTCGCGCGTGCGCGAACTCAAGCGCAACATCGCGCCCGCCGAGCCCGCGCCGGACAAACCGAAAGACAACAAGAACGACACAACTCAACAGCCCGAACAGAAGCAGGAACGCAATTACAGCCAGACCGACAGTCATCTCATTCTGGCCAGCGCTCCTCTGGGTCCATCTCTTCGCGATCTGCCTGTAGTGTCGGTGACCACTGACAGGAGGTTCGTATGAACTGCGCCACACACAGCGATATTGCTGCAGTGGCCTTCTGCCGCACTTGCGGCAAGCCACTTTGTAACCAATGCACCCGCGACGTCCGCGGCGTGATCTATTGCGAAGCGTGCCTGGCTGCGCGCCTTGACGGCTCAGCTCCGGTGGCAGGATTTACACCGGTGCAAACTGTCTATCCTCCGATCGGCGGAGCCGCCGCGCCTCGTCCCCCCATCAATACAGGACCAAACCCAACGGTTGCCGGAATTCTGGGCGCGATTCCGCTCGGTTTGGGTGCCGTGTATTGCGGCCAATATGCGAAGGGACTCGCCCATCTCGGCATCGTTGTCCTGTCGATCATCGGTTTTGCGTCCGACCTGCCGTGGTATGTGAACACCGCGCTGGGGATCTTTCTAGGATTCTTCTGGGTGTACCAGATTCTGGACGCAGTGCGCACTGCCAAGGCGCTGCAGGCGGGCGAACCAGCTCCCGACCCATTCGGGCTGGCGGAGACCTTCGGCACCGGACAGAAGTTTGACAGCACCAAAGTGCCCGCTGCCGCCGCCATCCTCATCGGTCTGGGTGTGCTGTTCCTGGTGAACACCGTATTTGACTTCAGCCTGCACCGTTTCTGGCCGATCATCCTGATCGTCCTGGGCGTGTGGCTCTTTGCCAAACACTGGGGACTGCTGGGATCGTATCGTCCGTACTGTGTCTGCGAACGCTGCCGCACCCGCAAGCTCATGGGGCCGGCGATTCTCGTGACCCTGGGCGTACTGTTCCTGCTCGACGAAGTTTCGCGTGTGGAGTTCCACCGCACCTGGCCCGCCATCCTGTTGGTGATCGGCGTGGTGAAACTGGTGCAGAGCAACGCTTCGGCTGATGGACACATCGGCCCGCTGCCTCCAGGACCATCCAGTTATCCACCGAGTGCCCCGCCGCCTCCCGCGGTGGCAAGCACGGAGCCACCTTCTTCCGGCGAGGTGAAAAATGTCTAACCCAGTGACCACTCCAGGATTCTCGCCTGTTCCGAACGTTCCTCCGCCGCTCCGGCCACGCCGCTCGTTCGCGGGACCGTTCGTCCTGATCGTGCTGGGCATCGTTTGCCTGCTCGGCACCATGGGCGTTCTGTCGCGGGTGCGGATGTGGCACCTGTTCGCCAACTACTGGCCCGTGCTGCTCATCTTCTGGGGCATTATCAAGCTGGTCGAACACCAGCGTGCTCAGCGCGAAGGCGTTCGATCGCCGGGAATTGGCGCAGGGGGCGTTTTCCTGGCCGTGATGATCGTCGTTTTTGGCTTGATTGCGACCCAAATTGAGCACGTCAACTGGTCTGGCTTGCGCGACGGCTTCAACGTCGACGACGGAGACTTCCCCAACATTTTTGGACAGACCTACAACTTCGACGATCACCTCGAGGCGAATTTCCCAATGGGAGCGAACCTCAAGGTGATTGATACCCACGGCGCCGTCAGTGTGCACGCTTCTGACGACAACAAGATCACCGTCATCGTCCGGAAGCGGATCGGCGCGGAGAACCAGGAAGACGCCGACAAATACAACCGCGAAACCAAGCCCACGATCACCACCATCGGCGGACTCGTCACCCTCGATGCCGTGGCGCAGGCGGGAGATCACTCGGTTGAAACCGATCTTGACGTCTCCGTGCCGCGGAAAGCTGCGGTCACCATTAGCTCCCGCCGCGGCGACGTCAATGTGGTCGGGCGTGAAGGTAACATCGACATTGCCGCCCAGCACGGCGACACTTCGGTGGAAGACGTCACGGGCGGCGTCAAGGTCAGCCAGGAAAAAGGTTCGGTGAAAGTCGAGCAGGTCACCGGCGACGTTCATGTGGAAGGCCGGGTCAATGAGGTCTCGGTCTCCGACGTCAAAGGTTCGGTGCAACTGGACGGCGAATTTCAGGAGAGCGTGAAACTGGCCCGCATCGACAAATCCGTGACCTTCAAGTCCTCCCGAACGGACATGGAGTTCTCGCACATTGCCGGCTCGCTCGACCTCGACTCGGACGACCTTCACGCCGAAGAGATCACAGGCCCGCTGCACCTGACCACGCGCTCGAAGAACATCCGTCTGGAAGCTGTCTCGGGCGATGTCCGCCTGCAGGATGACAACGGTACCGTCGAAGTAGGCATGCGCACCGTCGGCAATGTCCAAATCGACAACCGCAATGGCGACGTCCAGCTAAGTCTGCCGGATAAGGCCGGGTTCCGCCTGGACGCGCACACTCGCGATGGCGAAGTTCAATCAGACTTCAGCGAACTGAAGGTCAACAACGACGAGCACGAAGGCAAGGCCAGTGGCAGTGTTGGCAGCGCTGCGTCTCATATCGTGATCAATAACGAGCACGATGGCATCGAGATTCGCAAAGCCAGCGCCCAACCGCCGAAGCCTCCCGAGCCTCCGAGTCCGGCCAAAGCCGGCAAGGCACTGCCCGCGCCGAAGGTGAAAGTGGAACCGACGGAAAACTGATGCCCGCCTCCGAACGAGGCTTCACAGGGAAACCGGCTGCGATCGCAGGACTTGCTCTGGCCTTCGGTTGGACTCTCTTGTTCACCATTCCAGGAATCTCAGCTCACCGCCTGACCAGCGTTCGGGACGAAATTTCCAACATATCCATAAAGTGGGCCGTCCTGGCAGTTCTGTGCGTCCTCGTTTTTGCGGTTCGGCGGTGGACGCCAGCAGAGCTAGGAATTCGAGGCCTGCGATGGGGCGATGTCCTTGCGGCCTGCGGCGCTTTTGTGATCGCTTTTGCGCTGAGTGGCGCGGCGAGTCATCTTGTCGCCATGCCCAGGTCTCTCTCTGACTTGCACAAGCTGGCGGCCGTGCCCTTGTCCCTGCGGTTCGGCCTTGTGCTTACGGCAGCCCTGTCGGAAGAATTCATGTACCGGGGATACGGAATTGAGGAGCTTAAGCATCTGACGGGCAGTTATCCGATTGCCGGGCTGCTATCTCTGTTGGTATTCACGGTCAGCCACGCGTGGATTTATGGTTTCTCTCGATCGCTCATCGTTCCCGCACTGGTAGGCGCGGTACTGACGGGACTGTATCTGTGGCGCAAGAATCTTGGGGCTTGTATGCTGATGCACTTTCTGATGGATGGATGTCTACTACTGGTTCTTCCAGCAGTGGTAAGCGCGAGCCGATAATTCGGTGCGGTTAGAAATTCCGCGCCCTCATTAGCCTAAGGCTCGAAGTTTTTCTTGTGCGAGTTCTTCCACTCGCGCCAGCACTTCATCTTCACTCAGCGCACTGGAATCGATCATTACAGCGTCCGCCGCGGCTGTCAGGGGAGACGCTGCCCGGGTGCGATCACGGTGGTCGCGCTCGCGCAACTCCGCAGCCACACTAGCGGCCACGACGCCTTTGATCTTGTTTTGTTCCATGCGGCGCTGCTCGCGCACGACCGGATCGGCATCCAGGAATATCTTCAAATCTGCATGAGGAAAGACATGAGTTCCGATATCGCGCCCCTCCATTACCACGCCG